>TBL_comb47_HYPODRAFT_10000320_pt1 | contig 63338 bp, 54 predicted proteins | sample TroBogypolimnion_40_FD_10682 | JGI IMG/M metagenome (IMG submission 10682)
GCACCAGCAGCATCACCGAGGAGATCACCGCCACCGCCTTGAGCCACTCGGGCACCGGGCTCTGCAGCAGGTGGTGGGTGCCGGTGGGGGTGTAGAACATGGCGATGGTGCTGAAGCCGACGATGGAAAGCAGGTGCGAGTACAGCGGGTTGCGGGTGATCTTGGGCAGGTAGTAGTAGACCAGCCCGATGCCGTTGGTGGTGAACCACAGCCCGAGGATGTTGTGGCCGTAGAACCAGTTGGCGATGGCGTCGCCGATGCCGGGCACGGCGAAGAACACCCGGTTGCCGATCAGGTAGACCACCGGGAACCAGAGGGTGGTGCCGGCGATGTACCAGACCGAGACGTAGAGCTGCTTCTCCTTGCGGTTCAGCACGGTGCCCCACACCAGGACGATGTAGAGCAGCAGCGCGGCCATGACCGCGATGTCCAGGAACCAGGGCAGCTCGGCGTACTCGCGGCCTTCGGTGATGCCGTTGGTGAGGCACAGGATGCCGGCGAGGATCACGCCGTTCCAGGCGAGCATGAGGATGTTGCCCCACTTTTCGCTGAACAGCCTGGTGCGGCACAGTTCCGGGATGACGTAGAAGATGGCGCCGATATTGGCCATCGATATGAATCCGAACGCCACGACGTTGACGTGGGTGGGGCGGATCCGGCCGAACTGCAGCTGCGGCACGTTGTGCACGAGGTCCGGCCAGTAGTATTCCGATGCCGCGAGCAGTCCGAACAGGGTTCCGACCAGGCCCCAGATGGCGGCGCTTATCAGGAAGCGCTTGGAGGCGCTGTGCTCCTCATTCAGCCAGGCTCCCCACCGGTCTGCTGATGTCATTGAATTATCAAAGCTTTGCGCCATCTGGCACGCTCCCGTTGCAGTGTGGCAGATCCATACTATAGGGGATCGCACCGCATTATGTTCAATGATTCTGATATCGTCATGCCATCGATTCTGAGTTTCATTCGCGGTTTCGTCAAACTGAAACTCAAGGGTGGCCGCACGCCGCTGCTAAACTCCAGCCCATGGTTCATCGGGTGCGAGCGGGCCGGTCCAGGCTTCCGGCGGGGAGGGCGTGATGGACCACGGTTGGCGCCTGGGTCCGCACTGGTATGTCCCGGCAGCCCCGCTGGCGCTGCCGGCGGAACCCGGCTGCTCCTGGGCGGTGGTGCGCAGGGACGGCGAGGGCCCGCGCAGCCTGCTGCAGCTGTGGGAACCCTGCCCGCCGGTCAGGATCCTGGACACCCTCCGGGAGGAGTTCCTGCAGCGGTTCTCCCGGGCCGAGGCGATGGACGCGGGGGCGTGCCACCTGGGCTTCGACCAGACCAAGGCCTGGTTCCTGCAGGAACTGGGCGGCATCCCCCTGCCGCGGCTGTGGGCCGACGCGCGCCGCGCGGACCGGGCCGCGCTCATGGCCCGGATCGCCGAGGCCCTGGAAGCGTCCAGGGCGCCCCGGCTGCTGATCCCCGACGTGATCGGGATCGACCCGGGCCGGGTGCGGGCGCCGCGGATCCTGGGCGCGGTGGGCCGGGCCCTGCCCATGGACCGGGAAGGGCTTCCGGCCCGGCTGGAAAGGGCCGGGACGCCCGAAGGCGCCGGCGCCGGCGAGCGCCCCTGGGAGGAGCCGCCGGACCTCGCGGACGGGTCCAGGCTGCCGCTGCGCGGCCGGAGCCGGGAGCTCACCTACCTGAAGTCCCTGATGCTCGGCCTCGGCGCCGCGATCCCCATGGAGCGGGTGCTGATCCTCCAGGGCGAGGAGGGCCTGGGCCACGACCGGCTGTGCGACTGGGCCGCGGCGGCGGCCGAGACCGAAGGGCTGTGGGTGGCGAACATGGACATCTACCCGGGCGAAGCGCCCGGGGGGCTGCTGGAGCGGATCCTGGCCGAGCTCCTGGCCGGCCTGGAGGCGGATCTGTACGCGGCGCTCCCGGCCGTGGCCCGGGCCCTGTCCCGGCGGATGGCCACCTTCGCGTTCCTGCGGGGCGGACGGCGGAGTTCCGGCGAGCAGGCCATCGATCCGGAGGAACTGGCGGCCGCCCTGGACGCCATGGCCTTCGCCCAGGCCCGGCACCCCAGGCTGGTGCTGGTCCGGGGCCTGGAACGGGCCGCCGCGGGCATTCCCCGCCTGCTCAGGGACCTGGTCTCGGGATCCGGGCTGCCCTGGCTGCTTTCGGCCCGGGAGCCGGGCCTGGGCCCGGAGGCGAAATCCTGCCTGTCGACCCTCAAGCACCATCCCGCATCGGCCACGGTGATCCTGGACCGGCTCGAGGACGGCCAGATCATGGAGGTGCTGGAGGACCTCCTGGGGCGCCACGAGCTGCCGCCGGCGTTCCTGGCGGACATCTGCGCGGCCAGCCTGGGCAATCCCGGGCTGCTGCAGAAGACCCTGGAACTGGCCCAGGTGAAGGGCTGCATCCTGCGCCGCGGCGGCCGCTGGGTCTGCGCTCCCGGCGGAGGGCCGGCCCTGGAGGTCCAGGAGGACCTGACGGCGGGCATCCTCCGGGGCCGGATGCACCGGCTCCACCCCCCCGCCCTGGCCGCGGTGCGCTACCTGGCCGTGGCGGACCAGGCCCTGTCCTCCGCCCTCCTGGGCCGCGCCCTGGGCCTGGACGGCGACGCGCTGGAGGAGGCCCTCGCGCCCGCCGCCGGCGCCAAGCTGGTCCTGCTGGCCGACGGCTGCGCCCGCATCCAGGGGCCGTCGGTCCGGGACTTGGCCATCGCCCGGATGTCCGCGCGGGAGATCCAGCGCAGCGCCCAGATCCTGCTGAGGACCCTCGGCGAGACGGGCGGCAAGCCGCTGCTGGCGGTGCGGCTCCAGGCCTTCGCCCTGGACCGGGAGGCGGCCCTGGCCTCGGTGCTCCAAGGCGTCGAAGGGGAGCGGACCGGTCCTATGGAAGCGGCACGGATCGTCGGGGAGGCGCTGAAGCTGGGGCCCGGGCGGATCCAGGAATCGAGGCTCTGGGAATTCCAGGCGGACGCCTGGGGCTGGGCGACGGCCGGCGACGGGCTGTCCATGGCCGGCCCCCAGGACCGGTCGCCCTTCGAGCTCGCCCTGGAGGCCCTGGAACGGGCGCTCCGCAGCCTGACCGGGGAGAGCGGCTGGGCCATGGAGGAGGCCGCGGCCCGGCTGCACCGGAAGAAGGGCCTGCTGGAACTCCGGCTGCGCCGGCTGGAGGCGGCCGGCGCCTCCATCCGCCACGCCTCGGCGCTGCTGGCGGACCACCCCTTCCACCCGGAACAGCCCCGCCTGCGGCTGGCGCTGGGCCGGCTCCATTCCTGCCTGGGGCAGCGGGACCAGGCCGTGGCCGCCCTGCGCTCGGGGCTGGACCTGCTGGACCAGAAGGGCACCGGCGCAGGCAGGCACGACCAGGCGGCGCTGCTGCTCGAGCTGGGCCGGGCCCAGGGCGAGGGGGCGCAGTTCCACGGCGCCCTGGCCACCCTGGACGCGGTCCGGCGCCTGGCGGAACACGACGGGGACCGGCGGATGCTGGCCGAGGTGCTGGACGCCCTGGGCCAGGTCCACGTGGGCATGGGCCAGGCCGGTCCGGCCGTGGAGTGCATGCAGGAGGCCATCCGCCTGGCCCGGGCCCTGGACGACCCGGCCCTGGTGGCGGAAGGCCACCTCAAGCTGGGCCGCTTCAGGAGCGCCCAGCAGCAGCTGGGTCCGGCCCTGTCCAGCCTGGAGAGCGCCCTGCGCCGGTTCGAGCTGCTGGGGGACGGCCCCAGGGCCGCCCAGACCCAGGTCTGGAAGGCCCGGAACCTGGCCGCCGTGGGCGACCAGGGGCTGGCGGAGCTCCTGCTGGCGCGGGCGGCCGGCGCCGGGACCGGGCTGCTCACCCCGGTGGAGCTGGGGGAGAGGGCCTTCCTGGACGGCGAGATCGCGGGCTTCATGGCCGACTGGGGATCGGCCCGGCGCCACTACCAGGCCGCGGCCAACCGCCTGGCCCACGCCGGCCTGGTCTGGCGGGAGCGGCTGGCCCGGCTCCGGTGCATCCAGGCCGAGGCCCTGGAGGCGGAGGCCGTCCCCGGAACCCGGCTGGAGCCGGCCTGGACCCGGCTGGAACAGCTCAAGGGACCGGTGGAGGGGACCGGGTCCCGCTGGCTGGACCTGGAATGGCAGCGGGCCCACGCGCTCCTGCTGTCCTCCGGCCCCGGGCCGGTCCCCGCCCAGGCGCTCATGGTCTGGGGCGAAGTCATGGCCGGGGCGCGGGAAATGAAGTTCCCGGCCATGGTGATGGAAGCGGGGGCCCGGTCCTCGGAGCTGCTGCTGGAACGGGGCGAGACCCTGGGCGCCCGGGCCCGGATCCACGATGCCCTGCCTAGCGCCCACGAGTGGTGGGCGAAGCTGCCGGAGGCCTTCGGCGCCTCCTGCCTGGACCGGGACGACCTGCTCCGGTTCCGGCGCGCGGCCGAAGGCGCCGGTATGAACCTCACGTGGCCCGAGCGGATGGATTCCCTCCCGGACTGGAACCCCATCACGGTTGATCTGTCCATGGTCTCGCCTTTCCGGGAGATCCCATGACCCGCGCCAGTCAACGGTATTATCTGGATATTCATAAGAAAACCCGGGACGGCTGGGCGAAATCGGGCGAAGATGTCCCGCCTGGGAGGTTCCCAGGGCCGCAGGAGTCATATATCCTTCCAGTGGGTGCCCGGGAGATGCTCAGCGAGTGGCAGCCCTCCCCGGATCCCAGTGGAGACCATCGGCAACCGAGCTAGCGAGGTTCATTTCCGTTCATGCGTATCGTCCGTTCCATCCCCGAATTGCGCGTCGCCCTCAAGGCTGTCCGTGACAGCGGCCAGAGCATCGGCTTCGTCCCCACCATGGGCTATCTCCATGAAGGGCACGCCTCCCTGATCCGCCAGAGCACCGCCCGCTGCGACACCACCGTGGTCTCGGTGTTCGTGAACCCCACCCAGTTCGGCCCGGGCGAGGACCTCGCCCGCTACCCCAGGGACCTGGAGCGGGACCAGAACCTCTGCCTGCGCCTGGGCGTGGGCACCCTGTTCATGCCGGAACCGGCCGAGATCTACCCCACCGGCTTCGCCACCTCCATCGAAGTGGGCCCCATGGGCGACGCCCTGTGCGGGCAGTTCCGGCCCGGGCACTTCCGGGGCGTGGCCACCATCGTCACCAAGCTGTTCAACCTGGTGCAGCCCGACCTGGCGTTCTTCGGCCAGAAGGACCTGCAGCAGACTTCCATCATCCGCAGGGTGGTGAAGGACCTGAACCTCCCGGTGGACATCCTGGTGGCCCCGACCGTGCGCGAACCGGACGGCCTGGCCCTCAGCTCCCGCAACGCCTACCTGGGCCCCAAGGTCCGGCCGCTGGCCCTGGGCCTCAGCCGCGGACTGTTCGCCGCGGAGCGCAGGTTCAAGGAGGGCGAACGGGACGCCGGCGTCCTGGCGGCCATCGCCCGGCAGGAGCTTCTGGGCATGGATGCGATCCAGTACTGCGAGGTGGTGGACCCGCTGACCATGGACACCCTGGCCGGCCCCATCGGCCGCCCCGCCGCCCTCTGCGTCGCGGTGGTCCTGGACGGGACCCGGCTGATCGACAACGTCCTGCTGTCCCCCACCGGCGAGTCGGCCCAGTTCATCAGCCACCTGGAATCCCGCGAAGGCTGACCTCCGCCGTGACGTCCGTGTGCCGACCCCGCATCAAGGGTCGTCGCTGTCAGTTCGCTCTCGCGAACTGCATCGACGGAAGGGGGCACGGCACAGGTCCAAGGCCCTCGGATTCCCGCAGCAATCCTTTCCGTCGATGCAGTTCGCGCCAGCGAACTGACAGCGACGACCCTGACGCCGGGCCGGCACACGGAGGCCACCGGCTCCTGCCTGGACGGGTGGCGGCGGGACCGGTGATAATGGTCGCTGGCCGGGACCCCCTCATGGGCCTGGACCGGAGGCCGACATGCTGCGTCAATTCCTGCTGGGCAAGATCCACCGCTGTGCCGTGACCCGGGCCGATCTGGACTACATGGGATCCATCACCATCGATCCCCTCCTCATCGAGGCCGCCGGGTTCCTGGAGAACGAGAAGATCGATATCTACGACATCACCAACGGGTCCCGGATCAGCACCTACGTGATCCCGGGGACGGCGGGGTCCGGGGAGATCGGGATCAACGGGGCGGCCGCCCACCATGTCCAGGCCGGGGACCTGGTGATCCTGGCCGCCTACGGCTGGATGACCGAGGAGGAGGCCCGGGAGCGGCGGCCGAAGGTGGTGTTCGTGGACGAGCGCAACCGCGTCCGGAGCACCGCGGACCAGGAACGGACCCCGACCCCGGTCTGAGCGCAGACAGGACAGGAGGAACCCGCTGCTGAACATGCCGTAGACACCGAAAAGTGCCTCCTCATGCCTCTTTCAGGAACTATCTGACCCGTTTCGGGATGACCTCACGGTGATACCTGGTCGCAAAGGCCAGTTGGACATGAAGCCTAAAAAGCAGATGTCTGCTGGTAAAAAAACCAACTTGTATATTCTTTCGACCAGAGTAAATTCTCCATGTGAAAAGGCTCAAAGGGCATCGCTTCAGGCTCGACCTCGATGAGGCCCAGGAATCCTGGTGTTCGCAGACGGCTGGTATTTGTCGGTTTCTTTGGAACCTTGCCCTGGAGCAGCGGTCCCTGGCCTGGTCATGGGGTCGGCATTCGGTGGGCTACAACCTCAGGCCGGAGAACTTGCCAACCTGAAGGGGTATGCCCCATGGATCGCAGAGGCACCCCATCATTGCCTCCAACAGACCCTTCGCGATCTGGACCGCGCCTTCCAGAACTTCTTTGCCGGGTGGGCGGGCCATCCGGCCTACCGGAAAAAGTTCCAACGGGATCGCTTCCGGTTCCCGGATTCCAGGCAGTTTGTGGTGGATGAGGGCAGCCAGCGGCTGAAGCTGCCGAAACTGGGCTGGGTCTCCTTCTGCAACGGTAAGGGCAGGCATGCCCTGAAACTGGCCGGCAACATGAAGTCCATTACGATCTCGCGGGAGGGGAAGCATTGGTTCGCTTCGATCCTCTGCGCGATAGAAGCGGCCGAGCCCCGAGTCATTGCCTCCCCCGCCGTCGGCGTGGACCTGGGGGTGGCGCGAGCGATGACAACCTCAACCGGGGAGGTGCTGGTGGTTCCGGGCATGACCAGGGCCGAGGCGCGCCATCAGGCCCGGCTCCAGCGGTCCCTCGCCCGCAAGCGCAAGGGCTCGAAGAACCGATTCAAGGCCAGGAGACGCCTGGCCGAGTTCCAGTCGCGCATTTCGCGCCGGAGGCGGGATGCGATCCACAAGGCCACCACCTACCTGTCCAAGAACCACGGACGGGTGGTGTTGGAAGACCTCCGGGTGAAGAACATGACCGCCAGCGCCAGGGGAACCCTCGAAGCGCCGGGACGGCGGGTGAAGGCCAAGGCGGGACTGAACCGGGCCGTGCTCAACATGGCTTTTGGGGAGATCCGCCGCCAGTTGGAATACAAATGCAGATGGTATGGCTCGGAACTGGTGGTTGTGAACCCCGCCTATACGAGCCAGCGATGCTCGCAATGCGGTCATGTGGAAGCAGACAACCGCCCGTCCCAGGCTGCGTTCTGTTGCCGGAAGTGCGGACATGCCGAGAACGCCGACCACAACGCGGCGAAAAACATTCTGGAGGCTGGAATCAGCCTCCCTGCCGCCGGGCTGGCGGCCAAGGCCTGTGGAGGGAAGGTGTCAGCCTCCCGCCGAAGCAGGAAGCCTTCGGCGTGAGCCGTGGGAATCCCCTTTTTCCAGCAGCGCATTCGTTGCCGGAAGTCCAAAGACTTTCAGGGAGGGGAGGAAGTCAACATGAAGCCGAACAGCCCGTCGCTCATCAAGTTCCAGAACGCCACCGCAACGGAACAGTAGATGGGCCAGCGGTCGTTGTGCACCCAGGGCAGTCACAGGTCCAGGGGAATGCCGTACTACCCGCCGCCCTCCACCCCGCAGTAGGCTGTCACCACCCCCGGTAGCATCTGCACGGGGATCAGGATGGAAACCACGCCGAAATATTTCACCGTAGCCCGAGACTGAGCCCATTGCCATCAAGGGTATAGCCATGGGAATGGGATCCAAGGTCCGCCTCTCGTGCATCCCGACCGACCTCCCCGACCGCCAGGGGCTCCCGGGCGGATCCCGGGGACAGCCCGGGCCCAGTCAGTGCTGGGAGGTTCCGGTCTGGCGCGACTATTTACAATTTGTCGGGGCGACCCGGCAACCGCCCGCCGGAGCGGGATTGCCGGGTGGCCCCGCAAGTTCTCCTTCCCATAATTGGTTAGACTTGTTAAAAAGGGTACGCTCCCGGTCCGGTACGACCGGAGGCGCATGGAGGATCCCAGGTCTGGGCTCCGGCCGAGTTTTAGAGAGGTAACAGCCATGGAAGTCAGACGGTCCCTCGTGGTCAATGCGACCCCGCTGGAGACGCGCATTGCCCTGCTGGAGAACGGGCAATTATGCGAACTGTTCATCGAGCGCACCACCCAGGCCAGCCAAGTGGGGGATGTGTACAAAGGCAAGGTGGCCAAGCTTCTGCAGGGAATGCAGAGCGCGTTCGTGGCCATCGGCGGAGCCAAGGACGGGTTCCTCTACCTGGACGAGCCCGAGGCCCACCGCCTGCCCAGCGAGGAGGCTCCCGAAGAGGAGGAGGGGGAGGCCGGGGGACTGGAGTTCCCGCCGCTGCCCATCTCCCTGCCGCCGGTGCGGGAGGGCGAGGAGATCCTGGTGCAGGTGGTGAAGGATCCCATCGGCAGCAAGGGCCCGCGGCTGTCCCGGCACATCAGCTTCCCGGGAAGGTTCCTGGTGTTCATGCCCGGCATCGAGCACGTCGGCATCTCCCGGAAGATCGTCAACCCCCAGGAGCGCGAGCGCCTGCGCACCCTCATCAAGGGCCACGCCCAGCCCGGGGAGGGCTTCATCGTCCGCACCGCCGCCATCGGCGAAAAGGACGAGGACCTGGTGAGCGACGTCACCTACCTGCGCGAACTCTGGGCCGAGCTGCAGGCCAAGTGCCAGCACCTCCACGCGCCGAGCCTGGTGTGGAAGGATTTCCGGCTGCTCCAGAAAGTGCTGCGCGACCTGTTCCGGGAAGAGGTGGCCAGCTTCTGGGTGGACCGGGACGACACCTACGCGGAGGTGGTGGACTTCGTGAGCCGGCTGCATCCGGAGTGGGTGGGCCGGGTGAAGCACTTCACCAGCGACCTGCCGATCTTCGAGGCGTTCGCCATCGAGAAGGAGATCGACAGCGCGCACCAGGCCAAGGTCTTCCTCAAGCACGGCGGGAGCATCGTCATCAACCAGACCGAAGCCCTGGTGAGCGTCGATGTGAACACCGGCAAGTTCGTCGGCAAGAAGGACCTGGAGGAGACGGTCTTCCTCACCAACATGGAGGCCATCCCCGAGGTGGTCCGCCAGCTGCGCCTGCGCAACCTGGGCGGGATCATCGTCATCGACTTCATCGACATGATGGACGCCGGCCACCGGGAAAGCGTGATGAAGCGGCTCCAGGAGGAGCTGGAGCGGGACCGGAACCATGCCCGGGCGGTGGAGATCAGCGATTTCGGCCTGGTGGAGATGACCCGCAAGCGCACCGGGCCGAGCCTGGAGCGCATGCTCACCTCCTCCTGCCCCCACTGCGGCGGCTCCGGCCGCAGGCTCAGCGCCGAGACGGTGGTGCTGGGCGTCTACCGGGAGATGGCGCGCCAGGGGGAGCGGCTGCGCGGCTCCCAGGTGCGGCTGACCATGCACGTGGACCTCAAGAACGCCCTCCAGCCCGAAACCCGCGAGGGGCTCAACACGCTGGCCCGGGCCCTGGGGGCGCACGTGCTCTGGATGGACCGGGCCGATGGGCCGGTGCACGAGATCGGGATCGAGGTGGTGCCCGCCTGACGGGCGAGAAGCTACAATGGCGCAGGAGTTTCCATGACCGAGCCGGGATCGGCCCTTCGCGGCCAGCTGAAGGATGACGTCTTCCTCCGCATGGCGGTGGAGCTGAGCCGCCTGGGCACCTGCTGCCGGCTGAAGGTGGGCTGCGTGCTGCTGCGGCCGGACGGGGGGATCGCCTCGGGCGGCTACAACGGGGCCCTGCCGGGGATGCCGCACTGCACGCCGGAGACCTGCGGGCCGGGGCAGCGCTGCCTGCACACCAGCCACGCGGAGGAGAACGCCCTGGGGTTCTGCGACGGGCTGGTGGGCACGGCCTACGTCACCGACGAGCCCTGCCTCACCTGCACCAGGGCGCTGGTGCGCCGGGGCATCCGCCGGGTGGTGTTCCTGCGCCCCTACGCCAGCATCGCCGAACAGGAGCGGGAGGAACGCAGCGCCATCCTCCGCCACTTCGCGGTGGATTGGGTGCACCTGCCGCTGGCCTGAGTTTTCATGGCAGGCAGCACGTTTCTTGCATAGACTTGACCGGGAGCAACGCCATGATGCGCAAGAGGAATGCCGCTGGATTCAGCCTGATCGAAATGATGCTGGTGCTGGCCATCATGGGCATCATCTCGGGCATCGCCATCCCCGCCTTCCTGTCCCAGCGCCGGCGGGCCCGGCTGATCGGCGACGCCCAGACCAACGCCCAGATCCTGCGCATGCAGCTGGAGACCTACAAGGCCGACGCGGGCGTCTACGGGACCGCGGGCAGCACCTACGTCTGGACCCACACCGGCACGGCCCCCGCCAGCGGCGCCGGCGCCGCCCTCAATTTCACCCCCAAGGGCAACTCCCAGATGAACTACAAGGTGGCGGTGACCGGCACGGGGCTCACCTACAACATCTCCGTGATCGATCCCAGCCTCGGGGCGAGCTACGTCATCTTCACGACCAACCAGAACGGTTCCAACGTCATAACCAATTATTGATCATTTGCCGAGGAGCTTTTCCGGTGGGTGGGCCGTGAGGGCCAGCTTGATCTTTTCCTTTTCCGCCTTGTACACGTCTTCGGTGACCGTGGTCACGGAGTCCAGGTTGAAGCCTTTGTAGCGGAAGACATGGGCGCCTCCGGCCTTCAGGGGCCGGACCACTTCCAGGTCGGGCCCGCGGCCCCAGGCGATGGACACGTCCTCGCCCCGCTCCGCCGCCGGCTTCTGGTAGCTGGTGAACCAGATGCCGTCGGGGGCGATGGCGGTCCCGGCGATCAGGGCGGAGACCTCCATCTGCCGGTATTCGGCCGGTTCCGAGGTGAACAGGTTCAGGTCCAGGCAGTTGTAGCGCATGGGCGCCTCGGGATAGGCCTTTTCCAGCTCCCCGGGGGTGATGGGGGCCCCGGAGACGATGGCCTTGGCGATGGCGTCCCGGATGGAAAGGACGCTGACCGTTTCCGGCCGGGGCGGCGTCCCGGCCGTGGCGGCGAAGCCGGGGCCGGCGATCTTCAGCATGATCCGGGTCTCCCACGGGTCCAGGTTGTAGCCGTGGGTGCCGCCCAGCTGGATTTCCTTGGTGGCGTGATAGAAGCGCTCCCCGTGGTCGGAGAACAGGATCCGGGCGGCGTTGCGGTACTGGGGGTCCTGGGCCAGCCCGTTCCAGATGGGCTCCCAGGCCTTGAGGATGGCTTCCATGCGGATGGTGTAGATCCGGAACGGGTCCCGGCGAAGGTCATAGTGGTCGGCCCGGGGCTGGGTCACCTGCTGGCGCGCCACATAGGGCTCCAGGCCGGTGGGGGTGAGGGTCCACCAGCGGGGAAGCCGGGCCAGCTCTTCCCGGCGCGGGAAGATGGGCTGGTGGGCCAGGCAGGAGTGGAACATCACCCACTTGCTGCCCCGGCCCAGGCGCAGGGCCTCCCGCAGGCCGCCGTCCAGGGGCGCCCAGGGGTTGGTGGTCGGGAAGGCCCTGCCCCAGTTCTCCCATGCGGCGAAGATCGGGAACGATCCGCTCAGGTTGGAATTGATGAAGTTCTCCCAGCCCGGCGCCGGCATGAGCATGTCGTCGAAGTTCAGCTTCCGGCCGATGAGCCCGATGGTGCCGCCGTCGTCGATGTAGAAGCGGGGCTTCCAGCCCAGCCGGTCGGCGGCGTCCACCAGCGGGAGCATGGGCGATCCGTTGTATTCCTCCAGGGCGGGCGGGGCGTGGCCCACCGTGTAGTAGAGCGGATCGCCCCCCCACAGGATGTGCCATAGCAGGCGGGTGGCGGGGATGACCGTGTAGGCGTCGGGGTACGAGGTCCCCACCCACTGGGTGGTGGCGGCCTGGCCCACGTCCTCCCGGAGCCCGTCCAGGCCGATGATCAGGACCTTGGCTTCGTCGCCGCCGCCCCGGGCCGGGCTGAGCAGCCGGGGCAGGTGCTGGGGCGCCCAGGGCACCAGGGACCAGATCAGGAGCCAGCCGGCGATCAGGGCCGAGCCTTTGGCCCAGCCCAGGCCCTTGTTCCGGGCCCACTGCAGCGGGTAGGCCAGGGCCGCGGCCAGGAGCAGGGGCAGCAGCGCCCAGAAGGGGAGGTTGCGCAGGACGGGGATGAGCCAGAGGGTCGAGGGCACCTCCCACCACAGGTAGAGGTGGACCCAGCCCAGGGCCGACAGGGTGATCAGGAACCCCTCCCGGGCGGTCCAGGTGTCGGAGAAGCCGCGCCGGAAGGCGCTGGCCAGGGCCAGGGCCATGCCCCACAGGGTGAGGGCGACGACGAGGTAGAAGGGCAGGAGGAGGGTGAGGATGAAGCGGGCCAGGAAGACCTTCACCGGCTTGACCAGGAAACTCTTCCCGATCATGACGGAAATGCCCGCTTCCGCCGTCAGCGAGCGCCCCACCAGGGCCAGGGCCAGGACCAGGAAGAACACCAGTCCCGCCCCCAGGGGGGCGGCCCACCTTCCAAGCTTGTGCCTCATGCTCACCCCGGCAAAAAAAGAGAGGGGGCGCTGGGCCCCCTCCCTAGCAGTCTGAAGCTTACACCTACTCGATGGCGGTGACCTTGACCACCTTGTTGGAACCATTGATGATGCCGTCCACGAACACGGCGCCGCCGATGAATCCGGGCCTGCCGGTGGTGGGATAGATGACGCCGAACTGGGCCTGGCCCTTGAGGGCGGAGGTGGCCAGGGTCTTGAACGACGAGATCGCCAGGGCCTGGGTGGAACCGGTCACCGCGGTGCTGATGGTGGTGTTGAAGGCGGTGGAGGCGCCGGTGGTGTTCCAGGGGTTCTTGTCGCCGCCGCCGGTGGCGGTGAGATAGGCGGTGAGGCTGGCGGTGATCGAAGCGGCGACGTAGCCCTTCTCCTTCAGCTTGTCATACTGGCCGACCAGATCGCCCACACGGCCTTCCATGTTGCTGATGGAGGACTTGTCGCGGGCCCGGGCGCGCTGGCCGAGCAGGGCGGGGATGGCGATGGCGCTGATGATGCCGATGATGGCAAGCACGAGCAGCAGTTCGATGAGGGTGAAGCCTGACTCTCTTTTCATGTTTTCTCCTTGGCGGGGCACCGGCCCAAAAGAATGCAATTGCGGTACCAGGATTTGCAGGGGCAGGGCAGATTGCCTTTACCTTAGCTCTGGGAAGGGATTATGGGAAGGAAAATGCAAAACCTCAAGGATGGATCCCTGGTCATTTCAAAAAAAGTGCCGTCCTGCGTCAGGTGGAAGAGACGCGGTGCGGCACTTTGCCCGGGAAACGGACCCTGGGCCGGCCCGGGCGGGCGGCCTTCAACTTTGGGAGCCCATTCCGGATTGCGGTGGTACGATCTTTTCAACTCCGATCAGCCTTGCAGCCACGAAAAGGGCGGTCAGCCCGGGATTCCGACCATGGTCAACGACAGACACCCAGGCAGCCCATGAACCTGCCGCCAGCACGCCCAGGTCAGGACGACCCCGGGCCTGGGGCCGGAATCATCATCACCGCCGATGACTATGGCCTGGGCCCCTCGGTCAACCAGGGGATCGAACAACTGGCCCGGGACGGCGCCATCGATGCCGTCAGCGTCATGGCGCACCCGGACGCGGACCTCTCCACCCTGGGCCGGCTCGCCCTTCCCGGTCTGCGGGTGGGGGTCCACCTCGTGCTGGTGGAAGAAAAGCCCCTGGGCATGGGACCGGCCATCGAGCCGCTCCTGACCGGGGGCCGCCTGCCCCGGAACTACCGGTCGCTCTTTTCGGCCCTGGCCCTCCGGCCATCCCTGGCCCAGGCCCTGGCGGCCGAGGCGCGCCTGCAGATCGAACGGCTGCTGCAGTCCGGGGTGCCCATCAGCTTCGTGAACAGCCACCAGCACGTCCACCTGTTCCCGCCCCTATGGAGAGCCCTCCGCCCGGTCCTGGACGGTTTCGGCCTGGAGGTGCGGTCCGTCGCCCGATCCCGGCCCGGCCCGCCCAAACAGTACCTGGTGGATGTCGCCTCCTGCCTGTCCCTGTGGCGGTGGCCCCTGCAGCGCTGCGCGAGCGTCCGGCCCATCGGCATCGAGATCGCCGGCCGCCTGAGCGCCGCCGGGGCGGCCCGGGCGGCCCGCGCCGCGAGGTGGGCCCTGGCCCTGGGCGAAAAGGCCGAACTGGTGGTCCACCCGGGACTGGAAACGCCCGAGCTTCTATTCCGGTATGCCCATTGGGGCTACCACTGGCAGACTGAGTTGTCATTGCTGGCTTCAGGCGCCATCCGCCGGGCCATGGACGAGGCGCTACGTATATGAATAGCAAATGCATCTTCATCGTACTGCCCGTCTACAACGAAAAGGACAACATCGCGGAGATCCTGGACCGGATCGGGGAGGCCATCGCGCCCATCCCCCACGCGTTCCAGATCCTGTTCGTCAATGACGGCTCGGATGAGGAGTCCACCGCGCTGCTGGAGCAGGCGGCCGAACGTCCCGGGGTGCAGGTGCTCCACCTGTCCAGGAATTTCGGCCACCAGGCCGCCCTTTCCGCGGGCCTGCAGGAGGCCATGGCGCTCCAGGCCGACGCCGTGATCACCCTGGATTCGGATCTGCAGCATCCGCCCCGGCTGATTCCCGACCTGGTGCGGCTTTGGGAGTCCGGGTACGAGGTCGTCTACACCATCCGCAACGACGCGGTGCGGACCGGGCTGGTGAAGCGCGCCACCTCGGCGCTCTTCTACAAGGTCGTGGAGCTCATGTCGGAGCGTCCCGTGCCCAGGGGCGCCGCCGATTTCCGGCTGCTGGACCGGGCCGCCCTGACCGCGCTGGTCTCCATGCCCGAGCGGGCCAGGTTCATCCGCGGGCTGACCAGCTGGATCGGCTTCCGCCAGGTGGGGGTCCACTACATCCCGGACGCGCGCTTTTCGGGGAAGAGCAAGTACAGCCTCAAGAAGATGATCCAACTGGCCGGGGACGGCCTGGTCTCCATGACCACCTTCCCCCTGCGGGTGGTGCTGTTCCTCGGCCTGGGGGTGTCCCTGGTCTCCCTGATCTACCTGGTCTACATTGTCTTCGCGCATTTCTTCAGCAACCGGGCGGTGCCCGGCTGGTCCAGCGTCATGGTCTCGGTCCTCCTCCTGGGCGGCATGACCCTCACGGTGCTGGGGGTGATCGGCCTGTACCTGGCCAAGATCTTCGAGGAGGTCAAGGCCAGGCCGCTGTTCTTCGTCAGGGAGCGGCGCGGATCCAGGGACGCCGGCGCCCTGCCCCGCGACGGTGGCGCATGACCGGGAATCCGGTCCGGGGGCGGTGGTTCCCCTTTTCCGGCGGGCTGCAGCAGCGCATCCGGAACGCCATCGTGCCCCTGGACGAAGTGGCCGGGGCCGTGCCGGCCCAGGGACGGATCCTGGAGATCGGCTGCGGCGAAGGCCTGATCCTCAAGCGCCTGGTGGACCGGTCGGTCTCCCTGGTGGGCGTCGACATCGATGAGCGGAAGGTGGCGATGGCCCGGAGCGCGTTCGCCGGGGATCCCCATGTGCGGCTGCAGGTGCAGGACGCGTTCGAATTCCTCGCCGGGACGGCCGATGGATGCTATTCGGCGGCGCTGCTGGCGGACACCCTCTCCTCCTTCGCCCCGGAGCGGCAGGTGCCCCTGCTGCGGGAGATGTTCCGGGTGGTGGCGCCGGGCGGGCTGCTGATCGTGAAGGCCATCGACGGCAAGGTCCGCTGGAAGACGGCGATGTCGCGCCTGCTTTCAGGCCTGGTCTACCGGGTGCTCAGGCTGTCCGTTTCCGACGGCCAGCGCTTCACCTACATGGCCTCCGGCGAGCTGAAGGCCGCCCTGGAAGCCATGGGCGGCGAGGTGACGGTCCGGCACCTGCACCGGGAACGCTTCCACCCCATCCCGCACATCCTGGTGGTCGCCGCCAAGGGGCCCGGGGCCGGCCCATGACCGGCGAGGGCCCGCCGAGCATCACCTTCTGTGTACTCAACCTGCGCATGGGCGGCCAGGTCTCGAACCTGACCGCCCTGGCGGCGCTGCTCGAGGCACGGGGGGTAAAGGTCCGGTTCGCGCTCCCGGAGGGGGTCGCCGCCCCCACCAAGGAAGCCCTCGACGCCTTCGCGCGCCGGCCGTTCCTGGCGCGCCTGCGGGGGATCTGGGGGATGCTGCGCAGCCTGCCCCGGGAGCCGGGCTGCCTGGTGCATCTGGTCCTGCCGACGCCGGGCTTCGCCTTCGCCTGCCTCCTCCTGCCCACCCCGCGCCGGCGGCTGCTGGTGCAGCCCGAAGGCTTTCCCACCGCCTTCGACCGGGAGCACTGGCGGGACCTGCTCGACGCCCCGGCCTTCATGCTGCCCCGGCTCATCCTCAACCACCGCTGGCTGGCGAGGCGTTCCCGCAGGCTCGGGCTGGCCCAGCTGGTCACCACCCGGGGCTACGCGGACTGGCTCCGGGCCCAGGGTTTCGAGGACGTCACCTGCGTGGAGAACCTGGCCGGGTTCACCGCGGAAGATGACGCCGGCTCGGGCCGGGACCTGCTCCATCCGTTCACGGAACGCGATGTGGTGGTCGGTTTCATCGGCCACGCCCACCGGGTCAAGGGGGTGGACGATCTGTTGGACGCCTTCGAGCTCGCCCAGCCCCGGCGCCCTGAACTGGCCCTGATGCTCGCCCTGTCCGCCGACGGCGACAGCGGCCGGATCCGCGGGCGGATCCGGGCCATGGCCCGGGGCGTCCAGGACCGGATCCGGCTGGCGGGGATCGTGCCGGTCCACCCCCTGCTGATGGCCCTGGACGCCCTGGCGCTTCCGTACCGGAGCCTCGCTTCGACCACCCTGTACCCGAGCCTGCTGCTGGAAGCCGGGCTGGCCCGGTGCCCGGTGATTCTTTCCGATCTGCCGGGCCTCCGGGACATCGTGAACCGGGCCTGCCCGGGTCTGGACCTGGTGCCCCCCCGGGATCCGGAGGCGCTCGCCGAGGTCCTGCTGCGCCTGCCCCGGCGGGGCGGCCGCGGCATGGACCCGGACCTGCTCACCCTTCCGGAACCCCGGGAACGCATCGACCTGCTGCTCCGGACCTACGAACGGCTGCTCCGGCGGCCGCTATAATCGACCAGCCACGGGGATCCATTGGACAAGCGCACCTACTACCAGCAACAGGCCGTCGTCGACCAGTACGACGAGTGGCGCTTCGGCTCCCCGGGGGGGCGTTATGTGGACGCCCTCGAAAAGACCACCCTGCTTTCGCTGATCGGGGAGGCGGACCGCACCCTGCCGGTCCTGGACCTTCCGTGCGGCACCGGCCGGCTGCTGCACGCGCTGGAGGACCAGGGCTTCCGGTCCGTGTGGGGGGCGGACGCGTCGCCCGCGATGCTGGCCAGGGCCAGCAAGGCCGCGCCCGCGGCCACCCTCGTGGAGACGGACGCCTTCGCCACGCCCTTCGGCGACGCCGCCTTCGAGGTGGTCTGCAGCCTGCGGTTCCTGTTCCACATCGCGGACGCGCCGGGGTATTTCACCGAAGTGTCCCGCCTGCTCAGGCCCGGGGGCCGCTTCGTGTTCGACACCCTCCGCTGGACCCCGCGCGGCCTGGTGCCGCCCATCGACAACCGGCTGGGCGGCAGGCTCCACTGCTACCGGGAACGGCGCCTGGAGGGGCTGCTGGCCGCGCACGGGATGAGGATCGTGGCGACGGCGCGGGTGCTGGCGCTGCCGAGCCTGGCCTACCGTTTCCTGCCGGACTTCCTGCTCGGGCCGGTGCGCTGGCTGGACCGGCATGCGCCCCGGTGGTGCCTGACCAAGGTCTTCGTGCTCGCGGTCAAGGGTTAGCGGTCCCTCTGGAAGAACAGGACCGCCATGCCCAGGAGCGACGGGATCAGGCGCTGCAGGTGCAGGAGGCAGCTGAGCCCCAGGATGGGGCCGCTGGCCAGTCCCAGCCCGCGCCCCACGAGGAGGAGGATCCCTTCCTGCAGGCCGAAGCCCGCCAGGCTGATGGGCAGGGCCATGCCGATGTAGAGGAGGGTGAGGCAGCCCGCGGCCTGGTCCAGCGAAAAGGGCAGGCCGAAAGCCCGGGCGGCCAGCTGGAAGGACAGCGCGGCGCAGACCATCGCTCCGCCGGTGGCGGCCAGCAGCCCCGCCCACGGGCCCGGGACATGCCGGTGCCGGGTCAGCCGGCCCATGCGCTTCAGCACCTCGGGCAGCGCCAGGGACAGGACCAGCAGGGCGGCGCCCAGGAGGACCCAGGCGGCGGGGGCGCCCATGGGGCCGAACAGGAGGCCCCTGCAGGCGCTCTGGAAGCGGGGGGAACCCAGCGCCCGGGCCATGGCCAGGCCCCAGCAGGCCAGCCCCGTCACGCGCACCGCCAGCACCAGGAACCCGCAGCTGGAATGGTCCCATCCATGCTTCCGGAGCTTCCACCAGAGATAGCCCTCCTGGCCCATGCCCGAGGGAAGCAGGTACAGGAAGGTTCGGCTTTCCACGAAGAGGGTCAACCAGAGGGCGGGGCCGGGCTGGTATTCCTCGAGCATCCGCGCCGAGGCGGCCAGGCGCAGCGATTCGAAGACGACCAGTCCGGCCAGGTAGACCAGGACGCTCAGGGCGCTCCAGAGCGGGTCGGCCTGGCCCAGGGCGGCCCTCAGCGACGCCGGGGGCACCTGGCGCAGGGCGAACCAGAGCAGGACCAGGCTCAGCAGGAGCCTGCCCGCCCAGGTCGACCAGGCCCGCAGGGTCGGCCGAGGGATGATGGTTCCGGCTGGTTCCAAGGAGTGGCTCCGGGCGGGAGGTTCCGCCCTTCACCAGTGAAACCCAGCTGTCTTCGGGATGGAAGCGATAATCCCGGGCCGGCGGCGGCTGGAGCGGGCCCGGGACCCGCCCGTGCTATGATCCTCTTTTCGGAAACAGGGCGGTTTGACCCTATGGGCTGGGGCCGCTGGCAGCTTCCTCCCCGTGGCGGATCGATCCCTATGGTTCCTGAACCGGACAGACCCTCTGAACTCCCGCGCGTTCCCTGGGGCGCAAGCCGTTCTTTCCGTGCGGTCTGCCTGGGCGGCGCCGGGCTCCTCCTGGTGGCCTACCTGGTCTCGGTGGGCTCCCGCTACCTGCTCAACGACGACTACCAGGCGCTCTACACCGCATGGCTGAAGTCCCAGGGCAAGGTCGCCGGACGGGATTATTTCCTCGCGAGCTACCAGCTGATCCTGGACCTCATGGCGCCCCTGTTCCGGCTGGGCAGGGAATCCTGGTTCCCGCTGTATTTCATGCGCGCCCTGTTCCTCGCGGTGCTGGGCTGGACCTTGCTGCTCCTGGCCAGGATCTCCCGCCGGCTGTTCGACGGCGCCACGGGCTGGGCGCTGCCCATCGTCCTGCTCGCCACCACCACCATGCTCCACCGCGGGCTGGATCTCCGGCCGGACCTGGTGACCAATCTCCTGTGGGTGGCCATCCTGGTCCAGTTGCTTTCGGGCCGGGCCCTGACCCGGAAGTCGGTGCTGGCCGTCGGCGCCCTGTTCGCCCTGGTGCTGCTCAGCAGGTTCAAGGGGGCCCTGATCGCCCCCCTGATCCTGTGCAGCTACCTGTATCTCATGAGGGGGCTGAGCCCGGGGGCCTGGGCCGGAAAGCTCGGACGCATGCTCCTGCTGTTCGCCCTGGGCATGCTCCTGGTCTTCCTGCCCTATCTCGCCTGGATCGCCGGCACGGACGGCCTGGGCGAGTTCTTCCGGGTCAACCATGCCCTCTTCGCCGATATCGGCAACGGCGACGCCGCCCAGGCCGGGGTGATGGGCCAGACCTTCGCCGCCAGCCTGAGGCTGGACTACCTGTTCTGGTCCCTGGCGCTCTGGGGGCTGTGCCTCCGGGCCTGGCGCCGGAAGGGCTTCTCCACCGGGATCAACCTGATGGCGGCCGGAATCCTGGCCACGGCCCTCGCCACGGTGGTCCTCAACCCGGCCTACTACGCTTACAACCTCACGACCCTCCAGACGCTGCTGGCGCCCTTCGCCGCCTACGGCCTGGTCCAGCTCGGCGGGATGATCCACCGGTCCGTGAAGGACCGGCGGTTCGCCCCGATCCTCGCGGGCGCCATCATGCTCGCGCCCATCCTTTGGAACTGGGAAGCGGTGGGCGAGGTGGTCCAGGATTCCAACCGGCACCAGAAGGACCTCCAGCGTTTCATCCTGGGCTACCTCAGGCCCGACCAGGCCGTTTTCGGCCTCGAAGGCATGGGCCTGTTCCGGCCTTCGGCCTTCCACTGGCGGTTTCCGGCCATCCTGGCCCCCAGGTACCAGCGCGGCGGATGGTCCTACGCCAAGGAACTGGATGCCGTGAAACCCGAGCTCGTCATCATCAGCTACCGGATTCCCGGATGGCTGACGGCCCCGGACCTCCAGTACCTCGCCGCCCGCTACGTCCGCCTCACGCCGCTGCTCCTGGTGCCGGGCTTCGACAGCAACGGGAAGGGCGATGCCTGCACGTTCGAGGTCCAGCTGCCCGGACCCTACGAAGTCCTCCTCTGGGGGCCCGGGTCCTGTCTCCTGGACGGAACGCCGGTCCGGGCCGGCGATGTCCGGGTGCTGTCCGAGGGCAGCCATCCGCTTCAGCTGGACCGGACCCGCTGCGTGCTCCGGCGCCACTACCCGCCCGAGGCCCTGGCGCTGGTCCGCAATCCGGAAGGGCTGCCCTACCTGGTTCCTCCGGGCCTGACCCTGCCCCCGAGCATCGTGGTCCCGTCCCAGGCCAGATGACGGCCTCCGATCAGCTTTGGCGGCGATTGGCCCAGCGCCATCCGTCCTCGCACATGGCCGCCAGGTCCCGTTCGGCCCGCCAGCCCAGGCGGCGGAACGCGAGACCCGGGTCGGAGTAGCACACCGGCACGTCCCCCGCCCGGCGCGGGCCCACGGTGACCGGGAGGGCATGGCCGACGGTGCGCTCCATGGCCTTGACCAGATCGAGGACGGAGTAGCCGGTCCCCGTGCCCAGATTGAAGGCCTCCGCCCCGCGGAGGTCCTGGAGCGCGTCCAGCGTGGCCAGATGGCCGCCGGCCAGATCCATGATGTGGATGAAATCGCGGACGCCGGTCCCGTCCGGCGTGGGATAGTCCCCGCCATGGACCAGGAGCCGGGGCTGGCGGCCCGAGGCCACCTGCAGCAGGTATGGCATGAGGTTGCTGGGCACGCCCCGGGGTTCTTCGCCGATGAGGCCCGAAGGGTGGGCGCCCACCGGATTGAAGTATCGGAGAAGGGCGATGTGCCAGCCTGCCTCCGACCCGGCGAGGTCGCGCAGGATCTCCTCGATGAAGACCTTGGTCCGCCCATAGGGGTTGACCGCGCACAGGGGCATGTCCTCGGTCACGGGCATCCGGGCAGGATGGCCGTAGACGGCGGCCGAACTCGAGAAGATCAGGTTCCGGCAGCCGGCCGTCTGCATCGCTTCCAGGAGGGACAGGGTTCCGGCCACGTTGTTCTGGTAGTACGGCAGGGGCGCGGACACCGACTCCCCCACCGCCTTCAGGCCGGCGAAATGAATGACGGCATCCACCGGGTGACGGGCGAACACCCCATCCAGGGCCTGGCGGTCCCGGACGTCGCCGGCGATCACGGGGAAAGGACGGCCGGACAGATTCCGGACGCGTTCCAGGGCGGCCGGGCTCGAATGGGAGAAATTGTCGAAGACGACGGGGGAATCGCCCCCCTCGAGCAGGCCGGCTACCGTATGGCTGCCGATGAAACCCGCTCCGCCGGTGACGAGGACGGTCCTGCCCGTCACGAAAGCTCCTTCAGCAGCCGCGCCGCCTTGTTGTCCTTGGGGTCCAGCCGCAGGGCGGCCTGGGCCGCGGCGCGGGCCTCGTCCTTGCGGCCGAGGTTCTTCAATACCTGGCCCCGGCGCCAGTGGGCGGTGCCGTAGCCGCCGGAGCCGCCTTCCAGGGGTTCGCGCAGCACCTGGTCCAGGGCGGCCAGGCCCGCTTCCAGGCGCAAGCCGGAACGGGCGGAGATCTTGCCCAGCTCCAGCCGGAGCAGGCTGGGGGCGTCGGCGCCGGCCAGGGCCTGCTCGGCGATGCGCCAAGCCTCCTCGGCCTTGCCTGCGTCCAGCAGGGCGTCGCAGATGGCGGTCAGGGGCCGGGCCCGGTTCTGGGCCGCGGGCAGCAGGCGCATGGCTTCCTGGGCCTGCTGGCGCTTCTGGGGCTCGTCGCCCAGGGCCTTGCGGGTCGGGCGGCTGCCCAGGGCGTCCAGGTAGGCGTAGATCACTTCGGGATCCCGCGGGGCGGCGGCCAGGGCCCGGTTGAAGCAGGGCAGCGCGTCCTGCCAGCGGCCCTCCATCGCCAGGATGGTGCCCTGCAGGATCTCCCCCCGGGGCGCGTCGACCTTCTTCAGACTGTCGGCGCAGGCCAGGGCCTTGCGCAGGGACCCGCCGAACAGGCCGGGCACCTGTTCGTAGGCCAGGCCCAGGGACATCCAGGCGGTGACCAGGCCGGGGTCGGCCGCCACGGCGGCCTTCAGATCGTCCATGGCGTCGGCGACCTTGCCCAGGCTGCCGAGGTTGCGCTGCTGCACCGCGACCCCGCCCAGGGCCAAGCCCCGGGCCAGCAGGGCGTCGGCCAGGGCGGGACGGAGCGCCATGGCCTTCTGGGCGGCCGCCAGCGCCTCGGGCATCCGGACCAGGGCGGTGAGGGCCTGGGACTTGGCGGCCCAGGCCAGGGCGCTGCCGGGCTCCCGCCTGAGCTGGGCCTCGGCGTCGGCCAGGGCCTTGAGGTAGCGGCCGGCGTCCAGGTCCGGGCGCGGGGCGTAGTCCGCGCCGGAGACGGGGAGGGTGGCGATGAGAACGATCGGTGGCAGCAGATGCATGATAATTTACCCATTCCGAGTATAGGGTGCACAGGGGAGACTCGCCCAATCCGGAAAACCCTGAGAAGATGTCGCAGATCATTGAAGGAGACAAGGGATGCTCATGCAAGGGAAGCGGGGACTGGTGGTGGGAGTCGCCAACAAGTGGTCCATCGCCTGGGGCATCGCCCAGAAACTGGCCGCGGAGGGCGCCGAGCTGGCGATCACCTACCAGAACGAGCGGCTGGGCAAGAACGTGCGGGAACTGGCGGAGACCCTGGACAAGCCGGTGCTGATCCCCATGGACGTCACCTCCGACAAGCAGATCATCCTGACCTTTGAACTCCTCAAGCGGGTCTGGGGCCACCTGGACTTCCTGGTGCACGCCGTGGCGTACGCCCCCCGGGAGGCCCTGGCCGGCCAGTACCTCTCCACCAGCCGGGAGGACTTCCGGGTCGCCCACGACATCAGCGCGTATTCCCTGGCGGCGCTGGCCAATTCGGCCCAGCCGCTCATGGGCGAAGGCGGCTCCATCATCGCCCTGACCTACCTGGGCAGCACCCGGGTCATCCCCAACTACAACGTCATGGGCGTGGCCAAGGCCGCCCTGGAGGCCAGCGTCCGCTACCTCGCCGCGGACCTCGGGCCCCAGGGCATCCGGGTCAACGCGGTCTCCGCCGGCCCGATCAAGACCCTGGCGGCCTCGGGCATCTCCGGGTTCGGCAGCAAGATGCGCCACCACCGCGACCGGGCGCCCCTGGGCCGGGACACGGAGACCGAGGAGGTGGCCGACGCCTCCCTCTTCCTGCTCAGCCCCATGTCCCGGGGCATCACCGGGCAGGTGCTTTATGTGGACGGCGGGTTCTCCATCATGGCGGACTGACATTCCGTGGGGATCGCACGCATGCGTCCGGTCCCCACGCCCCCGCTCCATGCCCATGACCCGGATCAACCTGTCGGTCAGGAGCGGGATAGACGCCTCTTCAGGTCAGCAATCAGGCGATCCTTCTCTTCGATCACCTGGTCTTTCTCCCCGAGAGCATGATCCTTCACCTCGATCATCAGCTCCTTCTCCTCGAGGGCCTGGTCCTTTTCGGTCAAGGCCTGGTCCTTCTCGGACAGTGCCTGGTCCTTCTCGATCAGGGCCAGGTCCTTCTCGATCAGGGCCTGACGCAGATCCGCGGACTCCCGCGCCTGGTCCTGGAAGGCGGCCAGCATGTCATCCTCCACGTCCATCTTGTCCCGGACCTCCTGCTCGGCCCCGGCGCGCAGCAGCCGGCGCAGCACCTCCCGGTGGCGCTCCGGAAAATTCTCTTCCAGGATGTCCAGCAGGTGCGGATCCGAACGGGAGGCCAGGCCCTGGTCGAACACTTCCAGCAGCCGTTCCAGCTCGGTCCGCCGGCGGTTCTTGAGGCGGTTGATCTGGACCACGATCGAATCGTGGGTGAGCGCCTCCACGAACGGGTCGGTGACCCGCAGCTCGTCGCCGGTGGCCACGTCCCGATAGTGCCGGTTGATGGTGAGCACCGGCACGTCGACGCAATCCAGGCCTTCGCCCAGGAAGTAGATGGTCAGGATCGGCAGCGGCTGTTTCTTGCCGTCCGGATCCAGGTAGACGTTCTCCGGGCTGGCATAGTTGGATCCCAGGTAGCGCCGGAACCGCTGCACGTCCCAGGCGCTGCGGGCCTTCTGTATCTCGATCAGGACCAGCTTGCGGCAGCCGTCCTCCAGCCGCAGCGTGGCGGCGAAATCCATTCGCAGGACCAGAAGCTGGGCGCCGTCCGGCCCGGCCCCCTCATGCTGCACTTCAGTGGGGCGGAACTCCAGTTCGAGCACCTCCTTGCCCAGCAGGGCGGAAAGCAGGAGCCGAGCGACCTTCTCATCGTCGAGCAGGTACTTGAACACCACGTCGTAGATGGGGTTGGCGATGCGCACCGGTCCGGGACCTCCTGGGCGAAGTGTAGCGACCCTGCGCGCTGGGCTGCCACAGAACGGCTCATGGCCTCACGGTGCTAGCTTCCCTTTTTCAGCGTCTCCAGCCTGTCCAGGACGTCCTGGACGTGCCCCTTCACGCTGACCTTGGGCCAGACGTGGCGGATGATCCCCTTGGGGTCGACGAGGAAGGTGGAACGGATGATTCCTTCAACTTCCTTGCCGTACATGACCTTCTTCCCGAACGCCCCCAGGGGCGTCAGGAGGGCCTTGTCGGGATCGGACAGCAGGGGGAACGGCAGCTCCTGCTTGGCGATGAACTTCTGGTGGGAAGCGACGGAATCCTTGGAGATGCCGTAGACCTTGGCGCCGGCCGCCTGGACCCTGGCCCAGTTGTCCCGGAAGTCGCAGGCCTCGGTGGTGCAGCCCGGGGTCGCGTCCTTGGGATAGGCGTAGATGACGGTCCAGGCCCCCTCCAGGGTCCCGGGGGTCACGGTGCCGCCCTGGTCGTCGCTCAGGGCGAAGGGGGGGATGGGCTTGCCGATCAGGGTCATGGCGCCTCCAGCGTACCGGCCAAGCCTATCACCGGCGGCCCCCAGGTAGGCTAATCTCTATACTCTGGAGGATCCGTGACATCGTCTTTGGCTCAGCGGGCGCCCTGGTGGTGGAAGCTGGTGGCGCCGCACCGGCGGATCCTGGTGCTGGGACTGGCGGCGACCGTCCTCTGCAGCCTGTTCGCGGCCTGGGTGCCGTACTGGTCGGGCCGGGCCGTGCACGCCCTGGAGCTGCGCGACTGGCCCATGAGCCGGTCCTACCTGATCTGGATGCTGAGCTTCACCCTGGTGGCCGGGATCGGCCGCTACCTGATGCGCAACACCCTCATCGGCCTGAGCCGGGCGGTGGAGAAGCGCCAGCGGGAGGAGATCTACGACTTCCTCCTGACCATGCCCTACGCCTTCTACGAAAAGAGCCTGATCGGCGACCTCATGAGCCGGATCGGCGACGATGTGAACACGGTGCGCATGGCCACCGGGCCGGGCCTCATGAGCCTGCTCCAGACCGCCAGCCTGCTGCCCATGACCCTGGCCCTGATGGTGCACGCCAGCCCGCGCCTGGCGCTGGCGGTGCTGATGCCGTTCTCCCTGCTGGCGGGGGGGTTCTACTTCATCGGCCGGGTCAGCCACAAGCTCCAGCAGCGGATCCAGATCGTCACCTCCCAGCTGAACACCTTCAGCCACGAGACCATCTCCGGGGAGCGGGTGGTGCAGGCGTTCGGCCTGGAGGAACTGCGGGTGGAGGCGTTCGGCGCCCTGAGCCGGGAGCAGGCCCGCATGAACATCCAGCAGACCATCCTGTTCGGGATGTACATGCCCCTTTCGGCCTTCACCGCCGGGCTGGCGGCCCTGGTGCTGGTGGCCTACGGCGGCGGCCTGGTGCTGCGCGGGGTCCTGACCCTGGGCGACCTCACCGCCTTCACCGGCTACCTGGCGGCCCTGGCCTGGCCGATGATGAGCCTGGGCTGGTCGGCCAACCTGTTCCAGCGGGGCAAGGCGGGCCAGGAGCGCATCGACTATGTGCTGGAGGCGGCCCAGGCGCCGCTCCGGTCCCTGGAACCGGCGCCGCTGCCCCCGGGCGCCGCGGCATTGGAAGGCCGGGGCATGACCCACCGGTTCGATTCGGGCCGGGGCCTGGGCCCGCTGACCCTGTCCCTCCCGGCCGGGGCCCGGCTGGCGGTGGTGGGCGGCATCGGCTCCGGCAAGACCATCCTGCTGCAGGTGCTGGCCGGCCTGCGGGAGCTGCAGGCGGGTTCGCTGACCCTGGACGGGGCCCCCCTGGACCAGAGCCGGCTGCGCGCCCACTGGGCCGGCATCGGCTGGGTGCCCCAGGAAGCGTTCCTGTTCTCGGACACCCTGCGGGAGAACCTGGCCATGGGCCGGGCCGAGGCCACCGACGAGGAGCTGTGGGAGGTGGCCCGGGTGGTCTGCCTGGACGATCTCATCCGCCGGCTGCCCATGGGCCTGGACACCGTGGTCGGGGAGCGCGGGGTGGTCCTCTCCGGGGGCGAGCGCCAGCGCACCGCCCTGGCCCGGGCCCTGCTGCGCAAGCCGCGGCTGATGCTGCTGGACGACGCCCTTTCGGCGGTGGATTCGGAGACCGAATCCCGGATCCTGGAGAACCTGAGGTCGTTCCTGGACGGGGTGACCCTGGTGCTGGCCACCCACCGGGTGTTCGTGGCCGAGCTCTGCGACCAGGTGCTGGTCCTGGAGGACGGCCGGGCCGTCCAGTCCGGAACCCCCCAGGAGTTGGCCGGCGTCCCCGGCCACTTCGCCCGGATCCGGCAGCTGCAGAGCCTGGAGCGGGAGATCCTGGGCGAGGCCAGCGCCTGAATTCCACCTTGACATCATGATTAATTTATTTATAGACTGTCCCTTCGAGGAATTTTTCCCCGGAGATCATGATGTTGAACCAACGCCTTTGCCATGCAATTAACCAACAGATCATAGGAGAATTCTCCTCCGCCTACCTCTACCTGGCCATGGCCGCCCACTTCGAGAACGCCAACCTCCAGGGTTTCGCCAAGTGGATGCGGGTCCAGGCCCAGGAGGAGGCCTCCCACGCGATGATCTTCTTCAACTTCCTCACCGACCGCGGCGGCCAGGCGATCCCGGCCCAGCTGGAGGTCCCGGCCGCCGAGTACGGCACCCCCCAGGAAGTCTTCAAGAAGATCAAGGACCACGAACGCAAGGTTTCGGAAGCCATCGACAACCTGGCCGACCTGGCCGTGGCCGAAAAGGACCACGCCACCCGGGCCCTGCTGGACTGGTTCGTGACCGAGCAGGTGGAAGAGCAGGCGGTCTCGAGCAACATCCACGCCCGGCTCAAGCTGATCGGCGGCGACCCCACCGGGCTGCTGGCCCTGGACCGGGAGCTGGGGGTACGCACCTACGTGGTCCCGCCGCCGTTGGCCGGGAAGCTTTAGACGGGATTTTCCGGCCAGAGGTGCTTGGGGTAGCGCCGGGACAGACCTGGACGCACGTCCCGGTAGGTCCGTTCCCAGAAGCCCATCAGGTCGGTGGTCACCTGCAGGGCCCGGTTGTTGGGGGCCAGCAGGTGCAGCACCAGCGGCACCGAGCCGCCGCCGATGCGGGGCCCTTCCTTGAGGTGGAAGAAGTCCTGGAGCCGGGAGGCGATGGAGGGGGCGCCCCCTTCGTAGTCCACCCGGACCTTCTTCTTGCGCAGGAGCACCCAGTCCGGGGCCCAGGTCTCCAGCAGCGCCGCGGCGGGGCCGCCCAGGGCCCGCCTCAGGGCCCCGGGCCAGTCGGTGTCCGCCAGCTCCTTCAGGGTGGTCCGGCCTGAGCATGCCTCGGTCACCAGGGCGGTGAGCAGTTCAGCCGAGGGCGGGATGGCCAGGTCCTGGCGCAGCCCGGCCAGGAAGGCGGCCCGGGCCAGGAGGCGGTCGACGGTCTCCTGGGCGGCGCCCAGGCCCCGCTCCAGGGCGGCCTCGGCCAGGCAGGCCGACGCGCCCGGGTGACCGGGCGGGGCGGGCCGGCGGCTTTCGTCCAGGAGCAGGTCCTCGAACCAGATGCTGGCGCGCAGATCGACCCGGCCGGATCCGGGGTTGTAGCGCAGCTCCCCGGTTTCGCGCAGGGAGTCGGGGAACCCGTCCAGCAGCCAGTCCGGCTCGATCCGGGAGGCGGTGCGCACCAGCACCTGGTTGCCGGCGCCCTGGGTCTCGGCCTCCAGGGCCAGGATCCATTCGGACCGGCGCACCCGGCAGGCCGGGTCGAACCGGGCGCCGCCGCCGCCCACCAGGGTGCAGGTGCCGTTGCCGCCCACCTTGGCCACCCGGTCGGGGTAGGCCCGGAGCAGGGCCTTGAGCAGGAGGGTCTCGGCGTCGGCCGGTTCCCCGGGCTCGTTGCGCCCGGAAGGCAGGGCCTTGTAGGCCAGCTGGGCCTGGCGCACGGCGGCGGGGTCCAGCCCCGCGGCCCGCACGGCCCCGCCGTGGAAGCTGGCGGCCTCGGCCTCCCAGTACTGGTCCAGGCGCTGGAACAGATCGGAATCCAGGGCGTGTTCCCCGGTGCCGCCCCGGCGGCCCAGCCCGGCCCGGGCGGCCAGGTCCCCGGTTTCCAGCAGCACCGCCCCCAGCCGGGCGGTCCTTGGAATCCCCAGGTCCTCGCCGGCGGTGACCAGACGCGCCAGGCGCGGGTGCAGGGGCAGCCTGGCCATGCGCCGGCCCATGGGGGTGATGGCCGAGTCGTGGTCCAGGGCGCCGAGCATGACCAGCAGCCGGGCGCCGGCCTCCAGGGCGCCGGCCGGGGGCGGCTCGAACCAGCGCAGGGAGCCCTGGGCCAGCCCGAGGTCGGCCAGGGCCAGGAGGGTCTCGGCCAGATCGGCCCGGAGGATCTCCGGGGTGTCGAAGTCCGGCCGGGCGTTGAAGTCGTTCTGGGGAAACAGCCGCAGGCAGAGCCCCGGCCCGGTGCGCCCGGCCCGGCCGGCCCGCTGGACGCAGCGCGCCTGGCTGATCCGCGCCGTGCGCAGCCCGGGCAGGCCGGACCAGGGGGAATGCACCGCTTCCCGGCCCAGCCCGGAATCCACCACCGCCGCGACCCCTTCGATGGTCACCGAGCTCTCCGCCACGTTGGTGCTGAGGAGGACCTTGGGCTGGGCCGAAGGCGCGACCGCCTCCTGCTGGGCCTCGAAGCTGAGGCTGCCGTGCAGGGGCAGCAGCTTCAGGCCATGGCGCGCCGCGGCCTGGGCGCAGGCGGCGAGCCCCTGGCGGATCTCCGCCGCCCCGGGCAGGAACACCAGGGTGTGGCCCTTCTGGCCGTCCCGGTAGAGCCCGTCCACGGCTTCGGCCACCTGGAGGGCCAGGGGCCGGTCGTCGGGCCGGGGCAGGTGGCGGACGGCGACGGGGAAGGGGCGCCCTTCGCAGCGGATGACCTCGGCGTCCAGGAACCCGGCCACGGGGCCGGCGTCCAGGGTGGCGCTCATGACCCCCAGGCGCAGCTCCGGGCGCGGGCCGGCCTGGAGCCGGGCCAGCAGGGTGATGGCCAGGTCGGTCTGCAGGTGCCGTTCGTGGAACTCGTCCAGCAGCACCGCGCTGATCCCCTTCAGCAGCGGATCGGACTGCAGCCGCCGGAGCAGCAGCCCCTCGGTGACGAAGCAGATCCGGGTGGCCTTGGAGACCTTCTGCTCGAACCGGACCGCGTAGCCGACGGTCTGGCCCAGCTCCTCGCCCAGCTCCGCCGCCACCCGGGCCGCCGCCAGCCGCGCCGCCAGGCGCCGGGGTTCCAGCACCCAGCAGGCGCCTTCGGCCAGGAGCCCGGCGTCGAGCAGGGCGCGGGGCACCCGGGTGGTCTTGCCGGCGCCGGGTTCGGCGGCCAGCACCAGCCGCCCCGTGGCGCGGAAGGTCTCCACGATCCGGGGCAGGTGGGCGTCGATGGGCAGGGGCTGGAGGGCCACGCCTCAGCGTCCGGACATGGCCGCGGCGAAGCCCTGGAAGATGCCCAGGGCCCCCTGCCCGGTGGGGCCGTCCAGGGTCACCAGGTTCTCCGGGTGCCACTGGACGCCCACCACCCAGCGCGACGGGTCCTCGGCCTCGACCGCCTCCACCAGTTCCTGCCCCTGCTCCGGATCCCGGTACCAGGCCACGGCCCGCAGGCCCGGCGCCACCCGCAGCACGGCCTGGTGGTGGCGGCTGTTCACGGACGCCTCGGTGCCCCCCACCAGGGCGGCCAGCCTGGAGCCCGGGGCGATCGCCACCGGGTGGGCCTCGACCGCCTCCTCGGGCGTTCCCGAGTAGTGCAGATCGCCGTCCAGGCCGCAGTGGGACGGGATGTCCTGGATCAGGCTGCCGCCCAGGGCCACGTTCAGCACCTGGACCCCCCGGCAGATGCCGAGGATGGGCAGCCCGAGCCGCCAGGCCTCCCGGGCCAGGGGCAGCTCCAGCGCGTCCCGGAGCTCGTCCAGCTCCGCGGTGTGGTGCAGGGCTTCGTCCTCGTCCCAGTGGCGCGGGTGGATGTCGTAGCCCCCCGGCATGAGCAGGCCCACGACCCCCTCCAGGGAAGGGGGCGGGGCGCCGGGGGCGGCCAGCACGATCTCGCCGGTCCATCCGCCCTGCCGCACGGCAGGAAGGTAATTCCGCTCCAGGGCGGACTTGTTCTGGCAGGTAACGAGAAGGCTTGACACCGGCACTCCAAGGAGGATCATGAACACCCTACCACCACCTCGGATAGACTGAGACCCGGTGAGGCGGAGAGCTCCGCCAGCAACCCAGGAGGCGGCCCATGGCTGGTTCGTTAAATAAAGTGATGCTCATCGGTAATTTGGGCAAGGATCCAGAACTGAAGGCAACGCCGTCCGGGCAGGCCCTGGCGCGCTTCTCCGTGGCCACGACCGAAACCTGGAAGGATCCCGAGAATCCGGGCGGGGAAAGAAAGTCCAAGACCGAATGGCACAATATCGTGGTGTGGGGCAAGCAGGCGGAGATCGCCGAGAAGTATCTGCGCAAGGGCAGGCAGGTGCTCATCGAAGGCCGGATCCAGTACCGGGAGTACACCGACCAGGCCGGGGTCAAGAAGACCGCCTGCGAGATCCGTTGCGACAACTTCGTCATGCTGGGACCCATGGGCGAGGGCGGCAGCCGTTCCGGCGGGGCGTCCGACCGCGGCGGGGATGCCTATGAGTCCACCGGGCCTGTCCCGCCGGTTTCCAGCGGCGGTGGCGGGGGCGGGTATGACGATGACATCCCGTTCTGACCTGACTGTCACCACTATTTAGACCAAAGGCCATCCCGTTGCAGGGGTGGCCTTTGTTGCGTCTGGATGGGCTTCCGTCCCCGATACGGAACCATGGGCCTGATGCGGCCACATAGGCCCTTGAGGGGGTCTCGGATGATCCGATCCTGCTTCGCCGGCCCAGGTCGTATCTGCTTGCTGAGCATGCTGCCCCTGCGGGGTGCGGTCGACGTCGCCCTCGACCCCCCCGCGGCGGTGATGGCCCGGAACGAGACCAGGCCGTTCAGCGCAAAGGTGAGCGGCACGGACCATTCTGCCATCACCTGGAGCGCCACCGGGGGGGATGTCTCGCCCCTGGGCGTCTATACGGCACCCTCTGCAGATGGATGCTTTGTCGTCACGGCCACGAGCGTCTCCGATCCAGGCAGCCAGGCAAGCGCGAAGGTCGTGGTCACCGTGGATGGCAATGCCGAAATCGGCGGCGCTTTTTCCAGCAACCATGGAAACGCCTGGGTGGTCCAGAACGGCAAGGCGCTCACGGGCAGATGGGAACGGAGCGACGCCCCGGGTCCGGCGGCGCAACTCTACGGGACCGTGGCCGGCACGCTCGCGTCGGGCGAATGGATCACGCCGGACGGAGGCGCATGCGGGATGTTCCAGCTCACCTTCGCGGAGGATGGGGATTCGTTTCACGGGGAGTTCTTCGCCTATGGGGATACGACCCCGTGCTCCGACTGGAAGGGGTTGCGAAAGCTCCGCGAAGTTCCGGAAGCCATGGCCGGGTTTGAACCGGCTCGACCCGCGCCGGTGGAAGCCAAGCGGGAGGAACCCCGCGCGGCATCTGTCGCCAGTTCCCGCGCCTCCACACCCCGGGCGGGCCGGGCCGGATCGGGCGGTCCGGTCCCGGCGTCACCCGGCGGTGCCGGTGAACGGAAAACGCCCGCCGGCTTTGCGCCGGTGCTCCGGGCCGGGGATGGCCCCGTCCTTTGCCAGGCCGGGTTGAGGGTGGTTCCGGACCCGCTTGCCGGTCCGGGGGGCAGGGTCGTGGTGGATCTGCTCATCGAGGGCGTGGCCATGGCGGTTTGGGAGCGGGTTGCGGAAGAGCCCAGGACCGTTTCCGTGAGCCTCGTCCCAAGACTCGCGGTCGTCACCACCGGCCAGAAGGTGAAATTCCAGCCGGAGGTCAAGGGCAGCGGGCACACCGCCGTCCTGTGGAAAATGATCCGCCCCGACGACGGGGAAGCCCGTTTGGGCGGGGATGGCGAATTCACGGCCCTTCGACCGGGAACCTACCGGATCGTCGCGACCAGTCGCGCGGACCCGAGGGCCCGGGATTCCGCCGAGATCGAAGTGAACAGCCGGGTCATCGACCGGGGGTTGGCGCCGCGCTGCCCCGGCAAGGGCATCGCCTTGGCCGATGGCCGGTTGCTGCTGGTGGGCAATGGAGGTATCGGCCGGGTGCCCGTGTCCAGCGCGACGCTGTTCGACCCGCGCAAAGGCTCCTATCTGCCGGTGGGACCGATGCGGGAGGCGAGGCAGCGCTCGATGGGCCTGGCCGGCCTGGCTGACGGCGGGGTGATCCTCAGCGGCGGGTTCGACCGGATGCCTGAATGGACCTCCCGGTGGGCATGGCATGACGGCGGGCTGACCATCCCGAACTATTTCGAAACCTTCCATCCAGGGACCCATCGGTTCGAAGGCCACTCCGTGCATCTGGACCTGCCGGCGGAACGGTTGCGGGGCCGAAGGCGTGATCCTCTCCTGAGGATCATGAGCGGCCCCGCACTGAAAGCCTCCGAGCATTTGTACATCATCGGGGCCTTGCCGGATTTCAGGCATACCGAAACCGTAGGCCGGATGGACCGCGCAGGCACCTCCACCGGGTTTCCGGGTGGCCTGGGGCTGCCGGTCACGCCGCCCAGGACGGTCAGGGATGCCTATCCCGTGGAAACCTTTTTAATCGAAAGATCCGATGGCCGGTACCGGCTGATCGCCAACAACGATTGCTTTGGTTATTGGTACGACCGGGACAGTTTCTGGACCCACAGCCCTGACCCCTTCCGGGGAATATCCGGCAAACCGCCGGAAACAACCTATCCCCCCAACTACCACCTGCTTTCCAACGGCGATCTGATCGTGCTCGGCCAGTGGCGGCAGTACGATCGGAACTACAAGCGAATCGACGCCCGGCTGCCGCGCGAAGTCGTGCGCACCGCCTGCGCCTACAATGTCCACACGCGCACCTGGCGCACCCTCTGGACCGGCACCCGACACTCCCGGATGGAGCCCGCCATCGTGGAACTGCCCAAGGGGACGGCGCTGATCACTGGCGGCAGGGAACAGCGTGCCGCGAGCCGGGATGCGGCCGGAAAACCGTCGGAGGTCCCGGTTGCCGAGGCGGAATGCTATGACCTGAAGACGGGCAGGTTCAACCGGACCGGCGTGATGAACCAGCCCCGCTGCCGGCATGCGAGCCTGGTCCTGCCCGGCGGCAAGGTGCTGGTCGCCGGAGGCGTCGGCAGGCCGGAAGGGATTGACGTCCCGGTCACAGGGATTGAAATCCATGATCCCGGGACCGGCGCCTTCGAGCTGGTCGAACACCTGGATTCCGGCATTGAATCACCCGAATCCATCCTCAACAAGGACGGGCGGGTCTTCCTTATGGGCAGGCCATCCGGGGCGATGGCTCCGGTGCTGCTGGAATGGGCGCCCATCCAGATCATGCTTGTCTCCAGGAATATCGATACAAGCGATATGCATGGATGGCAGAAGCCATTGAAATACTTTGAGCATGCCGGATGGGCGATCGAGGCGGAAGGGAAAAGCTTTCTCGTGCAATCCGGGCCCGATGATACGAATCGCAATAAGGCCTCCTTGGATCCCTATGAGCAGGGGCATTCACTGCATCAGTTTTCCGAAACCAGGAATTCAAGAGGGGAAACGATTATCTTTAAAGTGTATATAAGGGAAAAGTATCGCCTCCCTCAACAAATTGTGTCTTATGAGAACTTGGAAGGCGTGGTGCAAAAATGGAATGAAATGTATATTCCTTATAAACCATTACCTGGGCCTAACTCCAATACATTCGCTTTCTGGTTTGGGATCCAATTGGGATTGGAACTCTCCACGCTTTCGGGTTTTGACCCCCTTCATCCGCTTCCTGGCTGGAGCTATCCGAAACCCCATGAGATCCCGAAATGATCCTGGAATTGTTCATGTTAGGAGCCTTTGGCCAGTCCGTGCCAGCGGCCCCGGCGGGCAAATTCGTGCACATCTTGGCCATGAGTGACGGGCGCATTCTTTCCATGGGAGGCCCATTGAAATTTGATAAAACGGGCCTGCGCTTCATTGGTGAATGTGGCTATAAGGGTGATGACATCTTGTCATACGATGGGGTGGAATTCAGGCTCAGTCCGGAATTCTGGGCCATGATAAGGCGTAATCGAGCAAAATTCGATGCCATCGACCATATCAAGGTCGAGAACGGGACAGTCTTTCATGATGGGCAAGCCATCGATTTCGACTTGATCAAAGTGAAATGGATTGGTCGTGCCGTGTTCTGGCAGGACTGGGTGGTGGGGGTAGGGCTGACTTCCAAGCAGCAGGCTTCTATGCACAACATTGAACCTCGCGAATTGGTCTACTACAACTGGAAGACCCGTAAAGGAGGATCGGTCTACCTGGTCAACAAGAGCCTTCCCGACTTCCGCATCCTCACCAGGTGAAGCGATGGGCGCTGGGACTGGCTGGTCAATCCTGCGGGGACGACTGGCCTTCGACCTCCGCATCCGAAAGCCCTGCTTCTAATTCTTCAACGGTCGGAAGGCTACCCTTGAAACCTTCCGGGAGGGACTCCACCAGCCGGGTCTGCCATTCGGCCACGCCCATGGGCTTGTTGATGTCCTTGAGCGCATATTCGGCTATGAAGCGGTTCCTGTCCTTGCAAAGGATGATTCCGATGCTTGGGGCATCCTGGGGGTGGCGGAGGATTCCATCGACGGCTGAAAGGTAGAAATTCATCTTCCCGGCATATTCGGGCTTGAAAGCCCTGGTCTTGAGGTCGATGACCACGAAACAGCGCAGTTTCATGTGATAGAAGAGGAGATCCAGGTAGAAGTCTTCTCTGCCAACCTCAAGGTGGACCTGGCGGCCTACGAAGGCGAAACCTGATCCAAGTTCCAAAAGGAATTTGGTGATGTGTTCCACCAACCCGTGTTCCAGGTCGCGCTCCAAGGCCTGTGTGCCAAGGGATAGGAAGTCGAAGATGTACGGGTCCTTCAGCGTTTGTTCGGCAAGTTCCGATTGAGCTCTGGGCAGCCGGTCAGGGAAATTCGTTGTTTTTGCAGCTTGGACTTGCCGCTCATGGAGGCGATTTTCGACTTGGAGGGAAAGGATTGTTCGGCTCCAGCCATGCTCAAGGGCGGCCTGCGCATACCATTCCCTTTGGCTGGGGTCCTTTATCTTGTCCAATAGCAATACGTTATGACCCCATGGCAATTGTCCAACAGGCTGTTGGACGATTGGTTCGGGATAGGCTTGAGCGAAAGCGCGCATGTAAAGGAGGTTGGTCCTGGAAAACCCTTTCAGGTCCGGGAAGGCATTCCGAAGATCCAGGCTCAGCCGCGCGATGACCTTGGTGCCCCAGCGCTCTGTGGTTTGCCGATGCAGAATGTCCCGGCCGATGCTCCAGTAGAGGGCGATCAGCTCCTGGTTCACGGCCAGAACGGCTTTGAGTTGAGCATGACGGATGCGGGCCTTGAGGTCATTGAGAAAAAGCGGATAGTCGGAAGGAAGGGCAATTGCCATAGAGGACGCGTCTCCAGAATCAAAGACCCCACCTTAGCTTTTTTTTTGCCTCAAGTTAAGGGGCCGTTTCATATCAGTGCTCGGTTGAATGGCCACCCACCGAGATGAGAAGAAGCTGCTGGTCTTAGATCTGGTCGCGAATCTATAAAAATAAATATCGATTTTTTACAGGTTTCTGGTAGACTCGAAGGTTTGCGGGGACTTGGATGCTTGCACTACAAAACCTGACCATGCGTTTCGGCGCCAGGATCCTGTTTGAAAACGTCACCACCACGTTCCAGCACGGCCGGCGCTATGGCCTCACCGGCCCGAACGGCAGCGGCAAGTCGACCCTGATGAAGGTCTTCACCGGCGAGGTGGAGGCCTCGGGCGGCTCCATCCAGCGGCCCGGGAACATGGGCGTGCTGGCCCAGGACCAGTTCGCCTTCGACCGCTTCCGGGTGGTGGACACCGTGATCATGGGCAACAAGCCCCTGTGGGATGCCCTCCACGAACGCGACCTGATCTATGCCAAGCCCGAGATCACCGAGGCCGACGGCATGCGCCTGGGCGTCCTGGAAGGGATCGTCGCCGACGAGGACGGCTACACCGCCGAAAGCGACGCGGCCATCCTGCTGGAGGGGCTCGGCGTCCCGGAGCAGTTCCACGAGCGCACCATGGGCGAGGTCCAGGGCGGGCAGAAGGTGCGGGTCCTGCTGGCCCAGGCGCTGTTCGGCAACCCGGGCGCGCTGCTCCTGGACGAGCCCACCAACCACCTGGACCTGGAATCGATCCATTGGCTGGAGGGGTTCCTGGCCCGGTTCAAGGGCACGGTCATCGTCATCTCCCACGACCGCCATTTCCTCAACGCGGTCTGCAACCGGATCGCCGACATCGACTACCAGACCATCACCCAGTACACCGGCGGCTACGACGACATGGTCACCCAGAAGCTGGAAGTGCGGGCCCGGAAGGAATCCGAGAACGACCAGCGGGAAAAGAAGATCGGCCAGCTGGAGGGGTTCATCCAGCGCTTCTCGGCCGGCACCCGGTCCAGCCAGGTGAATTCCCGGCGCAAGGAAGTGGAGCGCCTGGCCCTGGACGATCTCGCCTCCACCAACATCCAGCGGCCGCACATCCGGTTCGTTCCGGCCACCTCCGGCGGCAGGCACCCCCTGGCCGTCGACGGCGTCTGCAAAGGCTACGACGGCGAGGACGGGCGGATGGAGGTGGTCCAGGACTTCACCGCCAGCATCGCCCGGGGCGAGAAGATCGCCCTGGTGGGCCGGAACGGCGCGGGCAAGTCGACCCTGCTGAAGGCCCTGCTGGCCGGCGCCCCCGGGGTGACCGAGGAGGACCGCGGCCACGATTCCGGCGAGGTGAAGTGGGGCCACGGCACGGACGTGGGCTACTTCGCCCAGGATTTCCGCGAATCCATCCCCGGCGGGCACAACCTGATCGACTGGCTGCGGCAGTTCGACCCCGAAGCCACCCAGGAGACCATCCGCAACGTCCTGGGCCAGATGCTGTTCCAGGGCGACGAGGGCCTGAAACAGACCGACGTGCTCTCCGGCGGCGAGGCCTGCCGGCTGATGTTCTGCAAGCTCATGCTCCAGAAGCCCAATGTCCTGGTGCTGGACGAACCCACCAACCACCTGGACCTGGAGGCGGTCGTCGCCCTGAACACCGCCCTGCGGGACTACGCCGGCACCGTCCTCCTGGTCAGCCACGACGAGGTCCTTCTGCGCGACGTGGCGACCCGGGTCTGGTCGGTCACCAGCGACCGGATCGTGGACTTCCAGGGTTCCTACCCGGAGTTTCTGGCGAACGGCGCCTAGCGTCCGATTCTGGACAAGAACCGGTTTAAGTGACCGGGCCCTGGCTTCCCGGCTGGATTTCCGGATGCTCCTGGGGTCCCTGGAGGGCGCCTTCCTGGATCTTCGCCGCAACCGGATCCCCGGGCTGGACGACCCGGATGACTACGGCGCCTCCCAGAGGTTCGCACGGGAGCACCGGGCTTCGGAGCGAGGTCTGGCCTACGCGAGCGTGCGTGCGGCAGGGGGCGGCTGCGTGGTGGGATTCCGGCCGGAGACGCTGCGGGGGCTCAAGCACCACCACCAGGTCGTCATGAGCTGGGATGGCTCCCGCATGACCCTGTGACCGATTGCAAAATCCACTTCATTTGGCGACCGCCTGCGATTTCGCCCGGCCAGTCAAAATTGGGTCGTGGTTGATTCAAAAAAACTTGAAATCGGCGATTCTACTCGTTAAATTAGCTCTAAATCGGCGATTATCATTGCCGATTCTTAGGAGGCGCCATGTTTCTGGATCGTGAGATTCACGCGCCCATGATCCACCGGTTGAAGGAAGGCGGCAAGGTCCTGCTGCTCTTCGGAGCCCGGCGGGTGGGGAAGACGACTCTTGCCCGCCACCTGCTGCGGGAGCTTCCCTACAGGACTCTGGAGCTCACAGGGGACGATGCCGTCGTTTCCGAACTGCTGGCGTCCCGCGATGCGGTCCGCCTGGATGGCTTGGTTTCCGGATACGGGATGGTCTTTCTCGATGAGGCCCAGCGGATCCCGGATGTGGGCTTGGCCCTGAAGCTGCTTCATGATCGCCATCCCGATCTGCGTCTGCTCGTGAGCGGGTCGTCGGCCTTGGACCTTGCCTCCAGGACTCGCGAAGCCCTGACCGGCCGAACGTGGTCCTTCCACCTTCACGCTTTTTCCTACCATGAGTGCATGGCCATCAGGAATGCCTTCGAGCAGGACCGACGGCTGGAGCAGGATCTCATCTACGGTCTCTATCCCGAAGTCCAGGCCTACCCGGGGGAGTCTGACCGGGCGGCCTATCTGCGGGAATTGCACGCGGCCTATCTATTCAAGGACCTGCTGGAAATGGGGGGGGTCCGCCACCCCAGGAAACTGGCGGACCTGGTACGCCTGCTTGCCTACCAGATCGGGTCCGAAGTCTCTCTTACCGAACTTGGGACATCCCTGGGCCTGTCCAGGGATACTGTCGGGCATTATGTGGACCTGCTGGAGAAGGCATTCATCGTCTTCCGTCTTCAGGGCTTCAGCCGGAACCTGCGCAACGAGGTCTCCCGGAACTGCAAGATCTATTTCCACGACCTGGGCGTGCGTAATGTAGCCATCAGCGACTTCCGTCCCTTCTCCGCCCGCCAGGACCAGGGCGCTTTGTGGGAGAACTTTCTGGTTTCCGAGCGGCTCAAGCGCCAGTTGCCAAGCGTGGAGAGCCGGTTCTGGCGGCTGCACTCGGGCGCCGAGATGGACTATGTGGAAGTCGAAGGCGAAAACCTGCGGGCCTTCGAGTTCAAACTCTCGCCCAAGACCCGGGCCAAGATACCTGCAAGCTGGGCCGAGGCCTACCCCACCGCACCCTGGCAGAAGATCGATCGGGGAAACTACATGAATTTCATTACAAGCTGATCAAGCCATCACGCCACGGGCCGTCCAGGTCCGCGTCCCAGCCGTCGTCGCCGTTCAGGCCTTCAGTCTGGCGATCAGGGCCGGGGAGGGCGGATCCAGGCTGATCCATTCGCCGTCGTTCACCAGGAGGAAGGGGATGCCGACGGAACCCGCCTGCCGGACCCCTTCGAAGGCCGGGAGGGAATCGCGGTGCTTCAGGAACATCTTCAGCTTGCCGAGGCTGTCCATGATGTCGATGTAGGAATAGGAGATCTGCTCCGCGTCCAGGGCCTGCTTCATGAGGACGCAGTCCGGGCAGTTGCCGTTGCCGAACAGGAACACCTTCTTCTTCATGGGATTGCCTTCGGGAAAAGGGGGGAAAGGGGCGGACCCGGGCGGCCAGGGAAACCTGGGCAGTCCCGGTCCTTGTCAGGGGGATGTTGCTAGACTAAGGCCCTGCGCCCATCCCTGTCCATTCGCGGTTTTCTGTTGAGGCTGGCTCCATGGATCTCGATCTGAACGGCAAGGTCGTGCTGGTCACCGGCGGCTCGAAGGGGATCGGCTTCGCCTGCGCCGCCGCCTTCGCCGCGGAGGGCGCCCGGGTCGCCATCTGCTCGCGCTCCCAGGCCCATGTGGACCAGGCCCTCGCGGCCCTGCCGGGCGCCTTCGGCTTCGCGGCCGATCTCATCGACGCTGAAGCCGCGGCGGCGATGGTTGCGGCGGTGGAAAGCCGGGTGGGGCCCCTGGAGGTCCTGGTGAACAGCGCCGGCGCCGCCCGGCGGATGACGCCGGACGAGCTGACGCCCGCCGCATGGCGCGCGGCCATGGACTCGAAATATTTCACCACCATCAATGTCCTGGATCCGGTGGTGAAGCGCATGGCCGCCCGGGGCCGGGGCGTCATCGTCAACGTCATCGGCATCGGCGGCAAGGTGGCCTCGCCGGTCCATCTCGCCGGCGGGGCGGCGAACGCCGCGCTCATGCTGGCGACCGCCGGGCTGGCCACGGCCTACGCGGCCCGCGGGATCCGGGTGGTGGGGGTCAACCCCGGCCTGACCGAAACCGGCCGGGTCGCGGAGCGGATCCAGGCCGAGGCCAGGGAAGGCGGCATCAGCCTCGAGGAGGCCCGGGCCCGGAGCGTCGCCCGCATCCCCATGGGCCGGATGGCCGGACCGGAGGAGATCGCCCGGGCGGTGGTCTTCCTGGCATCCGGCCGGGCGAGCTACATCAACGGCGCCACCATCGCCATGGACGGCGCCCTGAATCCTGTCTGCTAGGAACTTCCGGCCGGGCCGCGGCACCTTGGTTCCTGATGGGGATGGCCATGCTACATCTTTGCAGCGGGGATATGGGCCACCTGGCCTGGACGGCGGCGGCGCTGCCGGGGGAGGCGCTGGTCTGGCGGGATTCCCCGGCGGTGGGGCCATGGAGCCCCGATCCGCACCGGCGGGCGTGGTTGCGGTCCCGGTTCTGGGACCTGCCCGGGGGCTCGCCCTGCTACCAGGAGGGGGAGGACGCCATCGCGGCCGTTCGCGCGGCCGGCTCCGCCGTCCTGTGGTTCAGCGCGGAGCCCTGGGACCAGATGGCGCAGCTATGGATCGCGGCCCGGCTGGCCCGGGAGGACCCCGCCGTGGCCCTGGAGCTGACCCACCTCAAGGAGGGCGGCAGCCGGGTGCCGGCCGCCGCGCTGGAGCAGGCCTTCGCGGCGCGCACGCCGCTGACGGCGGAAGACCGGGGGATGGCCGTCGAGCTCTGGGACCGGTTCCAGGCGGAGGACTGGCCGGGCCTGTGGAAATGGCTGCACAAGCGCGGCGAACTGGCCTCGATGCCCTTTCTGGCCCGGGCCCTGGCCCGGGTGCTGGAGGACCGCCCGCCCCACGTCCCCGGCCGCACCGAGCGGCAGGTGCGGGACCTCGAGGCGGCGGGCATCCACGACCTCACCGGGATGATGGACGCGCTGGCGCCCCTGGAGGCCCCGTACGGGCTGGCCTGGTACGGCGACCTGGTCGTGAAGAAGCTCATGGGGACCGTGTCGTGATCAGCCCCGGCGGGCGGCGCTGGTCTCCATGTTCTTGTTGACGGTGATGATGACGACGGAGAGGACGATGATCGCGGTGGCCCAGACGGACCGGGCGGTGAGCTGCTCGCCGGCCAGCAGCCAGCCGAGGAAGACGGCGACGATGGGGTTGACGAAGGCGTAGGTGGACACCCAGGTGGGGTCGGCGTTCTTCAGCAGCCAGATGTAGGCGTTGTAGGCGATGATCGAGCCGAACAGGACCAGGTAGCCCATGCCGAAGAGGGACACGGCCGACACCTGGGCCGGGTGGAACCGGGGCCATTCGCCGCACAGTCCGGAGGTGAGGATCAGCAGCGCGCCGCCGGCCAGCATCTGCATGCCCACCGCCAGCAGGGGCGAGCCGGGCAGCCGGGCCCGGCGGGAATAGAGGGAGCCCAGGGACCAGAAGAAGGCCGCGGCCAGCAGGGCGCCGACCCCCGCCAGGCTGATCCGTCCGACCTCCGGGCCCGACGGCAGGACCAGGACGACGATGCCGACGAAGCCGAGCAGGACGGCGCCGGCGACGACCGCGTTGGGGCGCTTGCTGTCCTTGCCCGGGAGCCCCAGCAGGATCATCCACAGGGGCACGGTGGCGATCAGCAGGGCGGCGACGCTGGAGGTCACCTGCTGCTCGGCCCAGGAGACGATGCCGTTGCCCCCGAGCAGCAGCAGGCCGCCGACGATGGCCGCGTCGATCCAGTGGGCCTTCCCGGGCCTGGGGGCGCCCTTCAGCCTGGCATAGGCATAGACCGCCAGTCCGGCGATGAGGAACCGGGTCCCCGCCATCAGGAAGGGCGGGATGGTCTGGACCGCGAAGCGGATGCCCAGGTAGGTTCCGCCCCAGAAAAAATAAACGGCCAGCAACGCGCCGATGCCATAAAGCTTCTTGTTCATTCGCCATCTCCAGGTCCAGGATCGCTGATCGGGGCCGGACTGGCGACCCGGTTCTTGCGCTAATGCTCACGGGACGGATATTTATGGTTTGTGCCCCGGCCACGGGAGTAACGTGGTTGATCTCTTAAAATGGATTCATCTGTTTGAACGCGTCATAAAGCCGTCCATCCGATGCCGCCCGCAGGTTCGCGCGATCCGAATCGGAGGTTCATTTGCTTCCCCCCCAAGCGGTCACCCTTCTCCTCACCCTCGCCGTCAGCGCGCTGATCGGCATCGGCCTGCGGGAGTACTACGAACAGGAAGGCAAGTTCGACACCTTCGGCACGGTCAGGACCTTCATCTTCCTGGGCCTCCTGGGCTACGTGCTCTACCTGATCCCGGTGCCCGCCCACGCCGCCTTCCTGCTGGGGATGGCCGTCATCGCCCCGTTCCTGCTGGCCTACTACAACCACAAGATCCGCCAGCACAAGGCTCTGGGCATGATCGGCGTATTCATCGCGTTCCTGACCTACGCCATGGCCCCCATCGCCATCCATGAGCCGCCCTGGTTCCTCATGGCCATCGCCATCTCCATCCTCCTGGTGCTGCACTCCAAGGGCCGCATCCGCCGGATCACCAACCGGCTGGAGACGGGCGAGGTGGTCACCCTGTGCAAGTTCCTGGCCATCATCGGAGTGATCCTGCCGCTGATCCCCCAGACGATCCCGGTGGCCGGGCTGGCGGGCCAGGTGTTCGCCATCCTGCCGGTGACGCCCCGGCAGATCTGGATGGCGGTGGTGATCACCACCGGCATCTCCTACCTGGGCTACGGCATCCAGACCTACCTGTACCCCCGCAAGGGCATGCTGCTCACCGGCCTGGTGGGGGGGCTCTACTCCAGCACCATGGCCACCCTGGTGCTGGCCAAGCGGACCCGGAACCTGGACGGCCAGGCCCGGCAGGCCGCCGCCGCCATCCTCCTGACCACGCCCACCATGTACTTGCGCATGCTGCTGCTGGTGGTGGCGTTCAAGCCCCTGGCCGGGCTCAAGCTGCTGGCGCCGTTCGCGGTCATGTCCGCGCTGGCCGGAGGCTACGCCTACTGGATCCACCGCGGGGACCGGGAGGTGGTGGCCGCGCCCGCCGACCCCGCCGGGGAGCCCACGGTGGCGGTGGCCGACCGCAACCCGCTGGAGCTCACCGCCGCGCTGCTGTTCGCGCTCATGTTCGTGTCGGTGGCCTTCATCACCAAGTACGTGCTGCTCTACTTCAGTACCGCCGGCCTGCGGCTGCTGTCCTTCGTGGTGGGCGCGTCCGACATCGTCCCGTTCGTGGTGTCCGTGCTCCAGGGCAACCTGGGCATCGCCGAGCCGCAGATCCTGCACGCCATCATCATCGCCACCGCCAGCAACAACCTGATGAAGGCGGTCTACGTCTACCTGTTCGGCAACCGGCGCACCGCCCACCTCACAGCGGTGGGCATGGCGGCGATGGCGGTGCTGTCGTTCGTCTACGTCGTGGTGGTCTAAAGTGCCGACAGCACCCGCTTGAGCACCGCGTCCAGCACGGCGGGATCCACGGGCCTGCCCAGGCGGGTCAGGACGGCTTCCCGGACGCGCCGGAACAGCTCTTCGTTCTCCGGCGCGGCCTTCGGGGCGGCCGGGGCTTCCGGCGCCGCGGGCGCCGGCTCGACGTAGGGGATGATCCGGATCCCGGCCTTGCGCAGCAGTTCCAGCGCGGCGTGGGTGACGGTGACCGAGGGGTGGACGACCAGGGTGGCGCCGCCGGTGAGCAGCTCGGCCACGTCCGCCGCCGTGAAGATCAGCCGCTGGCCCGGGGGCGCCTGGAGGATCCGGCGCTGGCCCGGGTCTCCGGCCGGGGCCGGGGCCGGGGGGCAGGCCTGGAGCGCGCCGGGCTGGCGCGTCCTCAGGAAGTCCTGGGCCGCCGGGGTGAAGCGCGTGCCGGGCGGGAAGGCCGGGATCTGGCCCCGGCCGTTCTGCCATGCCTGGCGCAGCTCTTCTTCCGTGATGACCATCCTAACGCCCCTCGACTCCGTCCAGCGACTCGATGGCGTTGACCGCCGCGTCCCGTGCCTGCATGATCTCCGACTCGGTGCCGGACAGCCACATGCGGCCGAAGCGGCCGAGGCCGGAGATGTGCACGATCTCGATGGAGGCGCCCTTCTCGGCTTCGTTGGCGGCGAAGTTGATGTAGGCCGCCGGGGCGACTTCCAGCACCAGCATGGTCTTGCCCGGCACCAGCATGGAGCCGCGCCGGAACCGGTTGATCAGCTGGGCCTGGTAGGGGTCGACGTTGGTGATCACCTGGACCGAGGCGATGGTCGGTTTGATCCGCTCCGCCTGCTTCAGTTCGAGCCGGTCCAGGACGATCCGGCCGGCCTCCAGCACCTCCGCCTGGGAGCGGGAGTGCACTTCGAACATGCCGAACTCGCGCTCCACCACCTGGGCGCCGGGGTGCGCATCGGTGCCCTTGACCGCGATGTCCACCAGGCGGAACACCTCGTTGCCCGGGGACACTTCGATGTAGAGCGCCGCCATGCCCGCGGTGGGCAGGTCGCCCTGGGTGATGGAGCCGACGAAGGCCGCGTACTGCGGCTGCATCCGGTCGATGTACGAATAAACGCGAAGCTGGAACGACTCGCCCATGGGGCCCGTCTCCTTCATTTTTCTTTCATTGCCGAGTCCGGACTAGCCCCGGCCGCCGATGGACCCCTTGGTGTTCTGGGGGATGATCAGCTCGACCTTGGAATCGGGGCGGGGGATCACGTGCACGGAGACCAGCTCGCCGACCCGCTTGGCCGCGGCCGCGCCGGCGTCGGTGGCGGACTTGACCGCGCCCACGTCGCCCCGCACCATCACGGTGACGTAGCCGCCGCCGACATATTCCGAACCGATCAGCGTGACGTTGGCCGCCTTGACCATGGCGTCCGCCGCTTCGATGGCGCCCACCAGGCCTTTGGTCTCGACCATCCCCAGGGCGATCAATGCAGGGTCATTCACCTGAACCTCCGTCTGTTATGTAGTAGTGGGTTATTGTGCCTATCAAGTTCGCAAGTCCGCAAGGACCCGCTGGACGATTTGCTCGATGAGATCGGCCTGGGCCGGGGCCGGAGGGGCAGGGACGCCGGCCTTGGCTCCGGCCGCCATCGCCGCCGGCGGCGCGTCGTTCAGGTGCCGGGCGATGGTCTTCACCGTGAACAGGTGCTGGACGCCGATGTTGTCGCCGGTGATGGCGCCGCCCACACCGCCGGGGCCGAGGGTCATGCTGGGGGCGATGCCCGTGGTCAGGCCGGTGCCGCCCAGCGAGGACATGGTGTTCACCACGATCCGGTGCACCGGCTTTTCCAGCCCGAACGCCATGATCACGGCCTCGTCCCTGGCGTGCAGCGCCAGTGAGTGGCCCTCGCCGCCGAAGTTGATGAGGCTCAAGCAGATCTCGCATCCGGCCTGCCAGCCGTCGGCCTCGTACCAGCCCAGCACCGTGGTGAGCTTCTCACGGGAGAGCGGCTCCCTGGGGCCGACCTCGCGCAGCCGGGCCACCAGGATCCGGGCCCGGTCCGGGACCGTGAAGCCGGCCATCCGCGCCAGCGCCTGGGGCGACTGGCCCACGGTCTTCGGGTTGATGCCGCCGTCGGGGTGGAACAATGTCTTGCGCAGCAGGTCGGCCTCGGGCTCGGAGACGAAGTGGGCGCCTTCGGCGGCCATGCACTGGGCGAAGGCTTCGGCCACCGGCCGGTCGACGACGGCGGCCTGCTCGGTGGCGCAGATCACCGAGAAGTCGAACGCCTTGCTGGCGACCAGCAGGCGCGCCGCCTGGGCCAGGTCGGCGCTGCGGTCGATGTAGCAGGGCACGTTGCCGGGGCCCACGCCGTAGGCCGGCTTGCCCACCGAATGGGCCGCCCGCACCATGGGCGTGCCGCCGGTGGCGAGGATGAGGGCCACCGCCCGGTGCCGGATCAGTTCGTTGGTGCCCTGCAGGCTGCAGCGGGTCATGCAGCTGATCAGCCCCTTGGGGGCACCGGCGCGCGCGGCGGCGTCCATCATGACCTGGGCGGCTTCGAAGGTGCAGCGGGCGGCCGCGGGGTGGGGCGAGATGACGATGGCGTCCCGGGCCTTGACCGCGATCATGCTCTTGAAAAAGGCTGTGGAAGTGGGGTTGGTCGAGGGGATCAGGGCGGCCACCACGCCCATGGGCAGGGCCACCCGGAACATCCCGCGGGCGTCGTCCCGGTCGATCACCCCGACCGTCTTGACGTTGCGGATGTGCTCCCAGAGCAGGGTCGAGCAGAGCAGGTTCTTGAGGATCTTGTGCTCGAGCACGCCGTAGCCGGTCTCCTCCACCGCCATGGCCGCGAGCCTGGGGGCGGCGGCGGCGCCGGCTTCGGCCATGGCCGCGCAGACCCGGTCGACCTCTTCCTGGCCGGCCCGGGCCCACTGCTCCTGGGCGGCCTTGGCGGCCACGGCCAGGTCCCTGGCTTCCTGGATGGACATCAGATCCGCGTCGAAGGACATGGGGTTCCTCTCAGTACAGGAAAGGGCGGTGGGCGACATCGAGGACGGCCTCCTGGAAGGCCTGGGCCGCGGCTTCGCAGGCCGATTCCTCGCCCGAAAGGATGGCGCCCATGAAATTGGTTTCCGACGGCGGGGCGGTGTAGCTCACCAGCTCCACCGCGGCCGCCTTGAGCGCGGCGTCCAGGGCGAAGCAGCCCTCCAGGGGCGGGGCCACCAGGTAGGCCACCGGCGATCCCACGGGCAGTCCGGTGACGCCGGCCAGGTAGCTGCCGATCCGGGCGATGACGTGGGGGAAGAAGGTCGTGCCGCCCCGGTCGTCGGCGGAGTACCACAGCGCCTTCTCGGTCAGGTAGCGCAGGGCGGCGTCCAGGCCGGAGCTCACCTCGGCCGGGTCCGGCCCGGCGAGCATGGCGATGATCTCCCCGGACAGGGCGCCGGAGGGGTGGCGGGCGCCGGCGTAGAAGGAATGGGCGTAGATCACCTGCACGTCGGCCATCTTGGTGGCCTCGTCGATGGCCACGTAGGTGGCGTCGTCGTTGTCGGCGGTGAGCAGGCCCAGGCTGCGCTGGCCGGGGCGCAGCCCCAGCTTGCGGGCGAAGCCCGGGTCGACCTGGGGGATCAGGCGCACGGCCAGCGCCTTGGCCGGAAGCGGCTCGAGGATGCCCATCACGCCTCCATCAGCTTCAGCTTCACGCCCGAGGCCTGCCGGGCCAGCATCGTCTGGGCCAGGCGCAGGGCGTAGGCCCCGGCTTCCAGGGGGTTGGCGCCGCCGCCGTCGAAGATGTTGCAGATCACGTCCCGCTCGGCGTCGGTGTCGCCGGGCTTGGGCCGGTAGGCCATATAGGCGCTCATGGAATCGGCCCGGCCCAGGCCGGGGCGCTCGCCGATGAGCAGGATCAGCACGCCCGGATCGAGCAGCTCGCCGATGTCGTTCATCACCCCCACCCGGCAGAACTGGATGAAGAAGGGGGTGCCCAGGCTGAGCCCGGCGTTCCGGCATCCGGCCTGGAGCACCGGGAGCATCTTGCGCAGGTTGGCCTCCACCGCCTGAGCCGACAGCCCGTCGCCCACGCAGATCTGCACGTCGGGCCCCTTGACGCAGCGCTCGGCGATGACCTTGCGTGCATCATCGCTGAGCCTCCGGCCCAGGTCGGGCCGCAGCAGGTACTGCTCCTTGCCGCCGTCGATCCGGGTCCGGACGCTGAACAGCCCCAGTTCCTGGAGCAGCGCCGGGTCCACGTCCCGGGCCAGGGCGTCCTTGGTGATGGCGAGGTCGCTCTGGAACCACTGCAGGGCGCGGGTGCGCAGGCACGGGCCGGCGCGCCCGACGCCGATGCGCGAGGTGGTGCATTCCATGAGCGCGGCCAGGCCGTCGGCGTCCGCCGGGTGGGGGATGCCGGCCCTGGAGACGCCGGGAACCGTGGGGTCGTCCAGATCGATCACCAGGTCGGTTCCGCTGGCCGGGGCGGCCTTGGGGGCCGGGACAGGCTTCGGTGCGGAAGGGGGGGCCGGCGCAGGTCCGGCGGCGGCCGCGAGCTCCCTGACCACGGCCTGGATCACTGCTTCGAGACGATCGGGTTCCATGGCGGGCCTCAACGGGAAAGGAAGAAGCTCGGGTCGCCGGCCTTCGCGGTCAGGCGTCCGTCGCGCATCAGGCCCAGGCCTTCGAGCCAGAGCTCGAATTCCGGCGCCGGGCGCAGGCGCAGCATCTGCCGCAGGGTGGCGATGTTGTGGAAGGAGGTGGACTGGTAGCTGAGCATGGAGTCGTCGGCCATGGGCACGCCCATGAAGAAGTTGCAGCCGGCGGCGGCCAGCAGCACCGCCAGGTTCTCGGAGGCGTTCTGCTCGGTGCGGGCGTGGTTGGTGTAGCAGACGTCGCAGCCCATGGACACGCCGGTGAGCTTGCCCATGAAGTGGTCCTCCAGCCCGGCCCGGTGGATCTGCTCGGTGTCATAGAGGTATTCGGGACCGATGAAGCCGACCACCGTGTTGACCAGGAACGGCGAGTAGCGCCGGGCCAGGCCGTAGTTCCGGGCCTCCAGGGTGAGCTGGTCCCAGCCGTTGTGGGCGTTGGCCGAAAGCGCCGAGCCCTGTCCGGTCTCGAAGTACATGTAGTCGGGGCCGGCCGGGTAGCAGTGCTTGCGGGCCAGCCGGGCGGCCTCGTCCAGCATCCCCACCGAGATGCCGAAGGACTCGTTGCCCTTCTGGGAGCCGCAGATGGACTGGAACACCAGGCCCACCGGGGAGCCCGCCTGCAGGCAGCGCATCTGGGTGGCGACGTGGGCCAGGACGCAGGTTTGTGTTGGTATCTCCCAGGCCTTCACGACGGAGTAGGTCATGTCCAGCAGCCTGGCCACCGAGGCGTAGCTGTCGTCCGAGGGGTTGATGCCGATCACCGCGTCGCCGCAGCCGTAGGAGAGCCCCTCGAAGATCTCGGCCCGGATGCCTTCGGGGGAGTCGGTGGGGTGGTTGGGCTGGAGCCGCCCGGACAGCCGCTGGGGCAGGCCGATGGTGTTGACGCTGTGGCGCTGGACCCGGATCTTGCTGGCGGCGTAGGCCAGGTCCAGGTTGGACATGAGCTTGGTCACGGCGGCCACCATCTCGGCGGTGAGCCCGTTGGCGATCCGGGCGATCTCCGGCCCGTCGTTGCGGTCGTCCAGGATCCACTCGCGCAGGCCGCTCACGGTCCAGCCCTTGATCTCGGCGTAGACGGTCTCGTTCACGGCGTCGTGGATGACCCGGGTGACCTCGTCCTGGTCGTAGGGCACCGCCGGGTTGTCGCGCAGGGCCCAGAGCGGCACCTCCGCCAGCACGATCCGGGCCGCGGCCCGCTCGGCGGCGTTGTCCGCGGCCAGCCCGGCCAGGCGGTCCCCGGACTTCTCCTCGTTGGCCTTGCCCATGAGCACCCGGAGGTCGGGGAACTCGTAGGTCTTGCCGAACAGCTTGGCGCGCAGCAGCATGGCTTCCTTAGTGGTAGAAGATCAGGGTCTTGATTACCAGCGGGACGACCCGGCCGTCCATGAGCGGGGCGCCGATGTCGATGTAGTCGCCCTCCTCCAGGCCGACCTGGTCGATGATCAGCAGCGGCCTTGTCCCGGCCAGCCCCTTGAGGGTCTGGGACGATTCCGTGACCAGACCCTTGAGGGTCTGGCCCAGGGCCTGGGCATAGTCGTGCTTGATGATGACGATGAGCGGGGCGGAGGCGGGCAGGGGCCGGGCGAACTCGGCCAGGGCCTCGGCGTAGGCGGTGAGCCGCTTGAAGTCGAGATTGGCCTCCACCCCCAGGGCGATGGCGAAGTTGCCGCTGTCGCTGCCCAGGTCCCAGCGGCGCAGGGCGTCGGCGATGGCGGCGGGCAGGTCCTCCGGGGGCGGCCACGGGTCCCCGCCCGGGCGCAGCACCGGGACGTTCTTGAGCGGCAGGATCCGGGGGTCGGCCCAGATGGTGGAGCCGGAGAGGGTGAGGGTCTGGGAGCTGGCGCCCAGCACGGTGGCGCGCTGGGTCTCCTGGGGCCGGAGCACGGCGTGTCCGCGCAGGCCGGGATGGAGCCGCAGGCTTTCGGCCAGCAGCGGGCCGATGTCGCCGTGCCGGGCCACCGCGGCCACCGAGTCCAAAGGGATCGGGTCGTAGTAGTAGAAGCCGATGCCGCCGGAGAACATCAGGCTGGCGCCGGCGGAGCCCTGGACCGGGGGGGTCTGGTAGAGCCGGTCGGCCAGGGCCGAGGTGGTGCCTTCCACCAGGTGGACGGTCAGTTCCGCCATGGCCCCGGTGACCCGCTTCAGGTCGTTCAGGGCGGGGCGGTCGCCGGGCGCCAGGCGCAGGCCGAGCGAGGCGAGGATGGTCTGGCCGGGGCCGTTGACGGCGCGGACCCGGTCGCCGTCCAGCTCGATGATCCGTCCGCCGAAGGTCATAGCCGCCGAGGCCTGCAGCTTGCCCAGGCGGAACACCGCGCTGTTGGCGCTGCCGCCGCCGATGTCGACGTTGGTGACGGTGTTGAAGTGCTGGCGGGACCAGCTGGCCGCCCCGGAGCCCCGGCCGGCGATCATGCCTTCCACGTTGGGCCCGGCCACGGTGACGACGAAGTCCCCGGCAAGGCCGGCGATGGCCTTCAGGACCTGGTCGGCGTTCTTCTTGCGGGCGGTCTCGCCGGTGATGATGACGGCCCCGGTCTCCACCTGCCCGGGGTCGATCCCGGCCCGGCGGTACTCGGCGCGCAGGATGGCGGCGAGGCCTTCGCTGTCGATGGTCTCGCTGTCCAGCAGCGGGGTGAAGACGATCTCGCTGGTGTGCAGCACGCTGCGGTCGGCGATGTCGATGCGCGGGATCTGGCCGGCCCGGGCCACGTCCACCAGGGTCAGCTCGCTGAACACGAGCTGGGTGGTGGTGGTGCCGATGTCGATGCCGACACTGATCATGCGCCGCGAGGTGTCCACATCATTCCTTCTGGAAGGTGGTCTTGCCGCCCATCGTCAGGGAGTCCAGGACGCCGACCACCACCGCGTCCACCGGCAGGTTGAGGGTCATGCCGGTCTGCCGGGCTGAACTGCCTTCGGTGATGATCACCAGGTCGCCGGTGCCGGCGTCCACGGTGTCCACGGCGACGAACGGCTTGCCGTGGGGCTTGCCGTCCAGGTCGGCTTCCCGCGCCAGCAGCAGCCGGTGGCCGCGCAGCTTCTCGTCCTTCATCGTCGCCACGGCGGTTCCTACGATACATGCAATGCGCACGGTCACCTCAGGACTGTTTACAGCACTTTAACATCTAATCCGTTTCCCATTTCAGGGCCCGCTCCACCGCGCGCTTCCAGCCCGCGCATAGCCGTTCGCGGACCTCGCCGGACATGGCCGGCGAGAAGGTCCGGTCCAGGTTCCAGTGGGCGGCGAGCTCGGCGCGGTCCTTCCAGAAGCCGACGGCGAGGCCGGCCAGGAAGGCCGCGCCCAGGGCCGTGGTCTCGGCGACCACCGGGCGTTCCACCGGGACCCCCAGCAGGTCGGCCTGGAACTGCATGAGGAAGTTGTTGGCCACGGCGCCGCCGTCGACCTTGAGGGCCTTGAGGGCGATGCCGGAATCGTCCTCCATGGCCCGGATGACGTCGCGGACCTGGTGGGCGATGGCTTCCAGGGTGGCCCGGACGATGTGGTTCCGGCCGGCGCCGCGGGTGAGCCCGACGATGACGCCCCGGGCGCGCATGTCCCAGTGCGGGGCGCCCAGGCCGACGAAGGCGGGCACGACGTAGACCCCGAGGGTGTCGGGCACGGCGAGGGCGAGGCTTTCGCTCTGGGCGGCGGTCTCGATCAGCTTCATCTCGTCCCGCAGCCACTGGACCGCGGCCCCGGCCGCGAAGATGCTGCCTTCCAGGGCGTACTCGACCTTGCCGTCCACGCCCCAGGCGATGGTGGTGAGCAGGCCGTTGCGGGACGGGACCCGCTTGGCGCCGGTGTTCATGAGCATGAAGCAGCCGGTGCCGTAGGTGTTCTTGGCCATGCCTTCGGTGAAGCAGGCCTGGCCGAACAGGGCCGCCTGCTGGTCGCCGGCGGCGCCCGCGATGGGGATGCCCGCGCCGCCGAAGGTGCCGGGATCGGTCGCGCCGAAATGCCCGCTGGAGGGCCTGACCTCCGGCAGCATGGCGAGGGGGATGTCCAGCGCCTCGAGCAGCTCCAGGTCCCAGCGCAGCTCGCCGATGTTGTAGAGCATGGTCCGGGAGGCGTTGGAGTGGTCGGTGGCGTGCACCTTGCCGCGGGTGAGGTTCCAGATGAGCCAGGTGTCCACGGTGCCGAACAGCAGTTCGCCCCTGCGGGCCCGCTCCCGGGCGCCGTCCACGTGGTCGAGGATCCACTTCAGCTTGGTGCCGGAGAAGTAGGCGTCGAGCACCAGCCCGGTGCGCTCGCGGATGGCGGGCTCGAGCCCCCTGGCCTTGAGCTCGTCGCAGATCCCGGTGGTGCGCCGGCACTGCCAGACGATGGCGTTGTGGACCGGCCTGCCGGTGGCCCTGTCCCAGACGATGGTGGTCTCCCGCTGGTTGGTGATGCCGATGGCGGCCACCTGCTCGGGGCGGACCCCGGTCTTCTCGAGCACCTCGCGGGCCACGCCGCTCTGGGTGCCCCAGATCTCCATGGGGTCGTGCTCGACCCAGCCCGGGTTCGGGTAGATCTGGCGGAATTCCCGCTGGGCCGATCCGGCCACCCGCCCGGAGCGGTCGAACAGGATCGCCCGGGAACTGGTCGTGCCCTGGTCCAGGGCCAGCACATGGGTCTTGGTCATAGGTTCCGCCCCGTGGATCATACCGCCTTGGCGTGGACGGCCCCGAGCCCGACCAGGGGCGCGTCGGACGCCGTGACCAGGCAGGCCTGCCTGGGGAAGGCGACGGATACCCGGGAGCCCACGGCGGGCAGGGCGAGGTGCGGGGCGTTGAAGCGATCCAGGAAGATCTCCCGGGTGCCGACGCCGATCCCCAGGCGCACGATCGAGCCCAGGAAGACCACGCTGTCCAGGGTGCCGGCCAGGGCGTTGGCCTCCGGGGCGCCGGGCTCCAGGGACAGCATTTCGGGCCGCAGGGACAGCTTCACCGACGGACCGCCGGTCACCGGGCCCGCGGCGAACACCTTCTGGCCCTCCACCGACAGCAGCCCGAGCCCGGCGTCCACCACGGTGGCCTCCAGGATGTTGAGGTTGCCGATGAACGAGGCGACGAACGGGGTGGCGGGGCGGTTGTAGATCTCGAACGGGGTGCCCACCTGCTCGATCTTTCCGGACTGCATCACCACGATCCGGTCGGACAGGGAGAGGGCCTCTTCCTGGTCGTGGGTGACGTAGATGGTGGTGATCCCGGTCTGCTTCTGGATGACCCGGATCTCGGTGCGCAGCATGGCCCGGATCTTGGCGTCCAGGGCCGAGAGCGGCTCGTCCAGGAGCAGGACCTTGGGCCTGACGGCCAGGGCCCTGGCCAGGGAGGCCCGCTGCTGCTGGCCGCCGGACATCTGGTGCGGATAGCGGTCGCCCAGCTCCTCCATGTGGATCAGGGACAGCATCTCCTCGATCCGCTTGGCGATCTCCACGGGACGCCATTTCGCTACCTTCAGCCCGAACTCGATGTTCTTGCGCACGGTCATGTTGGGGAACAGGGCGTAGTTCTGGAACACCATGCCCACGCCCCGCTTGTTGGGCGGGACATTGGCGATTTCGTCCCCATTGATGCGGATGCTGCCTTCGGTGGGGGTCTCGAAGCCGGCGATCATGCGCAGGGTGGTGGTCTTGCCGCAGCCCGAACCGCCCAGGAAGGACACGAACTCGCCTTCCTCCACGTCCAGGGAGAACCCGTCCACCACGGCATTCTTGCCGAACCGCTTGACCACCCCATTCAATTCGAGGAATGCCATTCTGTGCTCCGAAAGCTAATGCGTGCCGCCGAGGGCGGAACCCGCCATGCGCCGGCTGGCGAACTGGATGAGACCGATCAGGCCCCAGGTGAGCAGGAAGCTGAGGATGGCCAGGGCGGCCGGTTCGTAGGCCAGGTCACGGCCCACCAGGGCCATGTAGGGACCGAACGCGGGCCAGGCCAGCATGACCGCGAGGGTGAGCTCGCCGATCACGATGGAGAAGGTGAGGAAGGCCGCGCTCAGCAGGGAGACCCGCATGTTCGGCAGCACCACCTTGAACATGATGGTGCCCCAGGAGGCGCCCAGGCTCTGGGCGGCCTCGGTGAGCCCGCGCAGATCGATGGCCCGCAGCCCGGCGTCCACCGACCGGTAGATGTAGGGGAAGGACAGCACCACGTAGCCGGCCACCAGGAGCAGGCGGCTCGAGACCAGCTGGAAAGGCGGCGAGCTGTACATCCGGATCAGGCCGAACACCAGCACGATCGGCGGGATGACGAAGGGCAGCAGGGAGAAGGTCTCGACCACCGGCTTGGCCCAGGGCGCGCGCAGGTGGATCCAGATCACCGTGGGGATGATCAGGCACAGCCCGACGATGATGGTGAGCACCGCCATCTGCAGGGAGAAGCCGAAGGTCTCCAGGAACTGGGGGTCGGAAAAGACCCGGTGGTAGGCCGCGAAGCTCAGCACCCCGCGCTTGCCGTGCAGGGAGAAGATGAAGGTGCCCAGCAGCGGGATGAAGAAGTACAGGAAGCCGAAGAACAGCCAGAGCCAAGCCCAGCCGCGCCGCGCTCTCATCGGAGCCACCGGGAGGCCCGCTTCTGCAGGGCGGTGTAGGCCAGGATGCAGGTGGTCATGACCACCACCATGCCGAAGGCCAGGGCATAGCCGAGGTTGGGATCGTGCAGCACGTCGCCCTGGATCTGGGCGCCGATGAGGATGGGCACCAGCTGCAGCATTCCGCCGGTGAGGGCGTAGGCGGTGGCGTAGGCGCCGAAGGCGTTGCCGAACAGCAGGATCATGCAGGAGAGCAGGGGCGGCGCCAGGATCGGCAGGCCGATGTGGAGCCAGTACTGGGTCTTCGAGGCCCCGAGGCTTTCGGAGGCTTCGCGCCACTCCTTCTTCATGCCGTCCAGGGCCGGGGTGATGATCAGCACCATGAGCGGCAGCTGGAAGTACAGGTAGGTGAGGCACAGGCCCCAGAAGCTGTAGAGGTTGAAGCCGTGCTCGTAGAGATTTATCCCGAATACGGTCTTCAGCACCACGGTGACCATGCCGACCCGGCCCATGGTGGCGATGAAGGCGAAGGCCAGGGGGACGCCCGCGAAGTTCGACGCGACCCCGGAAAAGGTCAGCAGGCCCGAGCGGATGCCCTTGGGCAGCCCGCCCAGGGTCACCGAGAACGCCAGCAGCAGCCCGAACAGGCCGCCGGCGACGGCGGTGACCGCGCTGACCTCGATGGTGACGAGGTAGCACTTGAGGATGTCCGGGCGGAACAGGTGGGCGATGTTGCCCAGGGTGAACGCGCCCTCGGCGTCCTGGAAGCTGCCCACCAGCAGTGAGCCGGCGGGCAGGATCATGAAGGCCAGGGCGAACAGGGCGAACGGGACGATGCCCAGCCACGGACGCTTCGACGAAGAGGGGCGCGCGATGCGCGCGCCCCTTTGACCTGCGGGTATTGAAGTCATGGCGCCTGGCTACCTACTTCTTGGAGACGTTGACGTTGACGATCTTGTCCCAGTTCTCGGCGGTGGCCTTCTTGGTGGCTTCCTGGTCCGCGATGCTGGGGAACTGGGCCTTGGCGTAGGAGGCCGCGGGCGGCAACTTGGCGGCGAGGTCCTTGGGGATCACGTTGCGCTTGGCCAGGTCGTTGAACCGGACCGGGTGGCCGTAGCCCTTGAGCCAGAGGAGCTGGCCTTCGTCGGAGTAGAGGTATTCCATGTACAGCCGGGCCGCGTTCGGATGGGGCGCGTAGGCGCTGATGGCCTGGATGTAGACGCCTGCCACGACGCCGGTGGTGGGGATGATGACGCCGATGTTGGGGTTGCCGGCGCTCTTGTCGCGGTTGCTCAGGGCGTTGTAGTCCCAGCGGACGGTGATCGGGGTTTCGCCGGAGGCGACGGTGCCGGGGACGGCGATGATGGGCACGAAGTTGCCGACTTCGTTCATCTTCTTGAAGAACTCAAGACCGGGCATGATGTTCGAGAAGCTGCCCTTGTTGGCCAGGGCCGCGGCGGCCACGGTCAGGAAGGCCTGGTTGGAGGTGCGGGGGTCGCCGGCCAGGGCGATCTTGCCCTTGTATTCGGGCTTGAGCAGGTCGGCCCAGTCCTTGGGCGGATTCTTCACCAGGTCGGTGTTCACTTCGAAGGCCAGGGCGCCGTAGTAGTCGCCATACCAGTAGCCGTCCTTGTCCTTGACGGCGTCGGGGATGGTCTTCCAGTCCTTCACCATGTACGGGGCGACCAGCTTGTCGGCCACCATCTGGGGACCGAAGGACAGGCCCACGTCGACCACGTCCGGAGCCTGGCGGCCCTTGTTGTTCTTGTTCGCCTTGATCGCTTCGACCTCTTCGCCCGAGCTGCCGTCAGGATTGAGCTCGTTCAGCTTGATCCCGTACTTGGCTGAGAACTTGGTGAAGATCTCGCCGTAGTTGACCCAGTCGTGGGGGCAGGCGATGACCGTGAGCTCGCCTTCGGCCTTGGCGGCCTTGACCAGGTCGTTGAAGTTGTCGGGCGCCTTGGTGAGCAGGGGGGCGGCGCTGAGCGCGGGGCTGAACGCGGCCACGAGGGTCATGGCGAGGGCTGTGCGGGCGATCCCGGCAGGCAGGTGGATGAGGCTCTTCATGCTTTTTCCTTTCGGTTCAGGGGAGCCGGGCATCGACCCGGCTACCACCAGTGGAAGACAGCACTACTCATTTATGGAGATGGGAAGGTAAACGCTCTGTGAAACGAATGCACTTGCGCGTAAACGGGGCCCTTGAGGTTTGATGAATTGTTGGCAATTTTAACAGGATTGCTACATTCATACATGAAAAAGGAACCATGGGCCGGTCCAGGCTCCGCCATTTACCGCCGCCATTTCATGGATCCAAATCCCCCTGTGATAAAAGGCTCTTTCCATCAGGAAGGCGGTCCGGGCCCCGTCGACCATGGCAAAATTGGAACTTCATCCGACTCTGCTCCCAGTCTTTATTCGCGAAAGGATCCCCCATGACGATCAAGCTTGAGAACCTGGGCAAGGCTGTGCTCGACACCCAGTACGCGGTGCGCGGCCCGATCGTGGCCCGGGCCGGGGAGCTGGAGCGCGCCGGCCGGGAAATCATCTACTGCAACATCGGCAACCCCCAGGCGCTGGAACAGAAGCCGCTCACCTACATCCGCCAGACCCTGGCCCTGCTGCAGTATCCGGAGCTGATCGACACCGCGTCCGGGCTGTTCCCGGCCGACGTGGTGCAGACCGCCAAGGAGCTGCTGGCGGGTTCCAAGTTCGGGATGGGCGCCTACTCCGAAAGCAAGGGCGTGCGCTTCGTCCGCGAGGCGGTGGCCCGGTTCATCAGCCAGCGGGACGGCAGCGAGGCCGATCCGGAAGCGATCTACCTGACCGACGGCGCCTCCAAGGGCGTCCAGGCCGCCCTGCGCATCCTCATCGGCGGGCCCGACGACGGGATCATGATCCCCATCCCCCAGTATCCGCTCTACAGCGCCACCATCACCCTCTACGAGGGCAAGCAGGTCAACTTCTACATGGACGAGTCCAACGACTGGAAGCTGAGCCTGGCCATGCTGGAGTCCAGCTACCAGGAAGCCGTCGCCAAGGGCATCCGGGTGCGCGCCATCTGCGTCATCAATCCCGGCAACCCCACCGGCTCGATCATGGACTGGGAGAACATCGCCATGGTCATCCGCTTCGCCAAGGCGCATGACCTCGCCATCCTGGCCGACGAGGTCTACCAGGAGAACGTCTACCTGGCGGGCGACCGTTTCGTCTCCTTCGCCAAGGTGATGGCGGAACTGGGGGAGAAGGAAGTGAGCCTGTTCAGCTTCCACTCCTGCTCCAAGGGCTTCCTGGGCGAGTGCGGCCAGCGCGGCGGCTACATGGAGATCCGCAACATCCCCGCGGACGTGGTGGCCCAGATCCTCAAGATCCAGAGCGTGAGCCTGTGCGCCAACCTTACCGGCCAGATGACCACCTACTGCCTGGTCAACCCACCCAAGCCCGGGCAGCCAAGCTATGAGCTGTTCGCCAAGGAGCGGGACGGCATCCTCAACGAGCTGAAGCAGCGGGCCGTGATCCTGGCCGAGGGGCTGAACAAGATCCCCGGCTTCAAGTGCAACCGGGTGGCCGGCGCGATGTACTGCTTCCCCCAGGTCACCCTGCCCGCGGGCCGCACCGATGCCGAGTACTGCATGAGCCTGCTCGAGGAGACCGGCATCTGCGTGGTCCCCGGCTCCGGCTTCGGCCAGGCTCCGGGCACCGCCCACTTCCGCACCACCATCCTGCCGCCCACCTACAAGATGAAGCTGGTGGTGGAGAAGCTCGCGGCCTTCCACGTGGCCTACAAGTAAAAGCAAGCCGGCTTGGAACATCCGCTTGCGGGGATCACCCAACAGGTGAAGTTGCCTGTCGGGAGTGAACATGGATCGTCGGCTGGCTCCGGGCGAAGTGTCCCGGCGGGGGTTTCTGCAGGCCGCTTCGGCGGCGGCGGCGGGGGCCATGGGCTGGGTGCCTTCGGTCCGGGTGGGGCCGGCCAGCGCCAGGGCGACCCTGGCGCCGCCCCGGGGGTTCCCGGACGGGATCGAGCTATACCAGCAGGCCTACGAGAACTGGTCGGGGGAGATCTCCATCCCGGAGGTGTGGACGGCGGCCCCGCGCACGCCGGAGGAGGTGGCGGAGATCGCGACCTGGGCCCAGGGGGCGGGCTGGCGGGTGCGGCCCAAGGGGTGCGGCCACGGCTGGTCGCCCCTGCTGCTCCCCAGGGAATCGAACGGGGCCGGGTGCCTGCTGGTGGACACCACCCGGCACCTGACCCGGGTCGAGATCGATCCGGACGGCGTGCCGGCCACCGTCACCGCCCAGACCGGGGTGATCATGGACGTCCTGCTGGAGCGCCTGGGGGCCGCGGGGCTGGGCTTCACCACCACCCCGGCCCCGGGCGACGTGACCCTGGGCGGGGTCCTGGCGATCGACGGCCACGGGGCGGCGATCCCGGCCGACCGCGAGACGCCGGTCCCGGGCAAGGGCTACGGTTCCCTCTGCAACGCCGTGCTCTCCCTCACGGCGGTGGTCTGGGACGGCGGCCGCTACCGGCTGCGCAGCTTCCGCCGGGACGATCCGGGGATCCAGCCGCTGCTCACCCACGCGGGCCGGGCCTTCGTCACCGAGGTCACGCTCCAGGTGGGCGCCGACGCCGATCTGCGCTGCCGCAGCTTCTTCGACGTCCAGGCCGCCGACCTGTTCGCGCCGCCGGCCCGGGCCGGGCGGAACAGCTTCCAGGCCTGGGTGGAGGCCTGCGGGCGGGTGGAGGCCATCTGGTTCCCCTTCACCACCGTGCCCTGGCTCAAGGTGTGGTCGCCGGAGCCCCGCCGGCCCTGGCTCAGCCGCAAGGTCACCGCCCCGTACCCCTACACCTTCGCCAACTGGGTCAGCCCCGGCCAGGCCCGGTTCATCGACCAGCTGGTGAACGGGGATCCGTGCGGAACCCCGGCGTTCCAGAATCTGGAGATGGCGGCGGTGGGCTCCGGCCTGATCCTCACCGGCACCTGGGACATCTGGGGGCCCTCCCGGTTTTCCACCCTCTACGTGAAGCCCACCACCCTGCGCCTGGCGGAGAACGGCTACGCGGTGCTCACCGGGCGGGACCGCATCCAGCGGGTGGTGAGCGAGTATGTCCAGGCCTACGCGGACCTGATCGCCCAGTACCGGGGCCGGGGCGAGTACCCCATGAACGGGCCCATCGAGATCCGGGTCACCGGGCTGAACCGGACCGGCGAGGTCATGCTGCCCGGGGCGCTGGAGCCGCAGCTCTCGGCGCTCCGGCCCCGGCCCGACCATCCGGACTGGGACTGCGCGGTCTGGCTCGACGCCCTGACCTTCCCCGGAACCCCCGGGGAGAACCGGTTCAAGACCGAGCTGGAGGCCTGGGTGCTGGGCAACTACACGGGGGACTACGCGGGGGTCCGGGTCGAGTGGTCCAAGGGCTGGGGCTACACCGAGCGCGGCGCGTGGACCAGCGCCGGGCTCCTGGGCGACGGCATCCCGGGCTCGTTCGCCGCCGGCCAGGGCCAGGGCGACGACTGGAGCGCCGCCCTGGCCGCCCTGGACCGCTACGATCCCGGCCGGATCTTCAGCAACCCGTTCCTGGACCGGTTGATGCCGGCAGACGGCGGGTCCGGGAAAGCGGGGCGCTGATCCTCCCGGGGAAGAACCGCTGGCGGCGGCCGTGCCGTCACCGGCCCGCCATCCGCCCCATTGAAAATGCTGGCGTTCTCGGAAACATGGACTGTATTCCTGCTTCAGAGGCTAAAAAAGGAATAGGTTCCACTACGGGTGCGCCCCTGCGGATCTCCTGGTCCATGCATGCAGCGCGTCCCGGTCCGGCGCCAGGCCCTCGAATTCGAACCCGCATGCTCTTGCTATACTTTTTCCCTTGCCGGGGATACCCCGCCGGTAATGTCATCCTTCGGGATGCCACGCATCGGGAGGCGAGATGAATGCGGATCTCAATCAATTGCTGGAAGCCGCGCTGCCAACCGAGGCGGAATGGGGCGGCCTGCGGAAAGTCCGCACCGCCGGGCGGGGCTACCGGGCGAAGGACGGCCGCTTCGATTCGGCGTTCGACTACCTGGACCAGGGATGCATGATTGAAGTGCTGTACCAGGGTCAGTTCGGCTACGCCGCCCTGGCCTCGCTGGAACCCGGCGCCCTGCGGGACGCCGCCCAGCGGGCCCTGCGCCTGGCCAAGGCCGCCGCCCCGAGGGCCATCTTCCGCTTCGGTCCGGAGGTGCGGCCCGCCCCCGTCGCCCGCTACGATTCGCCCCGCCGCCTGTCCGCGGCCCATGGCGCCGAGCTGCTCTCCCGCCAGGCCATCCGGCTCACCGAGGCGATGCGGATCTCCGACCGGATCGTCCAGGCCGCCGCGGAGATCGACGCCCGGGACCTCGAGATCGAGTTCGTCTCCACCTCGGGGGCGGCCATCTCGCAACACCTGCACATCATCAGCTCCGGCATCCACGCGGTCGCCCGGGACGGCGGCCACACCCAGTTCCGGTCCGCCAACGGCCCCCGGGGCCGCACCAACCAGGGCGGCTGGGAACTGCTGGACCTGGAGGGAGGCGAGGCCGAGGCCCGGCGCATCGCCGAGCAGGCCCTGGAGCTGCTCGAGGCGCCGGACTGCCCGGACGGCATCGCCGACCTGGTCCTGGCCCCGGACCAGATGATGCTGCAGATCCACGAATCCGTGGGCCATCCCCTGGAGCTGGACCGGATCCTCGGCGACGAGCGCAACTATGCCGGGTCCTCCTTCGTGAAGCTGGAGGACATCGGCACCCTGCGCTACGGCTCGGACCTCATGAACATCACCTTCGATCCGGGGATTCCGGGGGAAGCGGCCTGCTACGGCGCCGACGACATCGGCAACCCGGCCACCCGGGAGTTCCTGATCCGGGACGGCATCCTGGTGCGCGCCCTGGGCTCCCTGGAGAGCCAGGCCCGGTCGGGCCGCCCCGGGGTCGCCAACCAGCGGGCCCAGGACTGGTTCCGGGCGCCCATCGACCGCATGGCCAACCTCAACCTGGAACCGGGCCGGGACGCCTTCGAGGACATCATCGCCTCGGTGGAGAAGGGCGTGTACATGGAAGCCAACCGTTCCTGGTCGATCGACGACTACCGCAACAAGTTCCAGTTCGGCTGCGAGTATGCCCGCCTGATCCGGGACGGCCGGCTGGCCGGGACCGTGCGCAACCCCAACTACCGCGGGGTGTCCGCCACGTTCTGGCGCAACCTGTCCAAGGTGGGGGACGCCGCGACCTTCGGCGTGTTCGGCACCCCCAACTGCGGCAAGGGCGAGCCCAACCAGGTGATCACGGTGGGCCACGCCAGCCCGGTCTGCGCCTTCCGGGACGTGGAGATCTTCGGAGGTGCCGGGTGAAACACGTGAACGATCTCGAAAACCGGTTCGGCCGGGCCTGCGACACGCTGTTCAACGGCCTGCGCCAAGGCGAGGCCCTGGCCCTGGGCTTCTCGGGGGAGGCCAGCGACTTCCAGCGCTTCAACCAGGGCCGGGTCCGGCAGATCGGCCACGTCCAGCGGGCCACGGCCGAGCTCAAGTTCTTCCACGACGGCCGGACGATCTCCACCTCCTTCGAATGCACCGGCGAGGAACGGCACGACGCGCAGCTGGCGTCCCAGGCCCTGGCCGCGGCCCGCCGGGAGGCCGCGCTGCTGCCGGAGGACCCCTACCAGACCCTGCCCTCCGCCGGCGGGACCTCCCGGGAGGTGTTCGCCGGCAGGCTGCCCGACCCCGGCCGGATGCCCGACGAGAT
>TBL_comb47_HYPODRAFT_10000321_pt1 | contig 63327 bp, 59 predicted proteins | sample TroBogypolimnion_40_FD_10682 | JGI IMG/M metagenome (IMG submission 10682)
TGTGTCATCACCGGCTACTGTTCCGAGAATCTCCTGCCTGTTAAGACGGTCAAAATATGAAGCCACTCCCGGGGCCCGCCCGGCTAGAGTCCTGACGACTATCATACTTTCATTGTGTGCAACACTCAATATTTCGAAACCAATGAGTTTTGCAATATGCGATCCGGCTTCTGTGGGATTAAGGACATAGTGAATTCCATTTTCACCCGATATTCTTGTAACACCAAGTTCAGCAAAATCACGGCTGAGTGTTGCCTGAGTAACTTCTATACCATCGCGCTCAAGCATCAACACTAACTGTTCCTGGCTAGCGATTCCTTCCCCTACTAAAATTTCTTTTATCCTATTCTGCCTTAATAATTTTGTGGACATATATAATCCTATTAATGTTAATTTTAATCAAATGTCATTCTGAGAGCAGCGAAGAATCTATGTAATTCTCTATGCCGGTACCCTATTCAACATTTTACCTGCAGGATGTTTCAATATCTTCTTTGTTCCCGGTTTGTTAAATTCTGACACTACCCAGGTCCCATTTCCATCGAATCCAACAGAAGAAAAATTCGCTGGGTTATTTCCAATCCATATTTTATATACACCCGATTCCAGAAGAGATACACAACTTTCAAGCTTAGGTATCATGCCTCCTGTAATCTGATTGTCCCTGATACCAAATAAAATTTCATTTTCACTGATTTGGTTTCGAATTTTACCATTCAGAACGACACCATTCACATCTGATACAAAATATACAGTTTCTGCATTCAAAGAAGCTGCAAGTACATTCGTAAATATATCTGCATTAACGTTCATTAGGTTCCCGGATTTATCCCTGCAAATACTTGAGAAAACGGGAATGGTTAGAGTCAGCATCATTTCCTTTAACCAGGAAATATTTGCATTCAGTATTGGCACACCTACAAATCCTAGCCGGCTGTCTGAATATTCTGCAACAAATAAATTATTATCAATTCCTGTCAATCCCAGAGCATTCAATTCTTTTGAACAAAGAAAGCTTACAATTCTGCTATTTATAATTCCTGCCTGAACTGCCGCTACCACGTTCATTGAGAATTCGTCTGTTACCCTCTGGCCATTAATAAAATTATTCTTTCCGCCAAGAGCAGTAGTCCATTCTGATATCTGATTTCCGGCTCCATGGACAATAATTAAACCATCGTATTCAGCATGTATTTTCCTGATTGCATCAAGCCAGTCGGGTTGTGATAAAAAATCTTCAATAGCTTTGCCGCTAAGTTTAACAATAGCAGTTTTCATTATTAAGTCCTGTAGTTTGCATTTATCTTTACATATTCCTGGGAAAAATCGCAGGTCCACCAGGTAGTAGAAAATTCCCCGTCATTCAAATCAAGTGAAACAGAAAATTGGTCAAGGTTTAATATAGCTGCAGCTTTCAATTCATCAATTACTATCCTGTAATTAGGCATCATTATAGGAAGATCGTTAAAGTATATTTCTGCTTTCAATGGGTTAAAGTCGGCACCGCTTTTACCTGCTGCAGATATTATTCTTCCCCAGTTAGCATCTCCCCCATTAAACGCTGTTTTAACCAGAGGTGAGTTCGCTATTGATTTTGCTATTTTATCAGCATCTTTCAAAGTTTTTGCATTATTGACCGATACTTCAATCAGTTTGGTTGCACCTTCTCCATCAACCACTATCGACTTTGCCATTTCTTCACATATGGCTGAAAGAGCCTCGGCAAATAATTTATAATCATAGGTATGCTTGTTTATATTAATACCGGAAACACCATTTGCTAAAAGAATAACCATGTCATTAGTGCTGGTATCGCCATCGACTGTTATTTTATTGAAACTCTGATCAACTGTATCAGAGAGTAATTCCTGAAGCACAGGTTGATCAATTTCGGCATCGGTAGTAATAAATGCAAGCATAGTCGCCATATTAGGCATAATCATTCCACTCCCCTTGCATATACCCCCGATAGTAATTGTACCTACGCTTAATCTGACTTTTAATGCATAGGATTTGATTCTGAGATCTGTGGTCATTATTGCTTCAGCAGCATCAAGTCCGCCGTCATATGAAACTATATCATAAATTTTATTGATTCCATTTAGTACAGTTTCCATCGGCAGCGGTTGTCCGATTACTCCGGTTGAAGATATAAGAATTTCCCGTGGGTCCAATCCCAGTTTTGCTGCTAGATGTTCCTGCACACGGATTGCATCATTATACCCTTGCTCTCCAGTGCATGCATTTGCATTACCCGAATTAATTAAAATGCATTTAACCTTATTCTTATTTTCAATAATCTTCTTTGAAATCAAAATAGGTGCTGCTTTAACTTTGTTAAGTGTAAATGTGCCGGCGGCGTTGCACGATCTTTCAGAGTATATTAATGCGAGGTCTTTTTTCCTTTTCTTGATACCGCAGTGTATTCCTGCCGCCTTAAAACCATTAACTGAGGTGATTGTACCATCATCAATAAACTGAAACATTCAAAGCTCCTGTCAATAACCCGGTTGACTCATTATAATTAAACATTTTATTCATATTCTGCATTGCCTGACCCGATGCGCCTTTAATAAGATTATCTATTGAAGATGTAATAACAACTACATTTTTATTTACAGAAATATTGATATCGCAAAAGTTGGTACCCGTAACCCATCTTAAATTTGGCGGTACATTCCTCATCCTTACAAATGAAGAGTCAGAGAACTTTTCTTTATAGACATCTGCTATGCTGTTGCTTGATATTTCTAAATCCAGAAATACTGTTGTAGTTGCATAAATACCGGTCGAAACAGGCAACAGGTGTGTAGTAAATGAATACGGAGATAAAAAGCCAAACTGTTTAAGAGTTTGTTCAATTTCAGGTTGATGCCTGTGTGCGTTTACATTATAAGCTCTGACATTACCGCCCATTTCAGATAAAGATAATTCGGATTTACCAGATTTACCGGCCCCGCTTGTTCCTGAATAAGCAGTGGTGCTTGCAGAAATTATATTCGAATGGAAATTTTCAACAAGAGGAAGCATTCCAAGTAAAGTTGCTGTTGGATAACATCCTGGGTTTGCAATAAGTTTATTTTGATAGAACGAATTTGAAAAATAATCTGCAAGTCCGTAAGTCTTTGATAATAAAAGATCTGGTGAGCTATGGTTTATTTTATACCACTCAGAGTAAACATTTTCGTCATTCAACCTATAGTCTCCTCCCAGATCTATTACAACTTTATCTTTTCCAATCAGACCGGGCACATAATTTAGCGCTTCGCCATGTGGTAGTGCAATAAAGTATACGTCATGTTTTAATGAAATATCTCCCGAATCCAGAATTACCTGATCTTTAAACTGATTCACTAATTCAGGAAAAATAGCATGGAGTGTCATTCCAGATGTTGTATGGCCATAAATACTTACCTCTTCAATCTCCGGATGATTTAGACAAAACCTTACAAGATATTTCCCTGTATATCCACTTCCTCCTATTATACCAACTGAAATCAACTAAATACCTATTTTAATTCGTTAATAACTATTGGCCAATATATATCACCAAATGCATAATGTCAACATCTTTTTGTATATATATACGTTTCTTGTGCATTATTGCATTAATTTATTCAATTATCGTGCATTGTTATGCAATATAAATAATTATGTATTACAGGGTAATGTACTATAAATTATAGCGGTAACTATTTGGAATACTTTGGTTTATTAAACTAAAGATCAGGATTTATGATATTCAAATACCTTACTGTATATTTAGAATAGTAATTTTTCATACAATTACCCCTTACTTTCATAATATCAATTCATTCGTTTTTCTTGAGGTTAATTTGAAAACAAAATCAATTTTTGTCTGTTTATTATTTATACTAATCTTAGCTGTTCCTTCACACACACTTGCTCAAAAACAAGATACGGTTACAATTGCATTCTGGAATGTTGAAAATTTCTTTGATACTCTTAACACAAATGGTAAGAACGATGAAGAATTTTCTCCGGGCTCTAAAAAGCATTGGAATAGTGAACGTTATCAGACTAAGGTTTTGCATCTGGCTCAGGTAATCGGCGATATGAATGGCAAATCAGGTCCTGACATTCTTGGTATGGCAGAAACAGAGACTAAAGAAGTTGTCACTGACTTAGTGAATAGTACAATTAAAAATTTACATTATGAGGTTGTCCGTATTCAATCACCTGATGAACGCCATATAAGTACAGCTTTAATCTATAAGACCGATAAATTTAAATTATTAAATGCCGTCGGTGATACTGTGCACCTTGAAAACAATCACCCTACACGGCTTATACTTCACGTTACACTTCTCTCAAATAATAATGACACTCTGCATGTTTTTGTTAATCATTGGCCTTCAAGACTGGGCGGTGAGGAAAAATCTGAGATCAATAGAATTAGTGCTGCAAAAACACTACGTTCATCCGTTGATAATCTCCTGAAATCAAACCCGGCTGTAAACATTGTTATAATAGGCGACTTCAATGACGAACCGGATAACAATTCAATCAAAAGAGACCTTAATGCCGAAGAGTTCATCTGCGATTCAGCTAATTTTTCGTATTCACTGCACAATCTTGCATGGGAGAAAAAACGCAGCGGTGAGGGTACATTAAAGTTCAATAATCAGTGGAACCTTTTAGATCAAATGATAGTTTCGACTGCTGATATTCAGCCTGAGCACCTATCTTTCCACTATGTATGCGGGAGCTTCACTATATTCAAGCAGTCTTATATGATTGAAACTACTGAAAAATATGCCGGTAATCCATTACCAACTTATGGCGGGAATAAATATCTTGCCGGATATAGTGATCATTTCCCAATCCTTGCAAAATTTATTAGTACTAAATAAGTTCGTTATCCTGATTTGTAGTTCCCTTAAATTTGATTTCTTTTCAGTTTAAGGGAACTAACTATTTTAAGCCTGAATCCTTTCAAATAAATAACTTCCCGCAAAAAGAATTAGAATTGTTACAATACTCAGAACAGTTAAATCAATTCCAATCCCAAAATGAGCCTGAGAAATAAGTGTCTGCCGAAATCCGTCGATTCCATATGAAAGAGGATCGAATCTCGCAATTACCTCCAGAAATACTGGTATTCCATGCAGCGGGAAAAGAGCACCCGATAGAAAGAATATTGGCATGACAAGAAAATTCATAATCATCTGGAAACCCTGCATATCTTCAAGTACTGCAGCTATCGCTGTTCCTAATGAAGTAAATAACAGGGCAACAATAAAAATAATCAATATCCCAAGAGGGAGAAGGAACAGATTATCAATTTTGAAACCAACAAGGAGTGTAAGCAATAAAACGATTACTCCCTGAATTGTCGCTACTGTTGCACCGCCTAATGTACGGCCTAGCATAATCTGTAGCCGGTATACTGGAGCAGCCATCGTTTCTTTGAGAAATCCGAACTGCTTATCCCATATTAGTTCAATTCCTGAAAATACTGCTGTAAAAAGGACGCTCATCATAATAATGCCGGGCGCAAGGAACTGGATATAGTTCCCTCCTTCAGCTTTCTTATATATAGAACCAAAACCGAAGCCGAATGCTACAAGAAATAAAACAGGCTGACCGAGTGAGCCTATTATTCGTGACTTTGATCTGAAATATTTTTTGATCTGCCTCAGCCAAAGAATATAAATTATCTGCATATTATTATCTCCTCTTTCTCCACATTTTACTCATAGCCCTCATATGATCCACTGATGATGCTTCTTCTTCCCGGATTGTATTGCCGGTAAAAGATAGAAATGCTTCTTCAAGGGTATTAGTTTTAGTTTGTGCCTTCAATCCTTCTAGTGTCCCTGAAGCAACAATTTTGCCGTGATCAATAATTGCAATTCTCCCTGCAATCTTTTCTGCCTCTTCCATATAATGAGTTGTAAAAAAGATAGTCATCCCTTCCCTCTCATTTATATCTTTAATATAATTCCACATATGGTTTCGTGTTTGGGGATCAAGTCCAAGGGTCGGTTCATCAAGAAAGAGTATTTTGGGTTTATGAAGCAATCCTCTTGCAATCTCCAGTCTTCTTTTCATACCTCCTGAAAAGTTTTTGACAAACTCCCCTTTACGTTCCCATAACTCGACGAATTTAAGGAGTTCTTCAATTTTCTTATTTCTAAGATCTCTCGGCATTTTATATAACACTGCATGAAGCTGCATATTTTCATAGGCAGTTAAATCACTGTCAAGGCTGGGATCCTGAAATACTATACCGAATGATTCTCTAACGGCATGTTTATGTTTCAAGGGATCGTGGCCGTTAATTTCGATTTGACCGGATTCAGGTTTTAACAAAGTAGTCAGCATTTTGATAGTAGTGCTTTTCCCCGCTCCGTTTGGACCTAAGAATGCAAAAATCTCTCCTTCCTTAACTTCAAATGATATGTCGTCAACTGCCGTAAAATCCTTGAACCTTTTCACAAGGTTTTTTACACTTATTATACTTCTATTTTCTGATACCATACCATGTCTATTTTAATTTTAAAATTGCTTCGCAAAGATACATATTACCTAATAATTGATATCCCATTTAATTAACAATTATTCTACCGGACACTGTTTACAAGAACGAATGAGTTAGTAAATTACTTTAATACGTGGAAGTTAAAGGAGATAAAAACGCGGATACCGCCTGTTAGGCTGTATCCGCGTTATAAAAAGATTAAGAACCGCCTATTATTTCCAATAAGCTGTTTTGTGAATGATTCTTTAATTATTTAATTAGAATCATCTTCTTCGTTGAGGTAAAACTATGCTTACCATCTATGGTATTGGCCTGGATAGTATAGAAATAAATACCGCTTGTTAAAGAATAAGCATTAAAATTTATTTCGTATGTCCCTGCAGGTTTTAGTCCTGAGGATAACTCATTAACAATAACCTGACCAAGTGAATTATATACAGACAATCTGACATTACTTTCATAAGGAAGTGAATACCTGATAACTGTAGAAGGATTAAACGGATTAGGGAAATTGTTTTCAAGTGCATAGACTGAAGGGAAGAAATTAACATTAACCTCTATCTCCGGCAAATATTTGGAATCCCCATTATTGTCAACCTGTTTCAGACGGTAATAATATTTACCATTTGATGCAAGCTGTTTATCAAGAAAATAATACTGTTGAGTAGTATTGCTGTTGCCGGCGCCTTTAATCTCATTCACCTTCACCCAGTTTGAATTCTCATATTTTCTTTCAAGTTCAAATCTGTTATTATTTAGTTCAGAGCTTGTCAGCCACTGTAATTTAACTCCATTGTCTACTATTTGTCCCGTGAATGAAGAAAGTTCAACCGGCAGCGGTAAATTAGGTGTAAAGGAAACAGTTGTATCATTCATAGTAACAGAATTTATGCTCTTCATGTTTTTTATTTGCAGAGTATAGGTAGTTCCTCCTGATAAAGGCGAAGTAAACAACTGTAATTTTGCAACATTACTATTTACTCCCCAGGAAACCGAAGTTGGGGAACCAATTCCATTATTAATAACAAAGTTTGCTGGATTAATTGAAACTGTTGAATCAAGATATCTTGAGAAATTTAATATTATTGAATTACTGCTTTGCGCCTGAACTGCTATTACAGAAGGAGCCATTGTGGGGCACCAGATTTCTGCAATAAACTCAGGATGATCGATATAGGGGTTTCTATTCTTCTGAATCCCGTAAACCACGGAATTCCTGTCAATTTCCTTCTGGCTCACTGTATCCTGCATGTGCCATTTATAGAGCAGAGCAGAATACCAGCTTAATAGTTCACATTTAGTTGTCCCGCCGCTTGTTCCCCAGGATGCATCTTCAGTATAATATCTGGTTGAAACATAGAATTGTGCCCGTGCTATATCGCCTTTATAGGCATCAATCGGTTCAAAAACAACTCCCGTGTAACCAGAAGAAGTGTTAGGACCAACCTTACTTCCATTTGAAGAAGTCCAGGTCGCAGAAGATACCTGACCATAGGGGTAATTTGAACGTCTGTTATTAACATATCCGTCAGTAGGTATAACATTATAAAGATCTGAATATATTGGTAAAGATGATTGCGTGTTGTACCATGCTTCGCAAAATTGGTGTTCACGGTTGTAGCAGTCTCCTTCTTTTGCGTAGTTGCCGCACTGTTTTGTGCCTAAAGTATAAGTGTAAGCAGGAGTTCCGCCCGGTACGTCAGAATAAAAATCCCAAATTGTACCATCAGGTTTTTGATCAGTAGTTGCATAATATGTATACAATGATGCATAACTAACAACAGTATGACCTTTTATTAAATTATAAAGAGCCAATCTTAAAGGAGTTCCAGTTATTTTATAAACAGACGCGTAATAATCAGCAAGAGTACCTTCAGGTTGATTAGGATTAGCATATTGATTTTGAACGGGACTGTTATCAATTTGCTGGGCTGAAAGATTGAGATTGAGGAAAAGAAAAACGGCAATAAATGTATATTTGAGCATAATAAATGACGATAAATTTTTAATAAGTAAAATTAGTTACATTGCTATTTGAATACAAGAAATATAATTCAATACCCCATTTTATTTAATGATATTCACTTCTATTATTACCAATTCATTAATTTTTATTAATGATACTTATCGTGCAATACATGAATTAAAACAAGGTTCTTGCAAATGAATCGACCTATGACTCCCCCTTAGAATTTCTTCAATAATTTGAGATTTGATATGAGCTTAACTTGCGGAAAGAGAGAGATTCGAACTCTCGGAACACTTGCGCGTTCAACGGTTTTCGAGACCGTCCCATTCAACCACTCTGGCATCTTTCCGGTTGATCAATCCATCATTAAATAAACAGACAAAATTAATAATATTCCAAGTCCGAATGAAACTATTACCAGGTTTTTATGATTCTTTAGCATTTCCCCAAATACTGCATGTATAGCAAGAAAAATAAAGCCGCCGGCTATATGGGCCATAACAATCCCCATAATGGTTGGCGAGATGTTACTTCTGAATATATAATTCCCGAATAATGCACCAACCACAGTTACCATTTCTACAAGAAAAACATATAATAATATTTTCCCTTTTTTATAGCCTGCACTGAACATCAATGCAGCTAGTGCCAAACCTTCAGGAAATTTATGAGTTGCAATGGCGATAAATATTGAATTGTTTCCACGCAGCAAGTTCACTCCCCCGCTTGAAATAGCCATGCCGTCAAGAAATGAATGTATTGATAATGCGGTCAGAAGTGTAAGTACTATCTCGGAAAACTTCTTAGTAGTTTGTTCATCAAAATGGCTGGCAGAACATGCAGGACAAACATGTGAATAGTATTTTGTGATTAACCAAAACAACATATATCCTGAAAAGACTCCCAATACCAGTCCAGCCAGACTAATACTATGATATGATTCCGGAATCAATGTAAAAGCAGCTGCTCCTAATAATGCACCAGCGGAAAATGAAATCAGGGAACATAGTTTCCTGTGATCAAGTTTCATTGTGAAAAGCAGACCGGCCCCTGAGACAGATGAAATTACTGCAGCAAAGGATTTAATTACTATTTCGATTAACATGCTGAAAGTTGTTTTTTATGTAAACTTTAAATTTATAAAAATTACAGGTGGTATGAAAAGGGTTTGCTAAATTAGTTTACATAATTGGCAAGAGATTCAAGGAGAAGTTTATTGTCGATTGGTTTTCTCAGAAAAGCAGTGGCCCCTGCATCCATGGCCTTTCTTTCATCCCGCATAAAAGCATGGGCTGTAATTACAATGACTGGAGTATTCTTATATTCTTTTGTTTCTCTTAATCTCCTAATTAATTGAAGCCCGTCTATATCGTTTTTCAAAGAAAGATCGAAAATGAAGATATCTATTTTATTACCAGGAAGATTTTTTAGATAATCATCAACACTGGGACAAATCACTAATTCAAAATGTGACGACAAAACTTTTTCGTAGACTTTTAGTGTTAACCTATCGTCTTCGACTACCATTAGTCTATGCACTTTTTTCATATAATAATGATTTAAATTAAATATTCCAGTGGATAATATAGAAGAAAATCAGAGGCTAAAACCGAAGTGCGAATTTAATTAAACTTAAGAGTGGTATATATCACATTGTTTATTTCAATAAACCGAACTTTTTAATATGCTGATATGCAAGATATCCGACTGCACCAGACTGAACGGCTCCCAACACTGTATATAGAAAAGAGAGTTTATTCTGGTCATTTATAGACATAACCGGATATAGCAAATCAGTATTTAATTCGCTGTTGTTTTCTAAGGCAGGCATATATATATGGGATCCGAGTCTCAATGAAAGCGGAAAACTATTGACAGCTCTTAATGGAATATAGAACAAAGGTTTTACTTCGACTGGCGGGTATAGTTCTTGTTTAATTCTAAATTTAATACTGTCAGGGGAGAAATAATAGTTCTCATTCATTTGAGCGAAAGAAATGAATGCTGAATTTAAGAGTATATATAATAAAATGAATCTCATAGCACCAGCACATTATATTGCAAAACTATCCACTTTTGGCTTTAATTTCAACCATCTTGTGATTCAGCAAAACTGATTGTAAATGTTGAGCCCGCACCCGGTTTACTTTCCACAGTTATTCTTCCATTCATCAGTTCGATTGATTTTTTTGTGATTGTAAGACCAAGCCCAGTCCCTTCATACTTACGACTCAGGCCTTCACTTGCCTGGCGGAATTCTTCAAATATTTTATCCTGATTTTCTTTCTCAATGCCGATGCCTGTATCTATCACGCTTATAATACCATATTTAAAATTTTCTTTTATTCCCCTCTTTATTTCAACCGCAACTCCTCCACTATCAGTATACTTAATTGCATTATTTAGAAGGTTATTCATGATATTAGCAAAAATCCTTCTGTCTAATATTGCATGAATATCCTTATCAATAATATTTAATTTCAAATAAAGTCCTTTTTTTTCAGCAGCCCCTACAAATGACCTAACAATTTCGGTTAACTGACCATCCATATTCAGAAGTTCAGTAGAGACCTCAAATTTATTAGACTCAATGCGGGACAAGTCAAGCAGCTGATTAAGTGTATTCATAAGTCTTACGGCACTAAGATGAATTGTTTCAGCCATATTTTTCAATTCCAAATGATCCAATTCATTTTCTAAAATATCAGAGAATCCAAGAATTCCAATCATCGGAGTTCTTAATTCATGGCTCATATTAGCAAGGAAATTCGATTTAAGTCTATTCATTTCCTCTGCTTTTTCTTTTGCAAAAATAATCTGACTTTCAAATTCTTTCCGCTCTGTAATATCAATAACTAATCCGCGTAAGCCGATAAGTTGATTCTTTTTCATAATAGGAGTTGTATAAACAATGACGGGGATTTCTGATCCATCCTTTCTCAAACCCGTATATTCAGTACCGCTTTTCCTTCCACCTCTTAAGAGCTTTTGAATATTTTCCCTAGCCTTTTGCCTGTCTCTTTCAACAAGAAGGTCATAAATGTTAATTTCACTAGTAGGATCATCGGCATTATAACCAAATATTAATTTACCAGTCAGGTTAGCGTAAGTCAGGTCCCCTTTCATATCAGTTTCAAAAATAGTTTGAGGAAGCAGATCAGCAATTTCCTTAAACCTTTCTTCGCTTTCCCTTAATGCATCTTCAGCTTTAAGTCTATCAGTGATATCCCGGGCAATAGCCTGATGAGTTCCATCCGGGAGAAGTGAAACGCTTATTTCAGCATCAAAGGTAGTTCCGTCTTTCCTCACCATTTTTCTTATAAACTTTAATTTCTGTCCTTCATTAGCATTTTTTAATCGGTTATTCGCAACTTCCAGTTCGCCTGGAAGATAAGTATTTAATACAGAGAGTGAAGTTATTTCATCAGGAGTGTATCTCAGCATTTCACAGAGCCTAAGATTTGCAAATTGTAGATTACCATATTGATCAGCATAATAAATCCCGTCGCTGGCATATTCTATAAGCTGCCTGAATTTATTCTCAACAGACGATAATTCATCAATATGTTTTATTGAGTCCTTTGCTATTCTCCCCTCTTTATTGATTTTATTAAGATACCAGAATAATAGTACGACTACAATAACTATCAGTATAACAACCAGGTATGTTTTTATCAGAATAATAAAAAGGGATTTATTCGATTTGTGTAAACCATAGTTCCGAAGACCTTCATCATACCGGGCATCATTATAAATATTGTAAGGAATAAAAATAATTATAGAAAATAATGCAGTTAATAACAGAATGACCCGCACCTTTAATTTTATAATCACCGGGTTTTTAAGTAACATTTTAAACAAATTATGCCTTTTGAGTTATAGCCAGTAAAACCTCTAATCAAGGTCCCTTGTTTTAACATAAAGAAAAATAGTAAAAATAAATTTACCCGAAAGTGTATTTATTATTGGCAGGCATGGACGAGAAGTTAAAAATATATAGCAAAAAATCCTGAGTAAAGCCCAATTGATATCTCCTCAAATTCACCTTTTCTATCACCCGGTTTAACATTATAACGGAAACGGGAATAAAGAGTAAAAGTATTGAATATTTTGAACCAACCAATTGACAGTTCAGGGCTAATTCCGTTAAATCCATTAAAGTTGGTAACTCCGTTTATCCCAGGCGAGATATATTCAATGCCCGGGACTTCAATCATATGTTTATATCCAATTCTCATGAAATTTCTTACAGGAGCATGATATATAAAAGAATACTCAAGAGAGAAATAACCCATTGGGTAAGAAAAACTTCCAGATCTGAGGAATACCAGCGGAATTTCCTTAGTAAAACTGAAATACGGAGTACCATTCCAGTAAACATAAACCGGATATGGTAGAATAAATACTGTTCCACCGAACAAGCATAAGAGAAGAAAATTATTATCCTGTTTTATTTCAACATCTTTGGGAATATCAATTTCATATTTTTCACTTGTATATTTATTACCAAAGGTATCTGTTACTGCAATTACAAAATGGGGAGTTTTAGACTTAAATTTCAAATCAGAGATGTTTATGCTATCCTGATGATTGTCATTGAATTCTTTTGTAACTGGGAATTTATACTGATCGTCGATAATAATTTCCGCTTTTACCTTTACATTAGTTGAGAAAGAAACAACTAATGTAGCGGGTTTTTCAGGAGTGACATAATTGTCAATCAGATAAACTTCAACAGAATCCTGACCGGATTTATCCTGGGGAAAAAACCGTAGTGTAAATAACAAACAAATCAGCAGCAGGCAGTATTTTCTCATAGAATATAATATACGGATTTATAATAAAAATTATTTATATGATTCCGAAATATCGTTAATTAGATCTTCAATATCCTCAATTCCAACAGAAAATCTTACGAGACCATCAGTAACTCCGAGTCTCTCTCTTTCATGTTTTGGGACTGAACTATGAGTCATTGTTGCGGGATGACTAATGAGACTTTCCACGCCACCGAGGCTTTCACCCAGAGTGAATACTTTAACACTGTTTAACATTCTCTTTGCATTATTCAGGCTTCCGAAATCGGCTGAAATCATTCCCCCAAATCCTCTCATTTGTTTTTTTGCTAAATCATGCTGGGGATGAGAAGGAAGTCCGGGATAATATACTTTAACAGCCAAACCGGATTTCTGAAGCCAATCAGCGAGCATTACTCCATTCTGATTATGTCTTTCCATCCTCAATGCGAGTGTCTTTGTAGATCTTAAAATCAGCCAGCAGTCAAATGGCGAGGGTACTCCGCCTGCTGCATTTTGAATATACCTCAGTCTTTCATTAATAATATCATTATTAGTTACAATTAATCCGCCAATGACATCACTATGGCCGTTTAAGTATTTTGTAGTACTATGGAGGACGATATCAATTCCCAAAGTAAGAGGGTTCTGCAAATAGGGGCTCATAAAAGTATTATCGCAAACGGATATTATACCTTTCTCCCTGCATAATTCTGCAGCGGCACTTAGATCAGTTAAACTTAGTATAGGATTTGTTGGGCTTTCAATAAACACCATTTTAGTATTCTGTTTGACTGCATTCTGTATATTCCTGATTTCAGAAGTATCGACCCAGGAAAAAGATACTCCATAGTTAGTCATATTGAGTTCAAATAACCTGTAAGTTCCGCCGTAAACATTTTCAGAGCAAATAACATGATCACCTTGTTTCAGGAGGCTCATTAACGCATGCTCTGCGGCCAGTCCGCTAGCAAATGCAATCCCATATTTTCCTTTTTCAAGAACAGCGATATTTTGTTCAAGGGCTGATCTAGTAAAATTGTGTGTTCTTCCATATTCATAGCCTTTGTTTTTCCCCAATTCCTCCTGTGCATATGTAGAAGTAAGATAAAGCGGAGTTACTACAGCTCCTGTAACCGGATCGGGTTTCTGGCCTGCATGAACAGCATCTGTTGAAAATCCCATATATATATTTCCTTATTAAGAATTAAACATATTCGAGAATATCGTACCTTGTAATGATGTCTTTAATTCTCCCATATTCAGCAACAAGAATAGCCGGTGAATCACTCAGATATTTTTTCACAGTATTCAATTCGGTTTTTTCATCGAGTGTTGGAAATCCCGGACCCATAATATCTTCAACCTTAGAGTCAAGAAGATCCGGATCTTCAAGGAGTCGTGCCATAACTCTGGCTTCTCTAATGCTGCCGACTGATTTTCCATCTTCCATAACCGGAAGCTGAGAATATCCCCGGCCATTAAGGACTTCGACAGCTGTTTTTACTTTATCACTTATGTGTAAATAAATTAGTTCTTTATTTCCATTTCTTGATTTAGCCCTTGAAATATCCCTAAGAGTTTTAACGCCCGTTTGAAGAAGTCTTTTTTCGCGCAGCCATTCTTCATTATAGAATTTACTTAAATATCTTTCCCCGGTATCACAGACAATAAATACGATAACATCGTTTTCATTTAGACCGGCAGCTATTTTTAAGACTGCCCCAAGAATGGTTCCTGTACTTCCACCGGAGAATATTCCTTCTTCCTTCGCAAGAAGTCTTGCATAATGAAATGAATCTATATCAGAAACATTGATAATTTTATCAATATACTTGAAGTGTACATTTTCGGGGAGGCAATCCTGTCCTATACCTTCAACAAGATAAGGACTAGCTTTAGCCATTTCGCCGGTTTCCCTGAAATATTTAAATATTGAGCCAAAGGGATCGGCGCCAATAATTCTTACACCTGGATTTTTTTCTTTAAGATATCTCCCGACTCCACTAATTGTACCACCTGTACCTATACCGGAAACGAAGTGTGTAATTTTGCCTTCAGTCTGTTTCCATATTTCGGGTCCGGTGGTTTTGTAATGAATTTCAGGATTAGCAGGATTGGAATACTGGTACATAAAAATTGAATTTGGGGTTTCATTGCTGATTCTTCTAGCTACATTGATATAGTAGTCATTGCTATTATGTTTAACTTCGTTAGAAACAACTATAACATCTGCACCCAGCGCTTTAAGGTAGTTAATTTTCTCGCTGCTGACTTTATCAGTAACGACAAATATTGATTTGTAGCCTTTTACTGCACAGGCAAGCGCAAGTCCAATCCCTGTATTTCCGCTAGTGGCTTCAATTACAGTACCTCCGGGTTTAATAGTACCCTTTCGTTCAGCATTTTCAAGCATAGACAGGCCAATTCTATCTTTAACGCTTCCACCCGGATTTAAGGATTCCAATTTAGCTAATATCAGGGGTTTCAGACCTTGATTAAGTCTGTTAAGTTTAATAATAGGTGTGTTTCCAATTGTTTCAAGAATACTATTATAATATGTCATTCATTTTCCTCATAATCATATGTAATCAGGGGGCAATGAACGAAGTTATTTATAAATTCAAACCGTATATGTGAGTTTCAATATATTCTTAAACTTCAAAAATCGGGAATACTAATTATATGGGGTTAATAAATAACGACAGGTTTGAATAATGATACGGATGGAATCTTAAACAAATATTTATTATGTGAAGTTGAAGCCACGAAGAAATTCAATAACCGGCATTCTCTTTTTTCCTTCTAATTGAAGTTCGGATATTTTCAAAGAGTTTGTACCGCAGCCAATGATTAAATCATCTTTAGTGGAATAAATCTCCCCAGGTATTAATTCTTTATTAGTATCAACCGAGGATTTATAAACTTTAATCAGTTTATCTTTATGAATAAAATATGCTCCCGGATAAGGGGATAGACCTCTGATTAGATTATTAACAACCCTGGCGGGTTTGCTCCAATCAATAAGTCCTAATTCTTTAGTGATTTTCGGAGCAGGCGTAGCCTGAGAATCGTCCTGTTTACGGAGCACGTAATTTTTTTTATCAATCATATCAATTGTTTCTAAAACAGCATCGGATCCTAACAAACTCAATTTGTCATGTAAAGTGCCAAAATTATCTTCATCTAAAATAGATATCTTCTTTTGTAAGAAGCAGTTACCTGTATCTACTTTATCTTCCAATGCGAATGTTGTTATACCAGTTTCTTTATCTCCGTTAATAATAGCCCATTGGATAGGTGCAGCTCCACGGTATTTTGGGAGCAAGGAACCATGAAGGTTAAAAGAGCCGAATTTGGGTATTAAGAACACTTCTCTTGGAAGAATTCTGAAAGCAACCACGACGATTAAATCCGGAGCAAAGTTTTTAATGGATTTAATAAATGCAGGATCTTTAAGTTTTTCAGGCTGAAACACAGGAATAGAGTTATTCACAGCAAATTCTTTAACAGGAGTGACAGACACCTTTTGTCCCCTTCCTCTTTCCTTATCGGGAGCAGTAACAACCGCAGATATTTTATGTCTGCTGGAATATATTTTTTGAAGTGAGGGGACAGCAAATTCCGGAGTCCCCATAAATATTATTTTCATTTATAGACGATATTCGGAATCTTCAGTTACAGGGTAATCGACCTCGATTTTCCTGCTCCTGATTCTGTTGATTGGTTTTCTAATTCTTTTTTTCTGTTCCTGTTCAACCAGATCCGTGAAGAAAACTCCCTGAAGGTGATCAAATTCGTGCTGAATAACTCTAGCAAGCAGACTGTCAGCTTTAATTTCACAGGGTTTAAGTTCTGTATCCTGGTATTTGAGTATTACTTTTTCAGGTCTTTCAACTTCGAGGCGGATATCGGGAATACTAAGGCAGCCTTCTTCCATGAATACTTTTTCTTCAGATCTGAATGTAATTTCGGGATTTATTATAACAGTAGGTTTAAATTTTTCATAATCTTCCACACCGTTAAGGTTAAGAATAAAAATTGCCTTATCTGAACCGACCTGGTTAGCGGCGAGACCTATTCCATGAGCATTCTTCAAAGTATCGAACATATCCTTTATCAGTTCTACCGTCTCCATATCAACGTCAGTCACCCGGGTTGTCTTATGTCTAAGTATTTTATCACCAATTAATGTGATAGGTAGTAACGCCATCATCGCTCCGTGCTTTAATAAATTGAATTTAGGATTATAAAATAAAAATTAAATTATGAATATAAAAGGAGACACTAGTAATAATATCAGTGATCACCATCAAAGGAATATAGAGTATGTCGATTACTGTGAATATACAGAATTTCGATCTTATTCTTTTACTTCTTTAACGACTACTTTGATCCCTTCAACTCTGATGACCTTCACCTTGCTCCCCTGGGGGATATATTCCCAATCAGCTACGACATCGTATCTTTGACCTTCAAGTTCGACAGAGCCAGCAGGTCTAAGAGTAGTTAAAGCCGTACCTTCCTTTCCAATAAGTTCTTTGATAGAAGGATATGAAACAAAACCCTGGTCAGCCTTTTCCTCATGCTGAAGTATAAGTCTGCTGAAAACTTTGCTTTTGGGCAGGAACCGTGCGATGAGGAATAAGATAACAAATGCAGAAAGCAAAGCACCGGACAGTTGATAGACTGCTCTTGCAACGGACTCCGGATCCCAGAAAGGAATATTGTGTCCAACCAGTGACAAGAAGATAGATCCTATAATTAAAATTATACCTATCACACCGGCAATGGCAGACCCGGGGATTACAAATATTTCGAGTACAAGCAGAATTACTCCGACGACGAACAGGATGATATGGATTGCTGAGGCGATCTGGAGTATATATGATGAACCAAAGAACAGTCCCAGAGCAATTACACCAATAATAATAGGGAAACCAAAACCGGGGGATTTTATCTCAGCGAATATTCCAACCAATCCCAACATAATTAAAATTGTAGTAACAAATGGTTTATTAAGGAACCCTACCAGATCCTCGGCCCAATTAGAATTAATTTTAATTACCTGTGCATCTTTGAATCCGAAGGAAGATAGACATTCATTTAAGTCATTGGCAATAGTATCGGCGATTCCATATTTTTTAGCTTCTTCAAAGGTAAGAGTAATTAATTTATTTGTATCGTTAAGTCCTGGGACTACGATGCTTTCATCGACCATGCCTTGTACTATATCGGTACGTCTGCCATTTCTTTCAGCAGCGGAGCGCATTTCAGAGCGCATGAAAGACTGGTACTTTTCACTTTGTTTTTGTCCCATCTGGTCAACTACAGTGGCAGCACCGATTGAACTACCTGGTACCATGCATATTTTTCTGCATGATAAGGCAATAAGGGCACCAGCAGAAATTGCTCTATCATTAATAAAGGCGATTGTTAAAAGTTTACTTCCAAGAATTGCATCTTTTATTTGGGTAGCCGCATCAACTCTACCGCCAAAAGTATTTATCCTGAAAATAATAGCATCGGCTTTATTTTTTTCAGCTTCGCTTATCACCCTACTTATATAAGGAGCCATGCGTGGATCAATTTCATCAGTGATATCGGCAAGATATACTTTTTTCTGGGAGAATGTACTAACGGTAAGTAACAGAAAGACCATGGCAAATAATAACTTATTCACAGGAAACCTTCGATTAAATTCATGTATAAAATAATTAATTGGGAGGAGAAAGGAAACAGATGAGTGACAATGGTTTTCCGTTTTAATGCCATAAATGGCAGGGTGTATTAGTTTTTTATCATTTACCCGTTCCTGAAGGACTGGGCTAAAAGATTTATTGCAGGATCATATGTCCCATTTTATCGCGTTTGGTTTTAAGGTACTTCTCATTATTAGCATTTGGAACTATTTCGATGGGAATGCGGTCAACAATTTCGAGACCATAACCTTTCAAGCCAACAATCTTTTTAGGGTTGTTAGTAAGGAGGTTAATCTTTTTCACGCCTAGGTCCAGCAATATTTGAGCGCCGATGCCATAATCGCGAAGATCAGGTTTGAATCCAAGAGATTCATTAGCTTCTACAGTATCCTGACCTTCGTCCTGAAGTTTATATGCAAGAATTTTATTTTTAAGACCGATACCGCGTCCTTCCTGGCGCATATAGACAAGAACGCCAGAGCCATTTGCTTCAATTTTATCAAGTGCATGGTTAAGCTGGTCATGACAATCGCATCTTAAGGAATGGAAGACATCACCAGTTAAACACTCGGAGTGCATTCTAACTAGGATGGGTGTATCAGGATTTATTTCACCTTTAACAAGGGCAAGCTGTTTTTTCCCATCAACGAGGCTGCGATAGAGGTGTAAATGGAATTGCCCGTGATTTGTAGGGAAGTTTATATCAGTAATCTTCTCAACAAGTTTTTCATTCTTAAGGCGGTACTTAATAATGTCCTGAGTAGTAGTAATTTTAAGATTAAACTTTTTAGCGATTTTAACGAGATCGGGGACGCGAGCCATTTCCCCGTTCTCTTTAAGGATTTCGCAAAGAACGCCTGCTGGTTTAAGAGAAGTTAACTTACAGAGGTCAACGGCAGCTTCAGTATGTCCAGCTCTGCGTAAAACACCTTCATCCAAAGCGCGCAGAGGGAAAATATGTCCCGGGCGGGCAAAGTCAGAAGATTTGGATTTATCATCAATAAGTTTTTTGATGGTGAGAGCCCGGTCAGCAGCAGAGATGCCGGTAGTAGTACCTTCAATTGCATCAACAGTGATAGTAAACTGAGTGCCGTGTAATGCTGAGTTAGAATCGACCATAAGAGGCAGACCAAGCTCATCCAGCCGTGTACCGTTTACAGCGACACAGAGCATTCCCCTGCCATGGGTGACCATGAAATTTACAATTTCGGGGGTAATATATTCTGCGGCGCAGACAAAGTCACCTTCGTTTTCTCTGTCCTCGTCGTCAACAATAATAATTACTTTACCGTTTTTAATTTCCTCAATAGCTTCTTCAACCGGGCTGAACATCTTATTCACCTATCGTTACAAATTTATTACTTAAGTTCTTTGGTTTCTTTTGTGTCTTTAGAGTCTCTGTTAAGGATAGTAGCAATAGCAGAGCGTTCCATTTTAACTTTGACAGATTCAGTAACCTGGAGAAGAACTGTTTTTTCTTCAACACCAGCAATTACACCGTGCATGCCGCCGCTTGTGATAACTTTATCGCCTTTCTGGATAGAGGACAAAAGTTTTTCTCTTTCTTTTGCTCTTTTCTGCTGAGGGCGAATTATCATAAAATAAAATATTAAAAATATAGCGCCAAACATTACAAAAGTGCTTATCATGTTACCGCCACCCTGTGTTCCGCCTTGTTGTGGTGCCATTGCTATTAAAAGATTCAATTATTCCTCCGGATTATTTTTTTGTTTCAAAGATATTTGTTTAATTTTTTTAATTTTCCATTCACTAAAGTTGCCATCTATAATCATTTTTCTTGCTTCTTTAACAAGTTCAAGATAAAAATGAAGGTTATGAATACTTGCAAGTTCAAGAGCAAGTATCTCGCCGGCAATAAAGAGATGCCTGAGATATGCACGGGAATAGGATCTGCAAGTATAACATGAGCAATTTACATCAATTTCTGAGAAATCGTCTTTATACTGAGCGTTCCTCATAGCAAGGATTCCTTTAGAAGTAAAAAGGTATGAGTTCCTTGCATTTCTTGTAGGCATAACACAATCAAACATATCGACACCGCGCTCAATGCCTTCAAGAATATTTTCAGGGCGACCGACCCCCATAAGGTATCTTGGTCTATCTTCCATCATAAAATCAGTAGTAAAATCGATAAGATCATACATCGTTTCAGTGGGTTCGCCCACAGCCAGACCGCCGATTGCATAACCGTCAAAATCAAGTTTATTTAATTCCAGAGCCGACTTTTCTCTAAGGTCTTTATAGACGCTGCCTTGAATTATGCCAAACAGGAATTGCTTATGCCCGTAAAGCGGCGTACTATTACAGAAAGCCTTTTTATTGAGGGCAGCCCAGTCAGAAGTAAGCTTTGTTGATTTGACCGCATAATCATAATCGCAAGGGTAAGGGGTGCATTCGTCAAGGACCATCATTATATCCGATCCGATGCTGCGTTCAATTCCAATTACTTTTTCAGGAGTGAAGAAGTGTTTGGAGCCGTCCAGATGGGATCGGAATTCCACGCCATCATTCTTAAGTTTTCTTAATTCAGTTAAACTGAAGACCTGATATCCGCCGCTATCGGTGAGGATAGGTTTCTTCCAGTTCATGAATTTGTGCAGACCTCCTGCTTTTTCAAGGACATCCGTGCCCGGTCTTAAATAAAGATGATAAGTATTAGAAAGAACAATTTGTGCCTGAATATCTTTTTCAAGGTAACTTTGGTTGACGGCTTTGACTGTGCCCTGCGTACCAACAGGCATAAAAATCGGTGTTTCGACTATTCCATGTTCAGTTTCAAAGAACCCTGCCCGTGCCTTAGAATCTTTAGCTTTACCTTTAATCGTGATTTCTAACAAATTTACCTAATGATATTAATCAAATCAATTCAATTTCAGGTTCCAAATTTAAGCAAAATAACCCGTTCTCCCAATAAATCTCTGAGGCGAAAGGAATTATAAATGGATAATAACCAGGCGGCTTCAAAAATGACTGAAAACTTAGGAGGGGGTTAAAAAAATGAGGGTTTATACCCATATACCATTATTATAGGCTTATTCTTATAGTATGGTACTAGGGTGGAATCGTTTTGGAATCGTTTTGAAATCGATTTGAAATCGTTATTATTGTAAAATAGTTAAGGTCAAAAAGAATGGCACTTTTACAAGTAACGATATGGCATTAGAGGAAATTTGAGGTTGTTTTAAGGAAGGATGCATTTTATTTTTCCTCCTCGGGTTCAGGAATTACAAGTTTAATAACCTCGATTTTGGTATGGTTACCACGGGCAATTAGTATATCGAAGTTATCTATGTGAACATTTTCTCCCTGAGCAGGTATTCTGCCTAATCTAGAGGTAACATAACCGCCGATAGTTTCATAATCACCGTCGGGGATATTCAGGTTATATTTTTCATTTAACATATCGACTTCAACCCTGCCGCTGATAAGGTAAGAATTGGCTGATATCTTTCTAAGAATATCTTCTTCGACATCATATTCGTCTTTAATTTCGCCGAACAATTCTTCAATTATATCTTCAACAGTGACAATTCCTGCGGTTCCGCCGAATTCATCGATTACAACTGCGATCGAGACCCTTTTATTTAGGAATTCATTCAACATGTCAAAACTTCTTTTAGTTTCAGGAACGAAAATTATTTCTCTTATAATACTCTTGAGGTTTGGGGGGAATTTGAAAAGGTCATAAGCAAAAATTACCCCTTTTATATTATCGAGGCTGTCTTCAAATACGGGCAGTTTGGAGTAACCCGAATCAATAAATATATCAAGAGCTTCATCAATAGTGCAGTCAATATCAATTCCCACAACATCGGTTCTAGGGCGCATAGCTTCATAAACACGCTGATCCCCTACTTCAAGTACTCTACTTATGATATCGCTTTCTTTTTTATTTACAACCCCAGCCTCATGACTTTCTAGAACAAGAGTTTCTATATCTTCCTTATCGAACAAATATGCCAACCTATCATTTCCAGTTGAGGCGGATTTAATAAATAAAGTTGATACAGAAGATGTAATCTTTACTAACGGGGATAAAATAAAAGAAAATAAACGTAACGGGATAGCAGCAATAAACACCACTCTATCTGCTATTTCACGTGATAAATATTTTGGGAGCAGTTCCCCGAATATGAGCATTACTAATGTTGAAATAATTAAAATATTGATTTCGTTAAGACCAAAAACACTAGAGAGGAATAAAGCGGAGAGAGAAGCAAAAGTAATATTAAGTATAGTGCTGCCCAGGAGTATTGTTGAAAAGAAAGTTCTAGGGTCATTAGTAAAATAAAGAGCGCTTTTTGCAGCGAGATTTTTTTTACGTGCCCGTATTTCAATCTTCAATTTATTCCCTGTAACAAAAGCAATTTCAGTTGCAGAAAAGAAACCGCAAATCAGGAGTAATATAAGGAGGAGAATTATATCGTTTAGCATCAGTTAACTTTAGTTATAATTACCCCTGGAATTAACACTTGTTTAGTCAATTTAGAGGAAGCTAACAATAATATAAGATCAACCGGTTTGTCAGGGTTGAATTCATTTTTTAGTTCAACACCTTTGCTAGAAAATAAACCTTTTTCAAATTTACCCGGAGCTACGGACAAAACCGAGCCAAGAGAATCCTTAATATCCGGGATTAAATCATAAATTAGATCTTTATTCTGGGAAACCAGGCATTTTATTATTTTAATAGAATTGACAGTAGAATCGCCATAATTATTAAGAGTAATAGTACCGGTAACAAAAAATGTTGCATTAGTTCCAGGCATCATATTTATCCATGCATCAGCATGGCTGCTCTCAACTCTGATAGAAAGTTCATTTTGACCTGACTGAGAACCGCTACAGCCTGCAATCACCAAAGAAAGCGTAAACAATAGAAGTATCAAATGTTTCATAGGAAAAACTTATAAATAATTAATATAGTAGCTATAATATAAAGAATTACATTTGTAATCATAGGAACATCAGTCATCATTATTTCGACAGTGTTTTCACCTTTGTTATTCATATAAACCAGATACATGTACCGGAAAATGCCAAAAACGACAAACGGGGTTGTATAGATCATATATTCAGTTTGAAATATTTTAACTGTTCTTTCAGAGACAGTATAGAGGGCATAACAAATAATTACCCCTGCAGCAGCGATGGTAGACATCTGATCAATATAATTCAAAGAATATGATGCCAACACTTTCCTAGTGGTTTTAACCGGTTCTTCAGTAATAAGAACCAGTTCCGATCTTCTTTTCATTACGCCTAGGAATATTGAAATAAACATGGTTGTCAGAATCAGCCAGCTGGAAACTTCAACGTTTATAACAGAGGCACCTGCAAGTACCCTAAGCATAAATCCAAGAGCGATACTAAATATATCAAGAAGCACCATATGCTTAAAGATAAAAGTATAAAATATATTTAAAAGGAAATATGAAAGGAGGAATATCCTAAAATGAACATTCATGGCTGGTAAAAAGAATCCTACTAACACGAGGAATCCAAATAGAGCTATAAAAGCATTTTTAATTGGAATTTTACCAGATGGAAGGGGCCGCTTCTTTTTAACCGGATGAGCCCTGTCAGCTTCAATATCCACAATATCATTGAATATATAGACAATACTTGATACAAGACAGAACATCAGGAATGCAGCAGATGCATTAAGTAAAAAATTCCTATCAAATATATGACGAGAAAAGAGTAGAGGGATAAAGACGAAAAAATTCTTTATCCACTGAGGGACTCGAACGAGTTTTATGTAATTAAGCATTAAAATACTGTTGTTTCTTCATAGGTACCCATCACTTGTTTAAGTTCGCTGATAATTTCTCCCAGAGTGACATAATTATGAGCTGCTTTAATAAGCGGGGGCATTATATTATAATTATTTTCTGCTGCAAATTTAATCTCTTTTAAGCTTAATTCCACATTTTGAGTACTTCTGTTATTTTTTAATTCTGCCAGTCTTTCTTTTTGTTTTTTCTCCACTTCAGGAGAAACAGTTAGGATTGGTATCGTAATTTTTTCATCTTTTTCAATAAACTCATTAATGCCGACTATAAATTTTTCTTTCCTTTCTACTTCTTTCTGATATCTATATGCGGCATCAGCAATTTCTTTTTGGAAATATCCAGCTTCGATAGCGGGAATAACTCCGCCGATTGCGTCAATCTGTTCAAAAATATTATTAGCTTCCCTTTCCATTCTATCAGTGAGCGACTCAACAAAGTAGCTGCCTCCCAGGGGGTCAACGGTGTTAATAACACCAGTTTCATAAGCGATAAGCTGCTGAGTCCTTAGAGCAATCTTCACAGCCTTTTCACTGGGCAGGGCAAGTGTTTCATCCATCGAGTTCGTATGAAGCGACTGAGTGCCGCCCAAAACTGCTGCAAGCGCTTGAAAGGCAGTTCTTATAATATTATTCTCAGGTTGTTGAGCAGTTAAGGTACATCCGGCTGTCTGAGTATGAAATCTTAACCACCATGAGCGTGGATTCTTAGCTCCGTATTTTTCTTTCATTCTTTTCGCATAAATTTTTCTGGCAGCTCTATACTTGGCTATCTCCTCAAAGAAATCAAGATGCGAGTTAAAGAAAAAAGAAATTCTAGGTGCAAATTCATCAACATTCATTCCTCTTGCGATACAATGCTCAATATAAGAAAAACCATCGGCCAGAGTATATGCAAGTTCCTGAACTGCCGTGGAACCAGCCTCTCTGATATGATATCCGCTAACCGAAACGGGGTTCCATTGGGTCACTTCTTTAGTGCAGTATTCAATCATATCTACAATAATCCTCATTGAAGGATTAGGGGGGTATATATATTCTTTTTGGGCTATGTATTCTTTGAGAATATCATTTTGAAGTGTGCCGCGTAATTTACTGAAAGGTACTCTCTGGCTTTCAGCAACAGCAAGGTAAAATGCGAAAATCATTGCAGCAGGAGAATTGATAGTCATTGAGGTGGAGACTTTATCGAGTGGGATTTTATCAAAAAGAATCTCCATATCTTTCAGTGAAGAGACAGAAACTCCGCATATTCCGACTTCCCCCTGACTTAATGGAGCATCAGCATCCCAACCCATTAGAGTTGGAAGATCAAATGCAACGGATAAACCTGTCTGTCCATGATTAAGAAGGTAATGGAAACGTTCGTTAGTATCATCAGGGGAACCGAAACCAGCGAATTGTCTCATGGTCCATAATTTTCCTCTATAACCGTTTGAGTGAATGCCTCTAGTGTAAGGATATTCACCGGGAAAGCCGATTTCGCTTAAATAATTTATATTCTCAATATCATCGGGACCGTAAAAAAGATCGATTGGGGCACTGCTTACGGTAGTAAATTTCATGCCTGTATTAGCTGATTTATTTGCCTTTTCTGTGAACTCTTCTTTTTTCTTCTCATATGTAACGTTCATGACTAAATCCTTTGGTTAAACAATTCAGGATGTCCTTCCGAACCTTCTGTCAAATTCATCCAAAGATATTTTTATTATAACCGGTCTTCCGTGAGGGCAAACATAGGGCATTGTGGTACCGAAAAGCTGGTCGATTAGAAGGCGCATTTCTTTATCCGAAAGTTTATCACCAGCTTTAATTGCGGCTTTACATGAATAGGATTTTGCGATATTATCCCTTCCATCGAGTTTCTTTTCTCTTTGATTAGTAGAATATTCTTCTAGTATTTCCTTTAATATTTTTTCTTCAGAGCCATTTTTAACATCATCAGGTACGCCCTCAATAATTGCTGTCTGCTTACTGAAAAATTTTAATGTAAAGCCAAGCTTTATCAGATAAGGATTTATTTCTTTCAGAAGAGCAAACCTACCGGGGTCAAACTCCACAGTTCTAGGGAACAAAAGCTGCTGCGAAAAAGGAAGGTTTACCTCAAGACGCTCAAGAGCTTTCTCGTATAAAATCCTTTCATGAGCGACGTGCTGGTCAATAATCATCAGTCCGCTTTTAATTTGGGATAAAATATATTTATCGTGGAGCTGAACAATAAAAGTAGTTTCCTCGGCTCCGTTAGGTTTTTGATTAAGGAGCGAAGGAGTGTGCATCAATTCTTTCTTTTCTTCGTTGTCGAATGGAGCCGGGACATCCCTGCTTGTTTTTATTTCAGATAATTCATCCGGTAAAGCGCTGAAAATAAGATCAATATCATTATTACTGAAATTTGTTTTTGAATACTGCTGATTTCCAGAAAATATGGGTCTATCAGAGAAATCGTTTTTTTCAACTTTGTTAAAAGGATTGAAATGGATTTTTTCTCCTTCCAAGGTACTTTCAGTAAATGACATAGAAGGGACCAGATCATGTGTTCCGAGGCTTTTCCTAATAACGGCGAGCAGGAAATTATAAATACTTTTCTCGTCTTCAAATCTAACTTCAAGTTTAGAGGGATGAACATTCACATCAATATGTGCCGGGTCAATCTGAAGGTAAACAATAAAGAATGGATAATCTCCTTTTTCGAGAATATTTTCATAAGCTGCGAAGACCGCATGATTTAATTGTTTGCTTACCACGTATCTTGAATTTAAATAAAGGTACTGTTCGCCTTTACTTTTTTTCAGCATAGAAGGTTTTCCAACAAAACCTGTGATAGAAAGGAAATCTGTTTTTTCCTCAACCGGCACCAAAGCATCTAACATGTTATCAGCGAAGACCTGAGTTACTCTATCCCCAACAGTTCCAGAAGGATAATTGAATATTATATCGTTATCGTTGAAAAGAGAAAAATGGATATCCGGATTACCGAGCGCTTCCCTGTTAAAGGTATCGATAATATGCTTTAATTCTGTCGAGTCTGATTTGAGAAAATTTCGTCTTGCGGGGATATTATAGAACAGGTTTTTAACAGATACGGAAGTCCCTTTAGTGAATGATCCTTTTTCTTTTACAAGATTTCCGTAATCATCATATCTTAAAAGAGTACCGATTTCCTCATCACGAGTTTCGGTTTTAATCTCAAGCTGGCTCACTGATGCGATCGAACTAAGGGCTTCGCCTCTGAAACCTAAAGTATGAAGCGATTCAAGGTCTTCTATTTCAGAAATTTTGCTTGTAGCATGTTTCTGGATACACAATACGGCATCATCTTCATTCATACCGGAACCATCATCAACTACCTGTATTAATGCTTTCCCTGCTCTTTTTATAATCAGTTCAATTGATTTAGCGCCGGCATCGATAGAATTTTCGAGAAGTTCTTTCACGACTGATTCAGGTCTTTGAACTACTTCACCGGCAGCTATTTTATTAGCAATATTCTCCGGCAGTATTTTTATTTTTTTGTCACTCATTAGTTTGTTTTTCTTACATAATAAAATATTTCGAATTCGCTTCCTTTAACAGTTGAATTAACAACCCAGTCATTCTTATCAATTTCAGGGAAATAGATATCTCCTTTTGCATTAAAGTCCATTATTGAGATTATCATTTCATCAGCATCATTCATGAATAAGGGAAACAATGTTCCCCCTCCAATGAGGAATATTTTTTCAAAATTACTTTTCTCGCAATATTCATAAACATCCTTTAACATATCAAATATAAGTATGTCTTCAAATCTATTTTTTAATTCCTTATTTGTTGTAAGAACAATATTCAAGCGACCCGGCAACGGATTACCAAGAGTTTCGAATGTCACTCTACCCATTACCACTGGAAAGCCAAATGTTGTATTTTTGAAGTGCTGGAATTCATCTTTAGAATGCCATGGCATTTCACCGTTTGATCTCCCTATTACATTATTTTTAGCAACAGCGGCGATTATAATTTTTTTCAAACTGCAACCTCAAATTTTATCTTATTCTGAGGATTGTAATTAAGAAGTTCAAAATCCTCAAAGGTCAGTTCATCAATCGGTTTATGAGCAATTTTTAACTGAGGTAGATGAGTTGGGGTTCTTTTTAATTGTTCTTTAAGACCTTCCAAATGATCAAACTTTTCAGTTGGACTTCCTTTATCAGCAACATATATATGTGCATCAACAATTGTATGTGCAAAGAATCCCGGTTCCAAGTTAACTTCCTGAGCGATTATCTGCGTCAACATGGAATAAGCCGCAAGATTAAAAGGAATACCGAGAGCGATATCTCCGGATCTTTGAGTCAGGTGACAGTTAAGTTTATTACCACTGACATTAAAAGCAAAACTGTAATGGCATGGCGGCAGTTTACTTTTGGTAGCATTTCCGGGTTCCCAGGCCGAAACGACCAACCTTCTACTATAAGGTTTGCTTTTAATTTCATCAATGATGTACCGAATCTGGTCGATTTCCGTGACTTTCCAATTTCCGTCGGCATCTTTAACTGCACTTGGAAAATGACGCCAATAATAGCCATATGCGGTTTCAAGGTCGCCATTCTCATCAGCCCATGCATCCCATATCTTAGTATGTTTCCTAAGGTTCCTGATATGGTTTTCGCCAGAAAGGTACCAGAGGACTTCGTGCAGGAGGGACTTCCATTCCATCTTTTTAGTAGTTAAAAGCGGGAAACCTTTTGAGAGGTCAACTTTATAAAAAGCTCCGAAATATGATATTGTATCAATTCCAGTACGGGAAGGTTTTCTAATTCCTTCCTCAATTACCATTTTTACTAAATCTAGATATTCTTTCATCAGCTTTTAAAATGAATTTATGAATTAAATGTTAATTTAAGAAAAATTCCCTTTAAGTATAAAATCAGGATAGCTTAAATAGCTGATTTACCTTAAAATCCGTAAGATAATTCAGTGCTGTAAGATATGATAAAATAAGCAGAATATTAATTATCAAGCTTGACACATTCAATCCGACGAACAGAAATATCAGGGCAATAAGTATAATTATCATGAGTTCTTTTGCCTGGTAATCAATAACTATTAACTTCCTTGAAATAACAAATAGGTAGGCTGCAGCAAATATGAATCCCATTAAAGTGGCAAACGCTGCGCCCAGCATTCCTAAAACCGGAATAAGAAGAATGTTTAAGCCAATATTAATGATGAAAGCACCGAAATCGGATATCAGAATATGGTAGGTTTTATTAGTAACAGAAGGATATACAGAATAAAATGATGATATACCATAGAAAATATAACCCGTCAAAACTAATGGAATAATGATAATTCCGGCACGATACGAAGGATTAAAGAATGAAATCCCAAACATATGTATTTTAAAAAGATAAGGGGCAAATAATGAAACAACCAGAAGAAGAATGCAGCTTAAAGCAACTAATTTATTTAAAGTCTTCCCGAATGTAGTTTTGTAATCACTAGCATAATAGAGATTAAGTGAATGAGGGCTCCAGGCTGCAGTAAATGACATTATAAAAAGGTTCATTATCATGGCAATTCTATATGAAAAGCTGTAAATACCAACTACTTCTCTTCCAGATATGATATTAAGAATGAACCTGTCGGCAACATTATTACCAGCGGTCAACAGATTAGCGGCTACCAGAGGTACTGAGAACCTGATAACAGCTTTTAGTATTTCCCTGTCAATATTAAAAACATAATTCTCTCTGATTAAACTGAAAAGAAGAATGAACAGTATTAATCCAGAGATTAACTGAGCATAAATAATACCAGGCACAGAAAGTTTAAGATAATAAACAAATAAAATATTCAACAGGAGATTAAGTACAGCTCCCAATACAGAATATGCAACTGCTTTTTTAGCAAGTTCCATTGTTTTCAGGAGATAGAAGATATAAGAACAAAGGGTTTCAAATAATATTGAAAATAAAAGAATGACCAGCAGAGACGCATAATCAGGTGATCCGAAAATAACCTTTGATAATACAGAAGAAGAGGCCCAAAGGATACCTGTGACTAGAATAGAAATAATAAATATAGTATTCAATATAGAGGAAAATATCAGTTTCTTCTTTTGGTCCGATCTTTCTTCTATAAAAAATTTATTCAGCGCACCGAACATTCCAAACTGGTAAATAACCAATGCAACCGCGTAAACAGACATTAGTAATGAATAGTCGCCGAATGATCCAGTAGTTAAAAGATTTGAATAAAGAGGAAGAAGAAGAAAACTTAATGCTCTTACAAAAATATTTCCCAGTCCATACCAAGCAACAGATTTTGATAAACTGTTTTTATTCATAGGACATTGTTCTCAATAAACGGAAGGAGTTTTTTGATTTCCTTTTCCCAGTTTAATTCTTTGGCTGCATTAAAGCAATTTAAAGACAACTCTTTTCGGAGGTTATTATCATTTATAAGGCGTAGGAGGGATTTCTTAAGTTCATCGGAGTTTTCGGGATCAATGTACAGACCAACTTTAAATTCATCTATAATATCTTTCATCTGAGGAAAGTTACTTGCCAGCACGGGCACCCCGGTGAGAATGTATTCAAACATTTTATTCGGGAGTGCATAATAATAGCTCAGACTAAGGTTTTCTATTATAGATAAACCTATATCAGCACCTGCAGTGTAATTTAATAATTCATGCTGAGGGATTTTGCCGAAGAAGAAGACTATTTTGTCCAAACCTTTTTCAGAACTAAGTTTTTTATAATATTCTGTATATTCCCCTCCGCCTAAAATAATAAGAACACAATTATGAATTTCATTTAGAACATTAAATATTTCCTTTAATCCCCTGCCGTGTAAAATTACTCCCTGATATAATATAATTTTTGTATCTACCCGCAGATTATAATGTTTCCTAAAGTCGAAAGGGTTCTCGATCCTGCAATAAAGCGGAAAGTTTCTTATTACTATTGATTTTTCTATTCCGTATGCATTTTCAATGTGAAGAGAATCTAGAGGCCCGGTTGTAATAGTTTTATAGGCACTATGGATAAACGTTGTTTCTATCCATTTTAACAGGCTCTGCAAGTTTTTCCTTTTACTTAGTCCTGCAAGGTGACCATAAACTTCCCTTGAATCATAAATAATTTTTGCTCCCTTTAATCTGCCCAAAATGGCAGCAAAGGGAAGAGTATAAATATCCTCCGCAAAAATAAAATCAGCTTTAGTGAACAAAATCCGGCGGGATAAAATAAATACGAATCTTAAGTAATAAACCAGCGAGGAAGTTTTCTTTAATTTATAAACAGAAACATCGCCTCTTTCAGGTTTGAAGTTTTCAGTCAGCCAGTCGAAACCAACGACTCTTGTTTTAAAACCTCTGTCCTTGAATGTTTTATAAAAATTAGTTACGCGTGAATCATAATGAATGTTCCCAAGGAAAACGATTAAAACGGATTTATCATTCATCAGATTAAATAGTTAATTAGTAAATAATTTTACCGGAATTTAAAAGTCTTTATAAAAGGTATCCCTGAATATTCCTCTTGCACCGAAGTTTTCCTTAAACCTTGCAAGTCCCCAATTAGGGTCCATATTAACAGTAAAGATACCAAAGTCAAGGAACCTATAATTTTCAGCCTGATATCTTTTCATTATTTCATAAAACAGAAGATTAACAGCGCGGTATTCCTGAAATTCTTCATCATGACTAATATAAAAGGCAAGGACTACTTCCGGATTGGCACTAAAATTACAAACACCAGCAATTAGTTTATCATTGAGGAATGCTCCCCATAACCTGATCTTGGAAGGAAACATGTTTTTCAACTTCAGCAATTCATCAAGAGTATGAGTAGGATTTACATTATGGCGCATCTTAAGGTTCTTCTTAAGAATCTCATAGTATTCAGCAAACTTATCGCATTCAACAATTTCAATTCCTTGTTTAATTGATTTCTTTAGGGCTGTTCTAGCCTCAGCACGGTATGTTGAAAGGAGCTGATCGGGAGGAGTATCGAGTTGAACACAACTAGAGATATCACGCTTTACATAATTAAACCCATTTTTAACCAAGGCAAAGTCGATATAGTTCGAATATTTTTTCTGATAGATCATGGGAGGAGGAGTTAGCTGGATCCGGTCGCATTTGTTATCTTTAGCAAATTCCATTATACCTTCCACCAGGTCAAAGGCTTCCCTGAAATTGAGGTAGGATCCGTAAACAAAGCTTCCATACGAGGCTCCACCATGAGAAGAAAGTATTCTTTTCCCATCACGTTCCAGAATAACAGCCGGAAACAGGGAAAGGATTTTATTTTCCTTTTTAATTACGACCGAAGCATCCTTAAATCTATCTTTGGGATGATAAGAAATGAATAATCTTTTATGAAACATTGTACCGTTATCGGATTCATCAACAAATTTGTCCCACTCTGAATCTGATACGGATGATTGATTGAACGGTAAGAATTCTATCATGTTATTTTCTATATAATATCTGTAAAAAACTATAGAACAAAAATAATGAAAATAACCGAATATGCCTTCCTGATTGCAATTTTAAATTACCAGAACTGACAATAAAATAATTCAGCCGAAATACTCTAAAATTTGAACTGCAAAGAGAACAGGTTTCCATTTCCTAGCCCTGAATCAGAGTTGAATGGAGCAAAAGCATAATCAAAGGAAAGATTTCCCCACATTAAGCCCACGCCTGCCGAAATGCTTTTTGATTCATATCCAGATTGGTATCCAAATCGAAGAGCTATCAGTTTATCATAAAGAACCTCAGCGCCGACATTTAAATGCGAGCCGTTGTCTGAAGTATACTTCTGAAAATCAGCTGCGCCTGTAACGAGAAATTTATCATCTGGCGAAAAAGAATAAGAAGGTCCCACCCTGATTTCCGTTGGCAGCTTTGTACTTTCATATCTTAATGTATTCATTACCCCTATGTTTTTAACAGCTGCTGAAACAGTCAATCCCTGAACTGTAGTAATATAAGTAGAGCCGAAATCAATTCCCCAGCCTGTAGATTCGTCAACATAGATTCCTTCATATAGATACTTATATGAGATTCCAACTGATAAATTATCAAGAACCTTAAATCCAGTAGAGATACTTCCGAAAAAATAGTTAGCACTAAAAGTAGCCAAAGGGTCACCTGGATTTGTTCTAACTTCAATACCGGGTATAGTTGTAACATTAAATCCGACAGCGAAGGGAATTCCAAAGAAAACAGTTCTTGCCCCTAAAATTTCACTTCTTATATCCTGAATCCATTCATTATGCATTACCATAACTTCAGAAGCGGGATTTATTGCCAGACCCGCCGGATTATAAAATAAGGAAGTTACATCAGTGGCTAAAGATGTGCCTGCATCGCCCATAGCAATATTTCTGGCTCCAAAGCCAAATTTAAGAAATGACAATCCAGTATTTCCAGCACTCTGTGGAAATATGGCTGTTAAGGATATAAACAAAAGTAAAAGAATTTTTTTCTGCATAGTTCTAAGATAGTTAAAAATTTATATTTACACCGACAATATGTCTATCCTGAGGAGAGTATTGTTCAATTTGAAAAGCGTAATCAACACCCACAATGATATTGCCAAATTGTTGGAAATAGGAAAACCCAGCTGAAGGTTTAACAGGCCAGTCACCATTTGAAATATTGAACTGGTCAAACCCGGCACGGAGATAAAACCTGTCGATTATATTGTATTCAGCACCAGCTCTAATAATATTTGTTTCTCCATTGCTGCTTTCGAATTCAGCTGCTACTATTATTTTTGCATCTTTATTTGAATAGCTGAGGCCTATTTTTTTCAGGAGAGGGAAAGGATTATCAGTTGTTGTGCCCCCATCAGTGCCATAAAGAGGACCTGTATCCCATTTATATCTGCTGTTAAGATCAGAAATCATTACAGACAGATTAAAATGACTGTTAATTTTATACAGCGCACCGATATCAATACCAAAGGAAGTTGCAGTTATTTGTTCATACAGTTTATAGTAATAAAATTTAAGAGAGATACCAACTGAAACTCTATCAGAAAACTTATTGGCGAGACCAAGGAAAAACTGATTTTCCGAAGTTTGTAGAGTACCTGTCTGATTGCCATCATTATCTCTGCCGTCAATATTTGATACGCCCGAGTTAATTATACCAATGCTAATTCCAGCGGTTGATCTAGGTTTGCTAGAATCTTTAGCTGAGTAGAAATCAAATTTTCTCGTAAAATTTACAAAATTTAATGATCTGTCAAGAGAAAGGAAAGAATACGATGTTTGGAAAGAATTTCTTTCCTGGAACACCGTCAAAGCCGGATTGTAATAGGAAACCAGATTACCTTCTGTTACAGCTGACATAGCATTACCCATTCCGATACCTCTAGCTCCAAATCCTATCCTGCTGAACGCTCCTGGCATATCTCCCAGACTGCTGAATTGCTGCTGGGCAGAAATAACAGAGGTAAAAATAAATAGTATAATTAAAATTCTTTTTTTCAAATCTGCCTCTATTGTAAAACTATGATTTTACCATAAATTGGATTGTCAGATCCAACTTCAATCCTGTAAAAATAAACACCATTGGGAACTATATTGCCTCTTTCATCTGTACCGTCCCATTCATCAATAACGCCATTGGTATTAAGATTAAAACTATCTACTACATGAGAATACTGACCCCTCGGAGTATTACTAATTACCGTTTTTATATAATTCATACCGAAGTCAAAAATTCTAATTGTAACATTAGCGTTTTTACCGCCTGTGCTATATTTAATTTTAATTTTATATGGTGATATTTTAGGTGAAAAGGGGTTCGGATAAGCAAAGGTTTCTTTACTGGACGTCAATAATGGAGAAACCAGGAATATTTTCCATTGTCCCTGCCACATTAAACCAGGAGTTTCATTCAACCTAACAAGACCTGCATCAGATCCAATCCAAATTAGATTATTCTGAGAAGCCGCAGCATAAATTACAGTAGTTGATAAATGAACTTTAGTTGTATTATCAGTAATAGAATTGGGAAGAAGCCAACTTGCGCCAACATCTGCTGACCTGAAAGCACCATCATCAGTGCAAGCAATAACATCGTTGGTTACAGTGAAGCCGAAATTATGAGCTTTTTCACCATTAAGGAATGTATCCCATGTGTTTCCGCCATCGGAAGTCATACTTACCCCATAGGATTCAGATTCCCCTTCTGCTTTCCATGTAGCTCCCCAAACCCTGCCATTAAATTGTTGAAGGGCAACAACAAAATTACCGCTTATCGGATGATCTTGATTATTGTGATTATATTTAACCCAACCAGGGAAAGAATCCTGAGCATTTGTTGTTTTATTTATACCACCGGCTGTACCAACGTATACAGTAGAATCATTGACTGAAATAACAGAAAAGACTCGATAGTTAAGATTATTATCACTGCAGATTTTTCCACCGACCGGTGATAAGCAAAAATCAAGAGTATCGGTTGGTTTAATGGAATTAAGATTATCAGGTGGAATAACAACGCGCTGCCATGTAGCACCCATATCAAAGCTTCTTCTTAATCCACCTGCAAATGTTGCAATCCAAATAACAGGTTTACCATCAACAGTATGTGTAATTGCGATATCATAAATGAGGTTTTGAATTTTTACAGTTACCGGTACAGCACGAAGCTGATTAATACCATAAGTAACAACGGAATCACTCATAGGGTCAACCGGTTCCTGAATGGTTGTCCAAGTAATCCCCTGATCAGTTGTATATCTTAAACCGCTTCCTTCAGGATAGGAAGTGCCGCTTTGATCAGTTGAATGAGCAGTTGATGCCCAGAAAATGCCTTTATCATAAGCAATAGCAGATGCAGATTCAGTTCCAAAGGCCGGAGTATTGTTGAAATTTTTCCAAGATGTCCCCCTGTCAGTACTTAAACTTACACCATTATTAGAACCAACCCAAACTGTATCACCAACAGTTAAAATATCGCTTATACTATTGCTAGACGGGTTTTCTGATTCAGTTTTATTTAATTTACTCTCACCCGGCAGATAAAACATATGGGGTTTAAATTGTGCGAATGACAGATTAAATGAAATCAGCAGTAAAATTAAGAAATATTTTATCATTTAATTACAATATTATGAATGATTTTATTACCTATTATCCCCCCTCTGTCGCGGGCCTGGAATTCAAAACGGTATGTACCTTTTGTAACACCTGTAGGAGGAAGACCAATTATTTTTGAATAAATACTATCCCCTGCAACTGCATCGCCATAATATGGATCCCCATCGTCGCGCATATCAAAAGGGTTATTAGAAGAAGGATTTCCATTAGGAAGAAATGAATTGAAGTACACCAGTGAAATATCATTGGCGCCATTTGGATCAGATGCTTTAATGGACAAAAATATTTTTGTTGTATCAGAACCAAGGGAAACGGTATCAGGAGCAACCAAATCAGAAACAACAGGAGGAAAATCAGTCTGATTGTTATTATAACGGAAGTTTTGTGAGGCAACTAGAGAAGTACCATTTTTATCAACCACATAATAATTTATTGAGTATTTCCCGTTTGGAAAACTTTGACTGAACGGGTATTTGTTAGAGAAAGTATTATCACCTCGGGTTAAATCACCATGAACGCTTTTACCATCATCAAATAATGTATCAGGTCCGTTGTTAAGAGTATTATTATCCGGGTCAATTACGTTAAAGAAAACCAAACTTACACCAGATGAGGAAGTCAAGGAAATGCTAAAAGTGAAAACCGAATCGCCAGACTTGTAAACAGTGTCCGCGAATGATGTAACATTAGTCACCTGATAAATTGAATTCGCAGGGTCTATAACGTCAGTAGATTTTATACTGCATCCCCATATAAATAAAGGGATTATGAAGATTAAATATTTTTTCATGAAATAAATATTGACCTATATGCTTAGTTCCACAAGGTAAAATTAAATGCCCGGTCCACTAAATGGGACAGGAGAAAAAGAAATTATTAATATAAAGTAACTTAAATAACCCAGAAACATTCTGAAAGAATTAAGTTTAGAATCATCATAGATTGGAGGATGTTTTAACTTAATGACAAAACGGAGTATTAATCCCCAAATGAACCATCCAAGCCAGCCCATATCAAGATATTTATTTAATCCTGAATATTCAAATCCTGTATAAATCAAAACAAGATGTAAAAGTGCCAGGAAGCCGGAAATAAACAAAAAAGAAACAGAAATAAGTGCAAAATTGTAACTTTTCTTTTCACCAAACATAGTATAGCTAATATGTCCCCCATCCAATTGCCCTACCGGAAGCATATTCATAGCGGTGATAAACATTCCGAACCAGCCCACACATAATAATGGATAATGATAAATTTCAGACATGGGCGGAAAGAACTGAGATTTAGAGACAAATACAGCTTTAAGAGTAGAGAAAAGAATAGTATTACCGAAGAATAATTCAATACCGTTTTTCCCAAAGTCCGGAGAAAAGAAATCAGGGTGAATATTTAAAAGATAATTAACTCCGGGTAATGTAAGGAATCCCGTAATCAGAACAATAAGACATGCTACGAAGCCCGACAAAGGACCTGCAATCCCAATATCAAACATGGCTTTTTTCGATCGAATTGGAGAACGAGTTTTAATAACAGCACCCATTGTTCCAAAATTGAGGAACATTGGAATTGGAGGAAATGGAATAAAAAAAGGAAGAGTTGCATCGACCTTGTGCAGGCGAGCAGCGAAATAATGGCCGAATTCATGGCATGCAATGATAAAAATAATTGAAGCAGAATATAACAGGCCGCTTTTCAGAAGAACAAATTCGTAGGGTCCTTCAGAAATTCCAGTAGTCCATTGCACACCGGCAAAAATTGTTGTTATTACAGTCAGAATAAAAAGTCCGATATGAAGGAAGTAATTATCTTTCTTTCTTGTATAGTCTATCGGTGCTTCAAATTCCTGATCATTAGTCTCATCTGACATTATAAATCCAGGTTAATTCCCAAAGAGGAATAACTTTCATTTTTATTATAAAATTCTCCATGCACACTTTTGCCTGAAAAATAAGAATAAGCGATCGAAAAACCTTTCCCGAAAGGTTTACCTAATTTTACACCAGCAGTAAAAATATTGTTTCCCGTATAGGACCCGATTTGAGTAAGTTTAAAATCATAAGCAATATAAGGCACAAATATAGGTGAATTTACCCAGTTCATATAATAATCAAATCCCGCCTGATATATTCCCTTTCCAATGTCGGTGGGGGTCACATGAACGAGGTAAGTGAGGCCAACATATGTTCTTAAATCTTTATATTTATAGAAAGGCATCAACTCAAGAAATTCCCTGCTATAAACTATCGGGTGATCTCCATTCCGCCAGTCCTGGATAGAAGCATTATAACTACCATCGACTAAATGAGAGCTGATATGGCTAAATCTTAATCTGAAACCATACTCATCATTTAAGTTGGTGATTTTATAACTACCGTTGAAGCCAAAAAGATAATCGATAGTTTCTACGGGGAAATGGAAATTACTTTCTGCTCTCAATCTTGTAAATGTGAATAAATCACCTCCAAAGGAAAATGAAGTATTGCCATCCTCTTTTCTGTAAAAATCTTCAGACGTACTAATATCGAGTCTTAATTTACTTTCCCCCTGAGTGAATGAAAAGCCTTGCTTGGGCTCAAGGAAATTAGCCTCGAAAGGTTTAATATTCAGGCCCGCAGGAAACCATTCCTCTTTTACTTGGGCAAACGCAGTATTAAGTAATAATAATGGGATAATAATAAAAGAAGTTTTCATTAACTTATTTCCTTTAAGGTTTTTATTTTTTGTCTCTAGGAAGTAATTGTTTTTTAATCTTTTGCTTTACTAGTTTATTGAATCCATATTTAAACTTAGATGTCAGACTAGTAAAAGCATAATAACTTGTCGGAAAGGCAAAAGAGGGTTCGAAGTAACAATTAACTGTGCAGCCCTGACAGAAATCAAACCGGCCTTCCATTTTCATAAAATCTTTTATTATTGATGATTCCCTTATCTCTTTGATGGGTCTGTCAATAATTATTTTATCATTAGCAAAATGATAACAAGGAAGAATAATTTCATTCATCGGAGAAATAACAACGACCCTGGAAACTGCTTTACACAAAGGATGTTTTATATCATTACCTCCGCCCTTTCTTAATTTCATAAATCCTTTATTCAGATAAATATCTAACTTACCATCGCAGTAACTATCGACGTAGTCTATTGCTTCTTCATTAAGTCCGGGGTTTCCGAAATAAGAGAAGACAGGATTTACCATAAGAACGAGGTCCCTTTCAGCGGCAATTTCATGCATCTGGGGGAGTTTTTTGAATGTGTCATTTGTAACTGTAAAAAGGATGTCAGGGAATTCGCCGAGTGATTTACCGATATCAAGACTATTCAGTACAGATTTGAAACAATCAACTTTTCTAATCCGGTTGTGTTCTTCTTCGTCGGGAGAATCGAGAGAGAAGTGTAAGAGGTTAATTTTTCCAGCCAGCTTATCTGCAAATTTGGGATATAGCAGACCATTCGTGGTAATGCTTGTCTGCATTTTGAGACTTTGAGCATATCCCGCCATTAGATGAACGTCCTTATGCAGCAGTGGTTCACCACCGGTAAGATCAATGAACCTTACACCAAGATTTGCAAGCTGTGTAACATTTGTTTTGAAATCTTCAAACTTAGCATATGGAGTGGATGAGAAGTTCTCATGCATTCCAAAATGACAGAATTCACAGTATGCATTGCATCTGTATGTTAAATAATAATTGCATAAAAGGAGCATTAATAATTTCTTCCCTTCCAGCTTATTTTCCTGCTGAAGAATAATGTCAGCGGTAGAATTACTGTATATAGAATAAAATAGATCTGAAAGAATACAAAATATTTCACCCGGAGCCTGGTACCTAATTCATTATGGACCGGGAATAGAAAAAAATAATCAGCGATTATTTTAAAGACCGCCAAATATAACCATACAGTAGAGAAAAATAAAGGACTTAGGAGAATCATTAAATTGGCAAGGAATGCCGTCCCCATAATAGCCATTCCGCCATATGGAGCATTAAATCCACCTCTCCCCCATCTTTTCTTCTGTTTAATCAATTCATTCAGATCCGAGCATGATTTTGAGGAGACAACAGCTTTATTATCCAGCGGATAAATAATTTTGTATTTTTTTAATTCCGAAATTCCTTTTAGAAGCATAAAATCTTCAGTAACACTGAATGGTAGTTTTTCATATCCGCCAGCTTCAATGTAGGCTTCTTTTCTGAAGGACATATTATTCCCGATACAACTTATCGGATAATTCAGATTTATTGTGCCAGCCGCTGAGGATAATAGGAATATTAAATCAACTGACTGAACTCCTGAAAAGAGTTTATCATTATCAAGAACAGTGAAGCCATTAACAATGCCAACATTTTTTTGATAATATGACGCTATAGTTTCGGCCCAGGATTCGGAGACAATACAATCAGCATCAGTTAATAGTATTATTTCTCCATTGGCTTTTTTAATTGCTGAAGCTACGGCATTAACTTTACCAATAAGGCCAGAATTTATATCAGGAGTTATTTTTCTGAATAAAGGTTTTCCCTTAATAAATTCTTCGATAATGCTCCCGGTATTGTCTTCAGAGAAATCATCCACTATGATAATTTCAAGTTTGCCTTCCTGATAATTTAATTTAGAAATTGAATCAAGACAATGTCCGATATTCTTTTCTTCATTCCTGGCGGCAACAATTATTGTTGCGGTCGGCAGATCACCTGATTGGGTTCGGGGAAATTTTTTTCTTAAGCCAATTGTAATCAGGATAAGGAAGGAAAAGTAAAAGCACATTATAGTAGTAAAAATCAGTTCAGGCATTCAACAGGTTCTCCGAATGAGAGGCCCTTAATTTCAGCTTCCCTAACGATATAATCAATTGAATCCGAAATAATATTTCCTGATTTTATATTGTCATGCAGAACAACAATGGAATTGTTTTGCAGGCACCAGGAAACAGACATTTTAACTTTAGATAAATCCCCGGTAAAATCATAGGAAAGAAGTGACCACATTACATTTACCATATTTCTTTCCTTAAGGATTTTATTTGTGTACAAATTAAATCTGCCATGCGGGGGACGGAAATATTTAATCTCAATTCCGTATTTGTCATAAATATACCGATTGATGCCATCTATTTCGACAATGGGATTAAAATCAGGGGAAGTGAGGTTAGTATGATTATAAGTATGGTTACCTAAACAATGCCCTTCTTTAATAATATCTTCAATAAGTGAAGGATATTTCTTTATATTACTTCCGACGCAGAAGAATAATCCTTTGATATTATTATCACTAAGTTTCCTTAAGATAAGTTCAGTAAGTCCTGGTACAGGGCCATCGTCGAAGGTAAGGAGTATCTTTTTTACTTTGCTTTCCCATCTAAATGACGGGAACATTTTTTTAACAATAACGGGTGGATTATACTGAAACTTCACTTAAATACATATTGTTTTCGAATTCCAAAGATATAGTTTATCCTTCTGTGTCCAAAATAATTATTCTCTGATTTTAAGGACTAAAATGGTAAGGTCATCAGCCAAACGCGTATCACCGGCCCATAATTGGCTTTTATCAAAGACATCTTTTATTATCTCAGCAGCAGGTTTATTTGCTGAATTTCTGAATGAATCCAGGATATTCTCAATACCATAGGTTTCATTCTGAGCATTGAACATTTCAGTCAAGCCGTCGCTCATAATAAGAATTACATCTCCCTTGCACAAATCAGCTGTAACTTTTTTATATGGGAAATCATGAAAGGCACCAAGAGGCATTCCTTTAAGGAGAAGCTGTTCAACTTTACCTGTACTTTTTCTGTAAATATGCAGGGGGGGCATACCTGCAGAACTATATTCGATTTTATTTCTATTTATCCTGATAAATGACATGCACATTGTAAGCATGTGCAGATTCATTTGTTTAATTGCCCGGTTAATAGAATTCATAATAACTAAAAGTTCAGGTTCATGTGCAAGAGTATAGAACAATCCTTTTGCGAGAATTACCATATTGCCCGCTTTTAATCCATGTCCAGTAGCGTCTCCGATAACAGCAGTTAAAGTATTACCTTCAGAGACATGAAAGTCATAATAGTCGCCGCCGACCTCAGTAGCGGTTTGCATAAAACAAGCTACATCAATATTATCTAGGGAAGGAACCTGTTTAGGCAACAAAGAAAGCTGCAAATCGCGGGCAGCATTAAGTTCATTAGTTTTTCTCAGATTCTCAGCTTCAATAAGTCTTCTTTCAATTTCAAGACCTGCTGCTACGCGTTCCTGCTCAATTGCATTTTCCGATAAAACTTTTACCTTTATTAATTGTGATTCAAGATCCTTATTTACATACGCAAAATTATATGAGAGGTACAAAGACATTGAAATAACCAGGCCCAGCATCCCGAAAACATAAATCTGATTGGTACCAAGGAAATTATTAATAAATGAAAAATCTATTAACAGTTGAAGGATTATGAAAATATTCATCACAACAAAGCCGGTAAAAATAAGCCAGTTTCCTTTATTGTTTACAGACCGTTTACTAAAGACTGCAAATATTCCTTCGATAAGAGTAAAAGCAAAAAAGACGTATATCAGAGTTGAGGTTATCTTGGGGGGAATATTAAAAAAACCAGCAATAATTATTGAAATGAAAATACCCAGGTATACTAACCATCTTTTAGGCAGCCCATTATAATTAATCTGCATTAAAGTAAGCAACCCAAAAAATATGGCGACATCACCCGACTGTATATTAAATCTTGTAAACAATAATATTATTACATGGTTTGAAATAATGCTTCTTTCAAAGCTGAAATATGTCAATCCCGCAAATCCAAGCAGGCAAACCGCATAATATAAATTCTGTTTTTGTTTCCTGAAGAATATAAATAAAAACAAATGCAGGAAAGAAAGGACTAATGGAATAAGTGTAAACACCATTTGGTGAATACTTTCAGATCTAATTTCATTTACACTAGTATAGAATGCTGAATTAAGATTTGTCAGCACAATATCGAATCCGGGATTATATCCAATTTCCGAATCTGTCTTCCAATTATAATTTGCATATCTGACGGCAAAAACCTGATTCTTATAAGCATCTAATTTAAGTTCCTGCCAGAAGTGTCTGGAAGAAGGTTTAAACTCAGATTCTGAATTACCAACTTGACCAACTGAATAAATTAATTTGCCATTATAATAAATCTCAGAGGCACCTAACTGATTTATAGACAGGGCTAAAGTTTTGCCCCAAAGAGAAGAGTCAACCGATAGATGAGTCCTGAACCAGCCTATATTTTCCCAACCTGTTAAAGGAGTATTTTCAATAGCTAAATCTGAGCTAACAGTTTCCCACATACTGTCATTTACATTTTCTCCACCCCAGTCAGGATTGTCGCCTTTATGATATTTCCAATTATTTATAAGCCTAATACTTTTATCGAATCCTACCAAATAACCCGGCTTGACATTTCTGGAATAAAGATTATTCTTCCAGTTTTCGACATAAATAAGAACCGTAGTATCTTTGTTAACTGTCAGATTTATATTGTCGAATATCCAGCCGTCAGCATTTGCGGCTTCGGATTTCCAGGCCCCATTAGTTATTTTGAATTCAAGCTTCTCCCCTTCTTCAAAGGAAAAGGATTTAGTCCAGACTGAGTCGGATTGTTTATCCATGTTAATAGCGGTGGCATCCCAATTCCCGAGAGTTTTATTATTACCTGAAAGATAGATATTATCGGAGCAAAGATTTTTGGCGAGAATAACTTTAAACTTAACTGTTTTCCAAGATCCATTGGAAATATTGCACCCACAAAAGATAATGCAGGCTGATGAAAGGAACGCCAATAAATAAAATCCAAGATATCTTCCGGGCCAACGCATAATTTGATTTCTTATAATTATAATTACTTTGAGAATAAGCAATTCACATTACTTTTATATTACATTAATAAAAATAATCATACCAGATGATCTCTCAAAGTAAATAATTTGAACGGCGTTACATACGGTTATGATTATATGCCATATTATGTAGGGCAGTTACCGAGTTCCAGTTCCTGGTAGTAGCTGCAATTTTAAGTTTTCTCTCAAAATAATTATTTGAGAGTTTAGTGTTTCCATAACCACCGGGACAAAAGAGGAATATTTCAGATTCACCAATGATAAATTCATCAGTACTGCTGATTGCATGATCCAGATTACTTAATTGATCTTTAGAAGGAATGGCAGCCAGGAAAGTAACATAGAGGTTTGAGGAATCTCCTTTTCTTTTTTTCAGAAATGGATTATTGGCAAGGATCCGATTAAAATCATCAGTATTACGAATAAAGACAGAAACGTCATAGCCAAGGGATTTTAATATTTGATTTCTTATTAAACCAGGTAGTTTTGAATCATCTTTAAGTTTACTTTCGAAAACAACATTGCCGCTCTGTACATATGTTTGTACATTGACCAGTCCAATGGATTCGTAAAGGACTTTGAGGTCAGTCATACTTATTTTATTTTGACCGCTTACATTTATGCCCCGAAGCATCGAAATGAATACTTTCATTGATGTTGAATCTCCTAATGTAATTATTCTTGACATATTTAATTATTTTATATACATTTACTTTATCTGAATGCTAATTCAGAATGGGGGAAATCAAAGACAAATTAAAAGTACATTCAAGTGGCCTTCAGGTGGCCTTCACCTGGCCTCTATGTGGCCTCGGGATATTACCTGAATATGACTAAGATATTACCCAGATGTAATAACGAGCTAACCATTATATAGAAAATAATGTGCAGGGATGTAAACCTGCACCATTTAAAGATATTAAAAAAATAGGTTTTAATCATAATTGTGTGCAAAATAGCATAAATACGGAATTTAGATAGTATTTATTTTTGAGAATATACTTGTTTTGCTACTCACAATAATTTATGTTAAATGTTTTGCAAAATGGAATTTCAGTAAAACATAAATTGAATAATAAATAAGCTATGTCGACCTTAGTATATGCGGTGCTAAATGTAGCTCTTGTCGGAGTATTCATTTTTGTAATGAAGAAAAAGAACTACCTGAGCTTCCTTGAAGGAGGACGCTGGTGGCTTACATGGTTTGCAGTCGGGATTATAACACTGATGGACGAAGTAACATCAGTGTATTACGCACCATTTGAAGCATACAGGTTTATCGGAATTAAGGCAATAATGTATATTGCTCTTACTTCATTGCTTATTCGGTTTTTGTCAACAAGGATGGTGGAGATTTCTGAAATACTTGAGGCAAACAATATTAAAGGAGGGGGGGTTTATTCTTTTTCATATCTTGTACTTGGACCTAGTGTTTCATTTATTGCAATTTCTTCAATTCTAGTGGATTATGTACTGACCGCAACTATTTCAACAGTTAGCGCAGTCCAGAATGGAACGGCATTTATAAATATGGGACCTGCGGCAAAGTTTTTTATAGATTTTGCAGTGGTATGGAGCATAGCAGGTCTGAATATTCTTGGGATAAAGGAGAATGCAAGATTTACATTCTACATTTTTATTTTAGCCACATTTGTTTTACTAAACCTGATAACGGGCGGAATAATTAATCTAGATTCCCATTCACTTCACAAGATTGCAGAAAGCGCTACAGAATTCTGGCGAGATGTTTCAGAACATTCAATATTCGGGGCATATTCAAATATTATTATAGGAATAGGAAGCTGTATATTGGCATATTCGGGAGTGGAGTCTGTCCTGCAAACTGCATCGTTGACAAAATCGTGGCATGAAACCCGTAAGTCCTATGTTTTTTTAGCGGTAACTGTTGGAATAGTAACACCGCTGATAGCATTATTTGCATTAGCTTCAAAAGTGGATATCAACAAACATGAAACAGATCTGATCCCGCAATTTGCACAGTCCATTATGGGCCCGCTATTCGGAATTGCAGTAGCGATACTTGCCTGTATTACTCTTATAATGGCAGTAAATACAGCAATGGTAGCATCCTCTGAATTGATTGAGAAGGTCGTAGAAAAATATGGATATCACTGGCTAATTAAGTTAAACAAACGGCAGTCATATTACAGAATACACATACTTAACGCATTATTTTATTCTTTTATATTAACCATAACAAGCGGCAGTCAGGCAGTTCTGGCAGAAATGTATGCAGTAGGGCTTGTTGCAAGTTTTTGTATAAATGTATTTTCTATACTTGTATACAGGTATTCAAAAGGGACGAAGGAAATAACGTATCATACATCGCGAGGGGGTACTGCAATTCTATTTGCTATTTTATTCAGCACATTCATTTATATAATTGTCCACCGACCATACGGCACGCTGCTATGGTTTATACTTGCAACAACTTTTGTAATATTCGGATTAAGGATTGCGAAAAAGAGAGCACCGGAAATTCCTGTTATTAAGCTTTCTGATAACCCGATGGATGTAATATTTTCAATAATAGAGATGGATTCAAATGAGGTTCACCTGATCTTCAAACGATTCCATGAAGAGAAAGACGAGATAAAGGGGAATAACAATATTTATGTGAGTTTCTACAAACCAAGGATAGAGACGCCTGAGAAACTGGGACCAAACCATTTCTGGCTGCAGGTTCCTCAAAGGGCCGAGATGTTTGGAATGATAGAAGCATTATTAGCTATTGTGGAATATGAGGTACCTGAGGATATTAAAATACATGTACATTTTGGGTGGCCGTTATCTTCATGGTATGACAGACTTTCAACCGGTGTGCTTGTATATAAAATTATCCGACTTCCTCATCAGTTCCCAAGATACATTTATCATATGGATCATGAGATAAGACCTGAAATTAAAAAAGCCTAAAAGTTTATTCTTTATTTTTTATTTGGTCGAGTTCTTCCCATCTTTCATAAAGGCGTTTTACTTTTTCCTTTGCAGCATCGAGTTCACCGCTTAACTGAGTTACCTGTAAAGCATAAGTTTTATAGAAATCAGAAAGAGCAAAGAGGTTTTCAATTCTTTCGACTTCTGATTCGGTTTTCATAATTTCATCTTCAATATTATCTAGTTCTTTCTGATCTTTATATGAAAGTTTCTTAGATTTCTCTTTTAACCTGGTATCTTCTTTTTTTAATTTCTTATCTGCTTCAGGTTCATTTTTGAATCTTGCATTTCTTTTTTCGATGTAATAGTCATAGTTCCCTTCGCTGAAATGGACTTTAGAGTCTCCTTCAAAAGCAAGGATGCCGTTGCATATTCTGTTAAGGAAATATCTGTCGTGACTAACAACTACCACACATCCTTTAAAGCCCATAATTGCTTCTTCAAGAACTCTTAAAGTAGGAAGATCGAGATCATTGGTCGGTTCATCAAGCAAGAGGAAGTTGCCGCCGTTCTTTAATATTTTGGCGAGAGTAAGCCGGCTTCTTTCTCCTCCTGACAATTTACCCACTTTAGTGTTGAGGCGGTCATCAGAAAAGAGAAAGCGACGAAGATACGTCCATATTTTAATTTGGAGTTTACCAAATTTAATAGTTTCATTTCCTTCACCTATAGCTTCGACAACAGTATCATCATCATTGAGAAGGAGTCTTACCTGATCGATATAATTAAACTCAGTCTTTTCACCAATATCAATTTTGCCCCACTTAGGAAATATTTCCCCAATCAAAATACGGAGTAAGGTAGTTTTACCGATACCGTTATTGCCTATAATTCCTAATTTCCGTCCGGCTTCAAAGTTAAAGTTAAAATCTTTGAATAAAAGTTTCCCACCTATTTCATGCCCAGCATTAATGAGGTCGAGTATTTTTTTCCCTAGAGGTTCAGAGGGGGGAATAATGAGATCCACATCCAGTTCAACTTCATCATTTTTTTGCGAGAGTACTTCATAATAATTATCAAGGCGGCTTTTAGCTTTTGTTCTTCTGGCGCGGGGACCTCTGACAACCCATTCAAGTTCTCTTCGTAGAAAGTTTTGTCTTTTTTGTTCTTCTGTTTCTTTAACGGCCTGTCTTTCAGACTTATTTATCAAGTAATCTGTATAGTTGCCAGTATGAGAATAGAAGACTCCGTTGGACAGTTCAACTATTCTATTAGCAATTCTATCCAGGAAGTATCTATCGTGAGTAACAAAAATGCAAGTTCCCTTATAACCGGAGAGAAAATTTTCTATCCATTCAATAGAAGTTGTGTCCAAATGGTTTGTTGGTTCATCAAGTATCAGGAGGTCGGGATGAGAAATAAGGGCACGGCACAAGGCGGTTCTTCTTTTTTCACCGCCAGAGAGAGTGCCGACAATTCTTTCCGGTGCAGGCGCATGGAGTGAACTTAGGAGGATTCCAATTTTTCTTTCAATCTCCCACCCTTCTTTCTGAATGATTCTTTCCTCAACAACATGTTTCCTGGGGTTATCATAAGGGAGTTCTTCGTATTCTTTTAAGAGAGAAAGAATTTCATGTGCACCGTCAAGAACATTTTCGTAGACAGTTTTTCCTTCATTAAGAGTGAATTCCTGGGAAAGAAAACCTATAACAAGATCTTTCCGTTTTGCCACTTCGCCTAAATCCGGTTCAAGAATACCGGATATAATTTTAAGGAATGTAGATTTACCGGCTCCGTTTCGACCAACGAGTCCAATGCGGTCTTCTTCATGAACAGAAAGCGAAGCTTTGTTGAGGACAATCTGATCGCCATAATGAACTTCAAGCTCTTTAGCAGTTAAGATAACAGGATTTATTTTTTCCATCACATTTTAATATTATTCCGGGGCAAATATCCTGAAAATTAACTCATCTATCAATTTTAATTTAAGGAATATGGGGTAAAAAGAGCTGTCTGAGGAGACAGCCCGGCTAGAAACCTAAGGTTTGTTATTTTTTAGCTGAAGAGAAGCCAAGAACAGTATATAAGGGGCAGAAATTTAATCCAGCAGTTAAAAGAGGAACTAATCCAATGAGTCCCCACCAACTTTGGGTAAATAATCCGACTGCTAATAAAGCGACACCGGCAACCAAACGTACTATGCGGTCAACGCCGCCAACATTCTTTTTCATAGGACAACTCCAGTTAATTTATTATAGTATTTAATTTTTCTTTTTACCGACGAAACGAATCACGATAGCTTCCCCCTGATGATATTCGCCTTCAAATATATCAGTAGTCTTTTCTTCAAGTATTATGGGTTCAAAATCATTAAACAGTTCTTTTATATCATCCAGGTCATAAAGATATTCCTGATCTCTTGGACCACCCTTATAACTTAGCGGAACTTTCTTAGAGAATACCTCAACAATTACTAAACCATTTTTCTTTAGAGATTCAATTAAGCGAGGGAAAATGACTGACCTTTCTGCGTTGTTCAGATGGACATAAACAATTCCGGCTGCGTCGTATATTTCTTTTGAAGGAATATATTCAAGAAGATTACTGACAGTATAATTAATACTTACATTCCCGTGGGCTGCAAGTTTTAATGCCTTAATACGGGCCTGTTCACTGAAATCGACAGCATCAACTTTCCAGTTTTTTTTGGCTGCATAGACTCCGTTCCGTCCTTCACCTTCACCAAGCATTAGTATCTTGCCGGGGTTTAGTTTATCCAATTGTTCTTTGAAAAAAAGGTTGGGGTTAACACCATATGCATACTCAGATGCTGAATATCTTTCGTCCCAGACTTTGTTACTTAAACTGCTCATTACTTTAATTCTTTTTAATATTTAATGATAGGATGCAATTTACATAGAAAGGATTCAGAAAGAGATTTTTAGTGCGAATGTCAAATGCAGATCCTTCACTTCGTTCAGGATGACATTCGCAGATTCAGGATGACATTCGCGCTTCAGTTTTAATCCTTAAGGTCAAGAAAGTCGAGGAGGCGGTTATGGGTATCGTCAGAAACCTGGACGTTATAATTCTTATAGAAGTCGATAGTTGTCTCCACAGAATTAAAATAATTCTGACAGTTATTACAGCTTTCCATATGACTACGGATTGCCTGGCATTTAGGGGAATTAAGTTCTTCGCCTAAACTGTCACAAATATGCGACATCACTTCTTTGCAGGACACATCATCTTTTTTCATAGTTAAATCTTTCATTTAATTCATTTCTTAAAAAAGCACGTGCTCTATGCAGTCGTGACTTAACAGCCGGAACAGATAGATTACTGATTTGGGCTGTTTCTTCAGTAGATAAACCTTCAACATCTCTTAAGAGAAAAATAATTCTATATTCAGGATCGAGTTTACTAATTGCGTTATCCAAATGAGATTTAAGTTCATTGTTCTCGGCAGCCAAATCAGGAGTAATTCTCCAGTCAGTTAATTTTTTTTCATCAATTAAGGCATCCTCATCTTCAAGCGATTCGTAAACCCGTTTTGATTCAGAACGGGCAGCCATTAAACAATGATTTGATACAACCGTATAAAGCCAGGTTGACAATTTAGAATCACCCTTAAACTGTTTCAGATTTTTCAACAGACTAAGGAAAGTGTCCTGCATTGTATTTTCGGCACGTTCTTTATTCCGGCATATCTTAAAGGAAAAATTGTATACCGTTTGCTCATAAAGTTTGACAAGTTCGCGCAGGGCATTTTTATCGCCGGCCTGAGCCTGTTCAATTAATATTTTCTCATCCATTAGTTTTGATGCTGTAATTTATATTTGGATTCAAATTAATGAAGTAAAAATACTAAATAATTCTGATTACACTGACAAGGACATCTGTAGTTATGAATATTCTTTTTTTGATTTTTACCTGAATCCTTTTCAATTATGAGACATCTCACAATAAATGGTTATTTTAAGACATTGTATTAAATTTAATAAGAAATAATTTTTAGGAAGATTAATGGATACTACAGAAATTAATGAACGATACAGTAAATTGGCGGAAGACACCTGCTGTCTTTCATGCGGCAGCGCTATAAATTTCAGTGAACCACAACCGGAAGAAATATGTGTGGATCTTGGATGCGGAAGGGGAAATGATGTAATTAGAATGGCTCAAGCTGTTGGAGAAAAGGGATTAGCGTATGGACTAGATATTTCTGACGGAATGATTGAAAAAGCTCAAAAGAATGCAGCCAAACTTGGGGTTACAAATGCACAGTTTATAAAATCAGAACTCGAGTCATTAAAACTGCCGTCTAACATTGCTGATCTTCTGATATCTAACTGTACAATTAACCATGCATCTGATAAATCAGCGGTATGGAATGAAGTATATCGTGTTTTGAAGAAAGGCGGAAGATTTGTTGTAAGCGATATATATTCAACAGAGGATGTCCCCGACGAATTCAGAAATGACCCGGCAGCAGTAGCAGAATGCTGGGCGGGTGCAATCAAAAAAGATAAATATCTTAAAATATTATTAGAGGCAGGATTCTCAGAAATCCAGATATTGGAAGAAAGCCAGCCTTATTCCAAGGGGAAAATTGAAGTTTCGAGTTTTACCATTTATGGTAAAAAGGCTGCTTGTTGCAGCTGCAAAGGATAAACAATCACAAACAGGAGAAAACCAATGAAATCATTAATCCGTAAAGAGCAGGTTTCTGCGAAGAAAGTTGCTCAGTGCTGTGCAAAGATCTCTAAGAACGTTGCCGGCTGCCACGATTAATCATTATCCTTTAAGGGCCGGGAATTAACCTTCCCGGCTCTTTTTTTATATTTTTTTATTTGACATTGAATTTATAATATTATACCTTTTTATATTATAAAGTAAATAATTTTACTTACTCTTCTTAAACTATCCTCAGAATTATTACCTGCTAAATACCTGCTTAATCCTGCTAATTACCCGCTAAAACAAGGTATAGAAGGTTTCTTCATACGGTGTAGACTATAACATCCTATACTTATGGGTAATAAGTATATATATATATATGAAATGGGATTTTATAAAATCATGAACCGATATACCGGATATTTCATCTAATAATAATATCAACAACAATAATTACAATGAAAAAAGTTTTAATACTTGGCGGTGGATTTGCAGGGGTTCAGGCAGCAATAGATTTACAGAAAAAGAATATGTTCGAAGTAACGCTTGTTTCCTCAAGAGAGTATTTATATCTCTATCCAATTTCTATATGGATCCCTACAGGGGAAAAATCATTTGATGATGTAAAAGTCCCCCTGGCAGCAATCAGCGATGCATTTGGATTTAATTTGATTATTGACAATGTAATCTCAATAAAGAGTGCTGAGAAGAAAGTCGAATTTGAAGACAGGTCATTGGAATATGATTATTTAGTTGTTGCGATCGGTGCTAATAAAATGGAGCATAAGGGGCAGGAAAACACATTAACCATATGCGGAAAACCGGAGATGTCATTATCAATAAAGGAGAGAATTGACTCACTGATTAAACAAGGAAGCGGGAAAATAGCAATTGGATTTGGAGGAAACCCCAAAGACAAGTCAGCAGTAAGAGGAGGTCCCGCATTCGAATTGATATTTAATATCCACAATCTGTTAAAGAAGAATAAGCTAAGAAGTAATTTTGAACTTACTTTTTTTGCTCCAATGGAATCACCGGGGAGAGAATGGGTCCCAAATCATTTGCAATGATTGAAGTTTTGTTCAGAAAATTTAATATTGGGAAACGGTTTGGCAAGAAAATCAAATCATTTGAACCGGGAGGGGTTGTATTTGAAGATGACTCAACACTCACAAGTGATTTAACTGTTTTTATTCCTGCATCAGCGGGGCATAGTGTACTAAAGAATTCTGACTTACCGTTGTCAGAGGCCGGCTTTATAAAGATTGATAAAAACTGCTTGGTCTCTGGGATAGAGAATGTTTATGCCGTGGGTGACATAGCAGCGCTTGAAGGTCCCGAATGGAAGGCAAAGCAGGGACACATTGCAGAATTAATGGCCAGGATTGCTGCGTTTAACATTGTGATGAGTGAAAAGGAATTAAGTAATAGGAGAAGCTATTTAGGCCACATTAATATTTTGTGTATAATGGATTCAGGTAACGGAGCCGCTTTTGTTTTCAGGAATGAAGAACGAGCATTTGCAATTCCGATGCCCTGGATCGGTCATTGGGTGAAAAGAGGATGGGGACGATACACCAAACTAACTAAAAAGGGAATAATCCCAAGAATACCGGGATTATAATTATATGGATTGTACAAATTGCCAGCCAAAATCGTGCAGACCAGATATTTGATAATTAGACAACTGAAGTAATTACTAAAAAGGAGACTACTGAAATTATTATCCACAGTGCGATTCCCTGAATCAGGGGTTTAAAGCCAACTGATTTCAACACTTTTACGGATAAACCGCTTCCAATAAGAAAAAGAGTGAGTGTCAATCCAGCTTTAGCTATACTAACCACATATTGGCTAAAATGCTGTACAAAAGTGGAATAAGAATTTAGAATCATCGCAAGGAAGAATAGACCGATAAAGTATGGGATCTTTATTTTGGCATTTTTGTTTTTAAATATAAAAGTAGAGATAAAGGCAATAGGAATAATCCAGAGCGCTCTGGCTAATTTAACAGTTGTGGCGACCTCCAGGGCAACAGCCCCATATTTACTTGCTGCGCCAACAACTGAACTCGTATCATGAATTGCAATAGCGCACCAGAGACCAAATTGAGTTTGTGATAAATTAAAAGCATGACCGATAACCGGGAATAAAAACAAAGCAACGGAATTAAGGATAAAAACAGTCCCGAGAGCAACAGAAATATCCTTTTCTTCTGCTTTGATTACAGGTGCAACGGCAGCAATTGCGCTACCACCGCATATAGCGGTACCGGTAGAGATAAGATACGATGCCTTTTTCTCTATCTTTAAGAATTTCCCCATTAAATATCCAATAACAAAAGTCAATGTTATAGAAACGATTGTAAATAATACGCCCTGTTTTCCAGCTTTTAGAGCACTAGTAACATTCATACCGAAACCAAGGCCGACAACAGAGACCTGTAATAAGATAGTAGTTGCTTTATGATTCAGGTGCAAATAAGGATGGCCCACAAATAACGCAACGAATAAACCAAGGAGCAAGGCAAACGGTGGTGACATGAGAGGTGATAAACATAGAAGTACTGCAGCAATAAATATTATTTTTTTAATAAGAATGCTTTTGCCAGTCAAAAGCATTTTAGATTCTTTATCGGTAGACTCCTGTCCTGATTTTTCCATTCTTCGACCCTTATTTGTAGAATATATTGAATTATAAAGTTACTAAGATTTCTTCAGAAGTTTATCAATTTGTGAAGTGAAAGTTAGAATCCGGAGATTCCGAAAATATGTTTGTGTTAAATATGTTCGACATTCTTTTAAAATGTTAGATGATTATAAAGTATTTTGGATTCAGGGATGGGTAATTAAATCGAGAAATAAATGAATCCACATTATAATTGCAGCATCTTATCTTATAAGTATTAAACTAGAAAGGAAAGAATATGATTATTCATCTTGTCGGCGGTTTTCTTGGAAGCGGGAAAACAACAGCGATAACAAATGCAGCAAAACAACTGCTCAAGGAGAACATAATAACCGGTGTTGTAACCAATGACCAGGGGAAATACCTCGTTGACAGTAAATTTATTAGCATGTCTGAAATAGCCAATGTAGAAGTTACCGGAGGTTGTTTTTGTTGCAATTACGACGAGCTTGACAAGCAGATCAATGTTTTGAAAAATAAGATCAATCCTGCTATTATATTTGCTGAATCAGTAGGTTCATGCACAGACTTGATAGCAACAGTAGTCAAACCAATGAATCAATACAGTAAAAATGATATTGTTACATTTTCAGGATTTGTTGATTCACAATTACTTCTGCGATATCTCAAGGGAGGTGAACTTCCATTCAGTGTTGAAACCAATTATATATGGGAGAAACAAATTGAAGAGGTCGAGATATTAGTTATAAACAAATTTGATTTACTGGACTCCACTGAGATAAATGAACTTGTGGATTTAGCAAACTTACACTTTCCTCTGAAAACACTTCTTTTTCAAAACTCACTTGATGAGAAATCAGTTCAATTATGGGTTGAAACTATCAATAAATTCAACCCAGAAGGAAACCGAAAGGCGATTGAAGTAGATTATAAGATATATGGTGCTGGTGAAGCAAATCTGGCATGGCTGGACGAGGGTATTAAAATTAAAAGTATTACAAAATCAGCAGTAGAAAGCGCATTTGCATTTATTGATGATGTCACAGAAACAATTGCAAATTTGAAATTGCCAATAGGGCATTTGAAGTTTTTCCTTACAACGCGGGAGGAATCGGCGAAAATAAGTATTACTACTGTAATGGGAAACAGCTGGAAAAGCGCTGTGAAATTAAATGAATCATATGATGTCCAACTGATGATTAATGCCCGGATACAATCCTCGCCTGCCAAAGTACGTTCAATTATTTCTGATGCTGTGAAACGGTTAAAGATAAATGACAATATTCAGATTGAAGAAAACGATATAAATTACTTTCAACCGGGTTTTCCCAACCCTACTCATCGGCTAGTGGGATAAATAAATGAGAAAATATATAGCAGAGTTTATTGGAACATTTGGAATAGTATTCTTTGGTACCGGGTCTATTATTGTAAATGATATTACTTCCGGGGCTATCACGCATTTGGGAATTTCAATGACGTTCGGAGTAATAGTTACGTTAATGATTTATTCATTTGCTGAAATTTCGGGAGCTCATTTTAACCCGGCAGTAACTATAGGGCTATTGACAAAAACAAGAATGTCAACAAAAAACATATTAGCATATATTATTTCTCAAATACTTGGTGCTCTATTTGGGAGTTATTTATTGCACTTACTTTTTCCAATAAGCTTAAATCTTGGTGCAACTATTCCTTCCGGATCCGAATGGCAATCACTTTTACTTGAAACAATATTAATGTTTTTCCTTATGCTTGTTATTTTCCAATCTACCCATTATGCCTTAACTAAATCCTTAGCGGGTGTTCTGATTGGGGGGACAGTTTTACTAGAAGCCCTGGTAGCTGGTCCAATTAGTGGTGCTTCAATGAATCCAGCCCGTTCAATTGGTCCTGCAGTTATTTCAGGAAATTTAACTGTATTATGGATTTATTTGTTAGCACCTATTTCCGGGGCATTAATTGCAGGAGCGGCACACTTTATACTTGTATCAGTTCCCTCTTTACATAAAGAGGAGAAATCAGAAGTTCAGGATTATTTAGCAAATGATTAATCTTTGAAATGGAAATTTTTGTCGAATCCTTTCTATATATTCTGCATCAAACATTATAAAAACCAGGCAAACAATGTATTTCTCGAAACATAACATATTTTCAAAAATAAAAGACTCAGGCTCCTATTATTTAGTTAATCTTTTAACCGGTAATGCTGACATTCTGGATGAAGAAAAAGGGGCTGAGATACTTGCTGGAAATTATTCTGAGGTTGAGGAATATCTTGAGAAAGGATACCTTGCTGATGAGCAGGCAGAAAAGAAACTGTACATTGAAAAGTATCTTGAATTTACAGAAACAAGAGACAGCGATGAACTTCAGATATTCTTTGTCCCATGGTATTCATGCAACTTCGACTGCAGTTATTGCTACCAGATAGGATATGATAATGAGGCTAATACACCATCAACTGAAGTTATTAATTCCTTCTTTAATTATGTTTCAAAAGAATTCAGCGGCAGAAAGAAATATATAACACTATTTGGCGGAGAACCTCTTCTTACAGGAAATAAGAATAAAGAAACGGTTAAATATTTTCTTGATAAGGCAGAAGCCAATAATATAGATATTGCGATTGTTACTAATGGTTTTGCACTTACCGAATACATGGATATACTAAAATCCAAAAGGATAAGGGAAATACAGGTTACACTTGACGGTGCTGATGAACTTCATAATCAAAGACGACCTTTAAGAGGAGGGAATCCGACATTCTATAAAATTGTGGAAGGTATTGATCTTGCGCTGGCAAATAATCTTACAATTAATCTAAGGGCTGTTATCGATAAAGAAAACATTTATGGATTAGTGGAATTAGCACGTTATGCCATAGAGAAAGGATGGACCAAGAATCCTTTATTCAAAACACAGCTTGGACGCAATTATGAACTTCACTACTGCCAGTCAGGTAACACAAAACTATTGAGCAGGTTAGAATTTTACGAAACACTTTACAAGATAATTAAACAATACCCTGAGATAGTAGAGTTCCATAGACCTGCTTTCTCAATAACAAAATATCTATTTGAAAACGGAGAACTCCCCTCTCCCCTGTTTGATTCATGTCCGGGGACAAAAACTGAATGGGCGTTTGATTATACCGGGAAGATTTATTCATGCACTGCAACTGTTGGTAAACCAGGATCAGAACTGGGAACTTTTTATCCTGAAGTTACTCTAGCGAAGGAAAAAGTAACGGAATGGGAAGAGCGGGATGTAACGTCAATACCGGAATGCAGGGAATGCAGTCTTCAGTTAGCATGCGGCGGTGGATGTGCTGCAGTATCATCAAATAGAACAGGAAAGATACAATCGCCTGACTGCAGACCGATTAAAGAACTAATAGGAATGGGAATATCATATTTTTACAGCAAGGAGCTAGAATAATGCCTGATAAGATACAATATATAAACGCATCAGAATTTGAAACCGAAGTAATAAAAGCCGGAAATGTAGTAGTTGATTTTTATTCTACTGAGTGTCCACCATGTGAAGCATTGGCTTCTAAGTTTGAGTCATTAAGTGAAATATACAGCGATGACATTAAGTTTATAAAAATATTCAGACAGGAGAACAAGGAACTGGCAGTATCACTGGGAGTTTCCTCTTCACCAACACTCCTGTTCTATAAAAATGGAGAAAGAAAAGGTGCTCAAATAACAGGCGGGATTAAAAGATCAGAGATTGTTAAGAATTTTGAATTGCTTATTTCACAAGAGAAAGCCACTGAGCTTAAAAATAAGATCGAACCATATTCGACCGAGTGTGATGTTTTAATTATAGGGGGCGGACCAGCTGGATTAGCAGCAGCAATATATACAGCACAGGCAAAGTTAAAGACAATTGTTATTGATAAAGATCTTCCGGGAGGTCAGGTAAAAGTAACACATCTTGTGAGCAATTATCCGGGGTTCTCAGAACCAATTTCAGGATATATGTTAATGCATTATATGGCGGAGCAGGCAAAAGCAGCCGGATCGGATTTCAGACAGGCAGTGGATATAACAGAAACAGATTTAATAAACAGATTTGTGGTAATAGACAGTATTGAAACTATTCATGCGAAGAAAATAATTATTGCCACCGGTTCATCACCAAGACCTTTGAATGTAAAAGGAGAACTGGAATATAAGGGACAGGGAATTTCTTATTGCGCAACATGCGATGCCAAGTTTTATGAAGGGAAACATGTTGTGGTTATAGGAGGTGGGAATTCTGCAATCGAGGAATCGCTTTTCATTTCAAAGTTTGCCTCAAAGATTACAATTATACACCAGTTTGATAAACTCCAGGCAAACAAGCTTGCACAGGAAAAAGTATTTGCTGACCCTAAGATTGAATTCATGTTTGAATATGAACCAAGAGAATTTATAAAGAATGGCACATCTGTAAATGAAGTGTTGGTAGAAAACCTGAATACGCATGAATTAAAAACTGTAAACTGTGATGGAGTTTTTGTATTTGCAGGCATGATTCCGAATATCAGTGAGATTAAACATTATTTTGACCTTGATAACTGGGGTTATATAGTAACAGATGCTAATATGAAAACAAATCTGAAAAATATATATGCTGCAGGAGATGTAGTAAGCAAACAATTCAGACAGATTACTACTGCGGTTTCAGACGGAACTGTAGCAGCTATATCAATTTCAAAGGAACTAGAGAATGAACCGCTGGCTGAAGAGTTAGTAAATTCATAGGATTGTTAAGTTGGAATAAGTTGAATCAGGGGATTCTTTGCAGCGTTCAGAATGACAACTAATTTGGTCGAAATGACAATTTTATATAATAAGCAGACATAGGAATTATATTCATGTACTTTAAGAAATATATAAATATTAAATCCATTTTAGCAGTAATGGGTGGAGGAGTATTAGGATATGGTTATTATTATTTTGTAGGGTGCAGAACGGGCACCTGCCCAATTTCAGGGAACCCATATATCTCAACGCTTTATGGTTCGATGGTAGGGCTTTTTCTTGGTTTACCGTCAAAAAAGAAGGCCGAAAATAATGACACCATCCACAACTAAGCAAGATGATGATATTGATTTCACAAGTTCATCCGGATAAAATTTAGATTTCAACTATTTTGCCAACTCCTATTTCCAGATATTTTGTACCATATTTTTCCTTAAGCATTTTGGATGCAATATCTCCTGTACAGTGTGAAGGTGCAATAGACTGAACTTCCATTTCATATATACGGTTTATTGTTTTAGTTCTTTCCTCATTTTGCATCTTATGTAAATGAAAGCCCCCAATTAAAAAAGAAATAGTTTCGTTTGGAAAGAATTTCTTCACATTTTCCAGAACACATATTATTCCAGGATGAGCACAACCCGTTATTACAACAATTCCACTACTATTTCTTAAAACTAGTGACTGTTCTGGAATTAGTCCCTTAAATTCTCCTAATGTATAAATATCAGTGAGTATTTCCTGAAATTCAGAAACGGGAAATGGTTCAGATACTGATATATTGATAGCATCTATCAAATGTATTGGAAAAGATTGAGGATAGAAGATTTTTACGTAAGGATTTATTTTGAGAAACTCAATAAGGCCGCCGGTATGATCATGATGGAAATGTGAAAGGAATACTATATTAATACTGAGCGGATCAATTTTGAGATGCATCATATTATTTAATAAAATATTACCAGATTCGCCTGTATCAAATAATATTTTTATCTCCCTGAATTCAATAAGACAAGCAAAACCCCAATCTGGCTCTGGCAGCAACTCTGCAGATAAAGAATTGTTATCATAAAGAACAGTTAATTTAACTACTGATTTCATAATGTTTTTAACAATCATTTACAATTCTGAATCTATTCCATATTTCGGACATCTAATAATAAAGAACAGGATAATTATGATGATGATTGTTTCACCTATAGTTGGTGGTATACTAGGTTATGGATATTACCGGTTTGTTGGCTGCAAATCAGGTGCCTGTCCAATTTCCAGCAACCCCTGGATATCAACAATTTATGGTGCTTTCCTAGGGTTACTGTGGCATATGCGTTAAAACAAAACCAAATATTTAAAAGAATTCCGACATTTCCGTTGAACGGTATTTTGCGGAAAAATTATTATTAGCAGCCACCCAAAACACGTTTAACTTGTTTCTTAGTACCAGCCCCCTGCTTTAATTTATTTTCCTTAATTAAATCAGGAAGTACTTTACTGGCTTGATCACGAAAACGGTACGTATCTGAATATAAACCATTATTTGAAACTTCGGGTAATTTGAAACTCAATATATCGTTTTTGAACTGATTGATCCCTCCTTCCAGAACATAGATATCGGAATAACCAAGTTCTTTAGCAAGAGCAGCTCCTTTTTTGGCTGTTTGTCCATCATTAGAAATAAACACATTTATTTTATTTTTTAGTGATAAAAGATTATTTGCATCCTTATCCAATAGGTTTTCTAAAGCAAAGTGAGACGAACCAGGAAGACTAAGGCTATCGAATTCCTTCTGATTCCTGAGGTCAATAATCTGAAGCTTCTGATCCTTGTCCATTATTCTGAACGCTAATTCATCGCTCGTCATTAATTCAGTTTGATGCGATGAAAGAAATCTGGAATCTGAGAGTTCATTCATCAAAAATTCTTTTCTATTAGGAAGGACGAAAGCCGATAGACCTATAAGTACAGCAATGCCAGTTAATCCTAGATACATTCGCGAAATTTTAATGCCTTTATTGGATATTCCATTCACCTTGTTTTCAATTGCAGTAGTAATCCAAAAAGCAGCTAAAGCAACAAAAACAAGCAGGAAAGCAAAAAGGGATTGAGACATTCCTAGAGTATTAAATATAGTTGGACTACCCCAGTTGGCCGATTTATATAATCCTTCAAACATCGGATAACCTTCAGCAAAGATTAATACGCCTATCAAAGAACCTGCAATAAAAACCATGGCATCAATCTTTCCAATAGCTGCGGCACAAATACTAGTGCCGGGACAAAATCCACCAAGCACAAATCCAAGTCCCATAATCAGGCCTCCCACTATGGCTGACCAAAGAAAAGTTGGATTTATGTATATCATATTTATATCTAACAATCCAAAGTGTGCTAAAGCGATAACACCAATCATAGCAGTAACGCCCGCAGTGAAAAATACGCGCAGGACTGTAAAGTCATAACCGTAAAACAAACCGACCAGTTTTTTCGACGTTGAAAAGCCAGCCTGTTCGAGAACAAAACCGAATGCAATTCCAATAAAGAAAGCAACGATTAGGTTTAATTCATTTCCAATCAAATCGGGTACTAATGGTCCCATAAAAAATATCCTTTCTTTAAATCCAGAGTTTTCTGAAAAAATAAGCGAATGCATATGCACCGCCGAAAATTGCTATCATTGTAATAATTCCTCCTGTAGAAAGTACAGCCATGCCACTTAATGCTGCACCACTGGTACATCCTCTTGCAAGTTGGGCCCCAAATCCGAATAAGGCTCCGCCGGCAAGTGCACCAGAAATTCTTACATTCTTTTTTGTCCCAGCAGGCTTTTCAAATGCAAACTTAAGCCTGTTGGATATAAGACCTGAAATAAAGGCCCCGAAAATGGCACCAACTATTTCAAAAACCAGCCAGTTTTTTAATGGGTTTCCCGGATGTTCATCAGTATACTCATTATAGAATTTTGTCCCATTTGTATGGGCAGGAGCAACAGTTTCAACTGATGCAACAACTGCACTTTTAACCGCACCACTTGCCCCGAGACCGCGGCCTGTAATATATATTGTAGCAAGTAGAACCATACCGAGTAAAAATCCTGCCAGATAAGGATTCATATATTTTGTTTTATCCATTTATAACCTCTGTTTCAATTTTTTCTTTGCTTATTTCCTTTTCAGTTTTTCCTTTTGAATAAACATCAAAGTCTTCCAGTTCTTCATATCCTGTTATCATGGCTTTCAGGTTTGAAGTAATTGTTGCACCTGTAGTGATCAGATAAAGATGAACAATTATAAATGCAACTAATAAGAACGCTGCTGCTGTATGAAATAGTGCTATCACTTTAACAGATTCAATATTAAGCCCAACAATTCCGCCATTCTGCGGATACCTGTAAAACATATAAAGTAATCCGGAAACCACCATTGTTGGAATAACTAATATTTTTAATCCAAGATATACTAACTTCTGTAATGGATTCAGTTTGCTTAAAACTGTCTTCCTTGTTGGATGGGAAGCATTTCTGAAAATCCCAAACAAATAATAATTAAGCTGGGCTTTAAGGTTTTT
>TBL_comb47_HYPODRAFT_10000323_pt1 | contig 63284 bp, 62 predicted proteins | sample TroBogypolimnion_40_FD_10682 | JGI IMG/M metagenome (IMG submission 10682)
TAATATAGCGATAGAAGCAGTTGAAGTATGGATTCTACCGTTTTTCTCTGTAGAGGGCACGCGTTGGACTCTATGTACACCTGTCTCATAACGAAGAAGTTTGTAGACATCTTTACCTCTTATTTCAAAAGAGGCTTCTTTGTATCCTCCAGCACTACTTGTAGATTCATTTAATATTTTCCAACTCCATTTATTATTTTCAGAAAATCTCTCATACATATGTGCAAGTTCCCATGCAAATAAAGATGCTTCATCTCCCCCAGCTCCTGCTCTGACTTCTAATACTATCTCATTTGGAAATTCTTCATTTTCTTTTTCTGATTTCGAAATTTCTTCTATTTGACGTTCTATGGCTTCTTTTTGAAATTTAATATTTTGTATTTCTTCTTCTGCTAAATCTCGAAGACTTTCATCTGCTCTAACCATTTCATTTACTTTTTCTTCCTCACTTAAAAGTCTCTCATACTCAAGAGCAAAATAACTAGTCTTATGGTCTTTTTTTAATTGTTCTAAATCTAGATTCATATGATTAAATGTATTATATACCAAAAAAGATAAAAAGCTCCATTAAAGAGCCTTTTATCTTTTTAAAATATTTATTTCTTTGTTTTTCCAGATGCAGCTACTCTCTTCTTGAAGCGATCAACACGTCCTGCTGTATCGAGAACTTTTTCATTACCAGTATAGAAAGGATGGCACTGACTACAGATTTCAACATTTATCTTGTCCATTGTTGAACCAACTGGAAAAGTTGCCCCACATGCGCAAGTAACTACTGAAGCACTGTTATATTTTGGATGTATATTCTTTTTCATGACTTAGCTATATTATCACGATATTATTAGTTTTGCAATGGGTCAATATATTTGGTTTGAATATTTGCTGCTTTTTTCATAACACTATCTCCATATGTGAAATTGGTAGGTTTTTTGGTATCACATTTTCTTCCAGAATAGTATTTACAAGCAGCATTTCTTTCACCAGTGTAGCTACCCTCTTTGGCTCCTAAGTCAGTTAGATATATAGCTGAAGCTATAAAAGCATCTTTTGCATACCAAGGATCTGGAGTTTTGATGTCTAAAGTACTAGCTATTCTGCTCTTTAAGAGTTGCCATGTAGAAGGGATAAATTGAGCTGGACCCATAGCTCCTCCGTAACCTGATCCACCGATAGGACAAGAAACGAGAGTTTTATAAGGGTCTCTTCCTACTGAAGTGGTTATATCAAAAAATGGTTTTACGTCTCTACCAGGCTTCATAACATTCAAGAAAGCTTTACCACTTTTAGAACTTACACCCGAGCCTGTATCCATATTTGTAACATAACATGATCCTTGGTCTGTTCCAAGATTACTTTCTTGAGTAAGGATAGCTAATAGGAATGCAGGTCTAATACCTAGTTTAGATTCTGCAATTTTTGCATATTCTAAAGCCTTTTCAAATGGAATAGCAGAAACATCACGAAGATTGAATAACATAGATAATATTTCAGCTCGACGTTTTGCTTTCTCATCTAATAATTTTTGATATTCTTTTTCTTTATTTTGACTAATAGATAAGAGCTGTTGTTTGTCCGCTTCACTTATTTCAACTTGTTTTTTTGCATTTTCTAGTTGAACTTGTGTATCTACTTCTTGATTCTTCTTTTGTTCTAGTTGAGTTTTTTCATCTTCTGTCATTGTCTTAACTCCATTAATCTCATCTACGGATTTCTTTATATCTTTTTTAATAGAAGAAAAAGCATCTATATCTCCATAAGCATCAGATAAAGTACTTCCAGATAAAATAAGAGCAAGAATTGATTTATTATCTATTTCTCTGTCTTTACGTATGAGTTGTGCTAAAGATTCTCTGATATTGTCTATTCTAGTATTTAAAGCTGAAATTTTTTTACTTTTATCTATAATTTCTCCTCCTAATTTTTTAATTATTAATCCCTTTGCTTGAATATCGAGCTTTGCTTTCTTTATTTGAGTTGTAAGTATTGAAATATCACGAGATAAAGATACAGATTGACCTTTTTGATTTAAAAGGTCTTTTTGTTTTTGTGCTATTTCTGCTTCCAAGCTTGATAGTTCACTTTCTAGTCTGGCTCTATCTGCTTGTGCATTTTCAAGTTCTTGTGCAGCAGAAGCTACTGGTATTTGTATTAAAAAATTTCCGAATATTAATGTTGATATGAAAAATAAAGAAAAAAAATATAGAATGTATCGATTCATCTTTCTATTATAGCATATAAAATCTCCCAGACGAGATATCTGAGAGATTTTATTGAAATACAATATTATTCTGTAATTATTTCTTCTTCTTTCTTACCTTTCTTTTCTACTTCAATTGCAGATAGGTCAACTGGTGCAACTTCTACTTCTTCTTTGACTGTTGCCACAAGAGCTACTACATCATCACCATCTGTTACAAGAGTGACACCTTTTGGAAGTTTTATATCTTTTGCATGGATAACATCATCAAGGGTTGCTATACCTGTAACATCTACTAATATATTGTGAGGAAGATCCTTTGGAAGAGCCTCAATATCTACTTCGTGTAATACTTTAACTAGAGTACCTAGTCCGTCTTTTTCTGCCTTTGCTAGACCTATGAACTCAAGAGGAATAGTGACTTCTACTGGTTTGTTCATATCTACAGCTAAGAAGTCTATATGTATAGGCTGTCCTTTAACTGGATCAACTTGAACTTCGTGTATAAGAACATCAACTTTTGTTGTTTTTTCTTTATCACTTACTCCTGCAATCTCAAGTACTATTGTACTTGTCTCGCCGGCAATCTTTAACATTTTAATAAAAGATGTGCTCAAAACGGAAATTAGTGTGTTTTCCACCTGAGCGCCATAGACTACAGCCGGGATCATACCGTTATTTCGTATGATTGCAAGCTTGTCTGTCTTACTTCGCTTTGTTGCGGTTAATATATTCATGAGAGTGATAATAACATTGAAATTGTATATTTGCAAGTCTAAGCATTGATATTCTCTTTTATTTTTTATTTTGAAATAGTATAATAATATGGAAAATGTAACAATATTTTTTTGATGTATTAATAGCCCTTTTATCTATATGGGTTCTTTATAAGCTAATTGGTTTCGGTGGATTAATTGGTAAAGCATTGGTTATGGTATTGTGATTATTGGTGTATCTCAATTTATAGAGACATATGGTCTCATAATGCTCAATACAAACATTTTAACAGTAGAAATAATAAACCGTTTATTTTTAACTATTGGTTTTATTTTTATAGCTTGGGGTTTTAAAAATCTAATGGAAAAGAAATAGATTTAATTTTTAATCTATTCTTTACATCTCCAATTTATTTCAAAAGATATAGAATATTTATTTGGAATTTTCCATTTAGAAAATCTAAAACAAAAAAACTGAAATTTGTTCTCATTGATTTTTCCGAAGCCAAACCTATTTAAAGTAAGTTCTATATCTATAACCATATTTTTATAAGTTATTAAATAGTTTTAAGCGATTATAAACCACTTCTTCAACGGCTTCTACTCCACTTTTTAGGAATTTATAAGGAGCTACTTCATTGGGATTTTCATTTAAGAATTTAGTTAATGCGTCTTTATATGCAACGCGTATCTCTGTATTGATATGTATAATATCTATTCCAGCTTTTATAGCATTTGTAAAATCAATGTCTGCTATTCCTGAGCCACCATGGAGAACTATAGGAGTTTTGCAAGCTTCTTTTATGGCCTTGATCCTTTCTATATCAAGTCGTGGATTACCCCCTTTGACCATACCATGAATATTGCCGACAGATGGAGCTATCAGGTCTATACCAGTTTGATCTACAAAATATTTTACATCTTCGGGTTTTGTCATTGTAGCTTCACTTATACCTTCAGGTATAGAATCAAGAAGCTTAGATGATTGTCCTATAAATCCTAACTCGGCTTCTATTAATATCTCTCTACCTTCTTTAATACCTAATTCTTTTGCATAATCAACGCACTTTTTAGTTAGTTTAATGTTTTCTTCGAGAGGAAGTTTTACTGCGTCGATAATAGCTGCATCATATCCTGCATCTAGAGCTTTCTTTACAGATTCAAAACTGTAATGATGATCAGCATTTAAAAATATGGGATAGTTGTCTCTTTCTCTTATAGTTTTTACTAAAATAGCAACTTCTTCTCTCCCTATAAATTCTTCTTCTCCTTCTGATACTCCGATAATAACTGGAACATTTAATCTTTTTGCAGCATTGTAAATGCCATGTAAAGCTTCTAAGTTTGAAATATTAAAATGTCCCAATGCTATACCCTTTTCTCCTGCTTCTTTTATATATTCTTTTAAAGTTTTCATATTCAAAATTATAACATATTATGTTACAATGTTGATATATGGATAAACAAATAGATTTTCTAGCAATTGGAGATATTGTAGCTGAACCATTTATAAAGATTACAGATGCTGAAGCAAATTGTGATTTACAAGGCGAACACTGCAAGATCTGTTTTCGTTTTGGCGAAAAAATCCCTTATGAATCAGCTGAAGTTTGCTATGCTGTAGGTAATAGCTCAAATGTAGCAGTCGGAGTTAGTAAATTGGGCTTAAGTTCTACTCTAGTGTCTTATGTCGGTGATGATTATGTAGGTAAACAAAATATTGAATCATTAATGAAAGATGGTGTAAATATAGACTACATAAAAATAGTTCCTGGTATGGAATCAAATTATCATTATGTGCTTTGGTATCAAAGAGAAAGAACAATTTTAGTAAAACATACAGAGTTTCCTTATTCATTCTCTCAAGATACTCCAGAGTCCAAATGGATATATTTATCTTCTTTAGCAGCTAATTCTATCGATTATCATAAAGAGATATTGGAATATATAAATAAATATCCAAATACAAAGTTAGCTTTCCAACCAGGTACCTTTCAATTAAAAATGGGAGTAGAAACTTTAAAAGATATATATAAAAGAACAGATATTCTTTTCTGCAATTTGATTGAAGCTAAAAGAATTTTAGAGACAGAAGATGGTGATGTTATAAAATTAATATCAGGTCTTCGTGAATTAGGACCTAAAATAGTCGTTATGACTAATGGGTTAGATGGTGCATATACATATGATGGTATTGATATTTTATTTGTACCTGTATACAGCACTGAATCTATCGAATCAACTGGAGCCGGCGATTCTTTTGCCTCGGCTATGGTTGCCGCTTTAATACTAGGAAAAGACCTAAAGGAAGCTATGTTATGGGGGCCTATCAATTCAATGTCAGTTGTTTCATACGTAGGAGCTCAAAAAGGTCTTCTCACTAGAGAAAAATTAGAAGAAATTCTAAATAATGCACCTGAGGAATATAAAGTAAGTAAAATAAATTAATTCTATTTTATATTTTTAATAACAGTATCTACGATACTTTCTGTATCAATTTTGTAATGTCTAGCAAGTTCATTGGGCTCCCCTGACTGTCCAAATGAATCATTAATACCCATAAATATAATTTTAGTAGGGTAAAATTCTGAAAGACATTCTGCTACAGTACTTCCCATTCCTCCAGTTATCTGATGATCTTCAATAGTTATGATATTTTTAGTTTCTTTAGCTAATGATATTATTGCTTCTTTATCTAGAGGTTTAATTGTTGAGATATTCATAACTTTTACTTTTATACTACTATCTCCTAATTTTTTAGCTGCTATTAATGCATCATACAAGACAGGACCTGTTGCTATTATTCCTACTTGAGATAAACCATTTTCTGGTTTAAATACTATTTGTGCTTTACCTATCTCGAAAGGAGTTTCATTTGTTGTTATTAAAGGAGTATCATTTCTCGTACATCTTAAATAAGTAGGGTTTTTTGTCTTTGACATAGCTATAGTAGCCTTCCTTGCTTCAATAGCATCACAAGGAGAGATAACTACCATATTGGGCAATACTCTAGTTAAGGCTAAATCTTCTAGACATTGGTGACTTCCCCCGTCAGGACCTACCGCTGTTCCTGAATGAGAACTTACTATTTTAACTGGTTGATTGTTATAGCAGATAGTAGTACGAATTTGTTCCCAATTTCTACCTGGATTAAAAATTGCAAATGAAGCTATAAAAGGAATTTTACCCATTGAAGCCATACCAGAAGCCACACTTGCCATATTTTGTTCAGCTATGCCCATTTCTATATATCGATTTGGGAATTTATCAGCAAATAAATTTAATTTTGTTGGATCTTTTAGGTCAGAGCATAAAGCAACAACATTATCATTTTCAATTCCAGCTTGTAACAAGCCTTCACCAAATCCTAAGCGAGTTGATTTCTTCTCAACGTCTGAATTGAAAACTTTTGTATTAAGTTTTATATTTTGGTTGAGCATATTATTTAATGTTTTCGTCTAATGCTTCTAATTCTTTCATCGCCATTTCGTATTCTTCTTTATTGGGAGTTTTACCATGCCATTTATAATTTCCCTCCCATTCTTTTATTCCTTTACATGGGATTGTTTTAGCTATTATTACATAAGGTTTGTCTTTTTCATTTTTTGCATTATAAATAGCACGATTTATTTGAACAAAATCATTTCCATCTATTTGTTCACCATTCCATTCGAATGATTTAAATTTTGAAAGTAAGTCTCCCAATGGCATGACTATCTCAGTACTTCCATTTATCTGTATAAAATTTCTATCTACTATTAAAATTAAATTATTTAATTTATGTTTGGCTGCTAGCATAATAGCCTCCCAGTTTTGACCCTCATTTAATTCCCCATCACCTGCGAGACAGTAAATCTTCTTATCTATACCATTATCCATTTTAGAAATTATAGCCATACCTACTGATTGTGAAAGACCTTCTCCAAGAGGTCCTGAAGAAGTCTCAAGCATCGGCAAGAATTCTCTATGGGGATGTCCTTGTAAGCGAGAGCCAAACTTGCGTAATGTTTTTAGTTCACTTTTATCAAAATAGCCAGCATGAGCCATAGTCGCATATAAAACAGGGCAAATATGTCCATTTGATAAGACTAATCTATCACGCTCTATCCAGAATGGATCTTTGGGTCTATGTTTTATAGCGTTGAAGTATAGATAAGTGAATATATCTGTCATACCTAGAGACCCTGCTGTGTGCCCTGATCCAGCTAGATATAGCATTTCTAAAATACTTTTACGTATATCATTTGCTTTTACTTGAAGCTCTTTTATATTTTTATCTGTTAGTGTTTCCATTTTATTTTAAAGATTTTCTAATTTTTTTATAGTTTCTTTTACATCGAAACTTCTCATTAAAGCACTACCTACAACTAATCTACTTGCTCCTGCTTCAACTAAAAGTGGGGCTGTATTTTCATTCACACTTCCATCTACACTTATTATTAAATCAGGATATTTATCTTTCAATTTTCTAATTTTAGACAAAACTCTCTCGTCAAAAGCTTCACCTTGGAATCCTATATGCTCTATACCCATACACTGAACAAAATCTATAGAATTGATAAATGGTAATACTTTTTCTATTGATGTAGTTGTATTTAGTGCTATACCTATCTCCAAATTCTCTCTAGTGTATAGATCAATAGAGTCTATAAAATCTTTTAGTTCTTTTTCATCTTCAGCTTCAATATGAAAAATTATTCTTTTGGCACCAAGACGGACAAAAAAATCGAATTGTTTTATTGCATCCTTAACCATCAAATCAAATTCAAAATCTAAATTTTCCCAGTAGGGCATCCCCTCTTCTTCTTCTAAAATCATAGCCGTACTTTCCATATCATCTCTTTGCATAGGCCAAGAAGACGATGGTACAAACTTACCATCACACATATCTATTTGAACAATATGGGAGACATTTACAACATTGGCAATCTTTTGTCGTAAATCATTTATATCTTTAGCTAAAACTGCTGGTATTACTTCTGTCATAAATTAATTATTGGGTTCTATTTTATTAATTCTTCTAATATGTCTCTCTTCGTTTGAAAAAGGAGTATTAGCAAATAATGAAACTGCGTCCTTCGCTTCATCTTCATTTATAAATCTGGCTCCTAGAGAAAGAATATTAGCATTATTATGTTCTCTTCCAAGTTTAACTATCTCTAGATTACCTCCATAGTATTCAACAGCACGAATTCCGTGAATTTTATTTGCTGATATTTGTTCTCCTTCTCCACTACCTCCTAGTATAATTCCTAAAGATTCGGCATCTTTCATAACAGCTTCTGCTAATGGAATTATAAAGTCAGGGTAATCATCGTTTACATCCAAAGAAAAAGCACCCTTATCGATGACTTCAATATCAAGACTTGCTAAATACTTTTTCAATTTTTCTTTAAGGTCAAATCCTGCATGATCAGAACCGATGTATATTTTCATAATGTTATTATACCTTGTTGTAATATTTTAACAAAATCAAAATTAAGGTATAATCATATTATGATTAATTTTCATAAATACCATGGAGCTGGGAATGACTTTATAATGATAAATAACCTAGACAAGAGTATCTTTTTAACGCCAGAAGATATAAGTCTTTACTGTGATAGGAACTTTGGTATTGGAGCTGATGGTATTATCCTTCTTGAACCATCGATTAAAGCTGATTGTTTTATGAATTACTACAATTCAGACGGAAGCATCGCTCAAATGTGTGGTAATGGAGCTCGTTGTACGGCTCAATTTTATCTAAAAGAAACAGGAAAAGATTTAAAAGAAATCAACTTAGAAACTCGTGCGGGTATAAAGAGCATAAAAATAAATGACGATGATACTTATTCTGTAAACATGGGAGTGCCAATTTTTGAAAGTAACGACTTTCCTTCTAATATTTTAAAATTAGAAGGTTATGATTTTAAATGTGTATCTATGGGTAATCCGCATGCAGTAGCACAAGTATCTGATTTAAATGAAATTGGTTTAAAAACTATAGGTCCAAAAATTGAGAACAACGAAAACTTTCCAAATAAAATAAATGTAGAATTCGTAGAAAAAATAATGGACGATTATTATAAAGTAAAAGTCTGGGAGCGTGGTTGCGGAGTGACTCTTGCTTGTGGAACTGGAGCCTGTGCTGTATATGCAATACTAAATAAGATAATGAATTTCGATAAAGAAATAACTCTAGAGTTCCCGGGTGGAAAGCTTTACTTATCTCACAGTGAACAAGGTGATATCCTTTTGCGCGGTCCAGCCACCTTTGTTTTTGAAGGAAAAATTTAACTAAAAATCCCAGATAGGGGTTTAACCCCTATCTGGGATTTTTAAATATTTTATTTAATTGTCTTACCAGTTTTTATGACATGGTCTACTAGCGTGTATGTATACCCCATTTCATTGTCATACCATCCGAGGACTTTTACAAGATTGCCTCCAACAACTCGAGTCATTTCAAGATCAGCAATGCAAGGATGACTCTCTCCGAGAATGTCTGATGAGACTAAGTTGTCTTCTGTTACAGTAAATAGTTTGTGCCAACGTGGATCTTCTGCTGCCTTTTTCATAATCTCATTTACTTCTTCTTTTGTAGTATCTCTCTTTGCAATAAATGTGACATCTACTATTGATCCTGCTGGAACTGGAACGCGTATAGATATACCATCGAATAGCCCTTTCAATACTGGAAAGGCTTCTGTAACTGCGATTGCAGCTCCTGTAGAACTTGGAATGATGTTCTGAGCTGCTGCACGACCCTCTCTAAGGTCTTTCTTACTTGGGCCATCTACGAGGGCTTGAGTAGCTGTATATCCATGTACAGTATTTAAAATTGCTTTCTCTATGCCTATAGCTTCGTGCATGATAGCAATAAGTGGGCTAGCAGCATTTGTAGTACAAGATGCATTTGAAGTAATATCGCAAGTTCCAAACTTATCTTCGTTTACACCTAGGAGAATTGTCTCTCCGTGTGTAGTACTTTCAGCTCCCTTTGATGGAGCACTGATAACAACCTTTTTAGCACCTTGATCTAAGTGAAATTTTGCTTTATCAAAAGAAGTAAATAGTCCTGTTGATTCTACAACTACATCTATATCCAAATCTTTCCAAAGAAGTTTAGTTGTGTCTTTTTCTGAAATATATTTTATAGTTTTGCCATCTATCACAAGATTAGTTCCCTCTGTCTCTATTTTATGATCCCAGTTTTTATAAACAGTATCATGGCGAAGTAAATAAGAAAGACTGGCAATAGAGCCAAGGTCGTTGATGGCAACAATCTCTATATCGTCTCTATCCCAAGTAATTTTCAAAAATGCACGACCGATTCTTCCGAAACCATTAATTGCAACACGAATTTTTTTATCCATATATTTTTTATTAATTTATAATTTATTAATGTGTTAAATTTAATTCTACTATCTTCTCCTCAATTATTTTAACTATTTCTGGTATAACTTTTTCATCAATTGTTTTCTCTATTCCTTGAATATCTCTAATTGGTAATTTATCATTCACTTCTATGTTATTTATTATCTCTTGATTTACTGTTGAAATTATTTTTATTTTATACGTAATAGATGAATTATTGCTTTGATTTTTATCAATTATGAAATAATACTCAGGTGTATAATGTTTAAAATCTTTTTTCTTCACATATCCTTCTTTGGCTAATTTCCATTCGCCTTTAATGGTATCAAAATTTTTATTTAAAATTTTTAATTTGTCATTTTTGTTGAATAAATCAACTTCACATATTTCTGTTACATATTTATCAGATAAAACATTAATTTCCGAATTTAATTGCGATTTAGTACTATTATAATTTTTATTACTATATTCTTTTAGTCTTTCATATGAAATTAAAGAAAAGCTACCATACTTTATCATTGGTTTTTCTTTACCTAAAGAATTAAATTCATTTTCTAATTTTTTAATATTTTCAATAATCTCTTTATTTTCTTGGTTTTCTTTATCAAGTGACTCTTTGACAGCAGCAGTGTAATAAATATTTTCTTTATTGTTTGTATTTAATGTAGGATTATATGTTATTTCTTTTTGACTATTTTCGTTTATTTGATTTACAACTTTTATGTCTTCACCTAAAGAAATAGATGGTGCTGCTATGATGCCTGTCGCTATCACCATTTTTTCGGCCTTATTTTTTAAATTTTCAAAATCAAATTTCATATAAGCTTATATAGCTAATAATTCTTTTAATAACTTTTGTACTAGACCTGGGTTTGCACTTCCTTTGCTTTCTTTCATAACTTGACCAACTAGGGACATAATAGCATTCTCTTTTCCTCCTTTATATGTAGCTACTACAGCTGGGTTTGCATCTATAATCTTTTGGACGATTTCCTTTAGAGCTCCTTCATCATTTGACTGTATAAGGTTATTTTCTAAAGCATGTAATCTTATCGTTTTTCCTTTTTCAAAATTCTTTGCTACTCCTAAAATTAAATCTTTAGCAGTTCTAGAACTTAACTCTCTTCCATTAACCATTTCAACTGTTTCTGCTAATAATTCTGGTTGTATAAATTCTTCTATTATTACTCCTGAACCGATTAAATCATTTGAAATAAAATTTGAAGCTAAAACTATTAGTTCCTTTCTCGGTAAAAGCAAAGATGATACTTTTTCAAAATATTCTCCTAATTTTGTATCAAAAATATAACTTTCAATGTCTTCATCTTTAATACCATAATCATTTCTGTATCGATTCCTCTTTGCTTCTGGTAATTCAGGAGTTTCACTTTTAATTTTCTCTATATCAAATATTTTACTTAAAAACATTTTTGGCAGATCTGGGTCAGGAAAATACCTATAATCGTTTGCGTTTTCTTTCTTACGCTGCGAAAAGGTGGATTGCTTTACTTCATCCCAGCCACGAGTTTCCTGAACTATTTCACTTCCTTTTCCTTCATCTAACAATTTAGCCATTCTCTTAATCTCATATTCAGCAGCACGCTCCATAGCTTTAAAAGAATTTATATTTTTAACTTCTACTTTGGTGCCAAATACTTTAGGGTCTTCTGATATTGATATGTTTAACTCTACGCGCATCTGACCTTTTTCCATATTTGCTTCAGACACTCCTAAATACCTAAGGACCGTCTGGAGTTCTCGCCCAAAATCCCCTGCTTGCTTCGACGAATGTATTACGGGTTCAGTTACAAGCTCCATAAGTGGCACACCGGCACGATTGTAGTCTACAAGAGAATAGTCTCCTCTATCATGCTTACTTGTAGCTGTATCTTCTTCTAAGTGGACACGAGTAATATCTACTCCCTTTAATGTACCACCAGAAACTATCGGAAATTTATATTGGGATATCTGATAGGCTTTTGGTATGTCTGGGTAAAAATAATTCTTACGATCAAATTCTGTAAAATCAGCAATATTGGCACCTAGTGCAATTCCTACTTTTATAACATCTTCTACTGCCTTTTTATTAATTACTGGCAGAGTTCCAGGATGAGCCATGCAAACTGGGCATATATTTACATTTGGAGTTTCTTCGTCTGGATTATTAATACACCCACAAAACATTTTTGAATTAGTTTTAAGTTCGGCATGAATTTCAAGCCCTATAGTTGTAAAGTATTCTTTTGACATATAAGGAGTATAACAAAATTTAATTAAATTTGAAAATTAAGAATAATCAACAAAAAAACATGACTTTCGTCAAGTTTTTTAATATGTGCCCGAGGTGGGAATCGAACCCACATCCCTTACGAGACACGATTTTAAGTCGTGCGCGTATACCAGTTCCGCCACTCGGGCAATATGAATACTCCAATATAATTACATATTTTAAATAAATTTACAACTACAAAAAATAATAGCCACGATTTACGCGGCTATTTTAAAGTTTAACTTAATTCGATAATATTTATCAGTTCTTTAAGCGGTGGAATATTTGCAATTTTATCTTTCCACAATTTTTTTTCGCTTTCGGTCATTTTTCTATAACCTTTAAGTTCTGCATTTTTACGATTTGGCTCTCCAGTGCCATGTCTTCTGTCACTAATTTTGTTTGTTTCTATTGAAAATATATTTGGGACTTTAAGTAAAAATGATAAACTCTCACCTCTATAAACTATAGAATTTAAGCTTTCTCCAAGTTCAATTGAACTCACATAATAGGGATCAGAATCTCCGTTGTCGAAATCAATCATTACGACCAAACCTTTTTCTACTTCTTCATTTTTCAAATACATAATTTTATATTTTAAATTATACAATTTTTTCTTTACATTAATCTTTATAATTTAAGTTGTCAATATAAAAGCCCACATCGTGTGGGCTTTTAGGTCTAATCACTACTTATGTTTTTCTTTATGGCACTCGCTAGAATTTTTGGTAAATACAATGTTGGGTCAAGATACGCACTTATCGCTGATATAGGTTGAGTAAAAATCTTTCCATTACATGCTTTACTTGGAACAGTTGCTACATTTACACCTGCTGAAGCATAGACTGCTACATGCAAATGAGGTCCGGTGGAAGATCCTGTATTGCCAGATAGAGCTACTTCATCACCTGCATTTACCTTTTGACCTACAGTAGCTTTTATATAAGATAGATGTCCATATGTACTTGAGAGTCCATTGTTATATTTAATAAACACCCACTTACCAAAAGATGCTCCCTTACAAGCTATATCAGTATCGCCTGTTCCCATAACAGTTCCAGTTCCCATAGCTTTTACTGAAGTACCTACTGTTGCTCTTAAATCTACTCCATAATGGAATTTACCCCACCTAGATCCATAAGGAGATGTTATTAGTATTTTTGTTAAAGGCCAAGACAAGGGACTAGACCCCGCGTTAGGTATAGATTTAGGGTTTAATATAAATTGAATTTGAGATTCATAATCTTCTATTGATTTTTCAAAAGCAATCTTTCTCTTTTGTTGTTCTTCTAAGAGTATCTTGTAATTTGATTCTTTATTTTTTGTCTCAACTAAAAGGTCGTTTTTCTCTTTTTTATTTGCATTTATCTCAACTTCTTTATCAGATAAGTTTTTCTTTAATTTATTTAAAGCATCTTTTTCATCTTCTTTTTTATTTTTTGATACAGTTAAATTATCTTTTTGTGATGATACCTCTTTAATATTATTCTTAATTTCATTATTTAAATTTACAATATTATTGTATTCACGACTAGCTTCCGCTAAATTGTCTTTAGATAATAATTTTATTATAAATGATTCATTTCCCTGTTGATATAATTTTTTGACAAGAGAAGCTAATCCATTTTTAGATTTATCTAAGAGAGTATTTTTATTATAGATCTCACTATCCAATGTCTTAATAACAAGGCCAGCCTCTGAAATTTTATTTTCAGTTAATTCTCTTTCTTTTACTAGTTTATTTTTTTTTAAGTTTAAATCTTTAATTGCATTTGATAATGTATTTTTCTGCTCTGCTGTAACAGCAATCTCGTTAGAAAGAGCATTAATCTCTTCATTAATTTTGTCTATAGAACTATTTGCACTACTTATCTGGGATTTTAATTCTTCTAATGTTTGAGCTTTAGTATAGGAAAAGAAACTGAAAATAGCTAATCCTATAAATAATATACAAAAAATATATTTTTTCATCACTAACTATATTATACTACTTATGAATTTAATATCGAAATTGCTTTACTTATTCTTGAAATAGTTTCTTTTTTACCTAAAATATCAGCTAGAATGAATGGATCTGGTGATTTATCGAGTCCAGAAAGAGCAAATCTTAAAGGATGCAGAATCTGACCTCTATTTTCCAATCTGTCTGCTATCTTCATTAGAAAAATTTTAATATTATCTTTATTGAAATCTGTATTAGTAGTCTTTTCTATAACATCCAATACTTTTTTTAGATTATTTGAAATTATTTCTATATCTGTATTTTTATAAATCAATTTTTCTTTACTATAAACTGGTTCTTTGTAGAAGAAATCAAGTTCCCCACTTTTTAACATAGTAGTTATTTCACTAAATTTATAAATTCTTTCTACTATAAGAGGTACAATTTTTTTAATTTTTAATTCATCAGGTAAATAATCAAAAACATATTTTTCTTGATTATCAGTTGATAATCTTTTAATATGTTCTTTATTTATCCAATCTAGCTTTTCTTCATTAAAACCCCCTCCACTGATGTGAATCTTTTTAATATCAAATAAATCTATAAATTCTTCCGGAGTTAATATTTCTTCTGTACCTTCAGGACTCCAACCTATAAAAGCTAAAAAATTTAACATAGCTTCAGGTAAGTAACCTTCATTTTTATATTCTAGAAAATCTTTTGCCCCATCTCTTTTCCCAAGTTTCTTTTTGCCATCTGCTCCCATAATTGGAGGCATTGTAACAAATTCAGGTCTTTTTATTTCTAAAGCTTCAAAAACTGATAGAAATTTTGGAGTAGAAGATATGAATTCATCTCCTCTCATAACATGAGTTACACCCATTTCTAAATCATCAATTATATGAGCGAAATTATAAGTAGGATATCCATCACTTTTTATTAAAATAAAATCATCAAGAGCTTCTGGTCCTGCTTTTAGATGACCTCGAACTATATCATCCCATTCATAACTCTTAATATCTTTAACCTTAAATCTTAGAGGTTGAGTGCCATCCCAAACTGGAGGATTTTCAGGTCTGTGTTCTCTATATAAAAATGGCCTTTTTTCTTCATCAGCTTTTACTCGCATCTTTTCAACTTCTTCCTCTGTATATGGATCTGCGTATGCAAATCCTTTTTCTATTAAAATTTTGGCATATTTTTTATAAGATTCAAGTCTTTCAGATTGTTTATACGGAGCATTTGGACCCCCAATATCTGGACCTTCATTCCATGTTATTCCTATCCATTTAAGTGATTTTATTATATGTTCAATAGAACCTTCCACTTCTCGAGCTTTATCTGTATCTTCAATTCTTAATATAAAAGTACCATTATTTTTTTTTGCATATGCCCAAGCATATAATGCAGTACGAATTCCACCAATATGCAAAAAGCCTGTTGGTGATGGCGCAAAACGAGTAACTACTTTTTGTGTTTGATTTTCCATTTTATTAAGTATTTATATTTCGTAATGTGATTGTGCCATTCTAATAGCTTCTTTGGCTATTTTTTCTGCAGCATTTGGATTAGAAAATCCAATAGCACTTTCTTTCATTTTTACTAATTTTTCTTTATTACCTATAATTTTATCCACTTCGGAAATAAGTAAATGAGGTGTTAGGTTAGCTTCCTCAATGACCTCACAAGCTCCAGTTCGTGCATAATTGAAAGCATTTCTTCTTTGATGGTCACCATTTGAATTTGTAATGGGAATGATTATAGATGGAATACCCCAAGAAGCTATTTCAAATATAGCAGATCCAGCTCGAGAAATTATGATAGTCGCAATACCAGAAGCCTTACGTGTAGCTAGATTATTTAAATATGGAAGAGGAATATATCTAGTTATATTGTTATTGTTTTCCATTACTATTTTTGATCTACCTGTAACATCTTCTATGTTATTGATACCTGTTTGATGAATGACCTGATACTTAGAAAGTAAATCAGGTAATACTTCAATCAAAACATTGTTTATTATTTCTGCTCCCTGTGATCCACCTAAAACTAAAATTACTGGTAATTCGGAACTTAATTTAAAAAACTCATAAGCGCCATTGCTATCACCATGTAAAATATTTTTTCTTATTGGTTGTCCTGTCAAAGCTGTTTTTTCTTTTGGTAAATACTCAACAGCCTCAGGCCACGATATAGCTATCTTTTGTGCAAATTTTGAAGTCCATACATTGAGCCTACCAGGGTAAGAATCAGATTCATGAACAATTACAGGAATACGTAATAATTTAGCAGCAAATACTGCAGGGAAAGCCGCATATCCACCTTTTGAAATAACTACATCAGGATAAATGAAAAACATACTAATTAAGCCAAAAAACATACCAGTAGCTGTATTAAACATATCAAAAAAGTTTCTTATTGAAAAATAAGTACGCATCTTACCTGCAGGTATTTGAACATAAGTGATACTACTTTCAAAAAGCATATGTTTATCATATGGTTTATCAGACATGTAATAAAGCTTCATGTCTATGATTTTTTCTTTATCACCTATTTCAATTAATTTTTCAGCAATTGCTATTAAAGGATAGAAATGCCCTCCTGTTCCTCCTCCTGTAAGTAATATTTTCATATTGTGTATTTTAACTTATTTTTTATTATTTTCCCAGTACTTGTTTTTTTTGAAACTTTGATATATTTAAAATGATACCCATTAGACCTATATCTAGTAATAAAGCTGTACCTCCATGAGAAATAAAAACAAGAGGAACTCCAGTGAGTGGAAAAACTCCTATGATAGAGGCTATATTCATAAAAGACTGTGCTGTAATGATAGTAATTATACCTATAACTAAAAGTTTACTAAAAGAATCTGGTGCATAGTGTGCTATGCGATAACCTCTCATTGTAAAAGCTACATATAGACAAATTAAAATAGTACATCCCACAAAGCCCATCTCTTCTCCTACAACAGCAAATATTGAATCACCTTGTGGTTCTGGCAAATAATTAAATTTTTGAATACTTTGTCCCAAGCCTCTTCCTCCTATACCACCAGAACCTACTGCTATGAGAGACTGTTGTATTTGATAAGATGAAGTACTACCATTGTCATTTGGATGCAAAAAAGTATTTACTCTACTTCTTAAATAAGGAGTAGTAAAAGCTAGAATAATAAAAGCTACTATTACAACAGCAAACATTCCAACGATATATTTCCAAGGAGTACCCGAAACAAAAAGCATAACAAGACCAGTGGAAGCTATCAATATCAAACTTTTTGTGTCAGGTTGTTTAATTAAAACCGCAGCTATTACTCCTAATAATAAAACAAGCGGGAGTAAACTGAAACGAAAATCTTGAACTCTATTTTTTGCCCATGATAGCCAAGTTGCAAAATAAATTATAAAACCTATTTTCAAAAATTCTACAGGTTGAATAGACAAACCAAAGACATTTATCCATCTTCTTGAACCTCCATGTTCAAATCCTAGATGTGGAACAAAGACCAGTGCTGTTGCAAGAATAGAAGCAATAAATAAAGGTAAAGAATATTGTCTCCAAAATTTATATGGAATTTTAAGTCCAAAATATAAAGCTACTAAGCCACCAACTAATCCAAATACTAATTGATTAAACATAACAGCATAAAATTTTGATTCATTTTTATTTAAAATACCAAGAGATGCTGAAATAAACATAATTACACCTATAATTATGAGAGAAGATACTATTCCAAAAAATATTCTATCTACTTTGTTATTATTCATTTTAACTTATTAATGAAATTATTACTCCTAAAATAGCAGTGATGATTCCCACAATCCAATATCGCATTGTTACTTTATATTTGGGCCATCCTAGTGCCTCAAAATGATGATGCAAGGGGGCGAAAAGAAAGACTTTTTTGCCATTTCTAAACTTTCTAGAACCTATCTGAATTACATTTGAAAGAGATGTAATAAAAAGTGGAAAAGCTATAACAGGTAAAAGTAAAACAGTATTAGTCAAAAAAGCTATAACAGAGAGAGTGACTGTAAGGCCTATCATACCAGACTCACCCATGTAAAATCTAGCAGGTGGAATATTAAACCAAAGAAAAGCCATAGTACTGCCAGTAATAACTGCACAAAAAGCCGCTAGATATATCTGCCCATTAAAGAAAGATATTAAAGTATAGGACATAAATATAGATGACAAAATACCACCAGAGAGTCCGTCGATACCATCTATAACACTTGTTGACCACATAGATATCATAACAAGAATAAAGAATGGAATAAAAAATAATCCCAAATTAACAAAACCATGCCATGGTATATAAAGAGATGATTGACCTAATTTTATATAAAACCAAAGACTTATTATAAGACCCAACAGTAATATTATTCCTATTTTTATATATCTAAGAACGATAGGGTCAGTTGTCCATTTACCTTTTCCAAAAATTTGCAAAAAATCATCACCTAGTCCTATTAAAGATGCTGTAATTAAAGTAAAAAATGGCAATAGAGTTTCTCTTCTTGATATAAAATATAACTTATTAGAAGTTTTAGTTATAAAAAAGTAGTCAATAAAACCAATAACAGCTAAAGTTAAAATAACAGAAAGCCAAATTATCATACCACCCGTACGAGGTGTTGATATTTCAGCTTTATCATCGTGAATTTTAGCAAACCCTCCTACTTCTTTCTGAGGAAGATTATTATTTCTCGAAACCCTACGCCACATTTTATATTTATAAAAATAATGTGTTGCTATGGGAGTAAGAAGCAGTCCTACTATAAAACTAATAACTGCTGGGAGGAAAATTTTAATTGCATTACTCATTGTTTACATTTTGGTTAATAACACCTGTTAATGAAGATACTACTAGATCGTAATTTGGTAATTCTTTCACAGAAGTTACATTCATATAAGAAAGAGTATCAAAAGTAGGACGATATAGTATCTTTCTATTGTCATTTTCATCAATTATTTTTTCTACAAGTCCTCTAACTAGTAAATTTCTTAATATAAAACTAGAATTAACTCCTCTTATATAGTCTATCTCACTTCTAGAAACTCCATTTTTATACAAGACAATAGATAGTGTCTCAAGTGCTGCTTTAGAAAGCTCCTTGGTTATTTCATCCTTTCGTATGGACTCAATCAAAGATGAAAGTTCTCCTGTAATACCCAAAACTACGCTATCATCTTTTCGTACCAAAACTAACCCTCTTCCTAAAAGCAAATGCTCGAGCTTGTTAAGGGCCGCATTTATACTTTCTTCACTTACATTTAAAAGTTCAGCTATTTTCTTGATAGACATATCTTCTCCTTTATAAAAAAGTAAACCTTCAATTTGTGATTCTAATTCTATCGCCATATTAATTTACTCCACCATTGTTTTCAATACTGGTAGATATATTGTTAATTGATAATGATTGTTTGTTAATTTCTATATCATCAAAAGAAGCATTTTGTATTACATCTATTAGTCCTTCTCTGACCAATTCTAACATAGCAAGGAATGAAACAATAACATGAACCTTTGCTTCCTCTTTATCTTCTGCTCCATGACTCTGAGAAAATTCTCTAAAAGAAAGATTCATAGCATTTTGTATTCTATCTGTTAGACTATTTATAATCTCATCTATATTTATTATCTTCTTAATTTCTATTTCTGGCAGTTTATTTTCTTTTTTAGGAGCAGAGAGTAATACATCTTCTATAGACTTTGAGATTATTCTTATTGTAATAAGTGGGTCTGGAGAAAATATTGGTTCACTCCAAATGCGATCACAAGGATTAAATATAATCTTTGTCCCAAAATTCGTTTTTATATCAAAACTAGCATTTTTTATAATTTGATAAAGTTTCAATCTTGACTCTAGATCCACTATTTTTTCTGTTTCGTCATCTGTCAAAGCTATATTGGGAAGAAGTGACTTTGATTTAACTAGAATAAGAGTTGCTGCTATCAAAACAAAGTATGACACATCATTTATATTTTTATCTTCTTCTGTGAGAGACTTAATATATGAGATATAATCATTTGTTACTTCTGCTAGAGAAATTTCATTCACAAAAAGTTTTCTTTGTTCTATCAAAGAAAGTAACACATCTAGTGGTCCTTCGAAATTACCTTGTTTAACTTTATATTGTGAAATTATTTCTGTCATAACATTTGTAAATATTACTTCTAGTATAACACTAAATTAATATCCTTCATCTGTTAATCTCTCATCTATTCTGTTCATATCTCTTGGAAACATACAGGCCTCACGAACATTCTTAAGTCCCAGTAATTGCATTGTTATACGCTCAGCACCGAAAGCAAAGCCTCCTTCAGGTGGTACACCGTATTTAAATGCTTCTAAGAACATTTTAACTTTTGATGGATCCATATTCCAAAGCTTTACATGTTCTTCTAATTGTTTTGAATCATTTATTCTTCTTCCTCCAGAGAGCCATTCTACTCCACGACAAATAAGGTCCATACCCTCGTTATATTCAGGTTCTTCTGGATTTGGGTATACATAAAAAGGCTTTTTTCTAGTTGGATAACCATAAATAAAGATAAAGTCAGAGCCAGTCTCTTCTTTGATTATTTCACATATTTCTCTTTCGTCTTGAGCATTTGTATCTTTCTCTCCTCGAACATCTCGTCCAAACTTTTCAAATATTTTTTGCTGAACTTCTCTTAGTGATAAAGTAGGGGTTTTGTCTATCATAACAGGTAGTTCTACTCCTAACATTTTTAAATTATCAGCATTTTTTTCTCCAACTCTTTTTATGATATGCTTAACAGTATTTTCTGCCATATCACGAACATCAGTCCATGATTCTATAAATGCCATTTCTGCATCTAATGAAACTATTTCAGTTAAATGTCTTGTTGTAGAAGATGGTTCTGCTCTAAAAACTTTGTTTACAGAAAAACATCTTTCAAAAGCAGACATTACTATTTGTTTATACAATTGAGGTGACTGTGAAAGGAAAGCCTTTTTACCAAAATAATCTATCTGAAAAACTTCTGCTCCTCCTTCAGCTGTTGCAGGAACCATACTTGGTGCTTGAAATTCAAAAAACAAATTTTCTTTCATAAACTCACGAAAAGAATCGATAACAGTTTCTTCTATTTTAAAAATAGCTTGAATTTTAGGTTGTCTTAAAACAATAGCTCTATTATCAAGTTCTGTAGTAAGTTCAAGATTGTATCCACTAAGTGAAATATCAAAAGGTAAAGGAGCAGCTTCTGCTAATACTTTTATCTCAAGAATTTCTAATTCTAAATCACCATTTAATATAGCGTCTTTTATGTTTTTCTCTGGTCTCTTATTTACTTTTCCTTCAACTTTAACAGCAAATTCTTTGCGTAAAGTTTTTCCCACTTCTAAAGTTTCAGTATAATTAGGTAAAATAACACCCTGAACTACACCAGTCATATCACGAAAATCCAAGAAAATCATTTTTCCTTGATCTCTTCTGACATCAACCCACCCTGAGATTGAAACAGTCTCACCCATAAAATTCTTCAAATCTTTTATATATGTACGCATATAGTTATATATTTATTAAATTTATAATAGGAAACAAAAAAATCGCCTCTTCAAACTTATCAACTGATAAATTTGCAGGGGCGATTTTTCTTCGCGGTGCCACCCTACTTTTCTCTTAATTAACACTCTTTACGCGAGTAAGCGGAGAGTTCTAATAACATTTTAATGCTTTCTTCTCTCACCTCCCCAGTGTCAACTGGATCAATGGCTATAAATTCATAATAACACATCTATTTTCTTATGCAAATCATTAAAAGTTAATAATTTAATGCACTAGTCTACCTAAAATTTCACAAGGATAACCAAAAATGAACGTTAAAACTACAAGTATCCAGTAAAATGGAGCAAACGCAAAATATATAATTTTATCTTTTTGCCACATAGGTAGATACCACTTTTGTACTTTCATATAAAGCATACTTAAAGGTATGTTAATGAGATTCAATAAGACAAGGATTAATGAGAATATGTATTTCATAGATTTACGCCTACATTATTTCTAATAATTTTTATTTTATCAGATACATTTTTTTTTGCTTTCTCCCCTCCTTCTTTTAGAATATTTTTTACTTCATCAATATGCTTTTCATAATATTCTCTCTTGTCACGCATGGGTTTTATAAAAGAAATTATTTCTTCATATAACATATCTTTGGATTCTTTGTAACCCAACCCACCATTCAAGTATCTCATCTTTAGATTCTCTAAATCTTTCCCATTCAAAAATAATTTATGTATAGCAAAAATATTACATTCTTCTGGATTTTTGGGTTCATCTGGAGATTTTGAATCAGTCACGATACTCATAATTGCTTTTCTTATTTGTTCATCTGTACCAAAAAGCGGAATAGTATTACCATAACTTTTACTCATTTTTCTTCCATCTATTCCTGGAACCACAGCTACCTCCTTTAAAATTAATGGCTCAGGAAGTTTAAATGTTTCTCCGAATGCATTATTAAATTTTTGAGCAGTGTCTCTGGCATACTCTACATGTTGTTTTTGATCGGATCCTACAGGTACCATATCTGCATCTTGAATTAAAATATCAGCTGCCATAAGTATGGGGTAATCAAATAAACCAACATTGGCTTCTTTTGATTTAGCTTTTGCATCTTTATATGCTGTAGCTCTTTCTAAATAAGGAACTGTTGTTATGCAATTAAAATACCAAGTAAGCTCCGTGACTTCCGGTAAGTCTGATTGTTTAAATAGACAAACCTTTTTTGGATCAAGTCCACATGCTAGATAATCCATGGTTATATTTAAAATATTTTTAGATAGCTCTTCCTTATTTTGTACAGTAGTTATGGCATGAAAATCAGCAATAAAAATAAAAGATTCATGTGTATCTTGTAAATCAACAAACTGCTTCACTGCTCCAAAATAATTACCTATATGTAAAATTCCTGATGGTTTTATACCTGATAATAAACGTTTTTTCATATATTATATATAATATCAAAATAATGAAAGTTTTGCACTTATTACCCACATCTTTATCCTAGAAATAGGTTTTGGATGTTATCAAACAAGTGTTACAATGACTCCTATGGCAATAGATAAAAAAACAAATATACGAATTCCACCACAAAGTATCGATGGAGAAAAAGCAGTTCTTGGTTCTATAATGCTTCGCCCTTCTGCTATACATGAAATCAACGATATCATAAATGAGAGTTCTTTTTATGTAGCTAAGCATGCAAATATTTATAAAATAATGACGGAATTGTCTACTAAGGGCGATCCTATCGATTTACTTTCTGTATCTCATAAATTAAAAGAAAAGGGAATGCTCGATTCTATCGGTGGAAATAGTTATCTTACTGAGCTTAGTAATTCTGTTCCAGCATCTACAAATATAAAATATTATGCAGATATAGTATCTCAAAAACATTTACTTAGAAAAATAGTTGATGCCGGATCTGACATTTCAGAAATGGGATTTCAAGATGAAATAGAAAATGTATTTGAAATTCTTGATCAAGCAGAAAAAAGAATGATGGGAATAAATAGTAATATGTCAGGACATGCTTTCACTTCTATGAAAGATAGCTTACCTGAAGCTTGGGAAAGACTTGAAAAACTTCACGAAAGTAAGGGTGAGTTACGTGGTGTTCCTACTGGATTTCATGATCTTGATCAGTACCTTTCTGGTCTTCAAAAGTCAGACTTAATAATCTTAGCCGCTCGTCCTTCTATGGGTAAGACAACTTTAGCTCTTGATATCGCTCGTCAAGCAGCACTCAATCATGGTACACCTACTGTAATATTCTCTCTTGAAATGAGTACACAGCAGTTAGTAGATAGAATGCTTGCTGCTCAAGCTCGGGTTAATGCTTGGAACCTTCGTACTGGTAATCTGACTTCTGAAACTGAATTTTCTAAAATACGAGACTCTCTCGATGCTTTATCAAAGGCTCCTATCTTTATTGATGATCTTGCTGGTAATTCTATTGTTCGTATGCGTTCTGTATGCCGTCGTATTCGAGCAGAACATGGCATAGGACTCATAATAGTCGATTATCTACAGCTCATGTCAACTTCTAAAAATTATGACAATATGGTGAATCAGGTAACTGAAATATCTCGTTCGCTTAAAGCACTAGCTAAGGAATTCGATGTACCAGTTATTGCTCTTTCACAGCTTTCTCGTGCAGTTGAATCACGTGGCGGACGTCCTAGACTTTCCGACCTTCGTGACTCAGGTTCTATCGAGCAGGATGCTGATATTGTTATGTTTATTCACAGAGAAGATAAAGGTAAGGACGAAAGTGAAAAGACAAATATAGCTGAGATTCTTATTGAGAAGCACAGAAATGGTCCCGTTGGTAAAGTTGATCTTTACTTTGACGAAAGAATGACGACTTTCGTTTCCATAGATAAAACAGGAGTTAGTAATTTTGCTCCTACTGTAGGAAACGGAGGGGGGTTAGATCAATTTTAATTCTCAATTGTAATATGAATCCTATAGATAAATTAACAGAATATTTCAAAGAATTTCCAGGAATTGGCGAAAGGCAAGCCAAGCGTTTTGTATATTTTCTTCTACACAAAAACCCAAGCTATGTAAAAGAACTTGGAGATAAGATTTTAGACCTAAAGAATAATATACACCAATGCCCTTCTTGTTTTTTATTCTTTCAGTCTATGCAAGACCAGCTTTGCGATGTATGTAGCAATACTAAAACAGATAAAACTTCCCTTCTTATTGTAGAAAAAGATGCTGATTATGAAAATATTAAAAGAAGTAAAAACTACAATGGTATGTATTTTATACTTGGTGGACTTGTACCTATAGTGACTAAAGATACACCTAACTATGTCCGGACAAAAGAATTATTGAGAAATATAGAAAATCAATCTAAAAAATCCAATCTAAAAGAGGTAATCATTGCCTTATCATTAAACCCTCAAGGTGAACATACTGATATGTATTTAAGAGAATTATTAATCCCTCTTCAGAAAACTTATAATTTTAATATTGTATCTCTAGGTCGTGGACTTTCAACCGGTACAGAACTTGAATATTCAGACTCCGAAACCATTAAAAATGCATTAAGGAATAGATCATAAAAAAAAATAAAACTCACAATTGTGAGTTTTATTTTTTTTAGATTATTTAATTGCTGAGATTTTAACTTCTACAAAAGGTTGTCTGTGACCATTCTTTTTGAGGTATCTACTCTTTTGCTTGTATTTTACAACTTTAACTGTTTTACCTTTACCTAGCTTTTGGAATAATGATTCTACTTTTGCACCTGTTATATATGGAGCTCCGATAGTAGTGTCTACTCCGTTATCTACAAGTAAAACCTTATCAAAAATTATTTTGTCTCCAACTGCGAAATCTCCATCTAGTTTTTCAACTTTTAAGACATCTCCAACTGCGACCTTGTATTGCTTTCCACCTGTAAAAATTACGGCGAATTCCTTACTTTCCACCTTTGCCTCTTTGATTGTTTTTTTAGCTGTTGCCATATATTTTATATTATAGAAAGACCTAATTTACATAGGTTTTCTACAGGCCTTATAATACACAAAAGTTTACTAAAATGCAAGACCCCCTGCATTTAATTTAATTTTAAGCAAAGATAAGTATAGGTTCAATTTCGAATATGCTAAAAAATTGAATATTTGAAATATACGCAGTAAAAGGTATAATAATATTTATATGATTTCAAAATATAACCATAAGAACCTTAATTGGATAGATTTAGAGTCTGGGACTAAGGAAGAGATAGATCATATACTAGAGGAGTATTCAATACCATCGAACATAAAGGAAAAACTCAATGGAAATGACAGAGAAGATAGGTTTGAGATGAATTATGATTATATATATGCTTCTATTAACAATAAAATAACTTTTATAGTTAATGATAACTTTATTATAAGCATACATAGTGAACCTATACTAGCTTTTACAACATCATCCAAAGAGCTAGAAATCGACATGGTTTCTATAGAGAAAATTAATAGTAACAAAGTTCTTTTTGCTCATTTATTAAAGAATTTGTTTAAAAATAGAGAAGAAGAATTAAATTATTATCATTATCAGCTAGAAAAACTAAAAAATAAAATTTTAATTAAGAATAAAGTTATTAAAAAAAGGAATATAATTATTATAATATTAATCATAGTTTCTATTATTGCTATATGGCTTTAAAATTATACAACACACTTTCAAGAGAAAAAGAAGAATTCAAACCAATAGAAGCTTCAAAAGTAGGCATGTATACTTGTGGTCCAACTGTTTACAATTATGCCCATGTAGGCAATATGCGTACATATATTTTTGAAGATATATTAAAACGAGTCTTACAGTACAATAATCTTGAGGTTAAGCATGTTATGAATATTACGGATGTCGGACATCTTACTGGAGACAGAGATATGGGTGAAGATAAAATTGAAAAAGAATCTAATAAAGAAAATAAGAGTGCGTATGAAATTGCTGATTTTTATACAGCTAAATTTAAAGAAGATTTAGCTAATCTAAATATCATCTATCCAAATATTTTATGTAAAGCCACTGACAATATAAAAGAACAAATAGAAATGATAGAGATTTTAGAGAAGAAAGGTTTTACTTATAAAACTACCGACGGAATATACTTTGATACTAGCAAGGTAGAAAATTATACACAGCTTTCGCATCAAAATTTAGCAGCACTAAAAGAAGGATCGAGGGTGGAAATAAATAATGAAAAGTTAAATCCAACTGACTTTGCTTTATGGAAATTCTCACCTAAAGATATAAAAAGACAGATGGAATGGGATAGTCCTTGGGGTGTAGGATTTCCTGGCTGGCACATTGAGTGCTCAGCTATGAGCGTTAAATATCTGGGGAATCATTTTGATATACATTGCGGGGCTGTAGATTTCATAGACCTACATCACACAAATGAACTTGCTCAAACAGAAGCTGCTACAGGTATAAAACCTTGGGTCAACTACTGGATACACGGAGAATTTCTAAATTTAAAAAATGGAGAAAAGATGGCAAAAAGTACTGGTAATTTATTAACTATAAAAAGTGAATTTACAGATAAGAATATAAATCCATTGGTCTATCGTTTTGCTGCATTCGGTGTTCATTATAGAAAACAAATGGAATGGAATGATGAAATCATAGAAAGCGCTCATAATGGATATAATAATTTAATAAATAAAACTAAGATACTGGGTGATAATATCGGTACCGTAAATTTAGAATTAAAAGAAAGATTTCTAGAAAGTGTAAACGATGATTTAAATATGCCAAAAGCAATGGCTGTAGTTTCTGACATATTTAAATATGGAATTTCAAACGAAGATAAACTAGCTACAATATTAGATTTCGACAAAGTTTTAGGCCTTAGTCTTAATAATTTAAAAAAAGATGATATACCAGAAAGCATAAATATTTTAGCAAAAGATAGACTATTAGCTAGAAATCAAAAAGACTGGAAAAAAAGTGATGAATTAAGAGATAAAATCAAAGATCTTGGATATGAAATTAAAGATATAGATGAAGGATATGAGATATCAAAAATATAATTAAATTAAAAATACACTAGATATTCTCTAGTGTATTTTTAATTTAATTATTTAACTGCATCTAATTCCATAAAGAAAGATGAACCTTTATTTACACCCTCAGATTCTACCCAAACTCGTCCTTTATGAGCTTCAATTATCTCTTTAGCTAAATATAGACCTAATCCTGACCCAGTTGTATTTAGACGTGCTCCATCACCTCTAGCGAATTTCTGGAAAAGACTTTCCTTTATTTCTTCGGTCATTCCCACACCAGTATCTTTTACGCAAAATACTACTTTACCATCAACATTCTTAACAGATACATTTATACTACCCTCTTTTGTATATTTAATTGAATTATCAATGAAATTAATTATTATTTGTCTTATTTTTTCCTTATCTGCATTTACCATATATGTACCCTCAGAATTATGTTCAAAAGATAATTGAAGTCCTTTTTTTTCTGCCGTGATAGATAAATCTTTAACTTCATCTTCTGATAATTTAGATAAATCAAATGGAATCATTTCATATTTCATACCTCCTGCTTCTATTTTTGTAACATTCAAAAGATCTTCAACTACGACAGTAAGGTTCTTACTTGATTGAAAAATCCTATCTATTGCATCTTTTGCTTTTTTATTTACTTCTCCATAATCTCCTTCGTCTAACATTGAAGCATAACCTTTTATAGCAGTTAAAGGACTTCGTAATTGGTGAGACGCAAGAGATACGAACTCTGTCTTTAACTTATCTAAACTTTTAAGTTTTTTATTGGCAACTTCTAAGTCTATATTACTTTTTTCAAGTTTTAATCTTAAGGCTTCTAATCTTTCCTTTTGAGCAACTTCTCTACGGACGCTCTTTATCAAAGATATTCCAAAAATAACTACAATTACAAATAAAACACCATTGATAACTTGTTCCTTCAAGGTATCAGATATCAAAGTTCTAGCCAGTATAAAAATCCACAAAGAGAAAGTTATTAATTCTGTCGCAATAATCTTTAAACTAAATAAATGGTATTTTACAATAGAATAAGTGGTAAATATCAGAAAAGGAATTACATACACAGCCGAATAAGCTACATAGTTAGAATTGTTATAAACATTAGGTAATATAAAATTAAAGATAATTATTAAAAAGAACATAAAAAAAGAACCATTCAGGACAAGTCTTGCTTGTGTTCTCTCTTCACCTGAATACTTAATATATTTTTTAAAAATTATAAATAATCCAGAAAATACTAAACTTATAGCCACAGTGCCGAACAATGCTATACCAGGTCCATTTGATACTTCTTTTATATGACCATCAGCAGTAAAAGACAGTATACGCGAAAATACATAAGGTGTAAAAATTAAAATAGCAGTAATAAATACTAATGGATATATCAAAAATATTTCCCACCATTTTTTAGTATATTCCTCTTTTGGATAAACCATAAAAAATCTAAAAAGAAAAAAGGCTTGAGATAGACCCAAGAATAAATTTAACCTCAAAAAAAACAATGACATATATTCATTATTAAAATTAACCTGAGAATTTATGTAATTGACCACACCCCAAATTATAGTAGACAGAGTAAAAGCAAAAAAAGTTTTATTGGTTGCTGACTTTCCATTATTTATCAAAACAGTGATTGCTATTATGATACTAACTAGAATAGATAATCCAATAAAAACTAATTTTAAATCAAAGTTAATCATCTGATTATTTTATTATAATATTCGCTTTAAGTCTAGAAGATCTACCGCTCGACTCCTTGGTCTTACCTATTCTAAATGAAGTAAGTATGGTGTCAGTTTTATCGATTTGAGCAAAATCTTTTAAGCTCTCATAAGCATCAGTAATTTTCTTGCTATTTTCTAAAGAAATAGGATCATTACCAAATACCTTAATCCTTTCGTTTAAAAAGAACAGTCCTGTAACAGGCTGAAAGCCGAGACCTAAATCTGTAGATTTTAACCATATATATTGCAATAACTCTCCTGCTTTTACATAAGTCTCTTTTTCAGTATTTTTTATAATAATCAAGCCCGATAATCCGCTGGACTTATAAATATCTGAATTTTGTTTTCCAACTATATGTGCGAAGCCAATTTTTTTATTCAAAAATGATATATTTTTCCATTTTCTGCACAACCAAAAAACAAAAAGCTGAACTGGATTAAATTCAAGTGTTTTAACATATAAACCATGTCTCTTTTTTAATTCTTCATTTTTTGTCCAGGCAACATCAGCAAAAAGTAATGAATGTAATTCTTCTGTCTGAAGGATTATTTCTTCACTTAAACATATCTTGGAAGAAATAAAATCCTTTTCTTCATTTTTATAGAAAAATCTAAAATTAATATCATCATCGCCTTGAATCTTATTTATCTCTTCTTTAATAGATTCAGGTAAATCCTTTTGGTAAAAATTTCTATTTGTACAACGTTTATAAATCGAATCAAATAAACTAGATTTGTATAAATAGTTTTCTATATCATTTTTTTCAAAAGAAATTTCTACAACTAAGTTTGACTCTAAATCACTTGGAAAATATTTTATTTTAGCCTTATAACCGAAGTGATCAGATGCAATTCTTATATTTGTAATTACTGCTCCATGTGACACCATAGAGCCTCCTTCGTGAATATTTAATATGGGATTATCTCTATCTGGAATATTATAAATATTTATCTTATTATCTTCTGTGACAACAAAGTTCCAGGGTTGAGAATTATCACCTGAGGGAGCTTGTATACCATATTCAATTATTTTTTCTAATAAATCTTTATTCATATACTATTTTTGAATCCACTTTTGTTTTATACCTGGTTTAAAATATTTTGGATCTTCGTATTTATGAAATACTATTATTGGATTTATCTTACCTGGTTTTTCTTTGTATGTTTTTCTAAATTCGGAATTTTCTGATATTAGAGCTTTTAATATTTTTTTAGATAGAATTAAATCTAATTCTGGTGATGGTAATTCTGTACTAGATAACTCAATATGTATAAATAATTTCTGATTATTATTTTCATCATAACTGACAGACATAGTGAACTTGCCAGTAATCCTATAATCCATAGATTTTATTTGTATGGCTCTTTTAATTGTTTCTGGATAAACTTGAAAAGCATAATAACTAACAGACAAATCTGTTCTTTCAAATACAAATACAAAAGGTAGCCTCCATTTAGATCTTTTTGGGATGTGAATATCTTTAAAAATATCCTTAAAATGTATATTATTTTTATTTAAATAATCTTTTAGCTCATCATAACGAATAACCCCCCCGCTATCTTTTAAATCATATCTAAAAAGAGGTAATCCACTATAAGAAGAACACAATAAGCCTTTGTTATCTATAGATTTCTGGAAATAAAAATGTTCTGGAATATACTGACACAATGTGGGCAGTTTTGTATTTTGCCAAAAGAAATATCTATATAATTTAGGATGTTTTAGTAAAGTCCTTCTAACTTTTATAGATAAAGGAGTCTCATAAGCCATTGTTCCTAAGTCTACAGTACCATAATGATTTAAAGTTCTTTCAAAACAACCTGGATGGCCAGTACTCTCAAGCACGTAGTCTCTAAAAGATTCTGAAAAACCTTCTGCAGAAAAAATAAATTTAATATCGTACTCTTTCCATTCAATACCCTGATTACTACCGTCTTCTAGTGTATCTTTTAAAAATGGAGCGTAGCTACCTATGATAATCTGATCAAACATCTTACCAAATCTTTTTACTGCTTTTATGATCTCTCTTTTATCTATGCTCGTAGTTATAATACTGATATTATATTTTCCTCTATCTGCTACATGTTTAACAGCTTGATATGTAAACAATCCTCCTATCCATGGCCCCATCGGAAATGCATTGATATATAGAGTGGACTTCTTGTCTATATTGAAATTTGTAACCAAATAAAGCTCAGCAGTTATTGAATATAGTAAATCTTGCTCACTTGTACGAGGAAAATAAAAAGGTTCACCAGTGGAGCCTGAAGTTGAAGCAATGACCCAAGAATTTTTATCTAAAATTCCATCCCAGCATAGCTCATTCAATTCATATTTCCTTAAATAATTATCCTTATCTACAGGAGGGATAAACAATGTATCTTTAAAAGTCTTAATCTTACTACTATCTATATTATTTTCTATTAAAAATTTCTTGTACGCAGGAACTCTTTCTGCCATATCTTTAAACAATTTAAATGCCATTTTTTCTCCTCTTTCTTCCCAGTAAGATGATTTTTTGAAATTCAAATCATCTAGGTAAGAGTTTACATTCTTAATTTGTTTTTTTAGATACGGATTCATAAAAATTATTTTAGAGAATTTTTATTAATTATTGATAATCCTATATCACCTGAAACAATAAATGGTGGTAAATCTTTTTTTATACTTTCATCAAATATCTTTTTCAGAATAGTAGAAATTTTATTAACTTTTTTGTTTAATCTTTTTTCATCAATATTTTTATAAATATATTCATCTGTGACAGATATTAAACCTCCTCCATTTACAATATAGTCAGGACAATAAAGTATACCTTTTTTATGAAGCTCTTGACCTACTTTCATATCTGATAACTGATTATTCGCAGAACCAACTACTATCTTACATTTTAAATCATTTATAGTTTTCTTATTCAAAGCTCCGGACATAGCACATGGACTATAAACATCAACATTTTGGCTGTGGATTTTATTTGTGTCAACAAATTTTACAAAAGGATATTTTTCTATTATTTCTTTTATCTTTTCTTTATCAATATCAGCAATATAAATATTCTTCACACCATTATCCACCAGTATTTTAAGTAATTCCATGCCTACTTTACCTACTCCTTGAATAGAATAAGAGTAATCTGAATATTTTTTATTTTTATATACATGCTCAAGTGCAGAATCTAATGATTTCTTGACTCCTAGGGCTGTAACTTTTTCAGGATTTGCTTTATACCCCACTAAATATTTTGTATACTTTTTCATATACTCAAGATCTTGAACGCTTAATCCAACATCTGTTCCTGTAACAAAAATACCCTTTAATTTATTTAACTCCAAAGCATATGCTTCTAGTAGTTTTTCTCTTGAAAATTTACCAACTGGTTTCATTATTACAGCCTTAGCACCGCCATATGGAAGGCCTGCGAGAGCACTTTTGTATGACATAAGCTTTGCCAATCGCAAAGAATCCTTAAGAGCATCTTTATTAGTTTTGTAATTCCAAAGTCTAGTAGCTCCGAAAGATGGTAATCCATTATTTTTTCTATGTATTGCTATATACCCTTCCAGTTTAGCTTTTTTATTATTTAAACGAATAACCAAAAAATGATCATCATATTCGGGGATAGATTTTAATTCTTTTACAGGAACTACATTTTTATATTCTTCTTTTTTCATAATGATAAATTATAATGATGAATTATGTATAATTCTTTGTTATTTCTAAGTATTTCTTTTATAGCATAATTAGCAATGACTCCACCCAAAATAGCAGCGCTACCCAATTGAGGCCATGAAACTAAATCTTTACTTATAACTTTTTTTACAGACATTAGCATATTAGGGTCTACCTTATCTAAACCATCCACTATGTCATTCATTATAATTCCTCCCATTTCTTCGCGACTTAACTTTTTTTCCTTTAATTCATTCCAGTATGATAAATCTTTATTAAATATTTTATTGTAACCTAGATCATATCTCTCGATATGTAGAACTACACCATCACCATTGTCTGTTATCATTACTATTGGGATTTTATATTTTATAGCTAAAATTCTTATCTCTATTTTCATCAAAAAATTATCTATCTCTTCTATAATACAATCAAGCTTTTTAGCTTTTAATAATAATTCAAGGTTTTTTGTATTTACACCTTTTTGCATTAAATTAACTTTTGCATAAGGATTGTCTTCGTAAATTCTACGTGAAGCAACAACTGTCTTGTTCAATCCTATCTGATGAACTCCTCCGAGAATTCTATTTAGGTTTGTAGTATCAAGTAAATCAAAGTCAGCTATGGTTATTTCATTTGAAATTCCTGCTTGAGTCAAAACAAAGGCTATATTACTACCTACACTCATACCAAAAACTCCAAGTTTTGTATTCCTAAACTTTTCTTGATCTTCTTTGGTTATTAAATCTTGATTTCTATTTGTCTTAAGAGTTAAATAATCATTTTTTAAAACTACCTTAACAAGAGTATTGTTCCAAGGATAATACACATGGGTGTATTTATCTTTATTTTTATCTAAAAACTTTTTAAAATCATTACTTTTGTAAACTTCTTCTTTATCTTTACCTATATATTCATGATTTTTTATGAAAAAGAGTTCTTTCATTTGGAAAGAAAAAGCATCCACAAAACAAATATAGTTCTTTTTTAATAATTCTTTAACCGACTTTTCATTTTTAATAAAAACAGGCTTATACTCCAAATTATTATTCATATATAAATAAATAATATCATAAATCGGGGTTAAAACAAAAATCAGCTTATTTATTAAGATATTCCTGCATTGTTATACAGTGTATTGCTCCACCTCCATAGATTATTTTTGAACAGTCTACACCTATAACTTTATGTTTAGGGAAAATTGACTTCATTATCTTCATAGCTTTTTTATCATTAGGATCATTAAATATAGACATTAATATAATAGAATTACCTATATAAAAATTTGTATAAGAAACAGGAGCTTTTTCTCCATCATTATAAAACATATGTGGCATTGGTAGCTTTATTATATTAAATTTTCTACCATTCTTATCTTTAGAATTTTTAAGTATCTTAAAATTATTATTCAAAATATTATAATTTGGATCTTTTTTTTCTTTTTCATAAGCACAAACAATTGTATTTGAATTCACAAATCTGGCTACCTCATCTACATGTCCATCTGTATGATCATTTACAAGCCCTTCCTGAAGCCAAATAATATTTTCAGCCCCTAAATAAGCTTTTAAATAAATCTCTGTTCTTCCTTTATCTAATTCTTTATTCCTATTTGGATTTAAAAGACACTGTTCAGTGGTCAAAATAGTCCCTTTTCCATTTGATTCTATAGCTCCACCTTCAAGAACTGTATCTGGTTTAAATATTTTATTTTTATTTTTATTTAAAATTTCAAGAAAAACTTTATCATCTTTAAGTAAATCGGTAAATAATGGATCATCTTTCTTACCATAAGCATTATATTGCCATTTTACAAAAGCTATATCTTTCTTATTTTTATTAAATAAAGCAATAGGAGCATAGTCTCTCGTCCATACATCAGCATAATTTTCTATATAAAATTCTATTTTTTCTAAATCAACTTTATATTGAATTAATTTTATTTTTATTCTTTCTTTTTCTTTATCATTTAATACGATAAGCTTTACCTTTTCACTATCGATAAGTATCTTAATAATCTCACAATAATCATTTTCAACTTCTTTTAAATTTTTAGGAAAAGTTATATCTCCATATGGCCACGCAAGCCAAACAGCCGAATGTTTTTCCCATTCGCCTGGCATATAGTAACCTTGTTCTTTTGGAATTTCTATCATAGTATATAAGTTCGCTTCATCAAAATAGCTTTCTTTAAAATGCACACAATAATTTTCTGCTGAAAATTTTGCTCGTACTCGGCCCGTCGGCCTCCGTAAGGCATTTTTCAGAAACTATTTTGATTTCGCTTGTATGATCTTTTTATAAGTATCTGGTCTACGATTTCTTAAGAATCCCCAATCTTCACTTATATAATCATTCATAGCTAAATCTAAAGATACAATTGCTATTTCTTCTTTACTTTTTGAAGCTCTTTTTATAACTTTTCCAAATGCATCAGTTGCAAAAGATTGACCCCAGAATTCTAATTGACCTTCAATTCCAGTCCTATTTACAGCAATTACTGGTAAACTATTCGCAATGGAATGTCCTCGCATTACTGTTTCCCATGCATCGTGCCAATCTCCATCGATGGGTTTATTTCCAATGATGTTCCCAATTGCAGTAGGATAGAAAATCATTTCTGCACCTGAAAGCTTCAGTGAACGAGCTGCTTCAGGAAACCATTGATCAAAACAAATAAGAACAGCAAAAGTTACATTTTTGTGTTTGTATAATCTATAACCATTATCCCCTTCATCAAAATAATCTTTTTCATAAAAGCTTGGATCGTGAGGAATATGAATTTTTCTATATGATGGTTGTACTTCTCCTTTTTCATTTAAAACTACGACTGTGTTATACAACTTTCCATTTTTAGATTTTTCGTAAATAGGTAAAATTATCGAACAACCGTACTTTTTTGATATTGATTTAAAAGCCTCAGTTGATTCTCCTGGAATAGTCTCAAGAAATTTATCTATCTTAACTCCTTTTTTACTTGGAAAATAAGGCGTTTTATAAAGTTCCTGCAAACAGATAATCTCAGCACCTTTAATAGCTGCATTCTCAACCATCTTTAAAGTTTTCTTTAAATTTAATTCCAAATTATCTCCTACCTTACTTTGAATTAAACCTATTTTTATTATTTTACTTTTTATTTTTTTCATATAATGATTCAATCAGCTTCATCAAAATAGATTTCTTCAAAATGCACGGATATTTTTCTGGTGAAAAATTCCTCGTGCTCGGCTCGACAGCCTCCCAAGTCATTTTTCAAAAACTATTTTGATTTCGCTTCTTACGATAATCTATTCTTAAAATCTTGATAACCAAACTTTTTTATAATTTTAATATTACCTTTTTTATCTAAAGTAGCAATACTTGGAAGATTAACTCCATTGAAGGTATTATTCTTGACCATTGTATAGATAGCCATATTCATAAATACCAATTTTTGTCCTATTTCAAGTGGTTTTGCAAAAGAATACTCTCCTATAACATCTCCTGTGAGACAGCTCGGCCCTACTAGACGATAGTTATTACTCTCACCTTCCTTTGCAGGCTTTGCACCTAAAATAGTCGGTAGATAAGGCATTTCAAGAACATCTGGCATATGTGTCGTCGCTGAGACATCAAGTACAGCTATATTTTTATTATTTTTGAATATATCTATTACTTCAGCAACTAAGACTCCTGCATTAAGAGCTATAGCTTCTCCAGGCTCTAGGTAAACAATAAGTTTTGGATGACGCTTTTTAAAATCTAAAATTATTTTACAAAGAAGATCTAAGTCATAATCACTTCTTGTTATATGATGTCCACCACCAAAGTTTACCCATTTCATTTGTAGTAGAAATTCTCCAAACTTTTCTTCAAAAACTTTTAAAGTTCTTTCTAATGCATCAGCTCCAAATTCACATAAATTATGAAAATGTAGACCTTCTAATCCTTTGATATTTTCTCTATCGAAATTTGCAATTATTACACCAAAATGAGAGTCAGGACTACTAGGATCATACATAGATGTCTCAACTTCACTGTGTTCTACATTTACTCTTAATCCACATGATATTTTTTTCTTAGAAGCTTTTATTATTTTCTTAAATTTATTCCACTGAGAAAAAGAATTGAAAACTAGATGGTCAGAATATTTCATATATTCAGTTATATTCTTATCGGTATATGAAGGTGAAAATACATGCATTTCTTTGCCAAACTTTTCATACCCTAGACGCGCTTCACTGACAGAGCTAGCTTCGCTACCTGAAAGATATCTTTTGATTAGAGGGAAAGTCGAATACATCGAAAAACTCTTTAGGGCCATAAGTATACGGGCACCTGTTTTCTTTTCGACTTGATTAAGAATTTTAAGATTATTTTCTAATTTTTCAAGCGAAATCAAATAAGTTGGCGTTTCAATCTTAGAAAAATCAACAGCATCCCACCCCTCTGTCTCAATCCAAGGTTCTATAAATATGTTTTTTGTATTTTTCATTTATCCCAATATTCTATTGTATTTTTACACCATAAGCAAGGTTAATACACCTCCTTCTGATAACATTCTTTGCAAAATACTATTTCATGTTTATCTTTTGAATATGATGTATTTATTTCTTTCTTACAATTATCACATTCTCTATTAAATAATTTGCGAGGCAAAAGCATACCTATACGGATATTGTGACGTTCATTTGGACAGATACGAGGAATTGGTAAATTACATTTTCGATAAAAAGACAACTCCATTGGTGTTATTTTATAAGCTTTACCTGTTATCTCACATTTCAAAATTTTATTCAAAATATCATCCTCAACATCCTTAATATCATCAGGAGTAATATAATCATCAAATTTATATTTAATATCTAAAATATAATCACTCCATAAAAAACCTTTATTAAGAGCTTCTTCTCTTGTAATAGGAAATACTTCGGGTGCTGTTGTCTCATTATAACCAAAAGGTGAAAATTCTGCAGGAAAAAATTCACCATATTTATAAATTCTACCTTTTTTATCCACATACGGTAAATCTTCCATGTGTTTTTTAATTTTTGGTAACAATTCATGATATTCTTCTTTTGTATATTTTTTATTTAATATAATATATTTTCCTCCTCGAACACCAACACATCCAAAACAGTTACTACTATTAGTTGTCGAAGCAGAGTACTCAACATTATTTATCGTCATTTTTTTTAGAGGATCATTTGATAAACAAAATAATAAAAATTTTGAATCATAAGACCCTCCACTATGAGCACATTCATAATTTAATTCTCCTGCTCCATAACAAGAAATGTCTTGTGAATCTTTAACCCACCCAGAAATAGAAAGATTCTTGCAATTTTCTAATTTTGTACTTTCCCAACAATTTTTAGCATTATTACATTCTGAAAGATTGTTACCAGTTGAATTTATGGATTTAAATATCAAATTTTCTCTATGAGGAAAATTATTCCATATAGGAATTATTTGTTCTTTCCACCAATTTAAACCTGAGGCCGATGAAATAGGGTATTTTTTTATAAATTGTTCATAATCATCTTTCTCGTATTGTTTATTTAAAATAAAATACTTTTTATTTCGAAGTCCAGAACAACCAATAATATTACTACAGTTATGACAATCATAAGACAAAAAAGTATCAATGCAATCATAAGATTCACTACAGTAATGTGTCATATAACTTCTCTCACAGTGTATATTGTTTGAAGAATAGTCTAAATTAAACACCCAATAATTATCAAAACAATTCTTCCCAAATACTTCATAAGTATTATATGCTGAGTCTTCGTTGTGCAACCCTCCTACGTTCATATAACAATTTTTATCATCAGTTTCTTGGCTAACCCATTCACTATCAATGCAATTTGAATTATTTATAGAAATATGAGGAACATTAAAAAATAACTCTTTCCACTGTTCAAAAAAAGGTTTACTAAAATCATAATCTTTGCCATACGAGTAAAAATCCAAGTTATCACTATACCAACAACTGTTACAATACATTTTATATTTTTTATCAGGAGAAACTCTAGATACTACACTATTATTACAAAGATCACACGTTCGTTTATAAAATACTCTTTCATTCCTAAATGCCAATCTTCTTTGCTCTCTACACTCTATACAAAATGTTGGCGAAGGAACTTTGATCTTTTCATAAAACAAAAAATCATCAGGCTCTATTACAAAGTCTTTTTTACAATTCTGGCATGTTCTATTTTCTGATTTATGTTCCATATTATTTTTCTACATATCTACGCCATGGCGTAGATATGTAATTCATAATTAGTCTAATACACCTCTTTCTGATAACATTTCTCACAATAAACAATTTCTGGACGGTCTGGTGAGTATGAGGTCTCGAAGGTATTGGTACACCCTTCTTTCATACACGATCTATGCCAGAGCTTCATCGGATTACGTTGAGCAAGACGTTCATAGTGTCTACAGTTAGGACAGAGGCGTGGTAAGGGTAAGTTCATATGTCTATAGAAGGATAGTTCTTCAGGGATGATCTTGAAGGCTTCTGTGCATTGTTGATTACAAGTACCTTTATGACTACATTCTATGACTTTGTTTAGGATATCTGTATCAGGTATATCCTTTATAGAGTCTGGGATGTCTTCAGTGTGTATATCTATACTGTAGTTACGTTCTTCCTTGTCTTTCCATCTATATCCTTGTTCTAGAGCTTGCTCCTTTGTTAATGGGAAGTATTCTTGAGCTATGGTTTCATTGTAAGCAAATGGTGATAGTTCAGATGGGAAGAATTCACCGTACTTGTATATTCTACCTTTAGAATCTATGTAGGGCATGTCGGACATATGTTGGATGATTTTTGGTACGAGTTCTTCGTATTGTTCGCGGGTATATTGGCGGTTGAGGATGCAGTAATTCTTAGAGTTTAAAGAAACACAGCCAAAAAGATTTGATGAATTTGAAACACATGAGTGTGAATATTGTGAATTAGAAGCATTCCCTGATGCAACTCCAAATTTTAAATTATAAGCATTACCTACACCCTGACCTTCATAGCACAGTTCAGGTTTAGCACCTACCGTTATATCGTAATTGTCAGATCCTCCAATATTTAAAAATCTCCATACATAACTTGAATTATTTGCTTTATTTACATCATAAGAATAATGACAATTATTTGAAAATTCTATTCCATTACCTGAAACATTATTAGATCCAATAATATTAGCAAATTTTCTTATACATTTTTGTAATTTTTTAGAATAAATATCTTTCAATTTCATCAATTCGAGGTATGAATTAAGATTATAATCACGAATTGTTTTTAAGTATTCTTCTTTAGTAAACTGTTCATTGAATATGCAATAATTTTTATTTCTTAAATTCCAACAGCCAAAACAATTTGAACAATTTTTACAATCGTATAAAAAGTATGAATCATTGCAGCTTACTGATTTTTCAGAATATAATAGATTAAAACTATTATTACATTCTATGCATTCATAAATATAATTATTATTATGAGAAGTTAAAGTATCTAAAACATTCTGACAATCATTAATACCCTCAGAATAAGAACAATTTTCATTTTTATTAGCTGAAAAAACCAAAAAACAATTTTTCGAATCAATTGTCATATTTGCATATTCAGTATCTATTCCATTTAAATTAGAAATATTTGGTAAGGGAACTTTTTCTAATAACTCCATAAATTGAATAAAAAATGGTTTAGAAAAATCATATTCTCTTCCGTAGACCAATGGATCCCAACCATCACTCCACCAAAGTTTTTGATCATAAGAAACAAACTTTTTGTCTACTGAAAAAGTAGTAATAATATTTTCATTATGTCCTAATCCATCACACTTACGATGATATAAATTCCTTACATTTCTCCAAGACATACGTCTTTGACTTCTACACTCAGGACAAAAAGTTGGTGGAAGGACTTTTATCTTTTCATAAAACAAAAAATCATCTGGCTCTATTACAAAGTCATTCTTACAATTTTGACATATTTTTGTTTCAGAGTTATTCCCCATATATTTTATTACCCATAGATAGGGGTTAAACCCCTATCTGAAATTACAATTGATTAGTATCCCTTTTTAAGTGCAGCTGGTATGTCTTTTAGTTTCTTTATATTAGTTGTAAGTCCTACTTTTGCCATTTCGTCTATAAATATCTTAGAATCAAGACTCTTATCTTCTGTATTTTTCGTGCCTATTCCTCCCCATTTACCTTCTAATACTAGTTTGGCACAAGTAACCGTCGGAATAGCTGTTGTATAACCAATAGCATTACCTCCTGTTTCTTTGAAAGCTTCTTTATGATCGCAAACATTGTAGATATATACTGCCTTTTTCTTTCCATCTTTAGTTCCAGTAATAATGTTTCCAATATTTGTCTTTCCGACATATCCACTATTGAAATCTTCACCTTTTGGAAGGATTGCCTTCAAGAATTTAACTGGTACAATTTTCTCTCCATTATAATCAACTGGATCTATACGAGTAAGACCGACATTATATAAAACACGTAAATAAGTTAAATATGTAGTAGAAAATGTCATCCAGAAGCGAATACGCTTCAATCCTGGTATATGTGTTGGGATAGTCTCTAACTCTTCATGATACATAAGGTAAGGAGTGAACTTCCCTGCTTCAGGAAAATTAAATTCAAAGAAAGGAGCATCCTCATCGATAAGTTTCATTCTCTCTTGCCATTTACCCTTCTCCCAGAATTTAATAGGCAAAATAAGTTCACGAAGATTTATCTCAGGATCAAAATTCGGAGCAAATTTAATCTTTTCATCTTTTGAACCACCGTTACAATCTAGAATATCGATAGTCTCTATCTTATTGAAAAGATAGTCGCGAGCATAAGCAGAGTAAATATTTGAAACACCTGGGTCAAAGCCAGAGCCTAGAATAGCAAGGAGATTTTTCTTCTTGAAAGCTTCATTCTTTTCTAATTGTAATTTATAGGAAAAGCCATATTTCTCTGGATTCTCATAACAAGCTGTGTCTATATAATTCACTCCATATTCTAAACAAGCATCCATGACTACTAAGTTGTCATAAGGACTACCCCAGTTTACGACCAAAGTTGGCTGTATTTCTTTTAATAAATTTAAAAAGTTACTTCCAGTTCCAACATCAGTTATGTGTATCTTTAGATCCACTTTACCTTTTGACTTTTTTAATACTGACTGACGAACAGCCTCACACTTACTAGGTGTTCTACCTACTACATGAATTTCAGAAAAAATATCTTTAAACTGGGCCATTTTATGCAAACCAACACTTCCAACATTTCCACAACCAATAACTAAAATTTTAGACATTTTTATATTCGTCAAAGGCATTACGCCGACGATAAAGATAAATTAATAACAGTATTAGTTTACTATCGATATTATATACTGTCAATTTAATCCAAGCTTATTTTACTTGATTTATCTAATATTTATACTATAATTTAGAAACTAATAACCTTATAGAAAAATATGACTAAAAAAATAATTGTGAACAAATTTGGAGGTGGAATCCTTAAAAAAGAGTTACTTCCGATTATAACTAAAAGATTAAAAGAAGAGATGAACTCCGGCTTTTCTCCTGTTGCTGTCGTATCTGCTATGCCAGGAGTTACAGACAAACTTGTATCTATCCTAACAACGATTGATAGTGATAAAATATCATCAAAAGAAGCAACGAATTTAATAGTTAGTTTTATTAAAGAACTAAAATCTAATCATACTCAAATTATTAATGATTTAGGTTTTAATAAAAATGATATCGAGAAATTAAATATTGAATTGGAAAGTTTATTTACTCAACTAGAAGATGACCTACTTGTAATAGTAGCTACTGAGATGAATTCGTACGAGGATAAAATAGTTTCTTACGGAGAGAAACTATCTGCTACTATTTTAAATAATTATTTCAATATAAATGGATTAAAGACTAGAAGAGTTTTAGCAGAAGAAGTACCTATCATAACTGATAATAACTTTAAGAATGCGAATATAGATTATAAAATATCAGAAAAAAATGTAATAGATAAAATATCTAAGGTTACAGAGATACCTATAGTTGCTGGATTTACTGGTATAACAAATAAAGGTCATACTACAACTTTAGGTCGTGGAGGTACAGATACTACAGCTTGCTTCATAGGTGCGGCACTTAAAGCATCTAAAGTTATATTATGGAAAGATGTAGGAGGAGTTCTATCTGCTGATCCTAAAATAATAAAAAAAGCTAAGACTATCTCAGTGATCAACTATATGGAAGCTGAAGAATCAGGTAAGATAATTCACTATAAAGCTATACAATATATAAAATTATTCAACACTCCATTAGAAATAGCATCAATCATAAATCCAAAACAAAAAACGAAGATTGAAGATAATAAGAAAATCCAAAAAGGTGCAAAGATTATAAGCATTAAGAAAGATTTGAATTTTATACTTATCACAGACGAAATAATAAAGCTAAATGATTTATTGATGATAGTAAGTGATGTTTTTAATAAATATAAATTAGATATTCTTCTTATCAGTAATACCCACTATAGCCTACAATTGGTAGTAGAAAATAATAACGGTCAATTAAATAGTGCATTTGCTGAACTTAGAGAAAAAGTATCTAAAATTGAAATGGTTAATACAAATATGGTATTTTTAGTTGGACGTTTTGATGCTAAGGATGTAAGTAACTTCAATGATTTATTAGTAAAAATGGGAACAGACCTACTTATCAGTGCCTTCTATTATGAGGATTGTAATAGAATAGAAGCTGTTATAAAGACTGATGATATCAATCAAGTTGTCAAAGTATTGCATAAAAAATTTATTAAATAATAAACAGTGAAAAGCTACGCAAATTATATTATGAAAAAATACAAAGTTGGAATTTTAGGTGCTACAGGTATGGTTGGACAAAATTATATAAGACTTTTAGAGAACCATCCTTGGTTTTCTGTTGTGTATTTAGCTGCATCAGCAAACTCTGCCGGTATCACTTACAGTGAAGCTGTAAAAGGACGATGGCAAATGATAACCCCCATTCCCGAGAAAATTAAAAATATTAAAGTTGAAGATGTTTCAGAAATTGAAAAAGCAGTTAAAAAATGTGATTTTGTTTTTTCAGCTTTTGAGATTAGTGATAAAAATCTAGTTAAAGAGATAGAAGAAAAATATGCAGCAGCAGGAATACCAGTAGTATCAAATGCATCTGCAAATAGATGGACTCTCGATGTACCAATGCTTATACCAGAGATAAATCCAGAACATTTAGATATCATTCCTATACAAAAAAAGAATCATGGGTGGGATAAAGGATTTATAGCGGTTAAGCCTAATTGCAGTCTTCAAAGTTATTTAACTCCGATATATGCTCTAATCAAGGCTGGCTACTCTATCAACAAAATAATGATTACTACACTTCAGGCTGTTTCAGGAGCGGGATATCCAGGAGTACCCAGTCTAGACATGATAGACAATGTCGTTCCATTTATCGGAGGAGAAGAAGACAAGACAGAAAATGAACCTTTGAAAATTTTAGGTGATATAAAAAATGGAAAATTCGTCAACTTAAATAATCTAGAAATTTCTGCTACTTGTACAAGAGTACCTGTGTCAGACGGACACTTGGCTACTGTGAATATTTCATTCAAAGGAAAAATTCCTACAAAAGAAGAAATAATAAAAATTTGGTCAGAATTCAAATCAGTCCCTCAAGATTTAAAACTTCCTTTCGCTCCAATACAACCGATAATTTATACAGAAGAAGAAAATAGACCACAGCCTAAAAAAGATAGGAATACAGACAAAGGAATGACCACAACAGTCGGTAGACTACGAAAATGTAATATATTTGATTATAAGTTTGTGGCACTATCCCACAATACAGTCCGGGGTGCTGCGGGTGGAGGAATACTCAATGCTGAACTTTTAGTTAAAAAAGGGTACATTAAATAAAATAAAAATGACTAGGCAAGACCTAGTCATTTTTATTTTACCATCCAAATTCTTTTCCAACATCTTCAGGGGATTCGCGCTTTTTAGCTACCACTATGTGACCATTTTCTGCTATTATTTTAATCGGTGAAGACAGCATACAATGCTGAGCTGCAAGTGAATTTTGATAAGCACCAGTATCATAGACAACTATATACATAGGATCGCCATCATTATTGCTTGAGTCATACTCTGGTAGAGTAACAGCGCCATCAGTGCCAGTGTAAATATCATCTGAATCACAAGAAGAACCAGCAAGCCAAACATCAGTCAATTCTCCATCTCTCTTATTGTTAACAGGTGAAATCGCCCACTTTTGTTTAATAGCCCAAGTATCAAGTAAGTCATTCATAAAACTACCATCCATTACATACCATTTTTTAGCAGGACTATTCTTCTGAGTTATTGATTTTGTATCTATTATTTTAAAAACTGAAATCTGTGCAGGTGCAACCATATATCGCCCCCATTCACAAACTATATTTGGATGAGGAAGTTCTCTTTTTTCTGATTCTTTTTTTACCAACTCTAATATTTTTTTCAATAATTTATCTACTGGATAACCTTTTGTACGAGTATAAGGAATAGGCATACCTCCACCAATATCAAGCGTGTCTAGAGATGGATTCTGTTCCTTTAATTTAAAATAAACGTCAAGAGCATATTTTATAGGAACAATTACATCTGAAAGCTTTTCAATCTGTGAGCCTATATGATAGTGAAGAATTTTCAAATTCTTGAAAGACCCCATCTTCAAAATTTCTTTGGCAGAGAAACCAAAACGATCTATTGGTTTATTCCAATAAGAAGCAGACTTAATAGGCATATCAAGTCTAATACCAACATCATATTTTGAGTACTGAAGGAAACGTAATTCATTTGGGCCTTCAATCAAAGGAAAAATCTTAACTCCTTTATGCTGAAGATCATCAATCAAATTTATATATTTATCAGTTTTCGGTCCAGAACAAAGAATACGAATATTTGGATTGAATGTTTCTTGTTCAAGCATTTTCTTGACCAACCATAGTTCATTATATGAAGAAGTTTCCAAGTGAGCTCCTTCTCCTACGATAGACATAACCATCTCTTTAGTCTGGTTAACCTTCATAGGATAGTGATAAAAGAATTTGCCTTTATATCCTACTTTTTTAGATAAAGCCGCAGCTAAGTCTAAGAAGTCTTCTAACCTCTCTTCAATAACAAAAGGCATCAATATCTCTAATGATGTTCCAAATTTTTCAGCCAAGTAACGAACATTGTATATATTATGCCCTTCTTTTATTATTAAATCTCCGTCCTTATTAAAATCAAAGTATTGAGTGTTAAAATCATTTATACCAAGCTTCCAAAGTTTCTTAGAAGCAATTGAACGTTTTGTCATTCCTTTTATCAAGCATTAATATCACGATAAGTCTCGCAACACCACGACCTGTAATAAAAATAATAATATTGACAATCATAGCAAAAATATGGGATTTGTAAATAGTAAAAAACTTAGCCAATTATGGCTAAGTTTTTTTTAAATAAATTCTTTAAACCCATATACTTCTTTATCTAATAAAGAACATTCTTTATTGTGTATCAATTGCCCCTTGGGACAATTACAAGTACGTATACGAGGATAAAGATCTTTGTATTGAGGATATTCTTTCAATAAAACACCACCTACTTTTTCAAAGTGATTTTGAATAACTTTATTACTAGTGACACTTACAGGAAAATAATCTTTCTTATTACAGTAATCTAATCTTGCCGTTATAAAATCTCTTCCAATTGCATTTCCCTTATACTTAGGAATAACATAGTTAGAGCCTAACTCAGTAATAAGTCTTGTTTTATCATCCCACATTTTTTCTCCAGTTCTATTATCTAGACAAGAGATAACACTAGCTGCACCGACAAAATCTCCTCCATCTAGAGCAAAGACAATACAAAGTGAATTTTTTAAATAAAAATCAACTTCCCTTTCGACCAGATAAATATTTTTATCTGATTTGGTCGCCTTAGATAATTGTTCTAAGACATACATTAATTTTTGATTATTTAAATCAAATTCTCCAAAAGATACAAAATTAATTTCTATCATGACTATTATTTTTTAAATGAACAATTAAAAGAACAAAAAACGACCTCTTTATTGAGATCGCTTTTAAAAGTTCATTTAAATTTGGTGGAATTTAATTATACATATAAACACTCACAAGCGACCTCAAATTTTGAGTCACTTGTACGACGGTTATTTATTTGCTTTTGTATAAATATATACATAATTAATGTATACAATTTTTAAAAATATATGTCAATAAAAAATGCACACTTTTAAGTATACATTTTTTATAAATTAAATTTTATAGACCTTCTTCCTTTAACTTCTCAATTATTTCCTTATTCTTTTTTGAGAGTTTATTAGGCATAATTACTTCTATATTGATAAGAATATCTCCTCTACCTCTAGTTGAAGGAACGCCTTTACCTTTCACTCTCAGAATTTCACCATTATTTATACCTTCAGGAATTTTAACTTCGATTTTTTTACCTTCTAAGGTAAGTAGATTATAAGTCATACCAAGAAGAGCATCTGTCAATTTTATTTTTAAATCCATAACTAGATTCAAATCTTCGCGCGTAAAAACATTATGAGATTTAACATTTAATTTGATATACAAATCACCAGTTTCTCCTCCTTGAATCGCTTCTCCTTGACCTCTTACTCGTAGAGTCTCACCATTGTTTATCCCAGCTGGTATCTTTACACTTATCTCTTCATCTTTTTTAATAACTCCAGAACCACGACATTCGGTACATTTTTCAGATGGAATTTTTCCATTACCTAAACAAGTATCACAAGTTTTAACTGTAGAGAAATTGCCAAGTATAGAGCGTCTCACCTCGCGGACTTGACCCTGACCGTTACAGACTTTACATGTATCCATCTTAGATCCTGGCTTTCCACCTGACCCACTACAAGTATGACAAGTTGATTGTTTATTTATTTTTATGGTTTTATCTACTCCAAAAATTGATTCTTCAAAAGATAAATTTATCTCAGTTGACATATCTCTTCCTTTTCTAGCTTTTTGTCTTCCTCTTCCTCCACCAAAAAAGTCTCCAAAGATATCTCCTAAGTCTCCCATATCAAACTCCATTCCTCCATTTTGTCCTGAGAAATCAAAACCACCAAAGCCTCCTTGTTGCCCTCCATACCCGCCTCCTCCAAAGCCTTGAGGTCCATCTGCACTACCAAATTGATCAAAAGAAGCTCTCTTCTTATCATCTGAAAGTACTTGATATGCTTCATTAATCTCCTTGAATTTAGTATCGTCACCTTTATTCTTATCTGGATGATGAGTGTGAGCAAGCTTGTGAAAAGCTTTTTTTATTTCTTCTTTTGAAGCATTTTTATCTACTCCTAATGTTTTGTAATAATCTTCGGGCATATATTTACTTTATCATTATAATGCTCCATCTCAAATAGCTTTCTTCAAAATACACGCATAAAATCTTGCTAGATTTTTGCTCTGCTCGGTCCAGTCGACCTGCGCAAGTTATTTCTCAGAAACTATTTGAGAATACGCATTATTATATTCAATGGCTGAAAGAAAATAATCAGTAAGCCTATTATTTCTGTTCAGGATTCTCATTTACCTCTGCGTCTTTTATTTCTGGTTCTTGAGCTTCAGGAGTTGGATTCTCTCCTTCCTTTGTAGCATCTCCTTGCTTACTCATAGCTTCACCTATCTTAGACATTTCAGTAGAAAGTCCTTCTGTAGCCTTTTTAATAGCTTCTAAATCATTTCCTTCTTTAGCCTTTTTAACTTCAGCTATTTTATTTTCAATCTCAGTTTTAATTTCTGGTGTTACTTTATCTCCATAATCTTTTACAGATTTTTCGGCTGTAAAGATCATCATCTCTGCTGTATTTTTAACATCAGCTAATTCTTTCTTCTTGGAATCTTCATCGGCATGAGCTTCTGCTTCATCACGCATCTTTTTAATATCTGCATCTGTAAGTCCAGATGAAGCTTCAATGCGGATAGACTGAACTTTACCTGAGGCCTTATCCATAGCTTTAACATTCAAGATTCCATTTGCATCAACATCAAAAGTAACTTCAACTTGAGGAATACCACGAGGTGATGGTGGAATACCATCTAGTATAAATCTACCGAGAGATTTATTGTCACTAGCCATTGGACGTTCGCCTTGAGTTATATGTATTTCTACACTTGTTTGATTATCTGCAGCTGTTGAGAATATCTGAGACTTTGAAGAAGGAATAGTTGTATTTCTTTCTACTAGTTTTGTTGCTACTCCTCCGAGAGTTTCAATACCAAGAGATAAAGGAATAACATCCAAAAGTAGAACATCGCGAACATCTCCTTGCAATACTCCAGCTTGTACAGCAGCACCAAGGGCCACAACTTCATCTGGATTTATTGATCGATTAGGTTCCTTACCAAACAATTGCTTCACAGCTTCTACGATAGCTGGCATTCTGGTCTGACCTCCAACCAAGATAACTTCATTGATCTCGTTCATTTTAAATGGAGATGCCTCTATAGCGCGCTTTGTTATCTCTATAGAACGAGTGACATATTCTTCTGAAAGTGATTCTAAGACAGCACGAGACATTTTCAAAAGTAAGTGTTTAGGTCCTTGTGCATCTGAAGTTATAAATGGAATATTTATTTCTGATTCCATAGTTGTTGAAAGTTCATGCTTGGTTTTCTCAGCTGCTTCCTTTAGACGCTGAAGAGCAAGAACATCTTTTGTAACATCAATACCTGATTCTTTCTTGTATTCATCTGCAATCCATCGAACTACTTTTTGATCTATATCTTCACCACCCATATGTGAGTCTCCATCTGTAGATTTAACTTCGATAACATCATCACCAACTTCTAGTACAGATACATCAAATGTACCTCCACCAAAGTCGTAGACAACTATCTTTTCATTCTTTTTTGTATTAAATCCATATGCGAGAGCTGCAGCAGTAGGCTCATTTATGATTCTCTTAACATCAAGTCCTGCAATGATACCTGCATCTTTTGTTGCTTTTCTTTGTGCATCATTAAAGTATGCAGGAACAGTGATAACTGCTTCTGTAATTTTCTCTCCAAGCTTTGCTTCGACATCTGCTTTTATTTTACTTAAAATCATAGCAGAAATCTCTTCTGGTCGAAGCCACTTGTCTCCGATCTTTGTCTCTACTCCACCAGTACTTCCTTTTTGTATTTTATATGGAATAGTTTTCTCATCCTTTTGAATTTCAGGATCGTCGTACATGTGACCAATGAATCTCTTTATACCATAAACTGTATTTTCAGGATTCGTCACAGCTTGACGCTTTGCGAGAAGACCTACCATTCTATCACCATTTTTTGTGACAGTAACTACTGAAGGAGTCGTACGAGCACCTTCTATATTTTCTATAATTTTTGGTTGACCACCTTCGATGATAGCAACCGCACTATTTGTTGTACCCAAATCGATACCTATTATTTTTGACATATATTTTTATATAATTAACTAATAATTTTGATAATAAAATTAACATTATAAATTTTTGAATAAATAAAATAGTCTTTGAGAAAAGACTTGCACAGGGCAATTGGCCCGAGCAGAGAAATTTCCTAGCAAGGAAATATTCGTGCTTTTCAAGAAGAGCTATTTTATGATTTCAAAAATCTAAACTACCTCAAGTATACACTTACACTTTATTTTTGACAAGTATTTAGTGGTCGCTAAATACTTGTACAATATATAAAAAAGTTGTAATATAGTCAATATGATAAAAAAGCCTTCAATTCAAAAGGCAATTCTAAAAAACCTTTCAAAAAAAGGGGTTGTCGCCGTCGATTCTATTAAGAATGATGTAGAAAATGCCATCCTAAGCCAATCTGAGACTAGTAATAAGACTGGATATGCTATCGCTCGTTCTATCAAGAATCTCCTCTCAGATGGCCTCGTAGAAGCTTTCAACTCTGAGCATAAGCAATATATACGCCTTACTAAAGAAGGAAAACAAAAGTTAAACAATATAGCCCTTGAATGTGAATCTAGCTTGGTCTCTACAACCTGGGATGGTAATTGGAGAATAATACTTCTTGATATTCCTGAAGAAAGAAAAAGTGAACGTGAAGCCCTCCGCTACTTATTAAAAAAAGCAGGATTTGTATGTTTGAAAAATTCAGTTTGGATATCTATGTACCCTTTTGAACATCTTTTCACTAATATAAAAAAAGACTTGAATCTTTCAACTGAACTTATAATAATCGTAACAGATAAAATAGACAAAGAAACAGAAAAAGAATTCTTTACTATCTGTAAATAATACTCCATAAAAAAATTCTCGGACTCACCACACAATAAAATATGCTCCCATTTTTTGCTCGTACTCGGCCCTTATCTCACGATATGATTTACTAATCAGCCCTCCGTAAGGGTTCGCTCGAGAACATTTTTATTTCGTATTATTTTTTATACTCGTAGATATTCACTCTAGCTGGACGGACGACCCTCTCACCTATTTTATATCCAACTTGTATGATACTTTCGATAGTATGATCTAGTTCTTCTTTTTCAGTCTCTACTGCACTTATAGAATGATGCAAATTGGGATCAAATTTAACTCCAATCTGGTCTATTTTTTCTATTCCAGAATCAGCTAATCCTGTCATAAATTGAGAATAAATATACTCTACACCCATTCGCCAGTTAGGATCTACCTTCTCCCATGATTCTTTATTTTGAAATGCCATATCAAAGCTATCTAATGCAGGCATTAAATTCCTAGCCATTTTCTCTCGAGCTATAACAGATATATTCAAACGAGTTGAATCTAACTCTTTCTGTAGATTTATATAGTCAGCCTTTGCTCTCTGCCAACCAGTCAGATATTCTTCCTTTTCCTTACGACAAGTTTTTAATTCTTCACGAAGTTTTTTTGTTATATCTTTAGTTGGCAAAGCCTCTCCATCTTCCGTAGAATCTACAAAAGTTAAATCTTCGAAATCATCTTCTCTTTTGTCATCAATATCTCTTTCTTCTTTTTTTACTTCTTCTTCATTCATGTTGTTTATAGTATACAAAAATCAGAGACTTTTCAAGTCTCTGATTTTTGTATATATTTATCTATTCTTTGATGTCCAGATATTCTCCCACCATTCAGAGACCCTACCTTCTAGTATTTCTTTACCTAATTTCTTAGCAGAATCAGTTTTCAAATTTTTATATTGAGCATTAACCTGATCATTACCTTTTCCGACGAGCCACATCTCTGCTTCATGATTACCTTGGTGAACATATTCCTTAAGTAAAAGCATCTGATCTAGTAAATCAGCATCTTTTGCTATTATTGATTCTTTGCTTTTTCTTTCTTCGAATTCTTGATCTATTTCTAGCAGATCACCAAAAGGTAGATCACCTAGCTGATCTTTAGATATTTCTTCTTCAAAAATTTTTACATATTTCTTGTGGATATAATTATGGTCTCCACTTCTAACCTCTTTTACATCATGAAGAAATCCCATCATCATAGTTTTATATGGATCAACATTTTCTAACTTTGCTAAGAACCAAGCTATAAGTGAAACGCGATAAGAATGAGTAGCAATATTATCAGATAAATCTTGAGATAAAAGTACCTGCTGATGAATTCTAGGTAGTTTTCTCATTGTTCCTATCTCAAATAAAAAGTTTACTATTTGTTTATTTTTATTATTTTCTTCCATATTTAAGATTATACAACTTACAATATATTAAGCAAAAAGCCCCCGTAAGGGGCTTTTTGTAAGTATTATCTTTTTGACCATTGTGGGGACTTTCTTGCTTTCTTGAGTCCGAATTTCTTTCTTTCGACAACTCTAGGATCACGTTTAAGCATTTTAGCCTTCTTTAATCCTGAACGTAGTTCAGCATCATAGAGAACCAATGCACGAGAGATACCATGACGAGTTGCTTCAGCTTGAGCATGTGAACCTCCACCTTTTGTAGTAACTACTACTTCAAACTTTTCTGCTGGTGTTGCTGTCTCAAATGCACCTGTAACTATCTTCTTTAATTCTGGAGTTGAGAAATATTCTGTAAAATCTTTTCCGTTGACTGTATATGAAGTTTTTGAGGCTTTATATAGACGGACTACAGCTACTGCTGTCTTTCTACGTCCTATTGCTCTAAAATATTCTTTTGTTGATGTTTTCTTTTCTGCCATATAATTATTCTGTTATTGTTAAACGTTTCATCATTAATGGTCGAAGTTTGTTTGAAGGAAGCATTCCGTATACAGCTAGTTCGTATAATCCTTTCCATCCTTTCTTGTCTATAATCTTTTCGTTTGTTTTAAGTTTAAATCCTCCTGGCTGACCTGAATAAGTCTCATGTAGAGTCTCCTTCATTCTTCTCTCAGTCATCTTTGTTTTAGATGCATTCTTGATATAAACGCGAACATCAGCTACTTCATTTGCTGTATATTCTGCTGATGTCTTACCCATAAGAGCTTTAGCTGCTGCACTTGCAACACGGCCTAAAACTTTATCTGTAGCATCGATTGTGTGTACTTTTGTCATATATTATATAAATTCAATTACTGCCATTTTACTTGCATCTCCAGCACGACGTCCAAGCTTGGTAACTCGTGTGTAGCCTCCTGTACGACCTTTGTACTTTGGAGCAATGGTGTCAATTAACTTTGTAGCTTCAGCTGTTAAATTATACAAACGTGATATTACTAATCTCTTTGAGGCTAGTGTGCCAACGTTTGCTTTAGTTATAAGCTTCTCTATAGCTGGACGAAGTTCCTTAGCTTTTGCTTCTGTAGTCTCTATTCTTTCGTGTGCGATAAGAGAAAGCATCAAGCCTTTCATTAAGGCATGTCTTTGATTCTTATTTCTTCCAAATTTTCTTACATTATTACCGTGTCTCATAAAATATTTTAATTATCTGATATTACTTAAGTGTTATATTGTATTCTCCGAGAACTTTCTTGATCTCTTGTATACCTTTATCACCAATGCCATCGATTTCTAATAAATCTTCCTTCTTCTTTCTCGCTATTCCTCCAATAGTACGAATATTCGCATCTGTTAGAGCATTAAGTGTGCGAGTTGAAAAGTTTAGAGTATCAATGCGAGTCTTTAAAATATCAGTAAATTCATTACCTTCAGTTTTTTCTTCTTCTGATTCTTTACTTTCTTTTACTTCTTCTTCAAGAATAACTTCTGATTTATTTTTAACAGTAAAACCTACAATTGCTTGTAATTGTTCTACCATTATAACTATAGCTTTTTCAAGAGCTTCACGTGGAGTTAGAGTTCCATCTGTCTCGATTGTCATACGTAGACGGTTATGGTTTGTCTTGTCTCCAACACGCATGTTTTCTACTTCATAAGCTACACGACGAATAGGAGTGAATATAGCATCTACTGAAATAGTACCTACATCATTTTTTTCTTTTTGATGTACATCCTTAGAAACAAATCCTAGTCCCTTCTTAACTGTCATTTCAATAGAAAGATTTGCTTTTGATGTTACTTCTGCTATGTATAAATCTTTATTTAAAACTTCAACTTGACCACCAACTTCTATATCAGCGGCTGTAACTAGCTTTGGTCCTTTTATTGAAAGTTTAACAGTCTGAGGTTCATCAGAAAGTAAACGAAAACGAACTTGCTTTAAATGAAGCAAGATAGTTATAACATCTTCTTTAACTCCATCTAGTACTGAAAATTCATGATCTGCTCCTTCTATCTTAAGAGAAGTAATAGCAGAACCTACTAGAGAAGAAAGTATAATACGACGAAGAGAATTACCCAAGGTATGTCCGTACCCAGGGTAAAGGCCATCGATTTCATAGACACCTTTAGTGTCTACTTCAGAAACGATAGATAATTTGGATGGTAATATGATATTTAAATCAGACATATGATATTTGCGAATGCATTCGCAATAAATTATTTATTAAAAATTAACCATACGGCTCTCAATTAACGACTATAAAATTCAAGCACTGTGTTAAGGTCAAGATAACCTTCTATATTTTTAGGTTTACCAACAACTGTTCCTGATAATGTTTCAACATTAAATGTTAACCAGTTAGGGGCAGTATATTCTTTCATTTTCTTAGCCATATCTGCAAATAAAGGACTCTTCTTACTTCCTTCACGGACAGCTATAACATCTCCAACTTTTACGCGTAAAGATGCAACTGTTGTCTTCTTGCCATTTACTGTAAAATGTCCATGTGATGCCATCTGACGAGAAAGTCTTCTTGTGTGGGCAAGTCCTAGTCTGTAAGCTACGTTATCAAGTCTTGTTTCAAGTAATTCAAATAAAGCTTCAGTAGCAGGAATACCTTTAGTAGAAACGGCCTCTTTAATGTAATTTGAAAATTGTTTTTCACTTATGTTGTACATGAAGCGAACTTTTTGCTTTTCTACGAACTGAAGAGCATAGCCAGAAAGGGCTTTTGGTCTCTTATTCTTCATATTCTTTGCATGACGTCCTTCAGATGCAACAAATTTAGCTGTTTGACATTTTTCAAACACACCTGGACCTAATCTTCTACAAATTTTATATTTTTGAACTGTTTTCATTCTTTATTCTTAATTCTTAATTAATAATTCGTATTTAAAATTAGACTCTTCGTGGCTTCTTAGGTTTAGGACCGTTGTGTGGTACTGGGGTCAAGTCTCTTACTCCTGATATTTCTATATCATAAGCCATAAATGCACGGATAGTTGGTTCGCGACCGCTACCAACACCTTTAACTTTAACATCAACTTCTTTTATACCTAATGCTTTAGCTTTTTCTCCTATTACTGATCCAGCTTTTGAAGCAGCAAATGGAGTTCCCTTCTTTGCCCCTTTAAAACCGAGAGAACCTGCTGAAGTCCAAAATAGTGTATTGCCTTCCTTATCTGATAAAACAACTTTTGTATTATTGAAAGTAGCTTCTACGTGCAATGTTCCTGCAACAATTTTCTTCTTAGGAACTTTCGCACCAGTTTTAGGAGCAATAGCTTCTTCTGCTACTGTTTTATTTTCTTCTTCTTTAGTTATAATTTTTATCTTTCCCATATTGATTAGTTTATAGTAGCTATTGATTAGTGATTATGTCTTAGATTCCTTTCGGCGACCAGATGCCATAGTCTTACGAACGTTACCACGGATAGTTCTAGAATTGGTTTTTGTTCTCTGACCATTAACTGGTAATCGACGCATATGTCTGATACCTCTATATGACTTTATGTCTTTCAATCTTTTAATGTTTGAAGATATTTCGCGCTTCAATGATCCTTCGATAGACATTGTCTCTATTACTTTTCTTATAGCATTTTCCTGATCTACAGTTAGAGTATCAGCTTTAACACTAGGATCAATCTCTACTTCTTTTAAAATCTTTCGAGCTCTAGATATACCTATCCCGTAAAGGGCGGTAAGTCCGACATCTAAATGTTTATTATTAGGTATTGTTATTCCAAGGATTCTCATATAAATTATTGTTTTTGTTTATGTTTAGGATTAGAACAAATAACACGGAGATGACCTTCCCGTTTTACCATTTTACACTTTGCACAAATTTTTTTTACAGCTGATTTAATTTTCATAAATTCTTAATCTAAACGAAAGAAAAATAAAGGGTTATTACCCTGTATTTCGAACTTTTACGTTATCGAATTATACTACACTATTTAAATAAAAATGCAAGAGGTACTTATCCTCTCTTAATAATTCTACCCTTACCACCATAAGGATCAAGAAGGACTTCGACTCTATCCCCCAATAGGACTTTAATCCTATGCATCCTCATCTTCCCAGACAAATAACTGATGATGATTTTACCACCACCTATATCTACTCGAAAGAGTGTATTTGGGAGGGCTTCTGTGACTATGCCTATTGCCGTATTGTTGTCTCCTTGTTGATTCATTTATGTGTTTATATCATAACAAAAAAATAATTTTTCGTCAACTTCTACACTTATATTTTTATAATTTTCATACAGATTTTCAGTTTGAATAAAAATATGAGTGAGGAAGCCAACTTATTTTAATATAATATTTATATTTTTGTTATTATCTGGTATTGTTTTAGACCAAAATGGAAATATTTTAACACTTGCAGAAGATATACCAGGATCTTGTTTAAAAATAGTAGGTACATCATTTTTATTTTTACCTGTGATCGAATTTTTAAGTGTAATTATATCCGGATTCCAATTTAATGGTAAATTACCATTCAATTCATAGTCTACACTTTCCATATCTTTTGTGATGACTTGATCACTATTTGAAAATTTAAAAGAAAGCAAAGATAAATCTGGTTCATTTATTTCAGATTTTTCTTTTACAGTGATGTCAGGTAATAATTTATATAAAATAGCAGAAGACAGTTCTTTCTCCTTTAGTAAGATAGCTGTTAGTGTTCCTTTCATTTCAATTTTTGCATTTGGTGTTTTAGAATTTGAATCACCATTAAATTCATAATTAAAATTTACCGCCTCTGGATATAATATATAGCCAGCTGGCACTTGTGCTGCTAATTTTCTCATCAATTTATCTCTAAAGCCTGAAGTATTTGATTGGTATAATTCTTTTTCCTTATCATCTAGAGAATACACAAGACCTGATGAACCACCTGATAAGGGAGTAACTATATGCCCATAAATTTTAGTATATTTTTTAGTTCCCTTATATGAATTTACAGAAAAAGAATCTGGACTACCGTTATAAATATCTCCCGGAAGAAATGCTGTTATTCCTACATTTATTTCTCCTGGCACAATAGTCTCTCCATCTTTTGTATACCCTGGTATAGATACAGATTTATCCGTCTTGTATGTTTTCCCTTTATCATCAGATATAAATGAACCCGAAGCGATTTTCTGAGCTTTAGTACTATATTCATTGTATAAGGTTATCTCACCTTTTGCTTTAGCAGAAGTTTCAGCTGAGGCTGTTAATATAGCATCTTTTACCTCACTGTCATCTACTATCATTACTTCAAAAGGTATATTTTTATTTTTATCAGCTGTAAATTTTAAACTCTTTAATTCCAATGATTCACTTTTTGGAACTACTGTTACCTTTGCATTAAAAAAAACTGTTGAAGCTAAATAAAAGAGACCAATAAAAATCGAAATAATTAATAAGAAAACCAAAAAACTACTTATCGACTTATACTTTCTCGGCATTCGAGGATTTTGAGTCATTCTCTGAGGAAAAGATGAAGTTTTCTTATTTAATTTATTTAAAAAATCATACTTCGATGAATTTTTAATATTAATTTCTTCTGGCTTTACTTTTATTTCTGATTCTGGTTTTAAAATATTTAGATTAGAATTTTTTTCCTCATGTATAACTTCATTAAATAAAACCTTTTCTTTTGGCCTTTGTAAATCTTTGTTATTAAATTTAACGTCTTCTAATATTTTTTTATTCATAAAGTTCTATTCTCCTTGCTGCATTTATCGCTTCTATCATTAAAAATGGATCACATGGGTCATCTTTGATGTTGCATATATTCAAAAACTCTGGACCATCCAATGAAACAATCGTAAATTTCTTATTTAAAACTAAAGACCGAATATAGTCTTCTTTATTAATAATAGAAATAAACCAATCTTTAACATCTGAATCAATTGTTAAAAAAATAGTATTTGGAATAGTTAAAGTACGAGGAAGAGTATCTATACACTCCTTAAAAGATTTATTCCAAGAAGAACTTATTGATTCTAATACTGGCAGTAGTTTATTTTTTTCCTTATCAGACAAACTACCTTTTGTATAAAGATTAAAAATTTCTACAGCATCACGAAGTTCAATATTTAAAGCATTACTTATATTTCTATATAAAGTTTTTCTTCCAAAAGGAAATGAGAGAGACTGTTTTAACACTCCTTTGTATACAATACCGATATCAGTAACCTCTCCACCCACATCTAAGAGTAAATATGAATCATGATTCATATACTTGTCTCTTACTGATAGATACGAAGAAAGCATAAAAGAAGTAAAAGATATTGGTGTATTATGATATGACTTAGAAATTGTTTCTGATATTTTATCCAAACATATTTTAGGACAAAGAGAAATAATCATACTCATCTCTATAGATTTTGTTCTTTTACCCAATGGATCATCTACTTGATATCCATTCAAAGAAATACCTACAATTGGATGTTCTATAACTTCAGAGGAATAGTCATCTAATTCACTGTATTTTTCCTTAAAATCTTTATTTAAAAACTCTATCTCTTTTGAAAGTAAACCATCGACAATCTTCTTTGTAAAAATAAAAGAACTTTCCTTGGACATTTTAATCATCCTAGTTTCAGACAGATACCAAGGAGAAGCTAGAACACAAACTATTTCATCAGGAGCACCGAGGCCACTTTGATAAATATTATTGGCACTAAAACCAAGAGCCAATATCATGTCATTAAGAAAAAGATCAAAATCGATCTCTTTTCTGTTTACTATATCAGTACGTGTTGATTTTATTATTGTAGGTAAATTTTTACTATCAGAAGAGATACGAACCAAAGCTCCACCAACACTTCCAGAGCCTATATCAAATATAGCTACTATCTTTTCTTTCTTTGGTGAAAATAAAAATCCCATAATGATTTCATTATACCTTGTTGTAAAATATTTTACAAAATATTTTACTTGTTTTATTCACTAACATATTAAAAAAAATAAGCGCTACCATTTCTGGCAACGCTTATAATTTAATTATTTTGGTAGTTACATAACATATGTAACTGTACCATCGGAATTTTGGGTTGTTGATTTCGCATTTTTTGTTGATAAAGTTATACATCCATTTGCTGATGTGATCTTGATGTCCCAAATATTAAATGGGGCCTCAAATGAAACAATACTAGGCATACTATCATCATACACAACCTTATATGTAATCCCTTGATAAACAGCATTTGGATCATAGCCTCCCAGCCAAACACTATCAACACCTTTGATAAGACTTTTATCGATTTTAACAATCGATATAGTATTCTTATTTTTCAGATCCAATCTTAGATTTATGATATTCGATTGATTATTGTAATCAACCAAGTCAGACACGAATTGCTGCAATAGACCACTATCATAGAAAGTGACCATTAATTGCCATTTACCGTTAGCTATTGGAGGTAATCGAATACCTGATGGGCTGCCGAAATAAGTAAATTGTTTTCCGTCATTGAAATGGAAAAAATATACTATTTGATTAACATTCCCCGTAGCACTCAACTGAAAATCTTTACTTAAACTGCAACCAACTTCATATCCGAGAGTATAAACACTCGTGTCTACAACTCCATTCTTAACCGTGAAAAATTGTTTAACAGTTAAAAATTTTAACAATGAGTTACTTAAATCTATCTCATAATAGACAGCGAATTTAATCGCTTGTTTATCGTTAATTTGATAAACATCAGAGCTGAGATCAAAAATCTGAATTGACATTAAGTCAACTACCGCAGATTTTAATCCGGAAGATGAAAGTAATACAGCAACTTCTTCTTTGGTTATAGTTGGAACTAAAACCAATTTCGTACGAATCGCCTCAACATCTATCGAAATAGATTCGGCTTCTTTTTTACATGAAAAGAATAAAACAATTATTACAAAAAACAATACTAACTTTTTCATCTTTATATATTTTTAAGATGATTATTATTTTTCCTGGCCACTTTAGTTAAAAAGCGTTGCAAGACAATTTATTTCCTGTATATTTTATCATCTATGACACAAATTGTCAATATGTCAACAGAAAAATACTTACTAGTATCAGTAAATTGAATCAATCAATTATTATTCTAAAATAGCCTTTATTCTACGTATTCCAGCAGAACTAGCCTCTTCTTTTTGTATTTTAAAATGTCCAAGTTCTCCAGTATTTTCTACGTGAGGCCCTCCACAAAACTCCTTAGATAAAGCAACACCATCTTTCCCTTCTATAAAATAGATAGATACAGTCTCTGGATATTTGGCACCAAATTCCATCTGTGCACCAATTTTCTCGGCATCACACAACATCATTTCTTTTCTTATAACTTTTAAATTTTCATTGATACGATCATTTACCCAATCTTCTACTCTTTTCTTTTCATCCTCAGTAAGTTTATGATCACACATAAAGTCCATTCGAAGTCTTTCTTCTGTAATATTACTTCCTCTTTGTTTAATATCAGGAGAAACTATAGCCTGTAAACCAGCCAAGAGTAAATGATGAGCAGTGTGAAGTTTAATTGTCTTATAACTATGATTTGCAAGCCCTCCCTTAAACATACCAGCAGACGAAGTTTGTGAAAGTTTTTGATGTTCTTTTAGTTTAATATTAAAATCTTCCATATCTATACTTCTACCTTTCTCTTTTGCTAATTCTAAAGTGAGTTCAATAGGAAAACCATAACTTTGATATAGGTCAAATGGATCTGTACCTTTTTCAAATTCCTTTAATCCATTTTGAAGTGTCTGACGAAACTTAGATTCTTCTTTGATTATTTCTTCTTTTATTATCTGTTTATTGATTTCTAGTTCAGGATAAGCATCTTTATATTTATTAATTATAATATCAATTATTTTTATTAAATAATCATCTTTGAGTGATAATTTATCTGCAATCCTAACAACTCGACGAAGAATGCGTCTTAATATATAACCACTTCCTGTATTACTAGGAAATCCACCGTCTGCAATAATAAATACACTCGTACGAAGATGGTCGGCAATTATTCTCATTAATTTTCTTGTATCTACCCAATATTCATTCCTCTCATTAATATATTCCTCGTCAGTTTTATCACCATATTTCAATCCAGATAATTCTTCAATTTCAGAAATTATAGAGCTAAATAAATCTGTATCAAATACAGTTTTAACACCTTGCTTTACCATCGTAATTCTCTCCAACCCCATACCAGTATCAACATTGTGCTGAGCAAGCTTTCCAACTACTTTTCCATCTGCTTTCTCATATTCCATAAAAACATTATTCCATATCTCTATGACACGTCCTTCATCATCTGCTTTTACAAATTGATCATGTGACATATCACCAATGCCTTCATCATTTGGATCATAGAAAACTTCAGTATCTCCTCCACAAGGTCCATTATCCCCAGCACTCCACCAATTATTTTTTGCTGGTAAAAAATATATCCTATTTTCAGGTAAATATTTTTTCCAAATATTAAAAGCTTCAATATCACGAGGAGCATCTACATTTCCTTCGAATACAGTCACATAAATTCTATTTATTTCTAAACCCAAGCCTTCTTCTTTATTTGTAAGAAATTCAAAACTCCATTTTATAGCTTCTTCTTTAAAATAATCACCCAGAGACCAATTTCCTAGCATTTCAAAAAAAGTACAATGTCTATTATCTCCTACATCGTCTATATCATTAGTCCTTATACATTTTTGTGCATCAACTAGACGAACGCCCATAGGATGCCCTTGACCTAAGAGATAAGGAACTATAGGTTGCATCCCTGCAGTATTAAAAAGTACAGAAGGATCATTCTCTGGAATTAAAGAAGCTGAAGGTATTATCTTGTGTCCTCTATTTTCAAAAAATTTTAAGAATTTTTGGCGAATCTCATTTGATGTCATCATATATATTCATATTATACTAAAAAGCTCAAACAGAAAAGACCTCATTGTTTTTTAAAAAATGAGGTCTTTGAATAACTAATTTGAACTTTCAATATGATCATCTTTAAAATACTTACTTTTTTTAAGTCTTTCTTCGATAAACCATAAAACTATAAATATAAATAATGTTAAAGTTGTAGCAACTACTGCAATACTGTAAAGGCCTACTCCGCAA
>TBL_comb47_HYPODRAFT_10000324_pt1 | contig 63152 bp, 49 predicted proteins | sample TroBogypolimnion_40_FD_10682 | JGI IMG/M metagenome (IMG submission 10682)
GAACAATAGAATTTATTTATTCTGGCGCGGAGGAAATTACAATCCCACTTTTGCTTATACCGATAATTTTGGGAAGACCTGGTCTAAAGCAGCACCATTAATTCTTTCCTCAAAACTAACTTTGAAAAGGCCTTACGTTAAAGTCTGCTCTAACAATATAGATGAAATTGATTTCGCATTCACAGACGGGCACCCCCGTAATGAACCATTAAATAGTATTTACTTCATGAAATATAAAAAGGGAGTGTTCTACAAAGCCAACGGCACGAAAATAGGCACAATGAAAAATCTTCCTATTAAACATGAAGCTGCAGAAAAAGTTTATGACGCCAAAGCCAATTATGAAAAAACCGGAAACGGATCAAGTGCTTGGGTGTGGGATATTGCACTCGATAAAAACAATATGCCCGTTATAGTTTATACACGCCTTCCCGAAGAAACCACACATCAATATTATTATGCAAAGTTTAACGGCAAAGAGTGGGATAATTATTTTATTGTTAACGGAGGAAAGTGGTTCCCGAGAATGATTACCGCCAAACAGGAGCGGGAATCTGAACCCCATTACTCGGGCGGAATTATTCTTGATCATTCAGATCCTTCAATAGTCTATCTATCCCGTCCCATTAAAGACATTTTTGAAATTGAAAAATGGAGTACAACAAATTCGGGAAAGAATTGGGTATCCGAGGCTGTTACAAGCAATTCATTAAAAGATAACGTGCGTCCATATGTCGTCAGGTATGCGCCCCAATCACTTTTACCCCGTGTTCTCTGGATGTACGGCGATTACAGGCACTACACCGATTTTGCAACTATAATTAAATGCGACAAACCGAATGAAAAACCTTCCAATGAATTTAATGTCAATTCCATTATGAATGCGATGAGGGCTGTTGCAGATTGGCAGATTCAGGAACCATTAAGATACAATATAACCGATTGGACTAACGGTGCCCTCTTTACAGGAATGGTTGAATGGGCTAAAATATCAGGCAATGATAAATATTTTAATTGGCTCATGGATAAAGGGAATCAGGCGCATTGGGCTCTCGGCAACAGAACTTACATGGCCGATGATCACTGCGTAGGACAAATGTACATTGAGATGTTCCGCAAGTTTGGAAATAAGAAAATGATTAACAGCCTAAAAAGCCAATTCGATTGGATTGTAGGGAATCAATCAAAAATATCTTTGCATTTCAAATCCGATTCGGTTACTAATTGCACAGACAGGTGGAGCTGGTGCGATGCTATCTTTATGGGCCCGACGGTGTGGACTAAACTTGCCGCCGTTACAGGACAAAAAAAATATCTCGATTTTATGGAGTCAGAATTCCGCGCTACAACTGTTTATCTTTACAATAAAACAGAACATTTATATTTCAGGGATGATACCTACTTTAATAAGAAAGAAGCTAACGGAAAAAATGTTTTCTGGGGCAGAGGCAACGGATGGGTATTTGCAGGACTAAGCATAATATTGAAAGAACTTCCTAAAGATTATCCCGGCAGAAAATATTTTGAGCAGATCTATCTTGAGATGGCAGAGAAACTTGCATCGCTGCAGGACGTAAACGGATATTGGCATGCAAGCCTTCTTGACCCGGCAAGCTATCCTGCACCGGAAACAAGTGCAAGCGGTTTTTATGTATTTGGATTGGCTTGGGGTATTAATAACGGCTTACTCCCGGCAGATAAATATTTGCCCGCAGTTGAAAAAGGATGGAAAGCACTTGTAAATACAATTCACCCTGACGGCAAACTCGGTTTTGTACAGCCGGTTGGTGCAGATCCGCAAAAAGTAACTGCTGATATGACGGAAGTTTACGGTGTAGGCGCTTTTCTTCTTGCCGGAACTGAAGTTGTTAAACTTGCAAAGTAATTTCAAGAGAACATTATGAAAAGAATATCATTAATATTTTTCGCGGTTTTATTCGCACTAACTTCCGTTTCAAATTGTAATGCACAGGTTAAAAGAAATTTTCTCTGCGGTAAAAACGGCAATGCAGAATTAAAAAACATATTAAAGGAACATGCAACCTTTCACCCATTTCCAAAAATAAATGAACGGGATGAATGGCTTAAAGTACCTGAAAATATACGCAATGAATATATTCATAACGGCGAAAAATATCTAAATAAACCATGGGAAACATTACCCGCTTCTGTCTTTCTTGATTATAAACGTAACGGCAACAGATCACGCTATGAAGATATTTGCTTTAAAAGAAGACAAAAATTAATGAGCCTTGTCTTTGCCGAAATTTTTGAAAACAAAGGACGCTTTCTTGATGACATTGCAAACGGCATATGGCTTGTATGCGAAGAAACCTTTTGGGGAATTCCTGCCCATGTAGGAGCGCAGACAAAAGGGACTGACCTGCCTGATGTTACGGACCCCATTATCGATTTATTTTCTGCAGAGACTGCCGCCATGCTTGCATACATAGATTACCTGATGGAGGATAAATTAAAAGAAGTCTCCCCTCTTATTCCGGAAAGGATTTATTATGAAGAGAACAGAAGAATTTTTTCTGTGTACAAGGAGAAAAGCGCATGGTGGAAAACCGGAACGAATAACTGGAACCCGTGGATAAATTCGAATGTGCTTGCTTCATTGCTGCTCCTTGAAAAAGATAATGCACGCAGGAATGATTTAATTTTTCTTACAATGCAAAGTGTTGATGTATTTATTAACAGCTATCCGGAGGATGGCGGGTGCGATGAAGGCCCCAATTACTGGTCCCGCGCAGCTGGGAGCCTGTTCGATTATCTTGAACTTCTTTACACCGCATCCGATGGTAAAATAAATCTTTATAATGAGCCCCTTATTAAAAAAATGGGACAGTTTATTTATAAAACATGGATAGGCGGAAATTATTTTATAAACTTTGCTGATGCAAGCGCTCTCTCTTATCCCGATCCAATTCTTGTTTTCCGTTTTGGTAATAGAATTAACGATCCCCTTATGTCAGGTTTTGGCGCATGGCTTGCAGCACGAGCATCAACCGGAGTAAAGATAGCAATTCCGGACTTCGGCTCTCCTATTTCCATACTTCCCAATTTATTTCTTATTGATAAAATAGTTAATGCAAAGCAGGTTGAACCCTATACAGCGGAAACATGGCTTCCTGATCTTCAGGTGATGGCAGCAAGGTCTTTTTCTAATTCTGAAAAAGAATTTTACATTGCAGCTAAAGGAGGACATAATGCTGAAAGCCACAATCATAATGATGTAGGCAACTTTATTGTATATTGTAACGGCAAGCCGGTTCTGATTGATGTTGGTGTTGAAACTTACACTGCAAAAACATTCAGCTCAAAAAGGTATGAGATATGGACAATGCAGTCACAGTACCATAACCTGCCTACAATAAATGGCATTCAGCAAAAGGACGGAAGAAATTTCCATGCAGAGAATGTAAAATTCTTAAGCAGTAAAGACAAAACAGATTTTTCCCTCGAACTTGCTAAATGCTACCCTGATGAAGCAGGAATAAATTCATGGTTTAGAAATATTGAGCTTATTAAGGGAAAGAAAGTTATTCTTACAGATAAATATGATCTTAAAGAACGGAAAGGTACAACAACTTTAAATCTAATGACTTGCCTTACTGCCGATTGTTCTTTACCCGGTAAAATAATTTTAATAGGAACCGATTCTTCCAAATATGAAATTGTTTACGATAAAAATAAATTTACAGCCGCCGCAGAAAACATAACCATTGATGATGCCCGCCTTATGCCCGTATGGGGAAAGAAATTAACCCGTATTGTCCTTACAATTACAGACAGCAAACTGAAAGACAGTTATAAAATTGAGGTTGGTGAGATAAATTAATAATTATGAAAAATACCTGTATGCGGGGGCTCGTGCCCCCGCAATAACAAATAAATATTTACTCTATCATGCTTCCAGTTTTTCTACATTCTCACAAATCATTTTGAATAACTCTGCAGGAATGCCTACAAAGATTTCATCATCTTTTATGTTCATATAATTTCTTGCGCCATGATCGCCGAGGCTGTAAATTACTTCCCCTGTAAGGTAAGGCGCTGCTGCAATAGATGAACAGATAGGGGGTCCGGTCATTCCCGCTGCCCGCTTGCCGGAATCATACGCAAAAGCTTCGCATAAAATCATTCCCTGTTTTGCATTGCATATAACTGCTATTACATCAGGTTCAAATGAACCTTTTTCTGCAGGAGCAAAAGATAAAAACTTTACTGTGCCTGCTTTTATCCGGGGATTAGCATTAATAAATCTTCTTGCAGCTCTTGGTGTTCCGAAAAGTCCCATCTTGCATAGAAATTCTCCCGTTGCAATCCTTTCTGACATATCCTTCATTCCGCAGCTGCTTGAACCGCCGTCGCATGTGTGGCTTTCGCAGGTGGTATAAAACGTTTCCCCTTCATACCTTACTTTATCAAGCATCTGGCAAAATCTAATTGGGCTGTCTAATTTGTTCACATCGGGTGGAGGTGCCATTGAGAATGCTATAGCAACAGGCGGATATTGAAGCTTAAGGGCATTCTTCATTCTTACTGCAAATTCAGAGTAGTTTTCCATATTATTCTCGAGTTTAGTAAAATTTTTTAAATGGCATGAGCTAAAGTTTACCTTTAGCTCATTGTATGGAAAAATAATGAAAAGTAACTATCAAGTCAAAAGCATAAAATAGATGAAACTTATTTCGCCCTTAAATATTGATTAGGCCAAACTATGTCTGCGTGTAATTTTTTTGCGGCATGAAGAGGCCAGTAAGGGTCTCTTAAAAGTTCTCTACCCATCAGGACTGCATCTGCCTGCCCCGAAGTAATAATATTTTCTGCCTGTTCGGGCAAAGTTATTAACCCTACCGCTCCGGTAAGTATTCCGGTTTCTTCTTTAATTCTTTCTGCAAAGTGTACCTGATAACCGGGTCCTAACGGAATCTTTGCATTATAAACATTACCGCCGCTTGAGCAGTCAATAAAATCTACTCCCAATTTCTGAAATTCTTTAACAAGGTAAATTGTTTGTTCAATATCCCATGCGTTTTCAATCCAGTCAGTTGAAGACAATCTTACAAATAATGGAAGGGATGCAGGCATAGCCTTTCTTACAGCAGAAGCAATTTCAAGTGCAAAGCGGCACCTGTTTTCAAGACTGCCTCCATATTCATCATTTCTCTTATTTGAGTATGGAGATAAAAACTGATGAACCAGATAACCATGCGCCATATGAAGTTCAATGACTTCAAAACCTGCTTTAACTGCTCTTGCAGAAGCATCTGCAAATTGTGTTATTAACTTTTTAATTTCCGGGATAGTTAATTCCTTAGGTGCAGGAAATTCATCCGAAAAAGGGATTGCACTTGATGAAACAGTCTGCCAGCCACCTTTGTTTACAGGTACATAGCTATTCCCTTCCCATGGTGAATAAGTAGATGCTTTCCTTCCTGCATGTGCAATTTGAATTCCGGGAACACATTTTTGTTCTTTTATAAATTTAGTAATTGGTTTGAAACCGTTAATAAATTTGTCATCCCATAATCCAAGGTCTCCGGGAGTAATTCTTCCTTCAGGTGAAACTGCAGTGGCTTCTGTTATTATTAATCCCACTCCTCCTGCTGCCCTGCTTCCATAATGAATCAGGTGCCAGTCGGTAGGCATGCTGTCAGCAGCAGAATACTGGCACATCGGAGGAACAAAAATCCTGTTTTTAAACTCAATCTCTCTTATTTTCAATGAACTAAACAGTTTGCTCATAACTATACCATATTTAATTTTTCGGTACAGCTATAATAACAAAAAATAATCCATTTTGTTATTTGAATATTTCAGCGAAAAATTGTTTCATTGCCTGGAATGATCTTTTATCCGCATTCTCATTATAAGCAACTCCCGATGCTTTATTGCTTCCCGAATTCGGATTTGTAAACGCATGTACCGCACCGCTGTACCAGTTCATCTGCCAGTCAACATTATTGCTGTTCATCTCATCCTGAAATGATTTCAAATCTTTATCCGAAACAAATTTATCATCAGCACCGTGACAGATTAAAATTTTTGCTTTAACATTTTTTGTTTCTGAAGGATTTGGTGTTGCCAATCCGCCGTGAAAAGAAACAACCCCTTTTATATCCGCACCGCTGCGCGCTAATTCAAGAACAATACCGCCGCCAAAACAATATCCCATTGCAGCCACTTTATTAGAATCTACTCTTGCGTCTTTCTTAATAAATTCAAGTGCGGCATTAATTCTTGCTCTTAGCTCTGCAATATTTCCTCTTACTTCTCCTGCCAATTTACCTGCTTGTTCAGATGTAGCGGCAACTTTGCCATCCCCGTACATATCTACGGCAAAGGCAATATATCCAAGTTCGGCAAGCTGTTTAGCACGCATCTTGGGATAGTCATTTAATCCCCACCATTCATGTACTATTAAAACAGCAGGTAATTTTTTCATTGATTTTTTATATGCAATAAATCCCTTGAATACTTTATTTCCGGATTTATATTCAACTGCTTCCGTTTTAACCTGGGCTAGTAAAGGGAGTTGAAACAGCATAGTTAAAATTGCTAAACGTAACATAAATTCCTCATTTTAATTGTTTGTTATGTATAGAAAACATGCCATTCCAAATTAAAGTTTCTTTGACCGTACATATAAATCTCCCGAAATAATAGGACATCTTTCTCTCGCTTATTCAACGGGGATTTCTTACTTTTGTAAACAGCAGTATAACCCTGATTTGGCAGAATGGCTCTAAAGATGGTTTCAAATAATCAGTTCAATAAATTATTTAAATGGAAATTATTATGAAGAAAAAATTATTAATTATTGCACTTATTTTATTTGCATTCACGGCAGCCTGCCAAAAACAGGCACAGGAGAATGCAAATGCAACATCCACCGGAAATAGTGAATATGCAGCGGGTACGTTTGGTTATGATGTACAATTTTTAAAACAATATCATAAGGATCTGGTAGTCCTTTCTGATGAAAGCAGCCAGGCTCAGATTCTTATACTCCCTCAATATCAGGGAAGAGTAATGACAAGCGCCTCGGGGGGAGTTAACGGATTAAGTTACGGATGGGTTAATCACGAACTTATTGCAAGCGGTAAACCGACCGAACATATGAGTGCATTCGGAGGAGAGGAAAGATTATGGCTCGGCCCTGAAGGAGGCCAGTTTTCTATCTTCTTTAAAAAAGGGGTTGAATTTAAATTTGATAACTGGTTCGTTCCCAAAGAATTTGATACGGAAGCATTTACTTTAGTATCGCATGATAGTAAGGAAGCTAAGTTTGAAAGGGAAATGCATCTACAGAATTATTCCGGTACCAATTTCGATTTAAAAATTAACCGCAATATACGCCTCCTGAATAAATCAGAGATTGAAAATGCCGTTGGTGTAAAAATTCCTGCAGATTTGCAAATGGTAGGGTTTCAATCAGAAAATACATTAACCAATACCGGCACTAAAGCGTGGGATAAAAAATCGGGTTTACTTTCTATATGGGTACTTAGCATGCTTAATGCCGCCGAGAACACTACTGTCGCTGTCCCCTACAACAATGATCCATCCATAAAAGCAAAAATTGTAACGGATGATTATTTCGGGAAAGTGCCGGCGGATAGATTAGTAATTAAAAATAATTATATGCTATTTAAAGCCGATGCGAAATATAGAAGCAAGATCGGTATTAGCCCGCAAAGGGTAGTTCCCTACATTGTCAGTTATGATGCAAAAAACAATGTGCTTACAATTGCCCAGTTCAGCTTCAATAAAGGAATTGCTGAATATGTAAATTCCCTCTGGAAGCTTCAGGATAATCCATTCAGCGGTGATGCAGTTAACTCCTATAATGACGGCCCTGTTGACGGCAAGCAGATGGGAAAGTTTTATGAAATAGAGAGTTCTTCCCCTGCTGCTGCTTTAGCACCGGGCAAGTCCATAATGCATATTCACAGGACAATTCACCTTACAGGAAGCAAAGAGAGCCTTGATATAATTTGTAAAAAATTAATTGGTATAGGTGTAGACGAAGTTAAATTGTAATTTATTTCGATATAGAAATCAGCAAAAAATATATTTATTCAATCAGCACATAATTTTGTTTTTTATTTATGTGCTGATTTTTTATATCCTGTATTATTAATCAAGACAATACAATATGTTAAAAAGGGATAAAAGGGATAATTAGATTATGATAACTGCGTTCTATTTTTCCAAATAATTAAACATTACTAACTTCATATTTCATTCTGTTTGTCACTATTTAAAGTTATTTTAACCTGACTTATTGATTGTAACACAAATTTTTTTTACTTTCAATTAACTTTAATATTTATCCTTATCATTATGGCAAATAATGTTTTGGGAAATAGAATTGCAATATCAATAATTTTTACAGGAATTATTGTTCATTTTATATTATCTGCTTGTGTGGCTCCCGGGTATGACGAAGCTTATTATGGAGTCTACTCATTTTTCCTTAACTGGGGTTATTTTGATCATCCGCCGGCAGTCGCCTTGGTTTCTGGCATTGGCTACTGGATTACCGGTTCATCGTCCTACATAAGCCTTAGAATTGGCACTATTTTACTTTTCTCTTTATCCTCGGTTATCCTTTATAAATTCGTAAAGGAAGCAGTAAATGAGAAAGCTGCAATTATTGCTCTTCTTCTTTTTAATTTAACACCATTTTTCTTCATTGGAATAGGGCTTTTGGTACTGCCTGATAATTCACTTTACTTGTTCTGGCTTATATTTTTATATTCAGTATTTAAGATAAAAAAAACAGGAAATGCAAAATGGTTCCTGATTTCCGGAGGCAGCCTTGGGTTTGCTCTTTTATCCAAATATCATGCAGTATTATTGCTGGCCGGATTATTTTGGCTTTTGTTATTTACAAAGGAATTCAGAAAATATCTTAAAAGCCCATATTTATATTTAGGATTAATTTTGGCGTTTCTCATTTTTTTCCCAAATATCTATTGGAATTATAATAACGGATGGATTTCATACTTTTATCAATTTGGTAAAAGTACCGGGCATTTCCACTTTTCACTGAATTCATTACTTCAAGGGATATTTTCTCAGGCCGGATATCTTATGCCCTGGAATTTTTTCATTTATTTATCAAGTGTGTATTTTATCTTTCATAATGAAAGTGAATACAAATGGCTTCTTCCATTTATTCTATTGCCTATCCTATTTTTTACTTTTGTTAGTTCTTTTAGGCCAATATTGCCACACTGGCCAATGCCGGGGTATATAGCGGCAATTGTGACAGCAAGCCTATGGATATCAAAATGGAAGATGAGATCCATCAAATATTACTTTATTGCATCTTTTCTTTTTCTACTTATCTTAATTCCCGTTGCTGCAATTCACTCAGTTAAAGGAATCCTTCCTATTGACAAAAAAGTTGATGTTACGTTGGATGGCCAGGGATGGAATGAAATTGCGGCAATATTGGAAAAAGACGGATTATTAAATTCGGTCAGTTTTTTGTTTACAAATAAATGGTTTACTGCATGTGAAATTCATTACGCTTTGGGAAACAGATTTCCGGTTACAGTATTAAACGTGGAGGAATCTAACTCATATGCATTATGGTTTGATAATAAAGATATATTAGGTAAAGATGGAATTTTCGTAACACCGGACCGTTACCCATTTGATCCAAACGAACTTTATCCTAATAATTTTACATCGATTGAATTTATCGGAGAATACAAAACATTTCGCTCCGGTAACGAGGGTCAATGTTTTAAAGTATGGTTATGTAAAAATCTTCAAAATTATCAAGCACATAAATATAGGAATGAATAACACCAAATGGCATTAGTTGAATATTTTGAGAAATACCGTTTATCAAAATCTGAACTAATAAATTACGGCACTAAATTCTCAATTGTCGGTTTAGCTGGAATATTTGTCAATCAGGGCATTCTTGCTCTTTGTACTTTAATACTTCATTGGCCTTTACAAATATCAGGGTTAATTGCTATCGAAATATCAATATTGCATAATTTTTTCATTAATAATTTTTGGACATGGAAAGATAAAAATGACACTCCTTTTATTGGCCGATTTCTAAGATTTCATCTTGTAACTATCATTTCAGGTTCAATTAATTACTTAATTCTGATTAGTTTATCCGAAGCCGGCCTTCATTATTTGCTGGCAAACTTAATTGGAATAGGCGCCGGAACTGTTATAAATTTCTTTGTAAATCATTATTGGACATTTAATGTCAACCAAACTTCTAAATAACATATGCATTCCTTAAACAAATGCCTGCCTGCATTTAATTAATATTTATGTTTGCTAATACCTTGGTTTATTATTATTTTGTATTAGATATGTTGTCGGATTATTGTTCCTAATTAGAACTTTCAAAAAACACTATTTTAAGAAAGGATAGAAAATGCAATCGAAAGCTAAGACACCAACCGAATATATCAATTCATTGCCGGAAGATAGAAAGACAGCCGTCAAAAAATTAAGAAGCACCGTTAAGAAAAACCTACCCGAAGGATTTTCCGAGATGATGTGCTATGGTATGCTTGGTTATGTAGTACCTCATTCATTATATCCTAAAGGATACCATTGCAATCCTGCACAGCCATTACCATTTATTAACATTGCTTCACAAAAAAATTATATTGCCTTATATCATATGGGCTTATATGCCGATAAAGGGTTGCTTACCTGGTTTACAAATGAATATAAAAAGTGCTCTAAAACTAAATTAGATATGGGAAAAAGCTGCATCCGTTTTAAGAAAGCAGATGAAATCCCTTATGATTTAATTGGTAAGCTGGCAGCGAGGGTAACTCCGGCACAGTGGGTTAAATACTATACTGATTTAATTAAGAGATAGTATCATTATATTAGTACAATAGAAATTATAGTAAATGGCTTCCTTCTAAATTTCTATTTACAAAAAACTTTACCTGCTTAAGTTAATTGATTTAAACAAATTAAGAAATTCTTTTTCGAACGTTTATTATTTTGATTACATCAAAATTGAGAAAAACTATTAATTTTGATTTACGTTTTATTGATATTTCCTTAAGTTAATGTAAATTGACACTTTTTTTGCGAGGGTTGATGAAACTTGATGATTTTTTTAAGTTAAACAGGATAATGCTTCTTGACGGAGGTACTGGATCATTACTAATAGAAAAAGGATTAAAGACGGGGGAACCTCCCGAATTATGGAATATCAACCAAGCCGATGAAATTGCTAATCTTGCAAAAATATATTTCTATGCCGGTTCCGATGCAGTATATACCAATTCTTTCGGCGGCTCAAAATTTAAGTTAAGCAGTTATGGAATGGGAAACCGGATAACCGAAATAAATTATTCTGCCGCAAAAATTGCTGTTGGCCAAAAACCGGAAGCCAAATTCGTTTTCGGTTCTGTAGGCCCTTCAGGTAAAATGCTTGAACCTTTCGGCGATGTCAGTGAACCGGAAATGATATTATCATTCACAGACCAGATTAAGGCCCTCGTAAATGGAGGTGTGGATGCAATTGTATTTGAAACATTTACAGATTTGAATGAAATTAAATGCGCTATCCTTGCACTGAAAGAGTTTTCAACCTTGCCTTTTATAACATCAATGACTTTTGACAAAAACCCCGCAGGTTACCGGACAATGATGGGAGTCTCAATTCCGGAAGCTGCAGATGAATTACTCAATTTGGGAGCATATGCTATCGGTTCTAATTGCGGTAATGGAATTGAAAATATGATTGAGATTGGGAATGAGTTCAGAAATATTTCAACAGAAATTAAAATTATTCTGAAAGCAAATGCTGGAATGCCTAAATATACAAACGGCAAAATTGAATATAGTGAAAGTCCGGAGTATTTTGCCCGGCACACAAAAGCATTATTTAAAATCAATCCTTCATTTGTAGGCGGATGCTGCGGAACTACACCTGAACATATAAAAGTTTTAAGAAATGCTATTAATAATCATTACGGAATTAAACAATGAATGAAATACTTGAGAAACTTGCCTATTGTATAGAGAGAGGTAAAATTGATAAGAATTCTAATTATCCTAAAGATTTAGCGGGACATGATGGTGCTTCTGAGTTGACACGAACAGCCTTAGAGCTTTCAATTCCGGCAAATGATATTTTAAAAAACGCTTTGATGATTGGCATGAACCGCATTGGTGAAAAATTCGGGCAGGGCCGGGCATTTATACCGGAGCTTTTATTATCTGCAAAAGCAATGAATGCAGCTATGTCACATCTTAAGATTTATTTTGATAATGGTGAAGCAACTTACAGAGGCACATTTATTGTCGGTACCGTTGCAGGCGATTTACATGATATTGGGAAAAATATTGTTAAAATGGTTCTTGAAGGGGACGGATGGAAAGTAATTGATCTTGGCGTTGATGTTAAAACCGAACAGTTCATAAATGCTCTTAACCAAAATCCGGATGGATTTATAGGTATGAGCGCTTTACTTACTACAACTATGATAAATATGGAGAAAATAGTTACGGATATAAAAATCATTCATCCTAAAGTTAAGATTTTTGTCGGCGGCGCACCTTTGAGTACGGATTTCAGCAGAAGAATTGGAGCCGATGGTTATTTCCCGGACCCGCATGAATTTACTAAATATCTTCAAGGCATTTTGTAATGGATATTTTTCAATTTATAATACCTTTTAGTGAAATTAGTCTTGACAGGAAATCTGTTCTTAGAGACATAGGCTACCCTGATGAAGAATCAGCTAAAGATATAATACACATATACGATATCATAGCAGGACAGGCAGAAAAAGAAACAGAAATTAAAGCCGGGTTTATCATTTTCGAACAAAACGTATCTCTTAATAATAATTGTCTTATTTTCGGTGATCATAAATTTCTTACCGGGCAAGTAATAAATAATCAGCTTAATAAAATAGAAGTATTTGCACTGTTCGCGGCAACAATAGGTATTGATTTTGATAAATGGTCTTCATCACTTTTTGAGAAAGATCCTGCTGCGGGATTTATTGCTGATATTATCGGTTCTTCAATTGTTGAATCGGCGGCAGATTGGATAGAAAGTAAAATTAATAATTACTTTTCAGAAAAAGGAATGGGCTGTACCAACAGGTTCAGTCCCGGTTATTGCGGCTGGCCTGTAACCGATCAGAAAATATTTTTTTCTTTACTGCCCGAAAATTTCTGTGGTATAACACTGACCGAATCCTGCCTTATGATCCCTAAAAAATCTGTTAGCGGTATTATCGGGGCTGGAAAGCACGCCATAAAAAAAGATTATCAGTGTAAAATATGCAATATGGAAAACTGTTTTAAAAGGAAACAACACTAATTTATTTTTTTAGGTATGATATTGATTTAAGCGTTATAAATTCCACACTAAAAGATAAATTATTTTTATTAAACAAGGCTTCTTGTCTTGTGAATAATTAACAAATACAAAATTGAACCGATTGTTCATTTTATGAATTTTGGTTCATAATTAAATAAATATTTTATATTTGCTTGAAATTCTGCTACTTGATAGTATACTATCCTTTTTTAGTTGCGCTACAATTAAATTAATCCTATTTTGCTTTAAAATTGAGATTGAAATAATTTTATGTTGCTGATATGATAATTCAACTTACATATAGATTATTGAATGTTTCACTCCCCACACCTGCTATTACTTTATGCACTTATTATGGGTTCAAGGATGAATTACAAATCTTTGCCATATATATAAATGGGGTGCTTTATGAAGAAATTATTTCTATGTCTCATTTTTTTGTCTTTTACTAATTATGCACAGAACCTATCGGTAACTAATTTACTTTCAAATTATGCAATCTGCGCTCTGCATGAAGAAGGGAATTATATTTGGGCAGCTACCACAGCCGGATTGATTAAAGTCAATAAAACGACATACGAAAAAATTGTTTATGATCATTCTAATTCTAATCTTCCGTCAAACAATGTATATTGCATTGAAATAGACCCAAGCGGCAATAAGTGGCTTGGAACTGATGCGGGGCTTGTAAAATTCAGCGGCACTACCTGGACAACTTACAATTCCACCAACTCAAGCATACCAAGCAACGTAGTTTGGAGTATTGCAGCCGAAACAGGAGGCACCATATGGGTAGGTACACAGGCAGGATTCTCAATAATGACCGGTACAACTTTTAATAATTATAACACTTCAAATTCAAGCTTGCCTAATAACGGTATAAATTGCATAACTATTGATACAGACAATAATAAATGGATTGGAACAGACGGCGGTGGAATTGTTAAAATAAACGGTTCAGGCTGGATTCAATATAATACAGGGAACTCAAGCATACCCTCCAACCAAATTTGGTGCATTAAAATTGATGCAAACAATATAAAATGGATTGGAACTGCCGGAGGGCTTGCAAAATTTTCAGGTTCTTCATGGGCTTATTTTAATACATCTATTTCAGGTATTCCAAGCAATTTTGTATATGCGGCTGCAATTGACAACGACGGAGTAAAGTGGGTAGGCACTAACAACGGCCTTGCAAGATTTGATGAACCTTTAAATTTATGGACGGTTTATAATACTTCAAATTGTACATTGCCAAGCAATAATATTTACTCAGTTATTGTGGATGCTACAGGAAACAAATGGGTAGGAACTTCCGCCGGCTTATCAAAATTTAATAATTCCCAATGGACTCAATTCACCAATTCGCAATGGATAGTTTATAACACTTCAAATTCAAGTTTGCCCAATGACAAAGTTTGGTGTATGAAAGTAGATGCGAACAATATTAAGTGGATTGGAACAGAGTCAGGCATGAAATATTTTAATGATGGAAATTGGGGTCCTGTTTGTCAAAATACTACTGTTTACAGTTTTGCAATTGATAATTGGAACTATAAATGGATTTGCGAAACTAATGATATTTGCAAATGGATACTTTATGGCGGTTTTAATCTTTACTATTACAGTGACGGCCTGCCGGGACCACCTATCTCTATTGCAATAGACAATAGTAATAATAAGTGGATTGGTACAGATGGGGGGGGCCTTGCAAAATTTGACGGAACGAACTGGACAGTCTTCAAAACTTCTAATTCCGGCTTGCCAGACGATATTGTTCATTCTATCGCAATTGATGCTTCAGGAAACAAATGGATTGGTACAGATATGGGAGGTTTGGCAAAATTTGACGGAGTTAACTGGACTACATACACTTATTCAAACTCGGGTTTATGCGGTAACTCTATTTTTGCAATTACAATTGATAATAGCGGCTATATTTGGATTGGAACCAGTGCAGGAGTAACAACACCGGAAGGGGGCCTTGCAAAATTTGACGGGACCACATGGACTACTTATAAAACTTCCAATTCGGGCATACCTTATAATACTATTCATGCTATTGCTATTGATAACTTAGGCAATAAATGGATTGGAACAGGAAACGGACTTGCAAAATTCGACGGGCTTAATTGGACTGTTTATAACACTTCTAATTCCGGTTTACCCAACAACGCTGTTTATTCAATTGCAATAGATAACTATGGTAATAAATGGATTGGAACTAATGGCGGCGGGCTTGCGGTGCTTAATGAAACCGGAGTTGTTACAATTGAAAAAGAAGCAAGTAAACTGCCGGTTGATTTTGTTTTAAAACAAAATTACCCTAATCCGTTTAATCCTTCTACTAAAATAGAATTTTCAGTTCCTTCGTCGGGTAAATACAGTTTAAAAGTTTACAATGTTTTCGGGCAGGAAATTGCTATAATAACGGAACAGGAATTCAGTGCAGGTACACACAATGTTAATTTTAATGCAAGCGGATTATCCTCAGGTATTTATATATATCAATTACGCGGTAACAATGTAAATATTTCCCGCAAAATGGTCTTGTTAAAATAATTCATAAATATTATTAAACATGGAATATGTTAGCAGCTAATAGAGGGAAAAAATGAGAAAAATTATAATGAAAAATTTATTATGCTTTTTTATTACTTTGCTTGCTTTAACTGATACTCTTTACACTCAAAATCCTGAATGGATTAAATACCCCCTGCCTTTTCCTTGTCTGCCAAATAATCACGTGTATTCAATTGCTATAGATGCTTCAAATAACAAATGGATTGGCACAATTGGCGGAGGCCTAGCCAAACTAAATCAATATGGAGGCTGGGAGTCTGTTTTTACTTCTTCAAATTCAGGACTGCCGGGCAAAAATGTTTTTTCTATTGCAATTGACGGAGCTGATTGCAAATGGATTGGAACCGAAGCCGGTGTTGCAAAATTTGACGGAACTAATTGGACTGTCTATAATAAATCAAACTCCGGACTGCCTGATAACCGGGTTTTTGCCATTGCCATAGACGGAACCGGAAATAAATGGTTTGGAACATATGCCGGGCTGGCAAAATTTGACGGTACTAACTGGACAGTATATTTAACTTCCAATTCTTCTTTACCTTGCAACCTGATAGATGCACTGGCTGTAGATGCCGGCAACAATAAATACATTGGCACATGGGGGGGCGGACTTGCTATTTTCGATAATACCAATTGGACAATTTTTAATACCGGCAATTCATCAATGCCTACTAATAATATTAATTCTATCACAATTGATGGAGCAAGCAACAGGTGGATTGGTACGGAAGCAGGCCTGGTTAAACTTAATGGCACTGTTATTACCACATATAATAAAGATAATTCCGGATTGCCGAATAATCAGGTTCTTTCTGTCAGTATTGATGGAACCGGGAAAAAGTGGTTAGGAACCTATGGCGGAATTACCAAATTTACCGGCACAACCTGGTCTGTTTATAATAAATCTAATTCTTCACTCCCAAGCGATACGGTTTTTGCGATTATGGCAGACCCCGGCAACTATATATGGTCTGCTACTGATTATGGACTAGCGGAAACAGATGGAACATCATGGACAATCTATAAAACAAGCAATACGCAAGCCAGAATTCAGTCAATAGCAATTGATGCCTCAGGAAATAAATGGGTTGGTACTACAAAATTTTATCTGGCAAAGTTCGACGGATCTAATTGGAGCATTTATAATGAAACTAATTCCGCTTTGCCCGATAATTGTATTACTGCCATTGCGTTTGATCTTTCAGGCAACAAATGGATTGGGACTACTAATGGTTTGGCAAAATATGACGGCACTAATTGGACTGTATTTAAAACAAATAATTCCGGTTTATCAGACAATTATATTTGTTCAATTAAAGTAGACGCCTCTAATATCAAATGGATTGGAACGGCATATGGCGGCTTAGTGAAACTGGACGGAGCAGCATGGTCGGTTTACTCGAAAACCAATTCAGGCCTGCCTGATAACACTGTGAGTGATATTACAATTGACGCTTCAGGGAATAAGTGGGTTGGCACAAATGGAGGCATTGCTGAATTTGACGGAAATGCATGGACTGTTTTTAATACTTCCAATTCCGGCTTACCTGATAACAATGTAAATTCAATTGCAATAGATGCATCCGGCATAAAATGGATGGGCACAAGTGTAGGCGGGTTGGTAAAATTCGATGGGGTTAACTGGAACACCTATAATACCTCTAATTCAAGTCTGCCTTATAACAATGTCCTCAAAGTTGTTGTTGATGCTTCCGGCACTAAATGGATTGGAACAGGAGGTGGTTTTGCTAAATTTACCGGTTCTAATTGGACTGTTTACAGTGCGTCGAATTCGGGTTTGTCGGATGGTTATATTAATTCATTTGCAATTGATTCATGGAGCAATAAATGGATAGGCAGTACATGTAATGGACTTGCAGCTTTCAAAGAAGGAGGAGTACCTATTGAAAAAGAAGTAAATAAATTGCCTGCCGATTTTATTTTAAAACAAAATTACCCTAATCCGTTTAATCCTTCAACCAAAATAGAATTTTCAATACCAACCGCAGGTAAATACAGTTTAATGGTTTATAATCTTTTTGGGCAGGAAGTTGCAACAATTACTGAACAGGAATATAACGCAGGCACACACAATGTTAATTTTAATGCAAGCGGATTATCCTCAGGTATATATATTTATCAATTACGCGGCAACAATGTAAATATTTCCCGCAAAATGATCTTATTGAAATAATTTTTACATTATTTAGAAGAAAACCGCATCACAGTAAAATGTAATGCGGTTTTTTATCAAGATTTTTTATTAAAATAAAATATTTTCACTTTTGTTTTGCCGCTTTATCTAAATCCTTAGCTTTTTTCCAGTTTGCATTAGCATTCTCACTTTTCCCTAAACTATTATAAGCATCGCCCCGGCACTTGTAGGCAAACGAATTTTCATCATCTAAATAAATAGCTCTATCATAATCCTGAATAGCACCTTTGAAATCATTCATTTTTGCCTTTGTCAAACCCCTGTATGTAAGAGTATTAATATAATAAGGGTCAAGTTCAAGTGCCTTATTAAAATCGGCTATCGCACTGTTATAATTTTGTATTTCAAGGTATGCTTTCCCCCGGGAATAATATACTTCCTCTAATTTATATTTATATATATTATATTTAAAGACTTCATTATAATCTTCAATTGCCCCTTTAAAATCAGATTGTAATGCTTTTAGAAGTCCCCTTCGGTACAAGGGCGCACCATTCTCATTAGCCATGTACTTTAATGCTGTATTATAGTCATCCATTGCACCATTGTAATCCTTAATTCTTTCACGAAAACTGCCTCTATCTAAATACAAATACATTTTTGTAGGATTTTGAGAGTGATAGATAATAACACTTTGATCAAAATCTTTGATAGCCCCTGCTATATCACCAAGTTTTTCTTTGCATAATGCGCGTCCCTCAAATGCTCCCGAATCATTTGAACTTCCGGCTATTGATATATCAAAATCCTCAAGAGCTCCTCTATAATTTTTTTCATCTGCCTTTGCTGATCCTCTAATTGCGTATTCTAATGAGTCCATTGAAGGACTGCAGGCAGTAAACAAAACCAATAAATAAATCATTCGCTTCATAATGTCCTCCAATTAATTTAATTATTTAAATCTTTTATAAAATCAGTCCATCCTAATTCTCTGGCTTTTTTCCAATCAAGGGCAGCTTTTTCTTTATTACCTGAAAGATTTAATGCATCCCCTCTACTCTTATATGCAGCCGCTGACTTTGAATTTAATTCAATCACTTTAGAATAATCGGATATAGCACTGTTATAATCACCTGAATTAAAATGTGCATCTCCGAGGCCCAAATATACTTCTTCATTTTTATAGTCATAAGGCGTTAACAAAAGAGCTTTGTTATAATCATTAATTGCATCTTTATAATTACCTAAAAATGATTTTAATTCTCCCGAATGATACAGTGCTGTGCCATATTTATGCATATAGTATACAGCTTCTTTATATTCATCTAATGCATCTTTATACATTTTTAATTTTTCGTATATAACCCCTTTATATAAATGTGCATATTCTTCCGATACAGGTCTATAACCACTATGGTCAAGATAATAATCAAAATCAAGCAAGGCTCCCTCTAAATCTCCTAAATTAAATTTACAAATAGCACGATTATAATAAGTATCAGGCAGCCCCTCTGTTGTCTCAATTGCGCTTGTAAAATATTCATAAGCGGCGCGATAATTTTCTGCTTTTAACTCCTCAACTCCCTTATTATGATAATTTATTGAAATATCCATTAATGAACTGCATGCAGTTAAAAATAGAAATAAAATAATTATTCTTTTCATATTTGCCTCGTACCTTTTGTTAGGAAAATATTTATATGATATAAAATTCAAAAAATATTTTAGGTGTTACAGAGCTATTTTTTCGGCACAGAGTTTTAGAGGACTGAAGTAGTTATGTTATGAAATTACAATGTTAAATTAAAAGAATTGATTAAAATGTCAATATGCAATCTGCAAATAGGAGTCGGCGTCGCATATCTTTGAGTTTTATTTTTAGAAATAGTTAAGGTGTGGTCAGTCAATGCCAGTACAAAATAAAAAAGCCGTTTCTAAGTGAAGCGGCTTTTATATATATTTTACAAATTATTACCTGATAAATGCTGAAGCTACACTTACAATAATCAGAACCGAGAAACCAAGAATAATTTTCTTTCTTAATGCGGGTTTTCCAATAACGAGAGTATAGATCATTTTTATAAGATTATTACTGGCAGTAGCAATAATAGTAGCATTAACAATTAAATTAACCTGCATATTAGCGCCTGCCCTGTGGAAAAGATTCAAAATGTAAGGATCAATATCAGTTACACCCACTATAAATGAAAGAATATTAACCCCCATGTTGCCGTAATTATTTACCACAAGATTTGTAAGAATAGCAAAGAACCCGAAAAGCACACCAAAAATAAATGCCGTCTTGAATTCCAGAGGATTATTAGCACCGGATACTTCGGGTGTTTCTACTATAACCGGCCTCTTTTTTAGTTCGATTATTATTATAATTGCACACGAAATAAGAATGAAACAAAGGAAATATGGCAGCAGCATAATTGCTACATCTTTATTAAATATAAAGGCAAGTATCAGAATCCTGAAATACATCATGCCCGTAGCGGCAAAGATACCCGATGCAATTTTAACTACATTATTTTCTTCTATTTTATTCTTTTTTGCAAGTACAATCGTTGTTGCAGTACTGCTGTAAAGTCCGCCTAAGATTGCAGAGAGTATGATACCCGAATTGGGAAATACAAATTTTCTAAGCAGATAACTTAAATATGATATACCTGAAACAGCTACAATTGAAAGCCATACCTGATAGGGAGATATATTTATATCTTTTGATACAGGATCATGAGGCAGTAGAGGAAGAATTACCCCGGCAATAATTATAAATTTTGCAAGAGTAGTAAATTCATTCCTATCGAACTTTTTTGAAATGTTAAACAAGCTTTCTTTTATTTCCACAACAATTAAAGTGGTTACAACAATAAGCATTACCATCCATGGAGGCTGAAGGTAAATAAGGGGAGTAAGTGAATATGTAATTAGCGCAATAATTATAGAAGTCAGGCCCCAGAGATTTTTCATTTTAATTTTGTTGTAATAGTATATTCCAAGAAAAGCAGTCAGTGCTGCTCCGCCGGCATAAAATAATACCAGCGTTCCCGGAATTGATATATATAGTATAAATCCAAGAATACCTATTAAAGTAATTGTGCGGTCGGTACCGAAAAGAGATTCCCCCTCGAGCTCAATATGTATTTTTCTTTGCTCCAACCCTATAACCAGAGAAAATAAAACAACTAATAAAAAGTTTATAAGGTCTTTAGGTATTTGGGAATAAATTTCCATCTGTATCTCATATTTAATAATTATTTATTATTATGAATATTAATGCAAATTATAATCATAAAACAAAATTACAAAAATAGAATAATTATTCTACTTAAATAAGTAAAGTATTATATTAAAAAATAAAATAATTTTTGGAATAAATAATTCAATAAATATTTTTTATTCGCGTAGAAAATATAACAAGCCCGCACAAAGTACGGGCTTTTTTAACATTTATGATTAAAATCAGGAAATAACTACTTTAGCAATTTATCAAGAGTTTTGTCCAGATCTGCAGCTTCAATATCCTTAGCAATAATTTTACCATCGGGGTCAACAAGGAAAGTTTTTGGAATAGCCACGGCGGCAAATTGCTTTAATGCAATGCTTTTCGCTCCCTGTCCGTCTATAACAAGAGTCCAATCCAGTTTTTCATCCTTGATTGCTTTTTTCCATGCATTTTGGTCTTTATCAATTGAGATTCCAAGAATTTCAAATTTGCTGCTTTTGTATTTAGCATAAAGCGGTTTTAGGTGTTTAAAGGATTCTTTACAGGGACCGCACCAGCTAGCCCACAAATCAATTAATACATATTTGCCTTTAAGGGAGCTGAACTTAAATTCTTTCCCTTCAGGAGTTAACAATGTAAAATCCTTTATCTTTTTACCAACACCCGAACTTTTTTCCCCTTCAATCTGCTGGGCAATTGAAATTCCTTCGGATAGTTTTTTAAGTTTGCTATTTAATAAATTGAATAATTTTTCAAGCTTTCCACTCTGCATTCCTCTTCCATATTGTCTAAGAAGCATGAGAGATGCAAAAGAATTCTTATTCTTCATTACAAATTTTTCTACTTCCGGATTTATATACTGTGTTAAGAGTGAATCTGATTCATCCATGTATTTTTGGAATTTTGGGTCTTTATAATCGGGTTTATTAATAAAAGCTTCCCCATATTTTGGTGTTAGCTCTTTTTTAATTTTTTCAGATAATCCTTCTTCGGTTTTTCTGAATTGATCAAATAGTTCCTGCGGCTTAGAACCGGAGTACTTTGCTTCATAGAAACCGGTCTTAATATCCCCTTCAATATAAACTTCACAAGGGCCTTCTACCAATACTCCATAAGGCCGGTAAGAATGGTTCACCTTAATATCATAAGTTGTATAGAATAAATAGCGTGTAGGCACTTTAAATTTACGGGTTATAGTGAATTCCCCATTAATAAATTTTGCTGTGTCATTTTCATTTGTAATGTTATTGTAAAGGTATACACTATGCCCTTCTGTAGGCCCGGTAAATTTACCTTTTATTACAATATTTGATTGAGCACTAAGCTGAAATGCAACGACAAAGAAAAACATTAATAATTTTAACTTCATGATGTTATTTCCTAATAATGATTAGTGAATATTACTATCTTTATTCAATAGAATCAACAAAAGCCGGAGTAACTCTTCCGGCTTTTAAACTTTAATTTCTGCAATTACTTGCAGAATGCTGCTAAGAAGGCGTATATTATTTAATTTATATTTTTTGTTTCCCCCTCACGTATTATAAAATTATTTAATTTTATTGTACTGCCGTTATCAAATTTAAATGAGTTTAATTCGAGGCTCCCTGAAAGTACCGTTAATGCAGCTTTCCCGTTATTTATTTTGCAGGTTCCCCATGCATATCCATTACTCCAAAAATAATTTCCGTTTTTAGAAGTGAAGGAGATACTCTTATCAACACCGGAATAATTAAAATGGCTCCATGCCAAAACTGTTGCCCAGCTTGCCATTGCCCTTGCGTAATGATGACCGCATTCAGGCTCGTCAAAGGGACTTCTTTTGCGCCCGTCAAATCTTTCTCTTATACTCTTAATACATTTCAGTGCATTATCAATTTGTCCCTCATAAATCATTCCTGCGGCGGTACAATATTCAAAACCGGTCATTGATTCGGAGAAATAGGGGAAGGGTACTTTAAGCCTTCCTTTAGGCCAGCTTGCCATTACTAATCCCGATTCATTCCCCATTACGAATGAACGCATATTATTAAAATTATCTCCGAAATCTGTTCTGTAATTATATTTCATTACACTGTTCAAAGTTGTCTTTACATTAGCAGGTTTTACCAAATATCCCAATCCGCAGATATGGGACATATACTGCCCCACCAGTTGATCCACAAGGCATCCTTTACCCAATTGATAATCAGGTACCGCAACTTTTGGATCTTTTTCCCAATTTAAATATTCATCAAAGTTATTCGGGTTGGTAATTTTCTGTTCATAATATTCTCCATTAAACAGATTATTATCAATCCATTTGCTTCCATTATCAAAAAGAGTCTTGCAGGTTTCTTCAAACTTTTTATCATTCATTGCCAAAGCCATTTCTTCAGCAGCTTTCAATGCGCCAAGGTACCACAAACCCATTTGAGGATTAGGGCCAAAATAATCCACATCCATTGTGTTGCCTTGTGCTCCTTCCATAATGCCGTCTTTATTGCCGTCCCATCCTTTAGCGCGCCAGGCGAATGCAAGAGCTTTCTTAACTTGCGCCCAATTCTTTTTCAGGAATTCATTATCCCCTGAAAGCTGCCAGTCCCTATAAAATTTCATGATGCATCCCATTTGCCCATCTGCTGCAGCGCCTTTCCATGCTGATGCTTTAGATAAAGGCAGGTTTGCCCTGAAACTCATTAAGCCTGTTGAATCCAGCGCATAATTAAATTCAACATCGCGCATTGTGCGGGCAAGGTCACCAAATAAAAAAGGTGTGGCCTGTTCATAATTCCATACGTGAGTACAAGAACCTGCGCAGGAACCGAAATCATCCATTACACCTTCCCATCCCATTAAATGCCCGCCCGGAAGGCGGAAAACAGTCTGCGATCTTAAAGTACTTAAATTAAACAATGCCGCTTCTTTAATTACATCCGGATAGCTGCTATTAATAAAAGCATTTACGAATAATAAAGTCTTCTCTTCAAGACGTGGAATTTGCGGAATAATTTTTTCTGCCGCATCCCATGCATCGGTAAACTTTGTGCAATAATAATTCCCTACAATTTCCTTTGACCATGATTTACGGTTAGGGAAATGCCATGTTAAGAAGAAAGTGAAATTCTTAGTCTCTCTTGGAGCTAATATTTTTTTAACCGCAAGTGACGCCATTGGGTCATCATCTACAAGAGCGGATTTTTCGGTAAGGAGGCCGTCATCACTGAAATCATCCCAGAAATCGAGCATGGAATTTGCCCAGTCATTATTTCTGGATGAAGTTCTGTATGTAACTCCTTCTTTGCAGTTGGTAACTAATGCCATGGTTCCCCATGCCGGATCATTTTTCTTTACACTATCCGAATAAAAATATATTCCCTGAAACTCACCGGTTTTTTTATACTTATTTATATTATTCTTTGCGCCGATAGGAATATAATCCCCCTTCCAGTCGCGATAAGTTTTGCTTCCATCAACACCAATAAAATTTCTAATTGAGCCGCATACTGAAATTTCAACGGGTTCATTGCTTAAGTTGGTGACTTCGTAAGAAATTACAGCTACAGGAAGCCCGCTTGATTCTGCATCCCCCGGGATAAATGGATTAAATCCTTTTATCTTAACTTTAACAGGCATTTTAGGATCGGAAAGGTTTACCATACCGAATGGATAGGCAGTTTCAAAATTTGCATTCTTAAATCTGGGCAGACCGTGATGATCAACCGGGCGCCCTTCATAATGTTTATACTCTACAGGGTCCATTGGGCCAATTAAAGCTTTAGTATTTTTCTTTCCGGATTTTGTCTTTGTATAGATAGCAAAAAATGGAGCATCATTCCCTTTGAGAATTGTGCTGAAACCAATTGCAGGTTTGTTCATTATTTCCCAATCGCGTAATTCCCCCCTGCCGCCAAGAGATACGGTACCGGTACCTATGCCTCCAAGTGGAAGAGCAATATTATAAAGATGGTCTTTATCATATTTTTTAAGTACAGGCCATTGTTGCGGTTTCCATTCAGTCTGCGAAAATATGTTTATGAAAGGAAATAAAAGGAATAAAAATAATACCGGTTTGTTAAATGTTCTTTTCATTTTACACGCACCTTATATTCCTGTTAAAATTTATGTTTAACCCGGATAAAAAGTAATATATTTTAAGATAATATGAAAGGGGGAATTGATGATTTGGATTTTTCTCCCATACGAACCACGGTCGTTTCGACAAGCTCAACGACCCTGTTTCGATATGTTTGCCCGGTTGCTGAGCCTGTCGAAGCAACCATTTCGATTTATTTTTTCCCGGTTGCTGAGCCCGCCCAACAAATGGCGGGTAAACCTGACGAAGCAACCATTTCGATTTATTTTTTCCCGGTTGCTGAGCTTGTCGAAGCAACCGAAACAACCGGCTCCCCATATTGAGTATAATTTTTTGATAATAAAGGTAATTCATTGTCCCTATTTTCAATCAACGCTTTTTTCTTTTTTCGGCTCCAGCCTTGAACCTGTTTTTCTCGATAGAATGCCTCATCAATTCGATTATATTCTTCGTAGTACACTAATTTAACCGGACGATTACTTTTAGTGTAGTTAGCTCCTAAACCATGTATATGTTCATACATCCGTCGTTCTAAGTCTTTTGTACTTCCAGTGTAAAAAGTCCCGTCGGCACATTCGAGAATATACATGTAACCTTTACTTGTCATAAAATAAAATTATTTATATAACATTTATTTTAAAGTAAATTATAATTTATTTGATAAATAAACAAAGCCAACGGTTACTTCGACAAGCTCAGTAACCGAAAAGCCTGATATCCATAACCCTAAAATTAAAACACTATTTACTTCTGCAGTAATTCGAATTTAACTCTAACACTTTTTTTTATGTTGATTTTCCCGGCAAGCTTACTTGCTGAAAACGATATTTCGTTTACTCTGTCGAATTCAACTATACTATTGGAGGATGGACTAATAACTTGATCATTGATACTAATTTCTTCTATTTCGAGTGGAACACCTAATTTCATATTAAGTACATCCGCCATTTCTGCTGCTTTATTCTTTGCCGATAGAAGAGCTTTACTTTGCAGTGATAATTTTACGGCATCATATTTTTCACGAGAAAGTGAATAGTGAAGATTTAATGCAAGTGATGGTAAGTTTGCAATTTTCTCGGTTAATTCTAAATATTTAGAAAAATCGGTTAATTTAAATGAAATATCTACGGAACCGATGAATCCATTCTGCTGCCTTTTACTAGTCGAAAAATCAGTTGTATAATCATAATTCCTATTTAATGAAATTGGGGATATATTAATTTCGTCTTTTAGGATTGCACATTCATTTAATATCTTTAATGTCTGATTAAGCACTTGATCATTAGCGGTTTTGCATTCTGACATAGTATTACAGATAGTATTAATATATAAATTGTAAAATATTTCATCAGCCGGAACAAATGTCTCTGCGGTGCCGATTACAGTTATAAACTTAGTCGTGTTTTGGGCGCTTATAGCAGTATAAAAACAGAACAAGAATAAGATTAGCTTTTTCATCACTCCTCCAATGAATAAAATGTACTTAATAATACAAAATATTATTTTATTTCAATATCCAAAATTGAGTACCTTGCCCAACCCTTAAAATCAAAGTGCCACCATTCATTATCAATCTGCCTGAATCCGAATTTGCCCATAACCTGCTTAAATAATTTCCTGTTTGATTTAGCTTTAGCAGAAATGTTTGGATTATTCGAATGCGCTTTCTCCGTGAAACTATCATAGGATGTTCCCATTTCAAGTTCTGCACCTGTGGAATCAATTAATGTGCAATCCACCGCGGCGCCCCTGTTATGCTTTGAACCTACTGCCGGATTAGCAACATAATTTTTATCCGGAGTAACTTTCCACATAAATTTCTGGACTGAAAGGGGCCTGTAACCGTCAAATACTTTTATTCTATATCCATATTTTTCTTTGAAAAGTTGATTTGCCTTAGCAAGCTGCTTTGCCGCGGCCAATCTGAGATATACTTTATCGGTAGCATACAGAATAGTATGTGTAAAATTATCTGTTGTTGCATACTTCACATCAATAACAATAGTAGAGTCTATGCTCTTCAAAAATATTAAGGATGTATCTGACTGTGCTTTCACCGCAAAGGATGAAAGCATCAGCAGAATAAAAATATATTTTAAGTGAATTAATTTCACATTCTTTCCTTAACCTTAATTAAAAAAAACTGAGATTTGAAACTCTCCCGTATCAGCAGCATTTATATGTACCATTTTCCCTTTATCATCATAGAAATAAGAATTAGCTGTTGCATCTGCCTTTTCTGGGGAATCAACCTGTGTCAGTTCAGTTGAACCGATTTTAACTTTCACGGGCTTCATATCGCAAATAATTTTGAATAAGTAATTTTTCCTGTCATTCTTATAACCGTTAAAATCTTTTTTAATATTGATACTAATTGAATTATTATCTTTTGTACATTCAAATGTAGTAAGTGAATATTTACCTTTCTCATAAGAATATTTAATCCCGTCATCCTCATAAAGTGTGTAAGATGATTTATCGGCGGGATAAATATGAAATTCGGTTGTTTCAATTTTCTTTTCTCCCACATACTGCTGAACTTCCTGAAATGGAATGATTGCTCCCTGTTTTACAAACAAAGGAATGGTGTTTAAAGGGGCTTCAATTAGAATCCATTGTTTGCCTGTATAAAATTTACCCGTTGTAACATTGCACCAGTTACCTTCCGGCAGGTATAACTTTTTAACATCGGATGTTTCAGAAAGAACGGGAGCAACAAGTACATTTTCTCCAATCATAAATTGCCCGCTTGCATCACTCGAATAACATTCTTTATCTTCCTGATAATTCATAAACATCGGGCGCATAATAGGTAAACCAGTTTTTGCCGTATTGTAAAATTCTGTATAGAAAAATGGAAGCAGCCTGTAACGTAAATTTATCACTTCCCGCACTGCATACTCAATATCTTCTCCAAAAACCCAAGGTTCTTTTGCTTTTGTTCCATAAGCAGAATGCTGCCTGAAGAATGGGGTAAAAGCGCCAAGTTCCATCCATCTCATATATAAACGTTGTGACGCATCCCCTTCAAAACCTCCAACATCGCTTCCCACAAAAGGAATTCCGCTAAGCCCCATGTTCAACGTCATTGTACATGCAAGCCCCAGGTGTTCTTCATTAGAAAGATTATCCCCTGTCCAAACTGCAGAATACCTTTGAATGCCTGCAAAACCGGCACGGGTTAAAATGAAATGCCTGTTATCTGAATACCTTTTTAATCCTTCTCTTGTAGCCTGCGCCATTTCCAGTGCAAAAACATTATGAATTTTTTTATGACTTGCACCGAAACCATTATCATTGAATTGAACTATATCGGGAAATTTCTGTCCCCATACAGCAGGTTCATTCATATCATTCCAGAAACCATCAACTCCGTCTTTCATTAAAATAGACAGATTATCGCCCCACCATTTCCGGGTTTCTTTCATGGTAAAATCGGGAAAGTAAGCCCATGAAGGCCAAACTTCACCCTGGTATAATGTACCGTCGGGATATTTAGTAAACAAGTCTTGTTTAACTCCTTCTTTTGCAGCAAAATAATTCGTATCTGCTTTAACACCGGGATCAATAATAGTAACTACTTTAAACCCTTTTTCTTTCAAACCGGAAATCATTTGAGAGGGATTTGGGAAGCGCGATTTATCCCATGTAAATACTCTGTACCCGTCCATGTAATGAATGTCAAGATAAAGTACATCGCATGGAATTTTTTTAGCTCGTAGAACCGAAGCAATGTTAGTAAAAGTTGATTCTGGATAGTAGCTCCATCTGCACTGCTGGTAGCCGAGCGCCCACATAGGAGGCAATTCCATTCTGCCTGTTAACATTGTGTAAGATGAAAGCACTTTTTTAATTTCCGGTCCGTAAATAAAATAATAATTCATTTCCCCCTGTTCGGCGCCGAACCAGTAAAACCTGTTATTGCTTGCACCGAAATTAAAACGGGACTTATATGTATTATCGAAAAATATTCCATATGCCTTAAAATTCCTTATGCCGTAAAAGAAAGGGATTGCCTGATACAAAGGATCGGTCTTACTGTTATATCCCGGGAAATCGGTATTCCATAAGGATTGTTCACTTCCTGTTTTATTTAAAGAACCGGATTTTTCACCCAGCCCCCAGAAGGTTTCGCCGGCAAGAAGTTTCTTAAAACAGCGTACTTCACCATTATCAAAGCTTACACCGAAGGATTCATCATCTGCATTAATAAGATTCATATCTTTATCGTAAACCGTTGCACGGCACGGTTCCTTTGTTACTTTTACAATCAGTTCCTCAGTAATAATTCTATAATCTGCAGTAGATTCCTGCACATCAAATTTTGATTTAGCCGGAAGTTCATATATTACAGCATAAGAGGGAGCTTTATCAAATTCCTTTTTATTTGTATAACGAAACCTGATTACATTTTTATCATATACGTATAAATTCATTTTTGCATTCTGCAATTTGAATTCAACACGGTTAGCATATTTTACGTAACCTTCTATATTTCCTGCAAATTGAAACTGGGCTGCAGTAACAGAGACAAGCAGCAGTAAGAATAAAATAACTAAGCTTATTTTCCTGTTCATTGTATATTCCTATTGTTGTTACAGTATTAAATTTATTACCTGCTTAAATATAAAAAATAATTGTTTTTATGAAGCAGATGTAAACATCCATTATTTACAAAATCAGCTGAAAGTTACCCTTAACTTAATTATTGTTAAACTTTTAAGCATATTGTAAGGCCATATTTATTTGGAAATTGTTATATTTAAATAATTAGTATGCATTAAATAAAGACGTTTAGGCAACTAAACGCTCCTTAATAAAATGTACTTTAATTTATGAAAGGGAAATTATGCCCACAAAAGGAACAATTGAATTAGACGGAAAAGAATATTCAAATTTATTGAATAGGATAAAATTCTTTCAGACAATAGTACTTGAAATTTCAGCCCGGAAACCTATTGAGGAACTGCTTGACCAGATTATGGAATCGAGCAAAAAACTTCTGGACGCCGAGGCTGCTTCCCTGCTTCTATTTAACAAGGATACTGGAATGCTCGATTTTCATACGGTTAAAGGGGGCGCTGGAAAATCTTTAAAAACAAAGGGACTAAAACTGGGCGACGGAATTGGCGGATGGGTAGCCGAAAAAAGAGAACCAATTATTATGAATGACTGCTACAACGATCCCCGGTTTAATAAGGATTTTGACATTGCTACCGGATTCCATACAAGCAACATGGTTTGTACACCTATGATAGCCAATGATAACCTTATTGGCGTAATTCAGGTTATAAATAAAAAAGGGAAGAAAAAATTTTCGGTCGAAGATATGGAATTGTTTGAAGCCCTTTCAGCTCAATGCGCAGTTGCTATCAGCAATGCCCATTCGGTAGAACTTGAAATTAAAGCCGGGCAGATTAAACATGAAATGGATACTGCATGGAAAATACAGCAGCGTTTCCTTCCCGATAAACTTCCTCTTATTAAAAATGCCGAGATGTACATAAAATTGAAACCCGCCAAAGAAATAGGCGGCGATTATTATAATATTATCAAAGTAGATGATGACAACTTCCTTTTCTTTGTTGCGGATGTATCGGGTAAAAGTGTATCTGCCGCTCTTATTGTTTCCACTATTTACTCTTTTCTTCAATTTTATGTTTTAACAAAGAATTCACAGGATAACCCTACCGATTTAGTTCAGGCATTCAATAGATTTTTAATTTCTTCAACTACATCCGATAAATTTGCAACTGCATGGTTCGGATTCTATAACCAGGCAGATAAAAAATTGGTGAGCATAAATGCCGGGCATAATCCTCCTTACTTATTAAAAAATAATGAATCTGCACTCGGCACATTTACAGCCGGAGGATTAATTTTAGGAAGCATTGACATGCCATACGAATCCGAAACTATTCAGCTTGATACCGGAGATAAAATAGTATTCTACACGGACGGCGTTACGGAAGCAATGAATATAAAAGAAGAAGAATTCGGCGAAATGAAGTTTGAAGATTTGCTTGCGGCTAACAAAAATTTAAGCACTAAGGAGTTATCCGATATTATTTTTACGGAAATTAAAAACTACCGGGGTGAAGCGGAACAAAGCGATGACATTACACTCGGCATTATTCATATTTTATAAAATTATTTTCTCCCCTTCAATATAAAGGAGTATATATGAAAAAAATATTGGCAATTTTGATATTGTTGTTTTTTATATCGGCACTAAATATCAATGCGCAGGGAAACAATTTAACTGCTCAGCAAAAAGAATGGCTTAAAGCTGCTAACAGACACGATAAAAACGGATGGATTTACCTGCACATTGAAGGCTCTGCGCCCGAAAGAGGCTTTCAGCACGGTTATCTTCTTGCAAAAGATATTAAGGAAACTTTAAGAATTCTAAAATATAAATGGGAATATCAGACTGCTGTTTCATGGGATTTGTATGTTAACAAAGGAAGCGAATTATTTGAAGGTAAAATTGATGGTGAGGACTTAGCTGAGATTGACGGTATTGTAACCGGTATGGCTGCCGCAGGAATAACTACTTCGCGCAATGAGATTATTGCCCTTAACGGTTATATGGAATTAATGTGGTACTGGTGGCCTACTGTAAAAGATCAATTCAGTTCTAATTCTCCCGAACCGAGGAAAGAATCGTGCAGTTCTTTTATTGCAACCGGAAGCATGACTGCCGACGGCAAAATTGTTCTTGCACACAATTCAATGACCGATTATACAGATTCTTTCTGCAATGTTATTCTGGATATTCTCCCGGAAAAAGGACATAGGATTTTAATGCAGTCATATACAGGCTTCATTCACAGCGGTACTGATTTCTTTATTACCGATGCAGGGCTTGTCGGTTCTGAAACTACAATAGGTGATTTTATTGCTTTCGATCCTAAAGGTGTACCTGAATTTTCAAGGATGCGTCATGCTACACAATATGCTAACAATATTGATGAATGGTGCGACATGATGAAGAAGGATAACAACGGCGGCTATGCAAATTCATGGCTGCTTGGGGATATAAATACTAATGAAATTGCCCGGCTTGAACTTGGGTTAAAGCATATCGGTTTTGAAAAAAAGAAAGATGGATATTTTACAGGTTCTAACATTGCAGAAGATGTTAAACTCCTCCGCCTTGAAACAAAAAGCGACGATACCAATATTAAATATTCCAAAATTGCACGCCGTGTAAGATGGCACAACTTATTGAATAAATATGCAGGTAAAGTTACTTTAAACCTTGCAGAACAGTTTGAAGCAGATCATTTTGATACATATCTTAATTTAAACAAACCGAGCGATAGAACCCTCTGCGCACACATGGATCTGGATCCACAGTATTACACAAGCGGCTCACCATTTTATCCCGGCGGAACTGTTGACGGAAAAGCGGTTGATGCTAAAATGGCTAAAAACATGTCACTAGCTGCAAGATTCGGTTCGGCATGCGGCACTCCATTTATAGTTAAAAAGTATCTTGAAAAAAATCCGCAATTCGGCTGGCTTGCTCCTATTTTAAGAGACCGCCCTTCACAGCCATGGACAATTTTTAAAGCAGGTGAGTTAAAATAAAATGTGATTGGAATAATTTTAAGTTTTCCGGCAACACGGCCGGAATAAAATGCAGACAGGTACAGCACCTGTCTGCATTTTTTATACTTCTACAAATTAAAGAATGATTTAACCTTTGAAACAAACTTTTGCACAAATGAATCTTTGCGTTTAAGATAATCATCCATCTTCTTCAGGTTGCTGCTTTGCCGCTCGGCAATTATCTCTCCAAAGCTGTTTATTAATTCAGGTTTTTTATTCAGCAATTTCTTCATAGCATCTTTTTTAATTTCAAGTACAATGGAATCAGTTGCAGATATAATTGTCGCGGATCTTGCTTCTCCTGTAAGGAGGGACATTTCTCCAAAGAACTGCCCCGGGGTAATCATGCCTACTTTAAGGTCTTCTTTATTCTCCGCTTTTATCATAACATCAAGAAGCCCTTCCTGCAGCACAAACATTGAACTTCCCTCTTCCCCTTGCTGGATAATTACTTCTCCGGCAGCAAATTGTATCTCACCTGCCGATTCCGATAATTCATCGAGTTCTTTCCTGTTCAAATCTGTAAATATTTCAACTTGCTCCAGAATATTATGGTCTTTATCGTGATCAAATGCAATTCCCGCTTTGGCAAGATGATTTATTATGTTAGTCAGTACAATATCTTTTACCCTTTCAGGCGAAAAAGGCTCCCATGGAATAAAAGAATAATTTACTTTGTACTCAATGCTCTCTTTTGTAACATTTACTATCAACACATTAACCGAATTAATATTTAAATTATGAAATGATGACAATCCATGTTTTACTGCAGCGGCTAATATTCTCTTTGCCCGCTCTGAAGATACCTTCGGGCTTAAATACATTGGTACGCTAAACTGGACTTCTTTTTCAATTGCCTGAAAATTTTCTATTACATAATTTGTTAATAACGAGTTAGGCAGAATCAGCTTTGTCCCTTTTTCAGTTCTTAATTGGACTGATTTGTGGTCGAAATTTATTACTTTACCTACAAGCAGGCTTTTACCTTCCTGATTTAGAAGAGAAATCCAATCCCCGATTTTGAACGGCCTGGCAGATTGGACAAAACTGCCTTTGGATAATTTTAGAAATGAAGGCCTTAGATAAACTGCTAATACAATAATAATTATAAGCAGCAGAATCAGCCCAAAAGATATTTCAAGCCTGAATAATTTAATGAACAGAATAAAAAATGCAACAAAGTAAATTGCAACAATGCTTATATCCTCAATCAGGCCTATCGCTTTTGTCCCCACAAATTTATTAAATTCTCTCTTCCAGATAATTCTTTTAAATACGAAGCTTAAAATGTAAGGCGTGCATATCCAGAAAATAATATTAGTTGAATAATAAAAGAGTTTATCTACAGCATATTCGGACCCTGCATTTGCCGGAATCTTGAAAACATCAAAAACAAGAATCAGCAGTGAACCGATATAGAGAAGGACTGCACAAACCGATAAAATGCGCTTTATGGAAGACATTTTAAAAATTCCTATAATTTTCAGTCTAATATGCAAAAAAGAATTCTGCCTTCAAATAGTGGATTGAGGGAAAGATATGATAATTTTGCCGGGGTTTAGTGCTTGGGACAGCTATTAACCGAAAAAAAGGCGGATAATTTTATCCGCCTGTGAAGATGCAAATCATTCAAAATCAATCACTATACTCTCATTAATATATTTATGTACATCCTGTGCAGTATTTATTGTAAGGTGTTTCCCCTCTACCTCGGTATCGAATATTGAATTGAAAAGATCAATATCAAGTTTATATTTTTTACCCCGTTCCAAATCAATTCTTGTCTTTGAAGTGCTGATTCCTTTTCTCTCTTGCATCATAACATAAACATCAAATGAATATATATTTTTATTTTTATCAATAGGTACAACAGATACATTGTAGTTAAGCAATTCATTTCTATATTTGCTTTTTTCAAAAAGATCCTGTTTTTCTTTGTTGTAGATAATAAGTGGTACAGAAATAGAGCCGATATACACCATATTTTTAAGGTTTGTAAGTTTGCCTTCCGAAAGGAAAAGATAAGTGCTTTTCAAAGGATAATCCAATTTCCTAATTAGAATATCGTTTCCGGTTTTATCGGTTCTTACATATTCGATGCCCAGTTGCAAATTTTCATTTTTAATTTTTGAGTTATTGATTGATTCAATTACTGCATTTATATCATCCCCTAAATAGCTGCAATTAAAAACGGAATTTATATTATAATTTTTTTCACCGGCTGAGTTTATTTCTTTATCAATACTAAAAACAGCCTCAACTTTCTCATTTGAAAATATATTTTTAATAAAGTCCGGTTCAAAAGGTTTATCCAGTACAACATTTATAAATTTCTCATAAAAGCTTATATCATAATTATAAGTAAACGCACCATTTGATTTTACTTTAGTATAAATAATGTACTTACAGTAAAGTACAATATTTTTATTTCCGGCTGTATAATTAACAGGGTAAAACGAGAATTGTATAATATTATCGAAACCATCTCCCGGAATTAAGGTGTAAGTATTTTTATTATACAGTCCGGCTCTCTCTTCATCACTAATTGAAGTTACCGGATTATCTTTATATTTCCAATAAACTTCCGAAAGTGATGTTAGAAAGCAAAAATCCTGATCCGGGCTGGTTCCATGCAAATAGCCTTCCTTACCAAAAAGCAGACCTTTCATAAAACCGCGTTCGTCTTGTATCCCTGTAGAAGTGGCACTGCTGCCTTTACCTTCAATAGTTACTTTAAAGCTGAGTTTTTGAGCATTATCATTTTGGGCAAATAATACTCCCGCTAAGAAAAAGATAACAATTAATTTTTTCATTTTATAATTTCTCCTTATTAACCGGAATATTGTTAAGCACTATTTGTTTTGAGGGCAATGTTGCAAGATATTTCAAATACGTGCTGTTGTTTTCTCCCGGATTGATTCCTTTTGTTGTTTTTTCCTGTTTTACAAATTTCAAAGCCGGTTTTTCTTTCTGAACAAAGACAGTGTCGACCCTGACTTCATTTTTTGTTAAATATTGAATTTTAGGCTTTGAAATGAATGATAAAAATAGTAGCAGTAATGCAGCCGATGATGATATATAAAAAGCATATTTATAGAACTTATTCCGTACTTTAATGTCATTGCTTATTTGATCAGGCCTTATATTTTTCTTTACCGATGGTTCGTTTGAAATATTCATTCCTGAGGAATTTTCTCTTTCATTCTGAAGTACGGCCACATTAGCAGCAGATTCAGGTTCAAGTCTTTTTACAAAGAAATTCTTAACATTTTCTCTGATCTTATGAAATTTTAGAAACTGCTCCCTGCATTGGCTGCAATTTGAAAGATGTATAAAAAGCTCCTTTTCATTTTCTTCGGGCAGTTCGCCATCTATGTATAAACTCATTTCAAATTCAAAGTGTTTCATTTTAACCTCTACTTTAAATACTTTTGTAGTTTTTTCCTTACTCTGAAAAGTCTGGTCCTAACGAGATCAAGTCCAATATTCATTATCTCACTAATTTCATTATAACTATATCCTGCATATTCCCTTAGGTAAACCAGCTCATATTCAGAATCGGATAATCTTTCCATGGCCGATTCAATTGATAATTTTAATTCTATGGCGCTTTCCTTTATTGCAGGAATGTCATCATCAATGCTTTCAATAAAAGGCAACGGCTTTCTTAACTTCATATAACAATAATTCCGGGTAATAACCAGCAGCCATGTTTTTATGGAACATTCACCGCGGAATGAGTACTGTGTTTCCAGCGCTTTTGTAAAAACGTCTTGAGCAGCATCCCGGGCATCGTCTTTATTTTTCAGAAGGCTGTTGGAGTAATTAAAAACATCCTGATAATAAAGCTCAAAAATATTTCCAAATTCGAATTTTTGCATTTTTATATTATTTAGTCCAATTAAATAGATGCAATTATTACTTATTTGTTACAGCGATTAAATATTTTCGGCATAAATAAATTAAGGCCGGAATTATGCCGGGAGCCGGATATTATAGTACTGGAAGCATATATTTATTTTAACCATAAAAAATAGCATTAAATTTCTTTCAATTGAATTAAAATATTATTTTGGGCATCAATAATTTTGAGAATAATAATGCAAATAAAAGACAAGGTAATAGTAATTACAGGAGCGTCAGAAGGTATTGGGTTTGAAACAGCAAGACTTCTAAATTCCCTTGGGGCAAAATTAGTCCTTGCTGCCCGCTCATATGATAAACTGCTGGCAGTTGAAAAGGAACTTAATAATTCTTTTGCCGTTAAAACCGATATGCGAAAACCGGAGGACATTAAGAATCTCATTTCAAAAGCTATGGAAAGGTTTGGAAGAATAGATGTTTTTATTAACAATGCAGGACAGGGGGTTTTCGGCTCTGTTGAAAAACTTGATCTGGATTTGTACAAACAGGTCTTTGAGTTAAATGTTGTAGGAGTAATAAATGCAATGCAGCAGGTAATACCTATAATGCGTTCTCAAGGGGGCGGAATGATCGTAAATGTCAGCTCCAGAGTGTCTAAGAATTATTTCCCTTTTCTTGCAGGGTATGCATCAACCAAATATGCACTCAATTGCATCTCCTTAACCGCACGGCAGGAACTGGCAAAGGATAATATAATAGTGGGGATTGTCCACCCGAAACTGACTATTACAAATTTCCAGAAGAATTACATCAATTATGATAATGAAAAAGGTAACTGGAGCCGTCCAGCTATGGAAGGAGACACTCCTTATATGGTAGCCGAAAAAATTTCCGAAATAATTACTACCGAAGCTGCCGAAATAGAACTTTAACATTTAGCAGGCCGGATGGTTTTCCTTCCGGCCTTAATTTTTTCCAACCCCTCAAAAATTTAAAAAAATGAAGATTTTAAAATTATAACTCCCTAAAAAAGGAGTTAGAGATGAAATTTTTTGTTTGAAATTTCTTTAAAATCAATATATTTACCGTTAACTTTATCGTATTATGAGAGATGCTATGAAATTGTACTTAAAATTATCGTTGTTTGCATTATTAGTTCTGGGCACATCTGTTTATTCTCAACCTAAAACCTATTTCGTTGCTGTAGGGGGAAGTGATTTATCCGCCGGCACATTTGACTCCCCTTTTGCTACCGTAAAACAAGCTGTATTGGCTGTAGTTGCGGGAGACACTATTTATTTGCGCGGAGGAACTTATATTGTTTCTGCATATATTAGTCTCTCCAAAGCAGGGGCAGAGGGGAAATATTTTAATTTGTTTGCTTATAAAAATGAGAAGCCGGTTTTTAATTTTTCTGCAGAGACTTCAAGCGATGGTTTCAAAGTCAGTGGCGGCTATTGGCACCTGAAAGGAATTGAATCATCATATGCTTACCATAACGGAATCTCTATTAGTTCAAGTCACAACATTATTGAAAACTGCAGCGTACATGATAACAGAAATTCGGGGATGCAATTGGGAAGCGGTGCCTCTTATAACAAAATAATTAATTGCGATTCATATTATAATTACGATGCACCCAACGGGGGAAATGCTGACGGTTTTTCACCGAAGCTTGATGTAGGCACAGGAAATTATTTTTACGGATGCCGCTCATGGCAAAATTCCGATGATGGTTTCGATTGCTACCTCCGCCCTTCAAATAATATAAATACTGTTTTTGAAAACTGCTGGTCATTTATGAACGGTTACCTTAAAGATGGGACACAAATAACCACAGGAAACGGCAACGGTTTTAAGATGGGAGGAAGCGATGATAAAACTCTTCGCCATAATGTTATTCTTAGAAATTGTGTCGCATTCGATAACAGAGTAAAAGGATTTGACCAGAATAACAATAAAGGTTCAATGACACTTTACAACTGTACCGGTTTCAGGAACGGAACTTATAATTTCAGTATTCCGGGTGCAATTGATACTTCATCAACAGCAACAATTGAAAACTGTATTTCATACCTTTCTCAGGGGGTTACCTTAATAAGCGGTGTAACTACTGCTGCTGATACATGGATAAATCCTTTTACTGTTTCAGCGGCTGATTTTGCGAGCCTCGATACTACAGGTGTGCGCGGTCCGCGCAAGGATGATGGAAGCCTTCCCGATGTATCTTTTCTGCATCTGGCTCCTGCCAGTGCTTTAATTGATGCAGGAGTGGTTGTCGGCTTGCCTTTTTCAGGCTCAGCTCCCGATCTGGGTGCATTTGAATATGGCATGGCTATGCCCCCGGTAAAAATTGAAAAAGTAATTGGCCTGCCTTCCGGTTTTGTTCTCCACCAGAATTATCCTAATCCTTTTAATCCCAGCACCACAATAAATTACTCCCTGCCCCGCTCCGAAAAAGTTATGATAAAAGTTTATGACCTGTTAGGGCGTGAAATTACAACTCTTGTCAATGATGAAATGCCTGCCGGAACACATTCAGTAAAATTTAATGCGATTAATATACCCAGCGGAGTTTATATATATAGAATAACTACAGAAAGTTTTTCTGAAGCACGCAAAATGATCTATTTAAAATAAGTTAAATAAAACTCACCTTCATCATATTCGTTTTGCCGCGGAGATTTATCGGTGTACTGCCTACATGTATCACACAATCTCCGTCTGTCACAAGGTTGTTTTCCTTCAGTATTTTGATTGATTCAGATATTGCTTCATCAAGATTATTTAATTCATTCAGATAAAATGGGCGGACACCCCAGAATAGGGATATTTTTTGGAGCAGTTTCTTTTCATTTGTAAAAGCATAAATAGCTGCACCGGGCCTGTGACTTGATATTCTAAGAGCGGTATATCCTGAATGTGTAAATGTTATTATAGCTTTGGCACCAATTTCTTTTGCAAGCCTTGCCGAGTTACAACAGATTGAATCGGCTAAAAAAGTAGGAGTGCCATTTACGGGAAGATGCTCTCTATTAAAAGGACTGCCGTTCTTTTCTGTATAATCTATAATAGCCTGCATGCAATTGATTGTGCCTGCCGGATATTTCCCTACCGAAGTTTCGCCGCTTAACATAAGGGCATCTGCGCCGTCAATAACGGCATTTGCAACATCAGTAGCTTCTGCCCTTGTAGGGCGGAAATTAGTAATCATGCTTTCCATCATTTGTGTAGCAATAATTACAGGCTTCGATTGTATAATACATTTTTGTACAATTTGTTTTTGTATTAGGGGCACTTCATCAAAAGGGACTTCTACACCAAGATCGCCGCGGGCTACCATTATGCCATCTGTAAGTTCAATGATTTTATCTATCTCATTTAAAGCTTCCGGCTTTTCTATTTTAGCAATAACGCCTGCATTTCCGTTTTCTTTTTTTATCAATTCTTTAAGATCCATAATATCCGAAGCTCTCCTTACAAAAGATAGGGCAATCCAATCCACATCATTATGAAGAGCGAAGATTGCATTTGAAATATCTTCTTCCGTTAGGCACGGCAGCGATACTTTTGTATCGGGCAGGTTAACTCCCTTCTTTGAAGAAAGCAGCCCGCCATTTATTACTTTGGCTTTTACAGTATCTTTGTTATTAGTTTCGGTAACTTCCAATTTAATCTTGCCGTCATCAATAAGTACTGCCTCTCCAACATGCACATCCTGTGGAAATTCCTGATAACTCATATAAATATGGTCTTTATTCCCAATACATTTTTCTGTCACGAATGTAATAATATCCCCTTCGGCAAGATTAAGGCTATTATTTTCAATTTCTCCAACTCTCAGTTTCGGACCCTGCAAATCTGCAAGGATAGCAATATTAGTCCCCAACTCAATATTCAACTCCCTAATCAGCTTAATTAAATTTAAATGTTCCGCCTGCGTTGAATGGGAGAAGTTTAATCTGAAAATATCCAATCCTTCAATAATCATTTGGCGCAATACTTCCTTAGTAGAAGATGCCGGGCCTAAAGTTGCTATTATTTTTGTCTGTGAAGTTATCTGCCTCATTTTTTCATGCCTTAATAAATTTTAATCCAAAAATAATGTAAATAAGGTTAAAAATTAAACTTTCCAAATTATTATTTTGAAAAATATGCAAATGATTATGGGGCTTCCGCCATAACTTGGTATATTTACATGACACTTTTTTTAGTATTGGATTTTATAGAAAATGTATGACCGTATGTGGAATAAGGATTTTGTTCTCCTTATTTTTTCCAACTTTTTAATGTATGTTACTTATTACGCAATCATTTCCGTATTGCCCATCTATTTAGTAACAGAACTTCACGCAACAAAAACTCAGGTAGGTGCAGTTGTAGGCGCTTACACAATAGCATCCGTTTTAATCCGCCCATTTTCAGGATTTACTCTTGATAAATTCAGCCGCCGTTTGGTTTTTCTTACTGCCTTGATACTCTACTCATTCCTTTTTGCAGGCTACCTGATTGCAGTTTCGATAACAGCATTAATAGCTTTGCGGTTTGCGCAAGGGCTGACATGGGGATTTTCTACTGTATCCGGCTCCACAATTGCGGTTGATATTATACCAACTGTAAAACGGGGAGAAGGGATTGGTTATTTTGCTTTATCTACCACAATAGGCATGTCGGTAGGCCCGGTAATCGGATTATTCATTTCCCATCAGTGGGGATATACCTCTATGTTTGTCTCCGGTTTATTTATCAGTTTTGCAAGTCTTGCCTGTGCATATTCAGTACACCTTCCAAAAAAATTATTGCTTGGAAAAGAAATTCAATTTCAGTGGAATACTTTGTTTGATACCAACTCAATACGCCCTTCTGCAAATTTATTTTTAATTATGATCCCTTACGGAGCCCTCCTTTCTTTTATTGCACTATACGGCAGAGAAATAGGAGTGCAAAATTCTTCTCTATTCTTTTTAATATTTTCATGCGGTATTGCAGTTTCACGGTTTACCGCCGGAAAGGCATTTGATAAAAAAGGCCCGCGCAGGATTTTAACTTTCTGCCTTATTCTGCTTATTTTAGGTTTCCCGTATCTTGCATCAGTCACCGGAGCGGCAGGATTTTATGCGTCTGCCATAATAATCGGATTCGGCAATGGTGTTGTATTCCCGACTTTCCAATCCATGGTTAACAACCTAGCCGATTCAGAACACAGAGGCGCTGCAAATTCTACATTATATACGGCAGTTGATCTTGGTATGGGGCTTGGAATGATTGCCGCGGGATTGATTGCGCAGTATTATTCAATATCCGCAATTTTTGTAATAAGCTCTTTTATATGCGCAATAGGATTAATCTTTTTCCGCTTCTCGGTACTTAATTTTTACGAAAAGAATTATACAGCATAAATATTTGCTTTACACCGATAGCTATCCCTTAAATTATTACTCAAATAATTAACATTATTTTTTGATATGAAATAACAAGCCTGATTTAGATAAATTTGCTGCTGCCGTCTACTTTTTAAAATATATCCATGGGAAGGGCTGTTTACGCCATAATATCAAAGTAGGATTACTATAATATGTCTTACTTTTTTCTTTTGACTTACTTTTAATATATGTGTATCTTTATAATAAGATTAATACAAAAGGATTTTTATGGATACCGGCTTTGTAACTACGAAAGGGCAATTGGTCATTCCTTCTAAGCTTAGAAGAAAATTCGGGATTAAACCCGGGACACGGATAAATTTCTTCGAAGAAGAAGACGGAATTAAAATAATTCCTGTTACACCTGAAACTATTGAGGCTAACATTGGTTTTTTAAAAACGAACGGGAAACTTCTCAAAGCCCTTATGGATGAAAAGAAGAAAGAGCGTGAATTATGAAAAAGTATGTATTAGACAGTTATTCATTAATTGCCTATGCAGAAGGAGAATCGGGGGCAAAAGAAGTTGCCGGAATATTTAAGGATGCACTTGAAAATAAAGCTGAAATCTTTTTGTGCGTCATTAATTGGGGAGAGATGTATTATATTGCTTTACGCGAGGGGGGGAAGGAAAGGGCCGATCTTTATATAAATACTTTTGCCCGTTATCCTATAACTATTGTTGAGGCAAATAAAGAATTAACACTGCACGCTGCACATTTTAAGGCATTTCATAAAATGTCTTATGCTGATGCATTTGCGGCTGCACTATCAAAAAACAAAAAAGCGGTTTTAGTTACGGGATATAAAGAGTTTAAAGCTCTGGAAAGTGAAATAAAAATTAGTTGGTTATAAAATGCTTGCACTTGCCTGCACAAAATATTTTTGAATAAATTAATTTCATGACTAATATTATTTCATTTTAACCGGCACCCAGATTTCTTCTTCAGAATCAGATTCATTGTTTTTGTATTTGCTCCCCAGTAATTCAAAATGCTCTCTGTGATCTACTTCATATTTCGATTCAGGAAACCATACATTATAAATGAAATTAAATGTTACGTGAAATTCACTTGACGCCCCTTTATGGAGAAAGACAGCATAAAGCCCCCCATTCAAAATATATTTTTCCATGTTGGATGGCACACCGCTGAAATCCGATACTTCAACCGCAGCCAATTTTCCATATTCCAAATTGGGATTTATATCATGGAAGGTAAAGATTGTATTATAAATATTTAAGCTGAATAAATTATTTCCAATTTGATTTCCGACCAATTTCCTTTCAGGCATAAAACTACGCCACAATTCCGGAGTCCTATCATCCGCAAATGACATTTTAAGCCTTTTACCAACAAGCTTCTTGCTGTGCAATATTTCTATCCTTGGTTCAGTCATACTATTAAGATGCAACTTTAACTTTTCCTGTTCTCTTTAATATTCCCCACCCGGTTAAAGTGCCTTTTAAAGCTGTCATAATAGATTTTACCAAAACAAAGAATAGAAGCTGCCTGTAAATTATTCTTTGCGGAATTAAGTATAAAATCCTTTTTATGTTTTCACTTTCCATCCACATTGCAATTGAGGAAGATACCATATCAATAATCAAAAAGAATAGATAGAATATGAGTACTTTCTGCCATTCTCCGAAGAGAAGAGAAAAGACAAGCATAAAATCAACAATAGGCGAGAACAATGGAAGAAAGAACTGAAATACGAGCATATTAGGTAAAGCAACCAGGCCAAGCTGTTTTGCATGGGGACTGAAAAGTAAATCTTTATGTTTCCAGAGGCTTTGCATAATTCCAAAAGACCAACGGAATCTCTGTTTGAGGAACATCTTAACTGTTTCAGGGGCTTCAGTATAAGCAACAGCCTTACTACAATAAACAATTCTAAGGCCTTCCTTAAGAAGCCTTATTGTAATATCGCAATCCTCTGCCAAGGTATCTGTTGTAAAAACACCGCATTTTATAACAGCATCTTTTCTAAATGCACCTATAGCGCCCGGTACCACCGTAATACAATTAATTATATCAAATGCACGCCTGTCGAGATTCTGACTTGTAAAATATTCTATTGCCTGCCATTTTGTAAGCAGGTTTATCTCGTTACCTACTTTTACATTTCCGGCTACTGCGGCTATTGAAGGATCGGTGAATGAGGACATTAAATTCTCAATAGCATCTTTTTTTAGAATTGTGTCCGCATCAATGCAGACTAAGAATTCGCCGGAAGCCCTTTCTATTCCGTAATTCAGCGCGCTGGCTTTGCCGCCGTTCTGTTTTGTAAATATTTTTATTTTATCATTATTGGAATATTTTCCCTTAACCTTGTCGAGAGTTGAATCTTTGGATCCGTCATCAACAAAAATAAGCTCCATATTTGAATAAGTATTCTGCAGAATGTTTTCAATTGTTCTGTTAATATTCACTTCTTCATTATAAGCAGGTATAATAACGCTTGCAAGATCATTCCGGGGAAGTGTTTTTCTCTTTTTTGATTTCCATTTGTGAATTAAGGCTAATGTACTAATAAATGATATTCTTAATACAGCAGCAAAGATAGCAAGCTGAAAAAATGCATAAAGTATTATTTCTGTCCAGTAAAGAATTTCCGCAATAGTCCAGTTTACTTTTGCAAAATAAAGGTCTTTATAGTCTGTAAGCGGAGGCATCACATCATCCCGCTTGGAACCAATTAGCTCAGACGCAGTAACGAATTTATATCCTTTATCTTTAAAGTATTTAATAATCAGAGGGAGTGCCTTAATTGTAGCATCCCTGTTGCCTCCTGCATCATGCAGTAAAATAATATGCCCTAAATCTACCTGTTGTTTTACACGCTCGAAGATTGAATCGGCGGTGGTAGATGCATCCCAATCCCGCGGATCAATGCTTTCTCCTACGAATAAATAATTTGCACGGCTTGCAAGAACAATCGGATATATTTCATCATAGTCTGTAGGTTCAGCGTCTGCATTGTAAGGAGGCCGGAACAGAATTGTCGAATGCCCGGTTACCGATTCTATTATTTTTCTAGTAGCGTTAAGTTCAAGCCTTCCTAAATCGGGGCTGATTTCAGAAAGATTAGGATGTGAAAATGTATGATTGCCAATTTCATGCCCTTCGTCATACAATCGTTTTAACACATTTAAATTTCTTTCGGCATTCATGCCTATTACAAAGAAATCGGCATGAATATTATTTTCTTTAAGTATATCCAGAATTTTGGGAGTATAATTTTCATCCGGTCCGTCATCAAATGAAAGAACTACTTCCTTTTCAGTTCCTCCAAATTTCTCCATCAGATAGTTTGAGGGAAGATTTAAATACTTTTCATCGTCAATAATAAAGCCGGTTTTATTGAAATCAACATTTATCTTGCCTGAATCGGGGACAGAAAGCACTTTAATCACTTCTCCTTCGCCTTTAAAATCCACATCGTATGAAGGAGTAATATTTTCAATCTTATCCATTGAAATATTATTTTTATCAAGCTTGTCCTGTACAAATGAATTAGAATAAAATTCCCAAATTCTTTTATCTTCCCCTCCCAGCCTCCAGAGAGCAAAACCGGCAGGATAATATTCCGAGCCTACTCTCATCATGTTAAGACATGTAGCAGCATCAGTAAACCATACATTATGGTGCAAGTCGTAGTCATCATAATAGTCATAAGTAAGGTTGTAGTTTGCTTTATCAAATTTAATTGCACCTTCAGATTCTTTTGCTGTAACAATAGCTTCTTCGTAAGGCACGTCCAAACCTTCCTTTTTATCGGGCCAGTCGTAGCCGTAAGTAGGCACACCTATAATCAGCTTTTCATTCGGGATTTCTTTGAGCATGTAGTCAATAGAACTTTCAAACCAGTCTATCGGCGATACAGGTCCCGGAGTACTCTGGGCATAGTGCATATCATACGCCATCAGTACTATATAGTCGTTGTATTTTGCCAAAGATTTCAGGTTATAATCTGTATTGTATGGAGGCACATCCTGAGTAAGAAGGAGATTGTTTTTATGCAATGCTTCATAAAGTTCTTTTTGAAAATTTACAATCTCCTCATCTGTATTTACATTCAGAGCCTCAAAATCCACATTAAGCCCTGCAAAATTATTCTGTTTTAAAATTTTAACCAGATTGTTTATAAACTTTTTCTTATGTTCTTTTGAAGTAATAAGCTTATGAATGCTCCCGGAATTCCATGCATTATTTATATAATTTGAAAGCATTGGCATAATTTTTACATTATATTTTCTCATTAATTCGAGCCCGCGGTCATCAATTCCGGTTATAACTGAATCTCCTGATGGAGAAAGGAAGAGCCATTCCGGAAATACCATATTCATCTTATCTATATTATTTTTCAAAGTATGGAAAGACTGAGGATCCCATGTAACATAAAACCCTGCTCTTATTTCATTATCCTTATCGTTTTTTTTCTTCCTGTTATTAAGGACTTTTTCTCTTTCAAGTTCAAGCTGTTTTTTTAATTTTACCTGCTGTTCTTTAAAAGCAATATTCTGCGAAGTTTTAAATGTTGTTATATGCTCCGGATTAAGCACACGATTATAAATTTCATTTGAATTTGATATTCTTGGAATAAGAATATTACTTGATTTGAACAATGCAAAAATCAGAACAAGCAAAAGAATAATGCCGATTACAATAAAAAATTTAAGACTGTTTAGAAATATCTTCCATCTTTTAGGAGAGCTGCTGTAAAATACCTGTTTATTTTCCATATTACCTTATTGTAAAACTTAAATTAATCATTGCGCTTATATATCCTTTATCTGTACTGTTATCAAGGATATTTTCGGGCATAATGTAACTTACAACCGATTTAATTTCAAAAAATCCTTTCTCAAATGAGAGAGATATATTTGGTTCATAGCTCAGAATAGAAAATTGGGAACTGCTTACTGTACCTGTTGCTTTTGGTGCTTTGGTCCCTTTAGTTTTTTGTTTTCTTAAAATGGTGGATTCCTCATCCTGTGTGCCAAGATTGAAAAGAATTCCCGGTTCAATGCTAATCGTACCGTCGTGAAAAATATTTTCAATTTCAAATTGATATGAAGGTGTAAAAGTTATTGAATATTCTTTCCCGGTACCAAAATCAACATTTGCCCATAGATCAAGATTGAATTGATCTAATGAAGCAGCTAATTCTCCAAATAGTGAATTAGGGTTTATAGATTTTGCCTGCTTGCTGCTATCCGAATAGAATCCATGAGAATAGCCAACTGATCCTGTAAAAATATCACTAAAAACATGCTCATATCCTATACCAAGTACACCGCTGTCATACTTCGGGCTTTTCTTCTGTCCCATCAGATATGAGGCAGAAGCAAAGGCTGAAAAACCTGACTTATGATAAAAAGTCACCGTAGGAGTTAAATAATTATAATCAAACCCAAGATCCCGCCCGCGGTATGTATCATGAAGTGTATATGAAGAAGCTATTTCAAGCCTTGTGCCATGTTCCTTAACAAATTGGACACTGTCTTTAACTGCTTCTTTTTTATCTTCGATTGCCTCAATAAGTTGTTGACGGCTTTCTATTAATCTGTCTTTATAAGAATCCAATGAATCAAGCGAAGCGGAATGCAAACTGTCAAGGGCATCAATAATTTTATCATATTTCTTATCAAGATCCTCAGTAAATATATCTGCCAGACTGTCTGCATACCCTGTATAATCTTCTAAAATATTTTTAATGGAATCATCTTTGAGAGTTTTGCCGGAATAATCTGTTTGTGACTTCGCCAGTTTAAGAGCCAGAGCATTTTTTTGTTTATCTGAATATTGAATCCATTGGATAAATGGTTCCCCCTGTTGTGAGATAATTTTCAATGAATGGTTTAACAAAGAATCACGTTGTATTGAACTTAATGAATCCTTAGATGCCGTAATAAGGGAATCGGTAAAATGTTTTGTGCTTTTATTTAGTACACCTATATGGATAGTTCCCGCCTTGGAAAGAGAATCTGCATATAAATTGGCAATATTTAATTTCTGCTCATTTATTTGTTTAGTACCGGAAAGAATTTTATCCTTTTTAGCTGCCGTATCCTTACTATTGCCTATCTGGGCATTTAGACTGCTTAGCAACACCATGTTTATAAAAAGCAGAAAAAAGTATTTCATACTATCTCCAAAGAATGCTGTTAAGAATGATAAAGACTTCTTTTTGAAAAAACAGTTTACGAGACGGAATAATTCCAGTAGTCTTGATATAAATATAAAAATATTTATTATATCATTTCATTAAATAGTTTTAACAATTACTTAACTCCTCCTTAACATTTTCGTAAAGGCAAATAACAATATTTGAACTATCTTTTTTCCGTCTTAACCATACTAGCTGCTCCCCTCTAATGCCCTGGAGGGGAGATTTTTAGGAGGCATATGAGCAAATTAGCAAATTTAATAATTACGGCCGTATTACTGCTGCGTTCATCAGTAACCGGGTATACTGAAAATAATACCGGAAATACTTTTTTCCCAATTAATGAAAATGTGCAGCTTATTTATGAAACATCTTTCGGTACGTGTACAACTAAATATACCAATAAGAACAATAATGTACTTACGCAAAGCGAAGGAGATAGATTCAAATATTCTCAGGAATTGGAGATAAATAAAGAAGGGGCTTTTGTAAAAGAGACATATCAATATATTAAAATATTTCTGTTTATTAATAAAGAAGCCACCTACAGATATAACAAGCCATTAATTAGGCTGCCAAGCTCTCTTACCGCAGGACTTCAATGGCATTGGGAAGGGGTTGAATATTGTAATGGTGACAGCACTAATATTGCCGTCAACGGAAAAGTTATTGCAAAAGAAGAATTACTAACCGACGCTGGAATTTTTAATTCATATAAAGTTGAAACTATAATTAAGTCCGAATCCGGTAAGACAGTCATTACGGAGTGGTATGCCGAAGGAACAGGATTAATTAAAGCTAAAATTGAACTTGATGGCGGTGGTTTAATGGGGGCTGTACGTGACTTTTTAGGATATGGTACAATAGAATTTACATTAAAAGAGATTAAGAGAAATTAAGTTCCAACAGCTAATGCATAATCGTCCTTGAGCTTATTTTCAATAAACTTATATTTCTTTTCCGGTTTAATAAGAGCTATATCAACAAGAATTAAACCGTCAATACAATTTTCAAATGACGGGTCTATTCCAAAATCCAAAAAACGTACCCCCCCTTTTTCGCATAAATCAGAGTAATGCTTGTAAAGAGGAGGTATTGAGTACCCCAAAGGACGCAACATCCCTTTAAGTGCTTTAAAATCTTCTTTTGCAGAACTTGATTTAAATATTTCTTCATATTCGTGTAATTTTCTTTCACTAATTAAAAATTTATTTTTTGAGTAAGCCAAAACATCCGGATCCTGGAACCATTTCTTAAAATAATATACAATTAATCCTCTTGCATATTCAGAATAATGGTTACTTATGCTGACACCGCCGAATAAATATTTTATATCTTCATTAGCAGATAAAAAGGCACCTATTCCCTGCCATAAATAATTAAGTGCATTTGTATTCCAATATTTCTTTTGTACAAAACTTCTTCCCAGCTCTATTGAATACGGCATATAATTAGTTATATATTTATTGCTGAATTCAAACAGCGATGATGTATAGAACCCATCCTTCCCATACCTTTCTAAAAGAGATGAACCTACTCCTATTCTGTATGCTCCAACAATTTCAAGCTCATTTTCATCCCAAACTATTAAGTGATTGTAGAAATTATCATATTTATCTATATCTAATTTCTTACCGGTACCTTCACCCACTCTACGGAATGTAAGTTCCCGCAGCCGCGCAATTTCATTCATGGTCTGAGGGAAATCCGATTTATTTGCAATAAAAATCTTCATTCCGTTTTTTGTAAATCCAATCAATTGGGCATTGTTCAGTTCACTTTTAATTGCTTTTCTGTCAACAGGATGAATAACATTCTTTTCCGTTAAATAAATTTTCTTGCCGTTTTTTGCCAGATTGTAAACATGTTTTTTCAGCAATTTTGTCTGATAATAATCATTTATATATGCAGAAGTAAACACTTTGGCAGGGATGCAATCACCTATTTTAATATGAATGGACTTATTTCTTTGTCTGAATAATTCCCTTGCAAGTAATATCGTTGAGATTTTTTTATTTATCAGCGATACAAAATAAAACAAAATAGAATTCTTACCGTTTATGTGAATTGGCAGGATGGGAGTTTCAAATTTTTTGGCCAGATGTACTGCGCCTTTATTCCATTTTGAATCCGCTACCCTAAACCAATGCAGCCTTGAAACCGAAGCAGCCGGGAAAACAATCAACGCCCCTTCATTTTCAAGGGTTTTATAAATTTCACTTATGCTTTTCCTTTGAGAAATCTTTGAACCAAGGTCTATTGGAATTAAAACCGGTTGCAGGTTTTCAAAACAATCTAAAATTTCATTTGCTACTATTTTCACGTCACTTCGAACTTCAAGAAATATTTTTATTAACGCGAGACTGTCAAGGCTTCCAAGAGGATGATTGGAAACACAAATTAACTTCCCTTCAGAGGGAATTTTTGGCAAGTCAGTACTTGAAATCAGATAGGAAAAATTCAGGTAATCAAAAAATTCATTTATTAATTGTTTTGTATCAAGATGGCTATGTAATGCAAGGAATTTATTAATTTCTCTTAAATACAATATTTTTCTTAAAAAATGCAGTATAACATTCCTAATTACGCTGGGAAGTCCGGACATCTGTTTTTCTATCCGGATTGAGGCTGCTAAAGTAAAATCAGTTTGATTCATTTGCAGCCTAAATTGTTTGTTTGCTGATTCCTATATCCCGTACTTGTCATTTTCTTCCAGTAGTGAATTATATTCTACATTAAATTCATTAATTATTGAATCTTTAGTTTCAATTGGAATATTAAGCCATTGTTTACTTATCAAAATTTCCAGAATTATTTTGTTCTCCTTTTTATTTAGATCTCTTAGTATTAAGCGTTCTTCAAAGGAAAGTTTTTTTTGATAATCATTCTCATTCTGTATTTTTTTATAAATATTTCTTTTATATCTGCTTATCCTGTAAAATTCGCTGACAAGGTTCTCAAAGTAAGGAGTATTGTAAAGGGTAATTTCATAATTCAGCATCTACTACCTCCATTAGCTTTTAATATAGAACAAATGACTGAATTAGCTGTGATTCCTAAATATAGTACCTTCATATTTTTGCCTGATAATAATAGGTCAAAAATAAAATCATTTGATTATGGAATGGTTAAGGGAGTGTTAATTTTATGTTAAATCGGGATTCAGAATTCAAGTATTTCTTTAATTGATAAAATTTGCAATACACAGGCGCCGCACAGTACATATTGAAAATAAAATGCCGACCATGAATCGTTTAATTTAAACAAATCATAGCCGGCAAAATTATTTCAAAAAAGAAAACTAAGTCAGATATTATCTGCCTCTTTCGTCTTTTTTGCGGTTATTATTGCTTCTTTGATCAATCTTCTTATTATTATTGCGGTTCTGCTGAATATTATTTCTTTCATTCCTAACACTATTTCTTACGTTAGAACGATTCTCGTTGATCATTTTTCTAGGTGCCGGAGCGCGTCTTTGATCTTTCATCCACTGATTATGCTGAGGATGGTTTTTAATTACATAGTATCTTGAGTCACGGCTTTCGCGAATCATTTCCTGATCATAACGTCCTCTATACATTCCGTATTTGTCTCTGAATTGATTATGATGCAGCCATGGATTTCTCTCATTAATTACTACTTTGTAAGAATGGAATAAATCAAATTTTGAAAAGCGTCCGGGTAAATTCGAATATCCTACCCAACGTTTTCCTTCAAATACATAAAATTTGTGTAAAGGAACGCTATAATAGGCTTCGATATCGGGCAGATAATAGCATTCAACATAGTCATTACCGGTTGGTCCCCAAAGCGGTTGTACACTAATGTTGTTCCTGCCATGCACTTGTGCATTCAGACTTGCTGCCAAAAATAATACAGCTATTAATGATAATAAATAACGCATACTGTTTCTCCTTTTTTTTAGTTTTAACCGGGATTAAGCCGGATAAAAAATACGAATAAATGAACTGTTAATATTACTAATGTTTAGTTTTGCTTTCTTACTTTTATATTTACTAGAATAAAATAACCGCTGCCATATTATAATCATGTTTCACATTCCGAGTCTATTATCTTCAACAATCGTTTTATATACAATAACTGTTCCGTTGAATTCTCCTTCAATCTTTACTTTTTTCCCTACAAATTTATTCAGCGTTTCATCATCATGAAACAGAGCTGCTTTTTTATTTATATGAATTTCTTTATAATTTTCCAGTTGGATATAATATTCAAGTCCTTCGGATCTGGTATTAATCCTGCCTAATTTAGTGAAGATGTATCCATATAATTTGGTCTTATGCTTAGTTGTATCCTGAACTATGTTTTTATTATCAGGAACCTGAGAATAAAAATTCCTCGGTAATACTACTGAAATAAAAGCGAACAACATAACTACAATCAAACGTTTCATAGCAATATCCATTAAACTTATTTTCAACCTGTTTGTTTATAAATTATACTGTTAGATTAGTATCAGTTGTTCCAATAAAACGGCATAATTATTCTTAAATTATATTAATGAAAAATTTACATTTTAGCAGGTTTGATCTTGGTATATCTAAGCTGACCTTCAAACATTTCTCCTTCAATAATCGCCTTTTTCCCTACAAATTTATCCAATACTTTATCTGATTGAAATGTAATACCATTCTTAATAATATGGATCTCTTTGTAGTTATATAACTGAATGTAGTATTCGGGACCTTCACTTCTTGTACCTATACTGCCGAGTTTTGTAAATATAAAGCCCTCATATTTGGTATTTTTTTTCGTTGTATCCTGCGTGGCCAACAAATCATTTACATTTACATTCTGAGCAAATACTGATACTGCAAAAAGAAAAAAGAACAATACTAATAAGCGTTTCATAAGTGCCTCTAATTCTATAATGATTTTAATCTCATAAATATTATACAATAAAATATTTATATTTTCCCTTAAATTGATAAAAATTAATGTATTGTTAATTTTAATAATGCAAATATCAAACAATTCAATGGTTCAGCAACAACAAGTGCCGAATTGAGGGCCTTGAGACAAAATATGCCTCCTGTTTCCTAAAAATATTATTTGAATTCTAACCTTCTAAAAATTAACTTTGTATTATAATTCAAATATATAGTAGGTAAAAAGTGTTAAATTGTCTTCTTGTCGCAAGTTCGCGTGTGCTGTGGGGATTTGATTACTTTGTAAGAATTCCTAATCTGGGTCTTTCTTCAATTGCGGGGAATCTGGACAAATCTATCTGTAACGTACAAATACTAGATCTGGTTGCTCGACAGAAAAGTCCTGTAAAATTCTTTACAAGATACATTAAGAAAAACAAATTCGATTTTATTGGTTTCAGCTGTATGGTTTTTCAATATCATGAAATGCTTCACCTTGCTAAAATAGCCAAAAGCTTAAATAAGGATGTTATAACAGTTGTAGGCGGATATTATTCAACGGTTAATTACCGGGAAATTCCCACTGACGACCTGAACTATATTGACTTCTTTATCAGGGGCGAAGGGGAAATTGCCTTTAATGAACTTATTAAATGTATTCATGACAAAAAAGATTATTCTAAGGTTCCCAACCTTTCATACAATCATGAAGGGCAGCTTGTACATAATGAATGCGGACCACTTATTGATCTTGAGAAACTGGCACTTCCCGACAGGAAATGCAGAGTGTTCAGGAAAGCATTTTATATGACAGGCAGACAGGGGGATGTGGTAGAAACCTCCAGAGGCTGTACGTTTACATGCAATTTTTGTTCAATTACAAAAATGTACGGGAAAAGTTATCGCCAATTTGGCATGAGTAGAATTATTCAGGATATTAAAAACGCAGTAAATAATGGGGCAAGAGCTATCTTTTTTACAGATGACAACATTACTCTTAATCATAATCATTTCGAAAACTTATGCAATGCAATTATTGATGCTAAATTAACACACATAAAATATGCAGTGCAGGCAAGTATAAAAGGATTTTATGATCATCCTGAACTTATTAAGCTTATGAAAAAAGCCGGTTTTGATACTGTATTTCTTGGAATTGAAAGTATCGCAGATGACACCCTTGAATTCTTCAATAAAGATAATCAGTTTAATAGTAACAGCATTGGAACTGTTGTAAAAAGGCTAAAGGAAGAAAACATATTTGTAATTGGGGGATTTATTATCGGCAACCCTTCAGATAATCACGATTCACTTTCACGGATGTATCAGTTTATCGCTGATTTGAAATTTGATATGATAATTCCTTTTGCTCTTACTCCATATCCCGGCACTAAATTACGTGAAGAATTAATTTCTGAAAACCTTGTAACAAATCTTTTTGATTATGCAAAATATGATACATACCAAATGAATATAAGAACCAAATATTTATCGCAGCAAGAACTTTTTGCCATTCATGATGATATGACTCACCGGTTTTACATTGAGTCTGGAATCATGTGGCGTTTTTTTAAGAAACACACTTTTTTCCTCATTAAGACCTCAATAAATTTTCTGTTCAGTCATCCCGACTTTGTTTTTCACCATCTGACAAAAGGGATATTCCTAAATAAAAATAGATACAAGGACAAAGTTGAAGTGTACAGATAGATTTTTACAGCATGTTTTTACTTGTCTGCTTTTTACACCAAAATTTAAATTAATGGCCTCTGCGCGAGGCCATTTAAGTTATCTATTCCGTAATTTCAATTTCCCATTCTCTTGTTATTCTTTGATCCGATATTTTATCATGAATTTCAAGAGCTAAATTATATTTTCCCGGTTTATGGCTATTCAGGTCAATCAGCATATATATCTGTGCATCTTTTTCTTTTGTCTTATAATCTGTAGTAAGAGAAATACTTTCATTATTACCCGAAATTAAATTTGAAATACCTTTAAGTATTGCCTTAAGCGGTATGCCTGCTTCTTTTTCTTTTACTGGGCTAATAGTTATTATATGTTCAAAATCAGTTGAACCGCTATTTCCAATTGTAAGATTATAAGCTTCATAATAAATATAAACAGGATCAGCTTTTTTAAATTGCCTTCCTATTTTGGGTATGATGCAAATATTGTTTCTCTTTATTGCTCCGCTTATTTCTTCCCCTTCATTAATACTTGCGGCAAAAATTAATCCGCTTGCATCAAGTTTATCTTTGTCAAATTTAATAAAATCAAAAGGCTGATGAAGCGAAGAGACAAGGCTGTCTGCCTCATTCATTGTTTCGAATGCAAATGTAAGTTTTTCCGGCTTAATTGTTGATTTAATAGTATTTATTAATTCATAAGCAGGACGGTTTTCTTTTAAGATGTTATCAATAAAATTTTGTTTTACAAATCCCTTATTTTGAAGCACAAATTTCATGGAATCAGTATAAAAATTCAGGCTGTAGAAGTGGGAATTTTTAACAGTATTATCGGGCATTGGAAGAATGTATGACAGGAATACGTCATCATAACCTGCACGTGTTAGGGATTTAAAAGTATTAATCTGAACCGGAAGAATATATTTTTTATCACTTTTAAGTTCAGACTCGGCAAACTTGACATACCTTAAATCTTCATAGTTCTGTAATGATTTACTCAAGCTGTTGGGATTAACATTAACAGTGTGCCTGAATCCGGGTAAAATAGGAGTGGCTTCCGTCCATGAAAGTTTATAATTATTATACATAAGCTGATCGAAAGTAATGACCTTCCCATCAGGATAGTACCATGTATAGTTAATTCCCGCATCTTCCGATTCCAACCAATCCTGATCAAGGCTTGAATAACTTTCTATCCAGTAGTTTTTCACTTGCGATGCCGGTTCACCAAAAGAAATAAAAACTTTTCCGCGGTCAGATTTCCACCCCGGAATTCCAAGCCTCGGCACCCCGAAATATAAATTTGAATATGCTACCCTGAAATAATGCTCCATAACCCGCTCATTTTCTTTAGTAAGAAAAAACGGGTCTTTCATTTCCCAATATTTTGTTAAATACTTTTCTTTATCCCCCTCTGTTAATGCTGAAAATATCGGCTGAACTGCCGGCTCTAAAAACATTTCTACCGAATAAATTGTATATACTTTCTTATCTTCATCATTCATTAAAGATAATGCATTTTCAAATGCAGTAAGTGACTTTTTCGTCTGATAAGTTCTAAAATAGAGAATACCAAGATACAAGTTTATATCAACATCCCCCGGTTTTGCTGAGTTGAATTCCTCTAAAAGTGAGATGGCCTTATAATACTCTTTTTTCTTTTCAAAAATCCGTACCAGCCCAACTTCAGCAGTTTTATTAAACCTATCTAACTCCCGTGCGCGGACATAATAACTCAGTGCCGAATTAAAAAATTCTGTTTTAAAATTACTGTATTTAGTAGGACTGTTTCCATTTAAGTTAACTAAATTTTCAAATGCCAGCCTGTTAACATTCCCCAATTCGCATAGAACATCAACATTTTTAGGAAATACCTGCAAAACATTTTCTAATTCTTTAATACCCGAACTGAAGGCAAATTGAACCAGCAGTTTAGCATAAGCAAATCTGTAAGCGATATTACCGGGTTCACGTAATGCTGCTTCTTTAAAATTCTGTAGTGCAAGATTCCTTGATTCGAATGTATTTTCGTCACTTTGTATACACCCTAAATAATAAAATGAAGCTGCATCTTTATATCTTAATGATGATTCGTTGAAATATTTTTTCGCTGCTTCAATATTTTTATTTCCTTTTTCTCTTAAACCCGATTCATACAACTCGTTCCCCTGAGCACATAAAACTGATACACAAAAAAATAAAAATAGCAATAGAATAATAAAATGTTTATTCATGAATATTTCCCCCAGATTTTGCGCTAAATATATTGCCACGCAGTAGAATAAACAAGGTAAAAAATATTACACTGTTTTATTTAATTTTAATAAGTTGGTGTAAATTTAAAGTACTTATTTAACCGCCGGTTTGAGCTGCTAAATTATACGAAGTAAATATGGAAATAATGCAGGCCAATTTTTCCTTATCAGGTTCCTCCATGTCGGTGGAATTATATTCCTTCCCAAGCTTAGCGTATTTCTGAAGCATTATATTATGGTATGGAAGAATATTTATTTTTTTTCTTTTTCCCTCAAGTGATGAAACAAATTGTGCAGTATTTTCAATATTTTCATCATCATCATTTACTCCGGCAATAAGAGGGATCCTTATATTAATATCTGCCCCGGTTTTAGAAAGAATTTTTAAATTTTCAAGTATCTTTTCATTGCTTACACCTGTCCATTTTTTATGCCTTTCGGAGTTAAACATTTTGAAGTCATAAAGAAACAAATCGGTTTTCTTGGCTGCTTCAAGTAGAGTACCGGTATTAATAAGTCCGGCAGTATCCACAGCCCTGTGAATTCCCCGTGCACCGCATAGGTCAAGCATTTCAAATAAAAACTTAGGCTGTAATAAAGGCTCCCCTCCTGAAAAGGTTACACCTCCTTCGGACTGATCGAAAAATACAACTTCCTTTTCTATTGCTTTCATGATTGTTTCTGATGTTTCCATCCTGCCCGAAATTTCCGTAGCTTTTGTAGGGCATACTTCAGCACATTTTCCGCATAATTTGCATAAGTCCGGGTCTGTAACAATCCCGTCTTTTGTAAGAATGCAGGCATGTTCGGGGCAGTTTACAACACAAGTATTACAGCCAATGCATTTATTGGCGGCATACATTTTCTGCGGTTTGGAAGATATGCTCTCCGGATTATGGCACCATGCACAGTGCAGATTACATCCTTTAAGAAATATTGTTATACGTATTCCCGGGCCGTCATTAATAGAGTAACGCTTGATATCAAAAATAAATCCGGATTCCATTTACAAGTAATTCCTATCTAAATTAAAGCAGTTATATACTTGATGAGACTAACACAAATTATATTCTTTTTGGCCTTTAAGTATTTATCGCATCACTACAAGCACAAAAATTAAAATGTATTCATATCAATTGAAATTTTGTTATCATTTTAGGCTCTTCTGAACTCACCCCCGTCCCCTCTCTTACAAAGAGAGGGGAGTAAAAGGTGATTTTTAAAATCTGTTCAAAAATGGATTTTTTTTAACACAATATTTCATAAACCTTTGTGATACTTAGTGCCTTAGCGGCTTTGTGGCATTCGTTTTAAAATAAAACTTTTTCCGCCGACAAGACATACGCACTAAGAACGGACACATAAATTAAATAACATCATTTTCAGTACGTTCAATAATTTCCTGTTGAAGGTCGCCATTCATGTCATTAAAATAGTCACTATATCCTGCCATGCGTACAAGCAAATCTTTATAGTCCTCAGGGCATTGCTGAGCTGCATACAGTGTAGCGGTATCTACAATATTAAACTGAATATGATGGCCGCCCAATGAGAAATAACTTCTTATCAGCTTGCCAAGTTTTTTAACATCCTCATCTTTTTTAAGAAGGCTCGGTAAAAAGCGTTCATTAAGAAGTGTACCGCCCGATTTTGTCTGATCAAGTTTTGTCAATGATTTAATAACTGCAGAAGGGCCGTGTGTATCTGCGCCATGAGATGGAGAAGTGCCGTCGGATATTGATTTGTGCGCCATTCTGCCGTTCGGTGTTGCTCCAAGAACTTTGCCGAAGTAAATATGGCAGGTAGTAGAAAGCATGTTCAGGTGGAAAGTTCCTCCTTTTACATTAGGCTTGCCGTCTATTGCATTAAACAAATCATTATATACTCTTACTGCAATACTGTCTGCATACTCAAGATCATTGCCGAAGAAAGGAGTTTTGTTAAGAATAGTCTGGCGGAGAAATTCTTCCCCCTCAAAATTCCCGGCAACTGCGGTTAAAAGTTTATCCATTGAAAATGTTTTGTCTTCAAAGACATGCTTTTTAATTGCCGCAAGGCTGTCTGTAACCGTACCAAGCCCCGTGCATTGAATATAATTAGTGTTATAACGCGGGCCTGCATCGTAATAGTCTCTTCCTTTCTTAATACAATCTTCAATAACAACAGAAAGAAATGGAGCCGGTGCATACTTTGCAAACATTCTGTCAATATAATTGCTTACACGGACTTTCAAATCGACAATGTAATTTAATTGTTTAATGAATGCAGAATAGAGAGCTTCATAATTAATAAAAGCCCTTGGATCGCCGGTTTTAATGCCAACAACCTTTCCGGTTAGAGGGTCAATTCCATTGTTCAGAGTGACTTCAAAAATTTTAGGAACATTAAGGTAGCCGGTTAACAGGTACGCTTCCTTTCCGAATGCGCCGACTTCAATACATCCGCTGCATCCCCCTTCACGTGCATCCTGTAATGATTTCCCCTGAACAATTAATTCCTGAATATAAACATCGGGGTTAAATACGGATGGATAACCATGTCCCTGCCTTATAACTTTGGTTGCCGCATTAAGGAAACTATCCGGCGTCTTGGCGCTGATATGCACTGAGTTGCCGGGCTGCAAAATATGAAGTTCTTCAACCACTTCAAGAATAATATAGGATACTTCGCTTACACCGTCGCTGCCGTCCGGTTTTAATCCGCCTAAATTAATATTTGTAAAATCATTATAAGTTCCGCTTTCTTTTGCCGTTATACCAACTTTAGGAGGAGCCGGATGATTATTAACCTTTATCCAAAAACAGGAAATTAATTCTTTAGCCTGTTCCTTAGTTAAAGTACCCTCTGCAATCCCCTTTTCATAAAACGGAGTAAGGTGCTGGTCGAAATGTCCGGGATTCATTGCATCCCATCCGTTTAATTCCGTAATTGTTCCAAGATGAACAAACCAGTACATCTGAATTGCTTCCCAGAAATTGCGGGGAGCGTGGGCAGGTACCCATCTGCAGACTTCAGCAATCTTTTTAAGTTCGGCTGCTCTCTGCGGGTTCTTTTCATTCTTAGCTTTCTCTTCTGCAAGCGCTGCGTGCCTTTCGGCAAATACTATTGCGGCATCGCATGAAATACTCATAGCTTTAAGTTCTTCCGATTTATCCGTAGCTTCTGAATCATTCATGAAATCGAGAGAATTTAGATGATCTTCAATTTCCTTTTTGAAATCGAGTAAACCTTTCTTATATATTTTTCCGTCAAGTGCAGTATGCCCGGGGGCGCGCTGTTCCATGAATTCCGTAAAGAGCCCGGCTTCATAAGCTGCTTTCCATTCTTCAGGCACGTGATTAAAAATTCTCTCCCTCTGTGTTCTGCCTGTCCAGTAAGGAATAACTTCTTTTTCGTAAGTTACAATATCTTCGGGTGCAACTTCGTAACGCTGCATGTCGCGTGTGTTCAGTACATTAAGGTCTTCAACGCTGTGGCATGTAAGTTCGGGAAAAGTTGGAACTGCTTTCGGTTTAGGCCCGCGTTCACCTACAATTAATTCACCGTCGCCGATATAAATTGTTTTTTTTGTGCAGTGATCCAGATAGTTCATTGCTCTTAATACAGGAATGGAATACTTACCGAAATTTTCTTTATAGAAAGCTGTTTCGTGCAAAGCGCGTTCAATAGAAATTGAAGGCTCTGCTTCAACACTGAGTTTTCTAAGCTTTTGAATTCTTTCATTCATTCCGGGGCCGATTTTATTTCCAGATATTGTGTAGAAATTGCCCTCGGAAGCCGGTCCCCTTTCCGGTGCTTCACTTTTGGATTTTACTTGTTCAAACATTTTATGATTCCCATAATTATGGTATTATTTAAACATTTATTTAATTATCTAAGTTCTAAAAAAATAAGATGGATATGCTCTTCCGCAAAACATAGGACGAAAAAGCAATATGTGGGTTTAACTATAGAAGATTAAGCAGGTAAACAGGCGTCTGTAGTTTTTGAGAAGAGTAGGTAAATAATTTAATATTTTAGTTCTTTCTTTTTTCATACAGGGAAAATATATACATATAACAGACTAAAATCAATTGCACTTTTTAAGGGAAATAAAAGGGAAAGGGGGGATATCCTTTCCCTTTGACGTTAGAGAATGCAATGAAAAATCAATCTGCGCTCATATAGCGGGCCTGAATCTTATTTTTGAATGATTCATAAGGATCATCGGCGGACTTGGCGCCATCCGTCTGAGATGCCAGGGTTCTTGCTTTGTCGGATATAGTTGCAACATCATTTACAACAGACGAGGCTATCCTGTTTAAGCCGGGAATCCTGAAATCCCTCTTGTAATTCGAATCCTGATCGCTTGAGTAGGCATTCATCAGGCCTAAAGCATTAATGCCCATAAAATCTCCTTTCTTTTGTGTATCAGACCTTTTTCTGCATACACTTTACGCTATGCTGTATTATCGGATGGTTTCCTGGAAAGTTTAGAGGTTACAACAAAAAAACATGAATTATTTTTAATTAGAAAAGGATAAGTGGGGTTATTTACAGCTATTATTTTAATGATATGCTTTCATATTATAATAAATAATTCAGATAATATAGCCGGAATTTTTATGATTACATTTTTATAATGAAATATTACTTATATACAGTTTATTATACAGGAATAATACCGCATATATAAATCTTTTGATAATTTATTTTCATCATGCATATCTCATTATTTTTTATTTATATTTTAGTGAGATTATTATTGCTATATAGAAAAAATGGAATGTGCAGTAATTTGTGATTTATAGTTCTTAAATATTATGTTATGCGGGAATAACATGTTTACTAATTATTGCAGGGATAATTATGCGTTCAATAATTTTAGTTTTTATTATTGCTTTAGTCTGTCTGGTTTTATTTTCTAAATGCAAAAATACAAGCACAGGGCCGGATGACATCTTATCAAAATCGCCGGAAGAACTCTCATGGACTGTTGATACAATTAGTGTGCCCGGCGGAATGCAAACTCTGATGGAAAAGTTCCTACCTTTCAGTACAACTAATATTTATGCTTATGGTCTTACAGATTTTTGTAGAGATATATGGTACTATTCCGGTGATAAATGGGAGTTACTGAATTTGGATAAATATTTTTTATACCAAGAAATAAATAAAATGCTTGCATTTTCAAGAAATGATATATGGGGTTTTGGAAAATCAGTTTATGAAAATAGTTTTATTTTTAGGTCGGACGGAGTTACCTGGCATGAAGATAAAAGCGGTAAAACAATCGGAAGGCTTATAACCGCCTGTGCTGAAAGCAGGAATAACATGTACGCAGCTGGAGATAATGGTGAAATTCTTTTCTTTGACGGAAATTCCTGGAAAAACGACTCTTTGAAAATGAAAATACCTGCCGGTGATGAATATATTATAAACGGATCTGCATTTTACAACGGACAGGTTTACTTTCTCGCTATTAAAAGCAATCATGCCAATATGAGTAACACTCATTTTATAATAAAAGGGACATATAAAAACTTTGCAGTTGCCGATTCTATGGTATTACATGACCCTTCATCTGTTTGGAAATGGGGTAATTGTGGTTTCTATGTAACCCCTTATTATAAATTACTTTCCTATGGAGATTATGGTATTTGGCAGTATAATAATAATTCTTGGGAACATATATTATATACCGAAAATGGAATTGACGGTGTCTTTGCAATTAATCAAAATTATATAATTGCTACAGGAGCGGCGGGTTCCGTTTATTTTTATAATGGGAATACTTTTTCTTTGTTGAATAAATTCAGAGCGGGTTATGAAAATGTTATCTACACAGACGCCTGGAGTGAC
>TBL_comb47_HYPODRAFT_10000326_pt1 | contig 62857 bp, 45 predicted proteins | sample TroBogypolimnion_40_FD_10682 | JGI IMG/M metagenome (IMG submission 10682)
ATATTTCCTCAGAATTCCAGGAGATTCCTGAGTCCAACGTTTTTTCACTATATCTTCTTCATAGTTACCCGGTTCTTCAAAGAAGTAAAATCCTTTACTAATGAATTCTTTAATAAATGAAATTCTTTCTTTCATAACAGTGATAACTTTAATCAAATAATCATCAGTAAATTCCAGATCTGAATATTTTGAAGACTTTAATTCAAGTCTTAGAAGATAAAGGAGATCCGATACGGATTTTTTTCTGAGATGTTCTTCATTCAGCCAGTTAAGTTTCTCAAGATTAAAAACTGCACCTGATTTATTAATACGATCAAGCGAGAATTTATTTATGAGTTCATCTATATTATAAAACTCAACATCATCACCGGCTGTCCACCCCAGCAATGCGACAAAATTTACAAGTGCATCTTTAAGGTATCCTTTGTTTTTGTAATCCTCAACGGCAACATCGCCCTGGCGTTTACTTAGCTTGGAACGGTCGGGATTGAGTAAAAGGGGAAGATGCGCAAATACAGGAATTTCCCATCCAAAAGCTTCATATAGTAAAACGTGCTTTGGAGTCGATGATAACCATTCTTCACCGCGTATAACATGAGTAATTTTCATTAGGTGGTCATCAACCACATTTGCGAGGTGATAGGTTGGGAAATTATCAGTTTTAATTAATACCTGGTCATCTACAACATCACTCGCAAATTCAACACTTCCACGGACATGATCAGTAAATTTAATAATCCTACCAGGCTCAACATTTAATCTTACAACGTGGGGGAGACCGTCAGATAAATTTTTAAGCACTTCTTCTTCTGAGAGAAGCAGACAATGTTTATCATACATAGTCTGAACATTCTTTTTCTGTTGTTCGTCCCGCAAGGCGGTTAATCTTTCAGAATTGCAGAAACAATAGTATGCTTTCTTGTTTTTTATTAAAATATCCGCATGCTCTTTATATATTTGGAGTCTTTCAGACTGCATGTAAGGTCCAAAAGGGCCACCTTTCAGGGGGCCTTCATCATAATCCAAACCAGACCAGTTAAGAGTTGAGATTAAGTTCTCAACTGCTCCGGGCACATACCGGTTTCTGTCAGTATCTTCAATTCTAAGTATAAACTTGCCGTTTATGTTCCTGGCGAATAAGTAGTTATAAAGAGCAGTTCTGAGCCCTCCAACATGAAGAAAACCAGTTGGACTTGGAGCAAATCTAACACGCGGAATATCATTAATCATATAAATTTCAATTCAATTTGAAAAAAATGCATCAGAGAGGAAACGTAGGAATAAACCTGTCAGCTAACTGGTACCTTGGATTCAGTATAATATTTAACCTTTTGGATAAATTCCTGGCTATCGATTGGTTTAGGAATATAATCTGTTGCGCCTGCCTCGAGACATTTTTCCCTATCTCCTTTCATAGCAAACGCTGTTAGTGCTATTATCGGAGTTTCTTTATATTCAGGCATGAGTCTTATCTTTTCAGTAGCTTCAAAACCATTCATAACCGGCATCTGCATATCCATGAGAATCAGATCGAACTTTTGTTTCTTTACCTGATCAACTGCCTCTGCACCGTTTTCAACAACTACAATAGTTTCAAAATTATTATTTTTCAATAGTCTGGTTACGATAATCTGAGAATGTTTATAATCTTCAACCAAAAGAATTTTCACACCATCTTTTGTTTTAGCCACAACTTCAGGAGGAGTAGGTTCATCGTAACGGTTTATCATTTGATTTATTGTTTCAGCTAAGTCCTCAATATTGGTACTGGATTTCTTCAACAGATCGCTGAATAACCCGTCTATCTTTTTTAAGTCTTCCTGGTAATTTTCCTTACCGGTATAAATAATAATAGGAAGTTTGGAAAATTTAGGATCAGACTTAATTTGCTTTATAAGGTCAAAGCCATTTATTTCAGGCATGTCAAGATCAATAATTGCAAGGTCAAGGCTCATATTTTCAATCAAATGATATACCTTTGAAGAATGAGACTCAGCAATGGCATTATATCCGGCCTGAACTATAGCTTCCTTGATAAGCGTTAAAGTTGGGACATCATCATCAACTACAAGAATATTGCTGTCTTTTTTTAATCTGTAGCTTGTAAGAACTTCGACAAGGAATTTATACTTAATTGGTTTTACGAAATACTCAACGGCGCCCATTAAGAATGCTTTCTGTTGTTCCGCTTCTACAGAGCATATAATCACAGGAGTATTTTTAGAATTCTTATGTTCCCTGATCTGTTTAAGGAGTTCAAAACCATTTGTATCAGGAAGAACAATATCCATAAGAACAGCAAGGAAGACTTCTTTTTCAATTGACTTAAGTGCCTGGTCTGCCGAATTAACAATAACAGGTTCATATCCCCATTTATTCAGATAATTGCTCAAAAGTTTTGAGGTAGCATAATCATCTTCTACAACTAAAACTCTGTTCTTTAATCCTGGTTTAGGTAATGAAATAATTTTAGTTTCGATTGGAGTAATTTCTTCAATACCTATACTGAAATTATATGTGGTTCCTTTTCCCAGAGAGGAAATTACATCTATTTCACCTTTTAGAAATTCTATATATCGTTTTGTTAAGGTTAGACCAAGACCTGTGGTATTTCCACCTTTGTTATTCGATAATTCAGTGATCGAAAAAGGTTTAAATATCTCTTTAACTTTATTTTGAGAAAGTCCGGCTGAAGTATCTGATATTCTGAAATTTATCTTTCCATTATTGCCAGGGAGAACAAATATGGATATTTTACCTCTTTCAGTTAGCCGGAGGGAATTAGTAATCAGGTTAATTAAAATATATCTTAATTTTTGTGAATCAAGTTTAACCGATTCCGGCAGTGCATTATCAAAATTGATAATGAATTCAACCTTGTTACGGTCGGTCTTTTCGTTAAATATTTTGACTACGTCCTCAACAAAATTCTTTAGATTGATTGTTGCAGGAGTATCCTTAAATTGACCGGAATCAGATTTGGCTAAATCTATTAAATCATTAATCAAAGAAAGCAGGTTTTGCGCATTTTCCTTCATGGTAGAAACGTATTCTGCCTGTGATGAAGTAAGGTTATCATCATGCAGGAGAGAAATGAAACCCATTATACTATTTGTAGGTGTTCTGAGTTCACTTGCTATATCGGTAATAATAGTACTTACATTGGTATCCTTTTTTTCGGTACCTGACCATATTGTAAAAAGGTTACTAAGAACAGTACCAACTAGTTTTAATTGATCGCGATCAATATTAGTAAAAGGGGTTTTCTTGGCTATTTTTAAGAGAGCATTATTCTCCGAATATTTGAATTTTAAGCATCCTTCATAAATCATATAATCTGTGATTTGAATTTCACAATCAGACTGCATATTAATTTGATTATAATCAGCCGCAGATTTGATGCAATAACAATTCCGGCATTCAAAAGATGCATTCCTAACAAAAGCCTTTTTAGAAGACGATGATCTTCCTAAAACAGAAAGATTGGAATTATCAGCAATTTTGAAAATTGTTACAGCTTCAAATTCGAGTTCGCTCGTGAAGAAATCCGATATAATATCCGGAAAATCCTGTTGGGATTTTAATGCGATATTTACAAGATCATTGTATTTGGTGAGAAAATCTATTTTTGCACTCTGCATTAAAGACCTTCAATTGCTTAATAATATCCCTAAAGTGTTACCACTTATAGTCAGATACAAATATATAAATTTAGAATTATAAAAGAAAAGAAGAATGTCGAATAAAATATATTGGCATAATATTTTCTAAAGCCTATTTTTGTTGAAAATAGACTCATATTTTAATTATTTTCAATAAATATAAGTTAATTCCTTCTGGGCGAAAGCCAATAGTAAAATTCTCATTAAATGTATTTTGATATTCATAGAAACATGGCTAGAATTAAAAAACATTTTAGCACTTTATTAAGTGAAAGTGTTTTCATGCTTTGAATCACACAATATCAGGAATATGATTTTATTCCGGAGTATGAATTTAATTTAATTGAATTAAAAAATATTAGGGATTATATTTAGATACATGACATTGTTTTTTAACACATAACAAGGTATTAAAACAGAATTATTAAAGGCTCAATAAATGCAGTTAATTTAAATTTATGGAACCAAATAGAAGAATACTTATTGCTGAAGATGAATCAGTTATAGCGATTGATATAACCAGGACATTGGAACGCTTATCGTATAAAGTTATAGGTTACTGTCGTACAGGCAGAGATGTTATTACTAAAGCCGGCGAGCAAAAACCTGATCTGATTCTAATGGATATTATGCTTGAAGGTGATATTACGGGTATAGAAGCAGCTGAAGAGATTATGAAACTGTATAATATTCCTGTTATTTATTTGACAGCGTTTGCTGATCCAGTTACGTTAGAAAAAGCGAAATTAACCGAACCTTTTGGATATATTTTAAAGCCATATGATGAAAGAACACTTAATACTTCTATTGAAATGGCGCTTTATAAAAATGAAATTAATAAAAAACTAAGGGAACGTACAGAGGAACTCAAGGCAGAAAAGGAAAAATCAGATAAACTGCTTCAGAATATTCTACCGTTGCAAATAATTAAAGAATTAAAAGAAAAAGGTGTTATTGTACCAAGATTATATGAATCTGTTACATTGTTATTTACGGATTTTGAAGGATTCACGGAAATTGCATCTACTATGCCTCCAGGTGAATTGGTGTCTGAATTAAACGATATTTTCAAGAGTTTTGATTTATTAATCAATAAATACGGGCTAGAAAAACTTAAAACTATTGGTGATTCATACATGGTAGGAGGCGGTTTCCCGATTGAATCAGAAGATCACGCTATAAATATTATTAAAGCTGCTTTAGAAATGAATCAAGCAATTCTTGAAAGGAATAAAAATTCGAAATATAAGTGGAAAATGAGGGCAGGTGCACATTCAGGTAATATAGTTGCAGGTGTTGTTGGTAAAATGAAGTATACATATGACGTTTGGGGGAATACAGTTAATTTGGCAAGTAAAATGGAAAGGCAAAGTATTCCCGGTAAGGTAACAATTACATCAACTACATATGAATTGATTAAAAATGTTTTTGAATGTGAATACCGAGGTTCTGCAGAAATTCCCGGTAATGGAAATATTGATATGTATTATGTTCTTGGTTATAAAAATATCTCAGATGTCAATGAGAAAAAGACTTTTGTTGAGTCCTTCTGATTAACCCTGCTTATAGTTAAATACCCTGCATAATTAGTATTTTTATGATATAAAAATTCACTTATTTCATATGTTTAACATTGTGTTTGTGATATAATGAATGAAAAGAAAACCAGAATATTGATCGTTGAAGATGAAAGAATTATTGGACTTGATATCAAGAAAAACCTTGAAAGAGTAGGATATGAAGTTGTCAATATTGTTAATACTGGTGAAGCTGCTATTGATCTCGCCGGAGAATTGAAGCCTGCAATTATCCTGATGGATATTATGTTGGGGGGGGGAATATCCGGAATTGAGGCGGCTGATTCGATCAGAAGAAAATATAATATACCTGTAGTTTATTTGACAGCCTTAACTGACGAGGAAACTCTTCAAAAAGCAAAGGTCACTGAACCTTACGGATATATTCCAAAACCTTTTGACCAAAAAGGACTTCACAGCGCAATAGAAATGGCATTATATAAACATAAAGTTGAATCCCTTTTACATCAAAAAACCAGGGAGCTGGAAGATGAAAAGAAAAAGACAGATCAGCTTCTTCTTAATATTCTGCCTGCAAGTATAGTTAAAGAATTGAAATTACAGGGATATGTTAATTCAAGGTTGTTTGAACACATTTCTATATTATTCTCCAATTTTCATGACTTCAGTTCAATTACTCAGAAACTTGAACCTGAACGATTGGTAGGTGAACTAAATGAAATTTACATTAAATTTGATTCGATAGTACAAAATGCAGGCATTGAAAAACTTAAAACGATTGGCGATACTTATATGATAGGAGGGGGAGTACCTTTTGAAAGAGGTGATCATGCAGAAGTTATCATTGATACAGCGCTGAAAATGCTTGAGTATATGAATATTCGAAACAGGAGAACCAATCTGGATTGGAAATTAAGAATTGGAATTAATAGCGGTCAAGTTGTTGCGGGTATAGTTGGTACGCATAAATTCACATATGATGTCTGGGGTGATGCTGTTAATATTGCAAGCCGCATGGAAAATAACAGCGAACCGGGCAGAATCAATATTTCGGGGAGCACACATGCAATCATAAGAGAAAAGTATGAATGTGAATACAGAGGGAAACTGCACGCAAAAGGAAAGGGGGAAATAGATATGTTTTTCGTTAATTATAAAAAATAAATTCCTATAAATTAATTTCTACCTGAATTACTAGGTTATTCGTGATTATAGAATTAAGCGGATTTACCAAAGATTCTTTAGGCTTATAAGTTTCAGAATATTGTGCAGACATATTTATATTGGAGAATAACTGGAGTTTCATAAAAATATTTAGTTTTAACCCTTCTCCGTATAATAAACGACCAGTTATGAGACCATTTATGAATTCCTCATATTCATAGACAGACGAATAATATGAGTTCGTTTTGAAAAAACTAACTGACAGAGCAAAATTGAGAAGGCTGCATAGAATGGTACTGACAGAATTAGATAATAGTATTCCTTGTTCATTAGAATGATTTTGCTTTATTCTAATCGAATTATACTCAACCGCTGTTTTCACGTTGAAAATACCTGGCAAATCCCATTGTACCGAAAATCGAAAATCATTTCTTAATTTTTGTCCGATATACTTCTGTAAAGTATCAATTAGAAGATAATCTTTATTCTCATATTTATAATTAAACTTAACATTTAATTGATTTGAAAAAGAATTGGAATAACCAATCAGAAATTCTTCTCCTGAATTACTATTTGGGAATCTATTACCACAAAATGGAAATCTAAACTGATCATAATAAAAATTAAATAAGCCATAATTTGTTTCATATTTGAAACCATTATAAAAGCCAACCTCATTTTGTATTTTTCCAATTTGTTCAGAAAGACTATGCCCTGAAATAGAAATGAAATTCCTGGGATAGTTTCGTATGGAGCAAAAGAAAAGGAAATCTTTAGTGATTGAAAGCTGCAGTGTATTGACGGATGCAACTGAATTGAAATCATATGCAAATTCACCAGTCAAATAAATGGTTGATAGAGTGTTAAATTCATAGCCGAAAGAAAGATCATTGAATTTATTTCCTTCAATAGAAAAAGGAATGCTGTTAAAGAACGGTTTGTCGAAGTAACAGCGGCAAAAGAGCAAGGAGGCATTTAATGAAGGGGAAATGTTGAATTCATTCCTGAATCCCCATTTAATTTCATGCACAGCATTTTGTGTTTTTAATTCAGAGGCAGATCTATGATAACCAGTAGTTAATAAAGAATTAATAGTTTGTCCATTTGAATCAATTGATGCATCTATGAATCGGTTAGAAAAAAATCCTGAAATATTAATGGAATTATATTTACCTGAAAATGCAATTCCTCTGCAATAACTAGTTTCATTAGCATTATTATTGGGTTCAATAATGTTCAGCTTCTTTTTAACCGGGTAGGCAGGATCAATAGTTTTTGAAAAGCCTGAGGGAGTACCCAGAATTAACCCCATTCCTGATTCAAACCTGTAATCACCGATCATGATGATATCAAAGAAGCGGGTATTTTTAATCATAAGATGGGAGGACAAAAGATCAATATATGATTTTTCTCCAGCATCTTTTTCGGTAAGCAGGCCAAAATCAATTGAATTATAATTTAATGATAGGCGGTTATACATTTTTAACTTTGAACCAGCATATTTATTATAAATTGAATCAATGTTATCGTGAAAATCATAAGAAGATCGTGTTTTGAAATTAATCTTAAATAGAGAGGGTTCTCTTAATGCAATTATTCTATCTTTGTTTATATGATCTGAGGTAGTAATAAAGGGGAGAATGTTTTTAACAATATTTCCAGGCAATTCTTTAATTGAATATAATTCATAACACGAAAATAAATGGCCATATTTTTCACGGAAGTTAATAATTAGATTAGCATAGTTTAAATCAAGCCCTGGCACTTTTACAAGTGTAAATAAGTCTGCATTGTTGATATTAACAGGATTATTCCGAAGAGATTCAAGTTCATCTATCTCATTATATTCCTGAAAATCAATCCCAGGTTCCGGTAATATAGATTCAATTAGCTGTACAGATATGGTTGAATCTGAAGATTGTGAATATACTGTTGCGCATATAAACAGAGCTATAAATAAAATATAAATTACATTTGATCTCATTTCAATTTAAGGAATTCTCGTATTTTATCAGACCGATTACCTTCTGTGCCAAATGAAATAATTATACCTGCCTGATGCGTAAACCCTAGGTCAGGGTGTGTAAAAAAAGCATAATCAAAACTGAAACCGGAAATATGAATTCCTATTCCGCCTGAAAATTTTGAAGGCTCATTAGCAAATCCTACCCTTAAAGAGAAATTATCAGTAACATCATAGTTAATTCCCGACATGAAGGATAAATTATATCTTACATCTTTTTCCAAGGCGGTATTTAATGAGAAATTATTTATTACGTCGTAACTAAGACCGGTTTTTAGAACAACAGGAATAGGGTCGTCATTCGAAGTAAATGAAGCTCTATTTATATTGCAGAGGGAAAAAGCTGTTCTGAGATTGTTGGTCAGGTAGATGAGGATTCCAGCATTCACATAATAAACTGATTTACTGCCATATCCCATTATAGAAACATGGTGATAAGTGACAGAAATACCAGCAAATAATTTATTAAAATATCTGAGTGAAAAGCAGGGGATAATTTTGATTTCCCGATACAAGTCATATCCGTACGACATAACTCCTATAGCGGCAGAACCAAATCCCAAAGGTTCGGAATAAGCAGTAAATGCATTTGCTAATTCACGGAAACCAAAAGGAGCAGGAGAATAATAGATTCCCAGTTCACGCCAGTTAAATTGTGCAAGGCCAGCGGGATTATTAAAAAGTGAAAAGACATCATCTGATAATGCAACATCTGAACCGGACATAGCAATCTGCTTAGCTCCAGGATCCATTTGGCATAAGGAGACAGATGTATTTAGGGCAATCAGAAATAAAAGAATAAAAACCCGCATAGATTTTTTAATTCATTGTATACTATATATATAAATATTTATATTAAATCAATAAAAAATATTATTTGGGAATGTAAATGAAAAAGATCCTTTTAGTTCTGGCTTTTTTTACAAGTATTAGTTTTGCTCAGGAACTAAATTGTTTAGTAACAGTTAATATGGAGAAACTTCAATCGGCTGCAAGGGACCCGCTTAACAATTTTCAAAAGGTAATAGAAGAATATCTTAACAAAACTAAATTCACTACTGAAAAATGGGAAGGAGGAAGAATTGATTGTTCAATGACGATTCTATTTCAGACTGCCGATAATACCTCATATACTGCACAGGTAGTTGTCACTTCTCAAAGGCCTTTGTACCACAGTCAGCAGAATTCACTTATGCTTAGTATAAATGACGGCTCATGGTCATTGAATTATCAAAAAGATCAGGCACTAAATCCAAATGAAACTAATTATGATCCAATTACCAGTTTTCTTGATTATTATGCATACGTAATTATTGGGTTAGACGCGGACAGTTACGATAAACTTAACGGTTCGAGATATTTCCTTAAAGCATTGGATCTAGTTAATCTTGGAGCTACGAGTCAGTTTTCAAGCGGCTGGCAAAACAGCAGTGCTTCTTATAGCCGTCGTGGGCTTGTAGAGGATCTTATAAATGAACGCTACAGAGCTTTCCGAGAGGCATACTATGAATATCATTATAACGGATTGGATGTGTATAACTGGAATAAGGAAATTGCATTAAAGAATATGGCGAAATTAGTATTTGCTATTGACAATATGAGAACAAAAATGGATCTGAACAGTGTGCTTATGAAAGTATTCTTTGATTCAAAGAGCGGTGAAATGGCTCAATACTTTAAAGATTATCCAAACAGAGACATATTTACCACCCTTAAAAAGATAGATCCTGCTCATTCTAAAAAATATGATGACGCTATGATAGGCTTATGATTATAGCTGATAATGATATTGGAAATATATCAGGCTAAATTGAAAGAATTAAATAGAAACTGCTTTTACATCTTTTAAAAGCCTTGACAACCATGATGCCTTGGCACTATTTGTAAAACACCTGTTATTCCGGAATCTTTTAATCAACTGATCGATGGTGACTTCGCCTTGTCCTCCATGCTGAGATCTTCTGATCAAATAATCATTTAAAATACGAATCTGTTCCGAATGAGGCTTCTTAGTTAAATTTATTCTAGCCATTTTTCCCTTGTCCCGTTTATTGCATATCTAAAATATACGAATAAATTTATTATTCAAACAATAAAAATAGAACAATTTATTAAAATATATTATTCAAGAATATGAACATTAAGATAGAGTTATTATCAGAAACTTTATTGAGCATTATTTATAATACACATTATACACTTTGATATTGTATCATAAAAAGAAAATAAAGTTAATCGTTTCTGCCTTTGAAACTTAATAAAAGACAGCTCAAACAAGGGTAAAGTTAAACTCCTCATCAAACCAAATAATTGGATATTCACGTAAAAAAGCAATAGTTAATAATTATTGGCCCGGTAATTGGATTATTAATACAGCACATGTAAAAGATCCACGTTTTAATCAAAAATATGGGTTTTATCTGATAATTAAGTTCAAAAATTGTATCAGTTTATTATAAATGTCTCTTTATTAGTCAAATGATAGTGAATATATGATTTCTAAAAAATTACTTCAGATGATAGCTTATAGTTTGCTATTTATCACCCATACTATGGCGTTACCGACAAGTTATGGACAAGTTTCAGTAAAAAAATGGGCTGATGACAGGAAATCAGCATTTACGTTTACATTTGATGATGGATTCAGCTGCCATTATGACTATGTCAGGCCAATACTAAATTCCTTTGGATTTAAGGGGACGTTTTTTGTAATCACTGGTTCAGTAACTGATGACTTACCCGGAATTTGGAGATATGGCACATGGAAACAGTTCCAGCAGATGTCATTAGAAGGGCATGAAATAGGGTCACACACAGTAACTCATCCCGACCTGACTACTTTACCAGTTGGGGACATAAGTACATCAGGCACACTCCTTTATGAGCTTTATAACTCAAAGACAGCAATAGAACAGAAGATCCCCGGCCAGAAATGCATAACAATCGATTACCCATATATAACATATAATAATACTGTGATTACTAACACAGCCCTGTATTATGAATCAGGAAGAACCGGGAGCGATAATCCAAACGATACGTCACTCAGTGGATCAGGTTATTATACTATAGGAGCAAAGGAAGAACAATTTAATACTCCAAGAAATTCGACACTTGATGATTTAGATGAGCTGACAAATGTTGAAAGTTATATCCAGGCTTCAATAAGTGAAGGGAAGTGGGGGATGACAATGGCTCATGAAGTGTATCCTTTCAGCGAAATTGACAGCATTCTTCAGCAGGGTTCATGGTATCCAATGTCAGTAGAATGGTTAACTTCTTTTTGTCAGTATGTTAAACAGCAATCCGATAATAAGAATGTCTGGGTTGAGACAATGGCTAATGTAACTAGATATATGAAAGAAAGAGAACAATTTAAATATACTGTCGTTTCTCAAAATGCATCATCTATCCAAATAACTTCAACTACAGGATTAAATACTCAAATTTATTCATATCCACTAACAGTTGATATTGCAGTTCCCCCTGACTGGCAAAAAGCTATAATAACACAAGGAACAAAAACAGATACAATTGCTACTGTAATATCAGGGGCAAATGTATATGCACGAACCAAAATAATTCCAGACGGCAGTATAATAACTTTAACTAAAAATTCTGTTTCAACAACATTTGCTTTATCAGGTACCGTAACATATGATAATGTATCACTTTCAAAGTTAAAAAATGTCACTGTTACTATCAGCGGTCCTAATGGATATAAATCTGTAGTCAGTACAGATGTATCCGGCAATTTCAGCATTACAGGACTTAGTTCAGGGAACTACACTGTTTCATTGAGTAAAACAGATGAATTCAGCGAAGTAAACTCGACTGATGCTTTGATGATCATTAGGTATTTTACGGGACTTACGCAGTTTGATTCGCTTCAGACTTTTGCAGGTGATGTTAATAATGATGCGCTGGTAAATTCAACGGACGCGCTTCAAATTGTAAGAAGATTTGCGGGTTTAATTAGTGCATTTACAAAGCCAGACTGGATCTTTTTGCCGCAGTCGATAAATGTTAATCTAACTCAGAATGTAAACCTGGTTATAAAGGGAATAATAACAGGTGATGTGAATAAATCCTATGTCCCGTTAAATTGAGAAGACAAATTCTTATTATAACTGGCTAAGACGTCTTGCAGCTTTCTCTTTAGCAAATTTATCCCTGAAATTTCTTATCTGCATGACCTGTACTTGTTTAAGAAGGGAAACCTCTTCATTAGTTCTACCCATTTCCTTGTAAGTTTTAGAGAGATGATAAACTACCACAATGATATCGGGGTCTATACTAAGCGCTTTTTTTAAATATCTTTCAGAATCTTCATAAGTACCTTTGGGAAGACTGCCTAAGAAAGTGTTTGCGAAAGTTCTTTCAACCCAGTTTAAAGAAGCAAGTTCCCTGTAATAGATTCCCAGAATAAGGTAGGGAAGGAAGTTGTTTCCGTTTATTGATATTGATTTTTTTGCATTCTGTTCAACAAGATTGGCATATTTAACTTTTTCTTTGCCACCCTTAAATAAAGCAATATTTCCATAAGACATTGATAGATAAGCATAAGCTTCAGCACTATCAGGAAATTTATTTTTGAATAAAACGGCGAAATCCACGGCTTTATTTATATATAATTCTGCATCATTCCTGTTTTTGAGTTCATAATATTCTTCACCTACATCATTATATGATCTTACAAGTCTAATCATCACGTTGAAGTTATCCGGGTCAATTTTATAAGCCTGCTCATAATAATTCATAGCATCGAGATTTTTTAATTGCTTGAATGATTCGTCTCCCTTATCGAGATATTCTTTGAGATTCGCACCGGACGATAGGGTATTAATCATTAAAGTGAATAAAACAATGTGCAGGATAAAGAAATATATTTTCATCTAATACTAATATTATAATTATACATGATCAATTATAACTGATATATACTTTCTAAACAAATATGGATGTGATATTAAATAATTGATAATTACAAACTGATTTATAAATATATTAGTTGAAAACAATATAAAATGTTGTAATTTTACAAGTGAACAAATTATTCACCTAACAATTTAAGGTCTGGCTTATCGAAATATTTTTAATGTTTTAAGTTATTCATCATCAAGTACGATTAAATAAATCATTAAATATATGGAGGTAAATCATGCTCCCTTCCTCATTCAAAAACTATTCAGAATTATTGGACTTATTTATTTCCCGTGAAAGAAAGTTGTGTCCTAAGATTAAGGAGGAAGTCATCATTCTAAAAAAGATAGGCATTTCATTAAAGATGTATGATAGGCTTAAGAGAGAATATATGCCGGGTTATCAGAGTAAATCTTCCATTATAATGAGAACATATTTGGAGACAAATTTTCAGCATACATTTGTTCATCATAAAGGGGTTCTTCAGACGATGGAGATACCGCCAGTACCCAAAACCGGCAGAGAAAGAAGAATGGAAAAGAGAATTAGTCACCTAGCGTCGCATGTGAGGCTACTTGAGATTGAGAATAACTATCTGAGAAACAGATTAAAGGAAAGCAATCCTTAAAGTTTAAATCTTTTTGAAATAGAATCTGCATAGAGCATTACTCCATTGGCATATTCGTCACTATGATTATACTGGAAAAAGGCAGTTCTTCTTCCGTTAGCATCTTTGGAATAATTTCCCTTTAATTTCAGATAATTAGCGACACTATAAATTGCATCGGGCCAGTTATTAAGATCTATGGTACCATTGCTGTCGGCGTCAACGGCATAATTAAGACTAAAAGGCATGAACTGAACATATCCGATAGCACCGCCCCATGACCCGGTTTGACTAAGAGGATCAAGTTTATTTTCCTTGCAGAACCTTAACAACGACGCAAGTCCTTCAACGGCATCGCGTTTACGATGATTTATTCTTGTCATTTCCAACTCACGGAAATGACTATCTGCCAGAGGATTTACCCCTTCGATTTTGAATATTTTTCTCAATTCGTATTTCTGAGCAGCATCAAGGAATAATATCTGAGCCATAAAAATATTAAATACCCTGCAGCTTCCGGTATATTTTCCGAGACCTGATTCCCACATTAAAATTGAAACAATATCCTGTTTACAAACGCCGTATTTATGTTCAGCCTTATCAAGGAAGCTGTAATTCCTGTAAAGAAAGTTGACACCTTCATTAATTTTATTTTCCTGTAAAAGACTTTGTGTATAAGTATCGTGTTCTGCTTTCTGAATAGCCATGCTTTTAGGCGTAGCATACTTTACAAGTTTATCCTTATAGACCAGTTTTGATTCCGGACGGTTGAACAAACTAAGGAATTCTTTTTTAGTTACTCTTTCGCCAATCCCTTCTTTAGCTTCCAGTTTATTTATAAGAGCATTTATAAGGTCATTCCGAGGGGAAAGATTTGATTTTACAACAAGATCCTTTTTAATGACCCATGCAGGGAATATTTCTTTGTGTTTCCGGTGAGAATGTTTTTTGTGGGAAACAGGATTTGCGCACAAGATAACTGTAGAGATAAGTACAAAAAAGAGTATATTAATTTTCATAGGATATTGAACTAATTGAAATATTAAGGAGTGCATTCAAATTAATATAAAATACTGCAATCAGCAAAAAGAGGAAACTATTCACCCTAAATATTAATTGTTCTTAACGATCAAATACAGTTTCAGGCAGTCCGCTGCTTATGAAGGTAAAATATTTTGCAGGGAAGAGAGAATCAGCTGACGATGCTGAACTTTGATCGGGGAAAATACCAAACACAGTTGAGCCGCTACCGGTCATAAGAGAAAACTCCGCACCCATCTCATACATCTTCTTCTTAATATTACTAATTTCAGGGTATTCAGGAAATACGACAGATTCAAAGTCATTTGTTACTATATTTTTGAATTCCCTGAAGCTATCAATATTGAAATGTTCTATTTTTCTCAATGAGTTAGCGGGGGGATGGGGAATTATTTTGCTGAAAGCACAGGGAGTTGAGATATGAATTCCGGGATTAACGATCAATATTGGTTTCACTATTCTTAAAGATAAGGGTTCAAATACTTCACCAATAGAAGAAGCAAATTTAGGCTTAGGGTCAATAAAAAACGGAGCATCGGCACCAATTCTGAGAGCCAGGGCAGAAAGTTCATCCAAAGATAATCCTGCATTATAGAATTGATTAAATCCTATTAATGCAGCAGCCCCATCGCTGCTTCCTCCACCCATACCAGCACCCATAGGTATGAATTTATTTAGGGTTACTGAGGCATTTATTTTTAATCCTGTATATTCTGAAAACAATTCCTTAGCCTTAATTACAGAGTTGCTGTTTTCACTATTTAGTCCTTTGTCATTTGAGCCAAAAGAAAAGAGGGTGTCATCTTTAATAATAATTTCATCGAATAAATTGACAGGATAAAAGATTGTTTCGAGATTATGATATCCGTCATTCCTTCTGGATATGATATTAAGACCAATATTTATCTTGGCAGGTGTTTTAATTTTAAGTTCTTTCATCAAGCAATTCTTTTATTTTCCTGATATGGGCGGGAGTAGTGCCGCAGCAACCGCCTATGAATGATGGGTTATATGACAGTATTTGCCTGATTACTCTTTTATATTCATCCGGTGTAATTCCGGTCGTGATATCAGAATCAGTCAATTCACCGGAGCCGCAATTAAGATAAGTACCCCAGTTGAACTGAAAATCTCTATTTGCAATGAAAGATAGGAATGTTTCAGGTCTAATGCAGTTGAAACCTATTGCTAAAGGATTATAGTGAAGGATTACTTCAATCGCTTCGTCAATACTCTCTCCGGAAAGGAGATTATAATTATCATCAAAAAAAAGACTCATTACGAATGGGATTTCCTCTTTGCTGCAAATTGAAGATATTTTTTCAATCTCTTCAAGATGACTCTGGGTTTCGTTAAGTATAAAATGACATCCGCTGAGGTAAAGTTTCTTAATATGAAGTTCATGATTCCAATAGTAATCATGCTTGGTTAATTTTACCTCTTTCTGATAACAATCCTCAGCAGGAGGATTAGAACCAGCTATCAGAACGGGAGTATTTGCCGCAGCAGTTCTGGCAAGTTCGACGGATTTGGATACAAATCCATGTAAATCAACAAACACATTGTTTATAGAAGTAGAATACTTCTTTTTAGCTTCAGGGTTAGTTCGGAAAGTATTAGTAGTAATAATATCGGCGCCGGCTTCAATATATTCTTTATGGATTTCAATTACTTTATCAGAATGGGTTATATTTGCAAGGGACATCCAGAGATACTCATCCCTTGGAACGCCGCGAGACTGAAGCAGTGAACCTATAGCTCCATCAAGAATGAGTGGGCGTTTTATTCGTCTGGCAATCGAAAAAGGGTTAAAGAAGATGTCCATAAATTGGTTAATAAAATATGTTTTAATAATTTTGATTAAATATAACAAAAATGTTTTCACGAAGGAATTTAATGGGTCAAAAAGTTTTACAAATATGTTTTGGTGACGGGTATGCCGGAAGCGCCAAAATGGCAATTCTTAGCTCTGAGTTACTGCAAAAGAGAGGATTTGAAGTTATATTCCTGGCTTCTCAAAATTCACTTACTGAAAAAAGGGCACTTGATAAGAAAATTAAAGTTGTCTCTATGGACAGCAGAAAGGATTTTCAATTACTTCTAAGTGAAATATATTCTCTTTTTGAGAAAGAAAGACCGGACTTTGTTATTTCACATCATTCACTTGACAGGAAAGTGGGAATAAAATTAAGGAGCAAGTTTGGGAAGAAGTTTATCAATATTGGATACAGACATAACATATCTCAAAGCGCACCTATAATAGGAGCACTTCTATACAATTATTATTTTGATTACCTGATTGCATGTGGAGACGGAGTAGGGCGAAGTTTGGTTACTTCAGGTATTTTCCGTAAAAAAGTTAAAGTAATACATTACGGCATAGAAATACCTGCTAATATTAATGAAATATCAGGGGATAAAATACGGGAGCAGTTCGGTCTGAAAAGCAAAATTGTTCTAGGGTGTTCAGCATGGTTTCATAAAGAACGGAAGGGATTCGATATACTGTTTAAAGCATTTTCTAAATTAAGCAGTGAATTTGTATTATTTATTATCGGCATTCATGATGACATGAAGGAAAGTGTTATTAAATACGCGGAGGAATTCGGAATAAAGTCAGACCGTATAATTATGCCTGGCTATGTTGATAATATTGAAGAGTATTACAAAGCGATGGATATTTTCATTTTCCCATCGAGGTCAGAAGGGTTTCCATTAGCTCCACTTGAAGCGGGAGCTGCAAAACTGCCAATTATAGCTTCTGATATAAGGGGAACAAATGAGTTTATTCAATCAGGGTTAAACGGGATATTATATCCGGTTGAGGATTACCGGACACTAAGAGTAAATATGAATGGATTAGCTTTTAATCCTGAAAAGATGAAATTATTGGGAGAGATGGCTTATAATACAGTAATGGAAAAATACACTGACAACGTGTATAGTGATAACCTATATAATTTTCTATCGAGTATTGTAAAGAAATAATTATTTGTTATTATCTTGACATATTCAATAATTTTATATAGATTAAATTAATCTGAATGCAAATTCAGAAAGGGGAGTAAGACAGATAATCCAAAGCAATCAAAATGTGGCCTTCAGGTAGCGTCCACCTAGCGTTCATGTGGCCTCGGGTAAAGACCTTGAGAGAACCTCGAGTTAACCATGAATAGGCGGGGGATAGTTAAACCAAACTATGCAATTTATCCAGAATGATGATTACAGAGAAGGGATGAGGTTAGCTTTTTTAAGGATCAGGTCAATTTTGCTTAAAACGTTACCCACAGGAAGTTGAAGCATGCATTCATGTTTGAAGGGGCAGACAAGCTTATTACATATTATGCAGAAGAGGTCGGTTTTATTTACATAATCAGAAACGGCGGAATATGGGCCATGGGCGACAGGATTTGTGGGTCCAAATATGCCAAGAGTAGGTTTTCCAAGAGCGGCTGAAATATGCATTGGGCCGGAATCATTGGCAATTATTAAGCGGCATTCATTTATTAAGGCAGACATCCTGTTAAGTGAGGTTTCAGGGGCAAGTTTAGCGCAGCCGTTGAGATTATTGATAATAAAATCGGCATCGGGTTTATCTCCCGGTCCCCAGAGGATCAGAAACTTTGCATCATATTTAGCATTTAAGGCTTTACAGATTTCAACCCATTTTGATGCATCGCATCTTTTACTTTCCCATCCGCCTGAAGGAATAATCCCAACAATAAAATCATTATTATTAAAACTGTTATTAATAATTGACTGCGCATATTGGGAATCATCCTTAGAGACGAAGTACTGGACTTTTTTAGATATAATTGGAATATCGAGGGCTTTGATGAGTTCAAGGTTATGCTCTGCGGAATGATACGCTCCGCGTCCTGTTACAGCTTTAATATTATAAGCATATCTGCGTCCGCGGTATGAAAAGCCCAATCTATATCTGACACCTGACAGGAATGTAATCTGTGCAGTGCGGGGGTTACTCCACAGATCAATTAGAAGGTCGTAATTTTCTTTCCTGATCCTGAATGCGACCCATAATGGGAATTCCTTTTTCCCCATAGTAAGAATTTTATTAATGTTAGGATTGTTCTCAAGTGCGGGTTTGGCAAAAGGTTCAGTAAGATAATCAATACTAACACCGGGGAAGGCAGCCAATAGATTATCAATTATTATCGTTGAAAGAAGAATATCACCAATACCCCTGGGTTTGATGCATAATATCTTTTTTATTTGGGATTTATCAATATTCATTAGTGTGCGTCAAGCCAGTTATCGCCGATTCCTGTTTCCGCAACTACAGGCACGTTTAAAGGTAGAGCATTTTCCATCAGTTCTTTTATCATCGGCAATAAATCATCAACTTCTTTTTTATGAGCATCAAATAATAATTCATCATGCACCTGGAGTACCATTTTAGTCTTGGTCTTAAGTCGGACAAGTTCTTTATGAATGTTTATCATAGCGAGTTTAATCATATCAGCGGCAGTACCCTGGATAGGCATATTTATAGCAACCCTTTCTTCAAACTGCTTAACAACCCTGTTGCTGCTATTTATATTATGCAGATATCTTCTTCTTCCATTAAGAGTTTCGGCATATCCGTTTACACGTGCCTTATCGATGCAATCATCCATAAATTTCTTAACATTACTGAATGTACTAAAGTAAGTATCTATAATTTCCTTTGCATGATATTGAGTAACACCGAGACGTGTTTTTAGTCCGAAAGGACCGATTCCGTAAAGAATGCCAAAATTAACTTCCTTAGCTTTTCTTCTCATGTCGGGAGTTACATCTGCAGGAGGAACCCTGAATACCAATGCAGCAGTGCTTCTGTGAATATCTTCACCATTATTAAATGCATAAGTAAGTGCTTTATCGCCGCAGATAGATGCCATTATTCTTAATTCAATTTGAGAATAATCGGCACTGAGAATGACATAATCCTTATTTCTTGGAACAAATGCTTTGCGAATCTCCTTACCCATTTCTGTACGGATGGGAATATTCTGAAGATTAGGGTCCATAGAAGAAAGCCGGCCTGTGGAAGCGACAGTTTGGTTAAAGGAAGTGTGAATCCGTCCCGTTTTATGATGAATAAGGTTGGGCAGGGAATCTGCGTAAGTTGATTTTAATTTAGTCACCTGTCTATAATCAAGGATAAGATCAATTATCTCATGTTCACCACGAAGGTTTTCGAGAGAACGGGCATCTGTTGAGAAACCAGTCTTTGTTTTCTTGCCTGTCTTTAACAGAAGTTTATCGAATAATATTTTCTGCATCTGAAGGGGCGAATTGATGTTGAACTCCTGACCACAGCATTTATAAATCTTTTCAGTATAATCATCAAGAAGTTTAAGAAGGTCTTTACTGAATGCTCCAAGGATTTCTTTGTCAACTTTAATTCCTTCTCTTTCCATATCTTCAAGGACAGGAACCAGAGGGAACTCAATATCAAAGGCCACGCTTTCTGTTTTGTTTTGTTTAAGTTCCTTATCAAGAATTTCGTATAGACGGAATGTAATATCTGCATCCTCACTCGCGTAATGACCAAGTTTAGTAAGATCAATATCAAACATTTTGGTCGAATCTTTCTTCTTGCCTATTAAGTCCGAAAGGGGAATAGGTCTATATTTCAGATATTTAACGGAGAGTTCATCCATACCGTGTTTCTGATCAGGGTCGATGCAATAACTTGCAAGCATAGTATCGAAGTAAAAATTCATAACCTCGATACCAACACTTCTTAAAACAGATATATCAAACTTGGCATTCTGACATACTTTTTTAATCTTAGGGTTTTCAAATACAGGTTTGAATATTAGTATAAAATCTTCCAATGGAATGCGGTCAGTCAGTTCCTTGTCAAAGAGATCGCCTTTCCGCTTGAAAGGGTTTATGCCTACAAAGAATCCTTCTTCGGGGGCAGTTGAGAAAGAAGCGCCAACAATATTAAGGTCAAGAGTATCAAGAGAATCAGTTTCCGTATCAAAGACAAAGAGATCCTTATTAGATAATAGCTTCGCCAGATTCTCGGCTTCGGCAATATCTTTAATTAGTTCATATTTGGTTTTTGCGGGATCAAATACTGAAAGGTCACCGTTGAAATCTACTTCAGCCGGTTCAGGGATGGACACGGGTGACTTTACCAATGATTTACCGGAGTCGGCAGCATCATGTTTCTCTACAGCTTTCTTTTCCTGATTGTCGAAAATATTCAGAAGTTTTGTATAAAAGGATTTGAATTCAAGTTCGACAAATACAGGCAGGAGTTTATCAAAGTCGGGTCTGGTTATCCTTATCTTGTCAAAGTCAAAATCAATCGGCACTTCGCAGTGGATAGTGGCAAGGTCTTTAGAAAGAAAAGCATTATCCTTACCTTCAATAAGTTTATTTTTAATTCCGGCCTTTTCTATTTCGTTAATATGTTCATAAATGCCTTCTACTGATCCATATCTCTGAATAAGTGGAGTGGCTGTTTTAGTGCCAATACCTGCAACACCGGGAATATTGTCAGATGCGTCACCAACCAGCGCGAGGTAATCGACCATTTGTTTAGGCGCAAATCCGAATTCTTCTTTAACTTTGGCAATATCAAAAATTACAATTTCATCTGTAGATTTACCGGGGCGGACTATCTTAACATTCTCATTTACAAGCTGGTTCATATCCTTATCCGGAGTAATAACGAAAGACTCAAGACCAAACTCTTCAGCTTTGTAAACAGCGGTACCAATAATATCATCGGCTTCATACCGGCTCATGATAAATACGGGAATATCCAGCAACTCTATTATTTGTTTAATTCTGTGGATCTGAGGAATCATATCTTCAGGCATTTCAAGCCGGGTAGCTTTATACTTTTCATATTTCTCGTGACGGAAAGTTTTTTCCTTTGAATCAAAAGCTACGGCGATGTAGTCCGGTTTGGTAACCTCGAATATTCTAATGAGCTGGTTTATAAATCCATAAACTGCGGAGGTTGGTTCACCCTTACCGGTTCTGAGAGGACGGTTAATGAATGCAAAATATGCTTTATAGGTAAGCGCCATTGCATCAATTATTACAAATTTCTTTTTAGGTGTTTTCATTCCGGCTAATAAATATGACTTAATGACTAAAAATAAGGAAACATTATGAAAGGGGAAACATGAAACGGCGTTCATAAGCTATTATTGATAAAAAACATTACAACTAATTAGATAACAATCGCTTACGTTAGCTGGGGCAGGGCTTGTTTATAGTGAATTTGTTAGATTATAGGAGTGGACATTTTGAGGAGTAAATTCTTCATTCGCTTCGCTCTTTCAGAATGACAGAAGGATGTGGAAGGATATGGTTGATAGATTATAATTTAGGAGATAAATAATATGGAAAAGCATTTATTGATTTTTGGAGCTAACGGGGCTTTAGGTCAGGGAGTTACGAAGGCACTCTTGCAGAAAGATTATAAGAAGATATATTTATTCGGTTCTTCTAAAGTTGATATTCCTGAAAGGGGAAATGTAATTCAAATTAAGACAGGTAATCTATCTGAGGAAGCAGAAGTTGCTAAGACATTTGATAATATTAAAGCTTCAAAGGAAACTCTTTATTTTCTTTTCAGTACAATCGGGGGATTTACAGGAGGAAAAAGAATATGGGAATCGGATATCAAGGACTTTGATAATATGATGAATATTAATCTTAAAACCAGTTTCCTTATAGGTAAGTATTTTTCAGGATTGGTAAAAGGATCGGCGGGGGGGTCAATTCTGTTTACATCAGCAATGACGGGGCTGGCAGCTGAAAAGGGAAAGATGTCATATGGGGTTTCAAAAAGCAGTGTAAATTTTTTGGTTGAGACTTTAGCTCTTGAAGGTGCGGACATAAATCTATCGGCTAATTCAATTGCTCCATTTATCATTGATACACCGGCAAACCGTTCATGGATGGGAAATAATTATGATTATGAAACATTGGTAAAGCCGGCTGAGATTGGAGATCTGGTTCATTCAATATTCCTTAATTTCAGGATAATATCTGGCAATGTTATAAAAGTGCCGGGACGGATAAAGATTCAAGATGATATAATAGGACCTGACTTTGTCATTAAGAAATGATGAAATTCAGGTGTTGTGGAGAAGAAAAAGAGATTCTCATTGTGGGATAACACGGGATTTAATAATCTTAAATAAATAATTAAGAATCAGATATTCGAAAATATTGTATTTTGTATGAAATGAGTTGCAGGGTGGATCGCATGATTTTCCCCATAAAATATCTTTACAAGCGGACTTGAAGTTGATTCGAAATTTAGTTTAATTACTATTACTAATATATAAAGCAGATTTCAAGATTAAATACTTTTGATCTGATGCGTGGTGATTTTAATATTAATTTCAATGGGTGTTTTATGAAAACAATCTTACTGCTATTTCTTTTCCTCACAATTTCATTATATGCCGGGAATGAACAAGCCCAGTCGCAATTAGACAAGGTTAATAAAAACTTCTTTATTGAAAACAAAGGGCAATGGCCTTCTGAAGTGTTGTATCTTGCCAAAGTTGGAGGTATGAATGCCTGGATAACTAATTCAGGGGTGGTGTATGATTATTATCAGATAAACAGGAATTATAATGAATCCGAAACGATGAAAATGACTCCAGATAAGAAACAAGAATTCGAAGGAAAGAATACCAGCATAAAAGGCCATGTTATAAAGATGCAGTTTGTTGATGCAAATAATTATTCAAGTCACAGTGGAAATAATCAGCAATCAGGATACTTCAATTACTTTATTGGTAATGAAAAAAATAAATGGGCTTCAGATGTTCCGCTTTATGGAGATATAGCTCAAAACGAAGTATACAAAAGCGTCAATATTAAATATTATTTTGACGGCAATTCGATAAGGTATGATTACATAGTAAAGCCAGGAGCAGATCTTTCTCAGATACGATTGAAATTTGAAGGGCAGGAATCAATAAATGTGAATGAAACAGGAGAATTAGTTTTAAGGACAAGTCTTGGAGAAGTTACAAACGGAAAACTATATTCATATCAAACTGAGAATGGAATAAAATCAGAAGTTACGTGCAGATTTAAGAATAATACAGATGGAACCATTAGTTTTGAAGCAAATAGTTATGACAGGAACAAAGAACTAACAATAGATCCCCTTATATATTCTACTTTTATTGGGGGGAATAAAGATGAGCAAGGTAATTCAATCGTAATCGATGGGTCTGGAAATGCTTACATAACAGGTTTTACAAATTCCTCAAATTTCCCTACAACAACAGGGGCTTATCAAACTATACTTTCTTTCTCCTTAGATGTATTTGTGACAAAATTAAACCCATCAGAAAGTTCTCTGGTTTATTCTACATTTTTAGGTGGGAGTGGTGACGAAGAAGGCCAATCAATTGCAATCGATGCAAGTGCATATGCTTATGTAACTGGAAAGACAACATCCAATAATTACCCTGTTACAGCTGGGGCTTATCAGACCCAAATGGGTGGTACAGCAAATGTTTTTATAACAAAGCTCAGTTCTACAGGAGGCTATTTGGTTTACTCTACATATTTGGGAGGAAATGGTGGTAATATTGGTTACTCTATTGCAATAGATGTCTCTGGAAATGCCTATATTACAGGCGAGGCAGGTTCTTCAAATTTTCCTACAACAACTGGAGCATATCAGACAAATTTGGGTGGAGCTGATAATGCATTTGTAACAAAAATAAACCCAACTGGGAGTGCTCTGGTTTACTCTACATATTTAGGGGGAAATGATGAAGACGCTGGTAATTCAATTGCAATTGATGCAAATGGAAATGCATATATAACAGGATATACAAATTCTTCTAATTTTCCTACAACACCCGGGGCTTATCAGACTGTTTTTAATGGTCTTGGTAGTGCTTATGATGCATTTGTAACAAAACTAAACCCAACAGGAAGCGCTCTGGTTTACTCTACTTTTGTGGGCGGAAACAATGACGATCAAGGTAAATCAATAGCAATCGATAAAAGCGGGGATGCATTTATAACCGGACAGACATTTTCCTCAAATTTTCCTATTACATCAGGGGTATATCAGACTGCTCCTGGAGGTAATATTAATGCCTTCGTAACGAAACTAAACCCAACTGGAAGTGCTCTTGTTTACTCCACTTTTTTAGGGGGAAAAGGTAATGATATTGGTTATTCCATAGCAATTGACTCCACCGGGAATGCTTATATATCTGGACAGACGGCTTCTTCCGATTTTCCTACTACGCTTGGGGTTTATCAATCTGCTTTCCATGGTAGCATTGATGCCTTTATCACAGAAATAAGCCCAACAGGAAGCGTTCTAATTTATTCTACTTTTATAGGGGGTTCTGGTACTCAGTGTGGTACCTCGATAGCAATCGATGGTAGCGGAAATACATTTATTACCGGAATTACAACCTCAAATGATTTCCCAATCACACCTGGGGCATATCAAATAAATAAAACTTTGACGTTCTCAGAAGCCTTTATGACAAAACTAAATATACCGCCAATATTATTGCAATTGACTGCTCCAATTGGCGGAGAAGTGTGGCAGGAGAATACAGTTCATAATATAACATGGCTTGAAGGGGCACAACCTTCTTCAAACATAAAAGTTGATTTCTCAACTGATGCCGGATCAACTTGGATAAATCTTAATAATATAGCTCCAGGAAAAGGGACATATAATTGGACAGTGCCTCCTATTCCTTGTACAACTACCAAAGTAAGAGTAAGCCTTAATGGCCTTCCTGATTATAAATCACAATCTGCTCAAAACTTTACTATTACAGCAAATCCTGCTACGGCTGTTTTTGTGACTTTCCCTAATGGTGGAAACTCAGTTAAAGCGGGAAGTACTCGAAATATTACATGGACAGCTTCGCAGGGGATTACTAATCTTAATATTGAATTAACAACTGATAATGGCTCTACCTGGAGTTCTGTCGCTAACGGTATTCCAGCTTCTTCCGGAAATTATAGTTGGACTGTTCCCAATACTCCTTCTGTTTACTGTAAAATACGTTTAACTGATGCGAATGTAAGTACTGTTTATGATATTAGTGATTCTGTGTTTGCAATAAAAAGATTAGTTATCAACAGCCCCAATGGTGGTGACTTATTGAAATCAGGCATAGTAGAAAATATTTCCTGGACGCAGGTTGGTGTTGCGAATATAAATATTGAGTATTCATTAAATAACGGTGCAAGTTGGAATACAATTTATAACACTTACCCCGCTGCACTTATCCCTTATAGCTGGACTGTTACTTCAGTTTCTTCTACCCAATGCCTTGTCCGGATTTCCGATGCAAGCGATACCTCGGTTAACAGTCAAAGTAATAACACATTCACAATATGGCAGCCGGTAGTTGTAAGTCAAACGCCAATAGTTGGACAAAATACCCTGAGCTTTGGTGCAACTAATATATTATTGGATATGTTTGTTTTTACAGCAGCAGCTATTACGGATACATTTTATGCTTATCAGGCACCAGTTGCAGGAACTTTACCAACGGGGATAAATAATGTTAGTCAATATTACTGGACTATCTTTACTTCAGGTACAATTAGTTTTATTAACGGATATATCGAAGTACCGGTTTCATCATTAGTAGGAGTAATTAACCCAGCAAACCTGGTTTGGTTAAAGAGGACAAATTCAGGCGATCCGTGGACTAATATTGGCGGCACAATAACCGGTTCAAACCTTGTTAGCACTGCTGCATTTTCATCGTTCTCAGAGTTTGCAATTGGGACTACAGGCAGTGACCCTCTTCCAGTTCAACTTGTTAGTTTCACAGGTAAACAGACCAAAGGAAATGTTTTACTAACATGGGAAACAATAACAGAAACACAAAATTCGGGCTTTAACATTGAAAGGAAAACAGCAGCTGATAAAGAATTTAAGAAAATTGGATATATAAAGGGGAGCGGGAATAGCGGTGTTCCTAAACAGTATTCATTTGCAGATAATTCCAGTGAGGGAGGAAAGGTAACATACAGACTGGGACAAGTAAACTTAAATGGATTAGTAACTTATTCAAATGAAATCGAAATAAACATTATTCCTTCAGAGTATATATTATATCAGAACTATCCAAATCCTTTCAACCCTTCAACTATAATTAAATATCAGTTACCTAAGGCAGGTTTGGTAACCATAGTTATTTATGATGTTCTTGGCAAGAAAATTGCGACACTCGTAAATGAGAATAAAGATGCAGGATTTTGTTATAATGTTTTCGATGCATCAAAACTGGCAAGCGGAATTTATATCTATCAGATTAAATCAAATGAATATATATCAAGCAAGACAATGATGTTGATAAAATAACATCATTTGGTTTCGATTATATAAAATAATTTGGAAGTGGGTGAAATTTCCTAATAAGATATTACCTAAGGTATTCAAAATGAACACAAAATCGCTTCTAATATTCATTGTTATATTTGTTAATGTAATTACTACGGGCAAATCTATTATTGCTGCGGATTCTCTGGAAACAGCATTTGCAAGATCAAACAATTTGGTAAGCATTGACGAATTTACAGGATCGAATGATTCTATTAGATTGAATCTAGCTCTAAATTTTATAGACACATTGAAAAGAACACTTCTTTTAACACCAAGAGAAACTACATATAAATTCGGGAACCAATATATACCAGATAATATTGCTCTATTTATTCCCCCTGGGGCAATAATTGACGACACATTACTCATAATTAATGGGATATTGAATGCCGGAAAATATAAAATATTTTCAACTAGCATGAACCTTACTAAGGCCAAAGTCAGTAGTGTGTTTCCTGAATGGTGGGGCGCTATAGGAGATAGTATCAACGATGATTATATCCCTATACAATTAGCAATTAACAGTATAAATAAAGGTATTGTGTCACTTTCAAGTAAATCATATTTAATTACGCAACCAATCATATTAAGTGGACCTATCAAATTGCAAGGGATATATGGAGGGTATGAACCTATGACTACAATATTTAATGGATGTCCAACAGGTAAACCTACTGTGATTGTTCAACCAGCAACTGATAATTCCAGAGGGACTGGAATATATGATTTGAATATATGGAATAGGAATAATTCAGAAGGTATTGGTTTATTTGTTTATAACTCGAGATTTTCTGAATTTAAGAATATTGGTATCAGAAATTTTTCTTCAGGATATGGATTAATTGTAAGCGGAGATACAATAGGATATTTTAATAACGGGGGTATAGTCTATGATGCAAGTATTCAAAACCATTTTGATAAAATATATATTGATAGCTGTAAAAACGGTGTTTTCCTTAAAGCAAAATATGGCAATAATACCGGGAGTGCAGATGAGGCACTATTTTCAGACTTACGCATCGAGACAAATGGATTGCCTAATGCTGTGGGATTATGTCTGCAAGGATGTATGAGTAATACGTTTATACGAACTTCTATCAATGAGAATAATACAAAAAATACTACCACTGGGATTAGATTTGATGACAGAGGTGGGAGCATAGTTTTTGGTCCAAGGGATAACATATTTATTGGTACTGTAATGGAAGGTGTGAATACCCCAGTTGTCTTTTCTCCAAATAGTCATAACAACAGATTTGAAAGTTTGCATATATTTCAACCTAATATGACAACATTGGTTGTTGATTCATCGGGGGGTGGAAATTATATTGGTTCTATATCTTCTGGAGAAAATTTAGAAAGATCTAGTACTTATTTTACTCCATCAACATTTAATTTATTAGAGAATGATAATTTAGAATCCTGGAGCGGATTAAAACCAGACTATTGGATTGCCTCAGATACCTTATCAATTGAAAAAATGGATACTTCGACGCATAATGTGTTGTTTGGAGATTATAGTGCAAGGCTTACCAGGTGTGATTCTGATGTTTGGCTTTATCAGCCAATTAATGATATTACTGCATTAAAGGGAAAATATATTTCATTTGGCTCATGGATTAAAACTAGTGCAGACTCCAGTGCTGAAGTTAGAATATTTACAAATATCTCGGCAGATAGCGGATATAAAGAAAGTACTTGGCACCCTGGTGACGGACAATGGCATTACCTTACTGTTAGATTAAAAATCCCAATTTCAGCAATATATGTTGGATGCGCGGTTATTTTGAAAAATAGGGATACAGTATTTGCCAATATTGATGGTTCAAGCTGCGTCATAAATTATGATGTGCCACTTTATGTTGGAAAAGGGTTAGCAGCTTTTCCTCCTATTCAAGGGTTATTAAAATTTGGGGGAATTACAAATAGTTATCCTGCACTAAAAAGAAATGCTACTTCATTAGAGGTCAGGTTAGCTGATGATTCTGATTATGGTCCATTTACGGCATCAAATATTGTAGCAACCACAGGCATGTCGACAGGAGGCATGTTAAATTTTGGTGGATATACAAGTAGTTTTCCAGCACTAAGAAGAAATGCAATTTCATTAGAAGTCAGGTTAGCCGATGATTCTGATTATGGCCCTTTTAAAGCATCAAGTATTGTAGCAAACACAGGCATGTCAACAGGAGGCATGTTAAATTTTGGTGGATATACAAGTAGTTTTCCAGCACTAAAAAGAAATGCAACTTCGTTAGAGGTTAGATTGGCAGATGATTCTGGATATAGTCCTTTTACGGCTTCATATATTGTCGCAACTACGGGTTTGACAACCTTTGGATTATTGAACTTTGGTGGCTATACAAGTAGTTTTCCTTCGATTAAAAGAAATGCCACTTCGTTGGAGGTCAGGTTAGCTGATGATTCTGACTATGCTCCCTTTATTGCCTCAAGTATTGTAGCAACCATGGGTATGTCAACAGGAGGACTATTAAACTTTGGTGGAAAGACTAGTAGTTTCCCTTCACTTAAAAGAAATGCTACTTCATTGGAAGTAAGGTTAGCCGATGATTCTGATTATGGTCCATTTACTGCATCAAGCATTGTAGCAACTTCTGGTTTAACAACAATGGGACTATTGAACTTTGGTGGATATAATAATAGTTACCCTGCACTTAAAAGAAATGCTACGTCATTAGAGGTCAGGTTAGCCGATGATTCTAATTATGGCTCATTAACCGCATCAAGTATTGTTGCAACCTCCAATATATCAACTAATGCATTGATTACATTGTCCGTTGCAATTTCTGATAGCTTAGCAGCTAATAATTCCCTTTTCAGAGGATCTGATCATGGGGACAAATTATGTTACAAAGATAATGCAGGTAGTGTTCATATATTATATTAATAAACATTATTATGGCAAGATTGGTCAACCTTAATATTTTATAAACATCTTTCGATATTTTAATAAGTATACTAATTTATATTCACAATTTGAAATATTTCACTTATTTAAGAAATATAATTAGAACTTCAAGGCATATTTTTTATAAAAAATATTAAAATATTTCCTTTAATCTCTTCCACTTTTGGATGAGTACAAAATAAAGGTGAGATCTCTTGCTTTGTAAGGAAGGCAAGAGATTCTTTGGATGCTGTGCTCCCTTTCAGGACATGAACAACCTTTTTATTCCTTCTTTAATCACGGGGGAATAGATGAAGAAAAAAATGTGGTAAAAGGTTAGAAAAAAAGAATTACTTAGATTATCTTTATTATTCTATATTGAGGAAATTATGAATCTGAAAGAAAAAATAAGTGAGGATATGAAATCCGCCATGAAATCCGGCGAGAAATTAAGATTAGAGACTATCAGATCAATTAGGGCTCTAATACTGGAATTTGAGAAAAGCGGTACTGGGAAAGAACTTACACCTGAAGAAGAGCTTAAAATGCTTACAGGAGCTGTGAAGAAAAGACGCGATTCAATTGACCAGTTCAGGATGGCTGGAAGAAATGAACTTGTTCAGAAGGAAGAAGCCGAACTTGAAATTCTTATGAACTATATGCCTAAACAGTTAAGTGAAGTTGAAGTATTTGAAGTAGTAAAGAACCTGGGAGATGAATTAGGTGTTACGGGAAAAGAAGGATTCCCCAAACTGATGCCTAAAGCTGCCCAGCAGTTAAAAGGAAAAGCTGACGGTAAAATTGTTAAATTAGCAGTAGAGAAATACTTGGGCGTTAATTGAATATTCTTGATGTAATAATAGTTGCCTTTATTGCAGTCGGATTCATTCTGGGCTATAAGGATGGATTTGTACGTAAGATAATAGGGCTGGCCGGATTCATGCTTGCAGCATATCTTTCAATAAAACTTGCTGCTGCATTTGGAAGAACCATCGAATCAGTGTTTAAGATTGAGTTTTATTTTGCTGAGATTATAGGGGGTTTAGTAATATTCCTGGTGGTTATTCTAATAACCTCGATAATAAAAAGACTAGTGCACCCATTTGATAAAGTGAACAGCACTCTTAACCAGTTAGTCGGCGGAGTGGCAGGAATGTTTCAGATTATGTTTTTCCTAAGCGCATTGTTCCTGCTGCTTAATGTATTTAATCAGCCAAGCGAGAAGTTAACTTCAAAATCTTATTTCCATGCTAAGATTATCAACTTAATACCGTCTGTAATAAATTATGTTAAGAATTATACTCCCGAGACAAAGAAAATTATTAAAGATTATATAAACGATAAGGATAAAGATACAACCCGATGACAGGAAATACAGTATTAGAGAAACTGGAATTTAAAAAGGTTTTAACCTATATATCTAACTACTGCGTAACTGAACCAGGGAAGGAAAACATACAAAGTATCGTTCCTTTTACTGATGTTAAACAAGCCGTATCTGAGGGGAATCTTGTTACAGAGGCAAAAGATATATTAATAAAGAACATTGACCCGCCGCTTGAATACATTCCAGATATCAGAGAAGTCCTTTCTAAAAGTAATATTGAGGGTTCAGTATTAGATGCAAAGAAGATACTAGAGGTGCTGCGGCTTGCAGTAATTTCGAGGAACATGGCTGTATTTCTTAAATCAAATTCTGAGACAGCTCCTGATCTTTATGAACTAAGCCACAGTTTGTTTGTAGATAAAGTATTTGAGCATCATATTTCTAAAGTAATAACTGAAAATGGTGAAATAAAAGAGAACGCCAGTCAGCAGCTTCTTTCAATCCGAAGAGAAATAAACAGTAAAAAAGATGATCTGGTTAAGGTTGTTAACAGGATAGTTAAAAATCTAAACGATCAGGATATAGTTAGGGAAGATTATCTTACACTGCGCGATGGAAGAATAGTAATTCCCGTAAAAGCTGAACATAAAAGACATATAAGGGGATTTATCCATTCAGAGTCTTCTACCGGACAAACAGTTTATATTGAACCGGAACAAACACTTGAGCTTAACAACGAAATAATAACATTATCATTTGCTGAAAAGAGGGAGATTGAAAGACTTCTGCGTGATCTTACAAAGCTGATTGGCGGAGTGAGCGGGCAATTAAAGGAAACATTAAGAAATGTATCCGAAATTGATTCTATATTTGCTCGGGCAAAGTACTCGATAGAGATAATAGGATCATTCCCGGAGCTAAATGATAAAAAGCCAATTGAAATTAAAGAAGCCAGGCATCCAATTATATTAAAGAGATTGGGGCGGGATAAAACTGTCCCACTGAATCTTTCTATAGATAAAAATAAAATAATAGTTATTACGGGTCCTAATGCCGGAGGTAAAACTGTTGTACTTAAGACAATAGGAATAATTGCCCTGCTTGTTCAATCGGGAATTCATGTGCCTGTTCATCCGGACAGTAATTTGCACTTTTTTGATAATATCCTGTTGGATATCGGAGATGAACAGTCTATTGAAGATGACCTTTCAACATTCAGTTCACATCTATCAAACATAAAGCATGTACTTGAGGAAGCCGATAAAGATTCAATCGTACTTCTGGATGAAATAGGAACGGGTACAGACCCTGCAGAGGGTTCAGCATTAGCGGTGGCAGTTCTGATATCTTTACAAAGACAGGGAGCTACCGTACTTGCGTCAACACACCACGGCAGTCTAAAAGTAATAGCAAATGAGGTTGAGGGGTTTGAAAACGCGGCTATGGAATTTGATACTGTTAACCTTAAACCGACTTATTTATTCAAACAAGGAATACCGGGATCAAGCTACGCTTTTGAAGTTGCACAGAGGATTGGGTTCAGCGAGTCATTTTTCAGACTAGCAGAAGAACATCTTGATGCTGATAAGCATAAGCTTGAGAATTTCCTTATTGACCTTGAGACTAAATCAAAGAAGCTGGAAAAGGAATTAAAAGATGCCAATGTCGAAAACGCACGCCTTGCGGGATTGACTAATCTTTATCAAAAGAATATAGAAAAGCTGAATTCAGAAAAGAAGGAGATATTAAGGAAGACCAAGCAGGATGCTGAAATTTATCTTAAAGGGGTGAACAGTAAGATTGAGAAAGTAATTAAGGAACTTAAAGAAAGCAAAGCAAGCTCAGAAGTCATAAAAGAATCCCAGACAATTGTGAGGGCCATCAAAGAAGTAAATAAAAATATTTATCATGAGGATATTGATTTAAATGAAATTAAAACTCATTTTGCGGTTGGAGATTATGTTTGTATTAAAGAGACTGATACCCGAGGGGAAATAGTCGAGATTACTAAGGACAGAAAGAAAGCCGTAATAAATACGGGTAAAATGAAAATGTCTGTCCCTTTAGATAATTTAATACAAAGCAAACATGTGAAGGAAAAAACAACAGGTTATTCAGAATACAGTTTTAGTTCCAGTTCCCTTCAATATCGGTTAGATATAAGAGGTGAAAAACCAGAATCAGCAGAATTTGAAGTAATTAAATTTATTGATAATTCATATACAGCAGGTATGGAAAGAGTAGAGATACTCCATGGAAAGGGAACAGGCGCACTTAAAAAAACTGTTACCGATATACTTAAAAAGCATGATAAAGTAAAAAACTTCTACTTTGCTCCGATTGAATTCGGAGGCGATGGAATAACGATAGCTGAATTAAAATAAGGATTCTGGTGTTCAGGAAAATTTTAATTGCAAACCGGGGTGAGATTGCCTTACGCATTATAAGAGCCTGTAAGGAAATGGGGATAGAATCCGCCGCGATTTATTCTGAAGCCGATAAAACCTCACCACATGTTAAATTTGCGGATGAAGCATATTATATAGGGGAATCCGCAGCCTCTGAATCATATCTTAATAAAGAAAAAATAATCTCTCTTGCATTAAAGATTGGGGCGGATGCAATTCATCCCGGCTATGGATTCTTTTCTGAAAATGAATCATTCATAAGCGAAATAGAAGCATCCGGAATTACTTTCATAGGACCTTCTTCTAAATCGGTTCATATGATGGGGAGTAAAACATCAGCGCGTCAATTGATGCAGGAAAATAATGTCCCAATTGTTCCCGGGACTACATCCCCAATAACCAGTTTAATGGAAGGGCTGAATATTGCAGATTCTACGGGATATCCGATACTCCTAAAGGCATCAGCAGGAGGGGGCGGCAAGGGAATGCGTAAAGTTGAGTCTCAGGAAGAATTTGCATCAGCTTTGGAAGCGACAAAAAGGGAAGCGTTGAAATCGTTTGCAGATGATGCAGTTTATATTGAAAAATATATTGAGAACCCTAAACATATTGAAGTTCAGATATTCGGCGACAAACATGGCAATTATGTGCATATCTTTGAAAGAGAATGTTCAATTCAAAGAAGACACCAGAAAATTATTGAGGAAGCTCCTTCCTCATTCGTAAAAGAAAAGATAAGAAAGAAAATTACGCTGGCTGCAATAAATGCGGCAAAGGCATGCGGTTATTATAACGCAGGAACAATAGAGTTCCTGATGGATAAGAATTCTGATTTCTATTTTCTTGAGATGAATACACGACTGCAGGTTGAGCATCCTGTAACAGAAATGATAAGCGGGCTTGATCTTGTAAAGGAACAGATAAATGTAGCTGCCGGTAATGAACTCTCCTTCAGGCAGGAGGATTTGAAAATTAACGGTCATTCTATTGAAGCCAGAATCTATGCCGAGGATCCTGAAAATAACTTTATGCCATCAACTGGTAAACTTATTGAGTTTCAGATCCCATCAGGACCAGGGATAAGGGTAGATGCAGGATTTACCAGAGGCTCAAGAATTTCTTTGTATTATGATCCGCTAATTGCTAAATTAGCGGCATGGGGAAAAACACGAGAGGAAGCCATTGAGAGGTTGAAGAGGGCGCTGGCTGAATTTCAGATTGCAGGGGTTACGACAAATATCCCATTGCTTAAAGCAGTATGCGATAATTACTCCTTTAAGAAAGGTGAATTTGATATTAACTTTGTTGAAAAAGAATTTGCAGACGGACTTCAAAGTAAAACTGCATCTTCAGAGGAGATTGAGAACGCTGCGGCTATTCTCTCAGCTTTACTGAAGACGCGAAGTACATCGGCAGAAATAAAGAACACAATAACAGATAATAACAAATGGACCGGACTCTTATATGAGTGATTTTGTTGTAACAATAAACTCGAAGAAGAAAAGCATCACGCTTTCCGGAAATTCATTGATATCCGTTAATAAGAGGGAATATCAACAGGAGCTGTATCATCTCAGCGGACATACATACCTGTTGAAATTAGACAATAAGATATATGAAATATCTGCCGATCGTCTGGACCATGAAAGGTACCAGGTAACCGTAGCCGGAAAATCATTTGAAACTTTGATCCGTACAGAATTGCAGGAGAAGGCTGCAAAACTGATAGAGCAGAAAGGCTCTATTTCCCATAAATTAATAGCTAAAGCTCCTATGCCGGGAATGATCCTAAAGATAAAGAAGGCAAAGGGAGACGAAGTTATTCAGGGAGAATCGGTAATAATTCTTGAAGCAATGAAAATGGAGAATGATCTCCGGGCTCAGGTTTCAGGAAGAATCAAAGAGATTAATGTTAAAGAAGGCATGGCGGTTGAAAAAGGATTTATCCTGTTTTCAATTGAGTAGTCAGTAAAATTATCTAATTAAAAAAGATCACTTAAACATAATTCGGAGGTCACTTGAAGCTAAAAATAAGCAAACTGCTTGTTCTGTCTGCACTGTTTATAGGAACAATACATGCAGGCGGTTTTCAATTAAATGAACATGGCGCACGTGCCATGGGTATGGGCGGAGCGTTCACTGCAGTAGCAGATGATCCATCTGCAATGTATTTCAACGGTGCCGGTTTAACCCAGCTTTACGGCTGGAACTTTATGGCAGGCACATCCTTTATTGCCCCCAGGTCAGAATTCAGAGGTATTTATCCTGATGTCACTTCATATAAAACAAATGCTCAGACATTTGTAATTCCAAACGGCTATGCAACTTATGGCGCAGACAAGTGGGCTGTAGGATTGTCATTCAATGTACCATTTGGTCTTGGCACAGAATGGCCTGCAGACTGGCCGGGAAGATATTTAGCTCTTGAAACTGATGTAAGATGCTACACAATTACAGGCGAAGGCGCATACAAATTGTTAGATAATCTTTCAATAAGCGCCGGAGTAGTTTATAGCTGGGGTACAGTTACAATAACTGAGAAGAATCCTCAGACTCCATTCCCCGGTGATGCTTTTATAACTCTTAATGGAAAAGATAATTCGGCTTTTGGCTATAATTTCGGAGTACTTTATAAACCTATAGAAAAACTTTCTTTAGGCGCTTCATTCCATAGCCAGGTAAAGTATAATTTTACAGGAACTGCTACAACAGTTGGTGATGCTCATTTAGTTGCGCTGAATGAATTACCTGCAGGTACAATAACTGCAAATCTTACCACTCCATTTAATCTTACCTTCGGAGCAGCATATGATGTGATGCCCGAATTAAAACTGTCACTTGATTTTCAATATGTTGGATGGAAGAGTTATGATACACTGGCAATAGAGTTTGCTAATGTTCCCAGAGTTGCAAGTCCAAGATTATATGATAATTCATATATAGTCAGGTTAGGCGGTGAATATAAATTGACAAATACATTGTCAATTGAGGCAGGTATCTATTATGATAATAATCCTGTAAAACCTCAATACTTAAATCCTTCATTACCTGATGCGAACAGGCTCTGCCCGAGTATTGGATTAAATTACCAGGTTACACCTCATCTTACAGCAGCGGCATCTTATTTATTCATAAGATCGACTGAATTGACGGTAACAAATTCCTTAGAAGGTAATCCTCCATTCAATGGCACATATAATTCATATGCGAACATTGGTTCGATCAGTTTATCATATAGCTTATAATTAGAAAAGGATAATAAAAATGAAAAAGATTTTAAGCACAGTTTTTATACTGGCATTTATATCGGTTATAATAACCGGCTGCCAGGACAGGTCGAACCTGACAGCACCTGCTCCGCAATCTCCTAAGAGCGGATCAGCAGATTTCACACGTTTTGTTACTATTGGTAACAGCATAACTGCTGGATACCAATCATCCGCATTATACCAGAGTGCCCAGGTTTGGTCTTACGGAAACCAGATTGCAAAGCTGGTTAATACAACTTACCAAATGCCGTTGGTTTCTGATCCGGGTCTTGGAGGAAGATTAGTTCTTCAATCACTTGTTGGACCAGTAATTGTATCTCAGCCAAGTTCAGGTGTACCATTGAACAGCACCTACCCTTATCCTTATAATAATTTAGGAATTCCGGGCGCGCAGGTATATGATGTACTTAATGCAAAAGATTCTTTGACATGTTATTCAGCTAAGTATTTTGGACAGCCAAATCCATTCTTTAATTTAGTATTAAGGAACGGTGTTTCTACTCAATTCCAACAGGCAAAAGCTTTACAGCCAACCATGGTAACCTGCTGGATAGGGAACAATGACGCATTAACTTATGCTACAAATGGCGGATATCCCTCAGCGCTGTTAACTCCGGCCGGAACATTTGATGTTTTATATCGCCAGGTTGGAGATAGTCTTGCATCATTAGGAGCAAAAGTTGCAGTTGCAAATATTCCTGAGGTTACAACAATACCTTTCTTTACAACCATAGGACCTGTTTTTGCAAAAGCATTCCCGTGGACTGCTAAAGGAGTAAAGAATATTTATTTTGCAGCTCATGAAAGCGGATTACCTTACGGGGCAGCAGATTCAATACATCTGGCAACTTTGCAAACACTTATAACATTAAAAGGTCAGGGAGCACTGGCATATATAGGTGATGCAACAGGTGCATATTATTCAGTTAATCATATAACAGTACCTGCTGGTGTTGTTACTGCGTATCCGTTTGGATTGCATCCTTTAAATCCATTCCCAGACCAATATGTTTTGGATTCAACGGAAATAGTTTCAGTTCATAATGCTATAACAGCATTTAATGGAACAATAGCCAGTGTTGCAACTGCAAAAGGATTTGCCCTTGTTGATATCCATACCACATTTAATACTATATTCCTGCAGAGTGTAGTTGAGAATGGATATTTCAATTATACGGGTGTTAATTTTACCGCTTTATTTATTACGGGCGGATTGTTCAGTCTTGATGGCGTTCATCCTACAAGCCAGGGACAGGGACTTATTGCTGATGAATTCATAAAAGCAATAAACCAAAAGTTCAGCGCTAACTACCCGACAATAAACCTAGCCACTATTCCTGGTTCACTTAATTTCGCTAAGAGAAACTTCACTAGTAATTTCTCTTTCAATGTATACAACTGGAATAATTTAGGTTTATAAAAAACTAAATACTTGTTAATAAAAAACCCCGCTTAGTGCGGGGTTTTTCTTTTTATTTGTTCTTAATTTCGTTAAGCATAAGTTTGGCTTCACCAAGACGGCTGACATCGTCTTCTTCCTGCTGAGGACTATAAATACATTTATTCAACACATCTTTTGCCTCAGAATATTTATCTTCTCTTATTAGAGATCTCGCATAATCAAGATAAAACATCCGGTAATTTGGGAACAGAGATACAGCTTTCTGATATTCAGTTAAAGCTATTTCGTTATCTGCCCAGCCCAATCCAAGGACAGATCTTGCAGGCGCCCATTTCTCGCTGATCTTTGCATTTGTCCTTGCAAGGACATAATGGGCGAGTGCCTGAGTATAATTTCCGCCGTTATTCAACTGAATTGCCTTCTCACAGTCACTCTTCACAGAATTAACAACACTACCGACAGAAAATACACCCTTAAATAAAGCGATCCTTCCGTTTGCAATTGCCCTTCTTAAATAAGTAATCGACTGACCGGGAGCTAATTTTATTGCCTGTTCAGCAAACGACAATCCTTTCTGAAATACAGCAAGCTGTTTATCTTTCTGCTCGCTGGTACCTTCAGGCATATGGGCGGCAATGTCAACATAAGATCTGCTGATCCGCCATTGAATTTCCCAATTTGCGGGGGCAAGTTTCTCTGCCTGAAGATAGCTGTTAAGAGCTCCCTGATCATTAAAGGAATCCTTTAATTTATCTCCTTCTTTAATTAAATCCTCTGCTTTTTGGGCAAATAGAAGGGTAGAAAAAAGAAAACAGAGCAATAAGGAAAGGTGTTTTAATTTCATTATATATCCAGTTATGATAAATTATATGGCAAAATAAACGGGATTTGCGGAATAGTCAATAGAAAGTAGAACTAAAGTAGAGATTCTTCGCTTAGCTTAGAATGACCTGAGGGATAAGGCTGTGAGCATTGAGGGGAGTGGACTTCTTCTCTACGCTCAGAATGTCAGGCAGAAATAACGAAGGTTAATAAATGACAAAATTGATTATAATGTGTATTTTATGCGATAATAATTTTATATTTAGACTTCTAAAAACAAAACAATATATAAAATGAAAAAACTAGCCGGTTTAATCTTTTCTTTAGTTGTAATTCTGCTTCTTTCTTCATGTTCTAATAAAGATGTGACAAAAGAAGACACCCCTAAAAAGGACAGTACTTATGTTTTTGACCAGGTTCCTGTTGATACGGTAAAACATCAGGAAACTGCACAGGTTGAACCCACTGGTACAAAATATACTGTTCAGATGGGCGCATTTTCAACAAAAGAAAAAGCAGATGTATTTACCTCTGCTGCAAAACAAAAATTGAACCTTGATATGACAATTAAATTCAGCAACGAATTAAATCTATTTATTGTACAGCTTAGCCGCTCTTATGCTACAAAACCAGAAGCGGATAAGCAGAGAGACAACATTAAACAATTCCAGGAGTATAAAGATGCCTGGACAGTAACAATTAAATAACTATGCGGGAGTTATTATGGCATTTTCATTAAACAAAATCATGTTAATTGGCAACCTCGGGAAGGATGCCGAGACCAGGTTTACGACCACAAACATGTCAATTACATCATTTACATTGGCAACAACTCACAGCTATAAGGGAAAAGACGGCAACTGGGTGAATGAGACAACCTGGCATAATGTAAAAGCATGGAGTCTTTCCGATTACTTTAAGAACAACCTTAAAAAAGGGAAGAAATTCTATATTGAGGGAAGACTTCAGAAAAGTGAATATACAGATAAAGACGGCGTGAAGAGATATAATACTGATGTGATGGCAGAAAAGATAATACCACTTGATGGCGGAGCAAACGGCGAACCATTCACAGGCGGCGGCGGTAATGCACGTGAAGACGTATCTGCTGGAAGCGCAAGTGAACCGGATATTCAGGTCGATGACAATGAAGACCTTCCATTCTAAATGTAATGTGCAACTTCAGGAGACTGATATAAATATTTGAATATAGATTGGCAGTATAAATTCGGATTACTCTTGTTACTGTTGGTCCTGTCGGCATTCTTTGCGGGGTCTGAGGTTGCACTTTTTTCATTAGACAAAAAAAAATTACAGAACACATTTGAAAAGAACCCTCTTATCCAAAGGTATCTTCAGAAACTTTTAGATTCCCCCGGGAGACTATTGGTTTCACTTCTGATAGGGAATACCTTAGTAAATGTGTCTGCTTCAATTATTGCCGTAATGCTGGCTTTGGACTATTCTCACCAGACAGGATTTCCCCGTAATGCAGCATTAACAATTCAGATAATTATACTTACTCTCCTTATACTATTCGCGGGTGAACTTCTGCCTAAAATATGGGCATCTAAACATCCAAACAAGTTCTCTAAATATGTCGCCATTCCTATGTATTGGATGAATGTAATCCTTTTCCCTGTTGCCGAGATACTAACAGAGGCAATAAAGGCAGGAGTTGCCCGGCTGAAGATGGACAAACTAAAAGGAGCCATACTTCCTGAGGAAATATCCGAACTTGCCAATCTGGGCCATGAGCGGGGGACAATAGTTGAAGAGGAACACGGTTTAATTAACAGCATTGTTAACTTCAGATCTGTCGCAGTGCATGAAGTAATGACACCACGGGTTGACATGCTGGCCATATCCGTTGACTCCACATTTAATCAACTTCTGGAATTAATAACAACCTCAGGTCATAGCCGTATTCCTGTTTACCGTGAAGACCTTGATGAAATAATCGGGATAGTTTACGCCAAGGACATACTTCCATTCATAAGAAATGAAGAGAAGCGGAAGAATTTTTCACTATCAAAGATTGCTCACAAGGCATTGTTTATTCCCGGGTCAAAGCTGATCTCAAGTCTAATGCATGAATTCCAGGAAAAGAAAAAGCATTTAGCCATTGTGGTTGATGAATACGGGGGAACGGCAGGACTTATTACACTTGAAGATATAATTGAAGAGATCCTTGGTGAGATAAGGGATGAATATGACAAAGAGGAAAACCCAATCACAAAATTGGGTGATAATTCATATATTGTGCTGGGTAAATTAACTATTGCTGAATTAAATGAATTATTGAATACATCATTTAAGGAAAGTGAAAATTATGAAACACTTGCCGGAATGGTTTTGAATCATGCCGGACAGATTCCTAAAGAAGGATATACTTTCAGCGAAGAGGATTTCAGGTTAACGGTTAAAGAAGTTCTTAATAAAAGAATCAAAAAAGTTCAACTTGATAAGATTAGTGCAGAATGAAAAAAGGATGCTTCATAAAAAGTATTTTTATTTTAACCATTATCACAGGGGTGATAGTCTATCTCGTGCAGACCAAATTTGACTCGCTAATACTTAACCCCGGAAAGAAATACCTGACAGGATTTGTTAGCAAAGGGGTCAATAAAAGCATGCAAAGTATTAAAGAATCACCTGAAAAGGATTCCCTTAAAGTTTTATTGTCTGATTTCTTTGACCACAAGCTGCTGGGATTCCACTCATTCAGCGATAAAATGTTTGATCCTCTCACTGATTCACTCAAGAAATTCAGTCAGGACAGCATAATCAATAAAAGCGAATTAAATAAAATTAAACAGGTATTAAAGAAGATTGAAGATGAAGGATCAAAGGAAAACTGAAATACGGGTTGGTGTAACAGCCGTTGTTGGGATACTGCTTTTCTTATGGGTATTGGGCTGGGCTAAGAACTGCAGCATTGCATCCAAAGAAAAAGAGGTTGTTGTTAGATTTGACAATGTTACAGGACTTGAGATCGGCGATAATGTTACGGTTAATGGTCTACGGAAAGGGTATGTTGAAACCATGCAGATAAATTCCGATAAAGTGCTGGTAAAATTATCAATAGCAAAGGATGTTGACCTTAGAGATGATGCTCAATTCTCAATATCCATGCTTGATCTGATGGGCGGTAAGAAAGTGGGAGTATTCCCGGGTAAATCCTCTGTTCCTTTTGATTATAATGCTGTGCACGATGGAATTTTCTACTCTGATATACCCTCCGTAATGTCAATGCTCGGATCAGTTCAGGGCGATATTGTAACATCATTAAAAGAAATGAGGATTACTTTAAGTTCGGTCAATAAATATCTTACAGATAAAGATCTTGAAAAAAATGTTAAACAAACAGCCTCAAATCTAAACGATATTTCAAATAAACTTATTATTATGATGGATGAGAACAGAGAAAGTCTTAACAAAATGACCAAAAACGGTGCGCAGTTAACCTATGAAGCAAATAAATTTATCCAGTCAAATAAGGACGGGATTAAAACTTCATTGACTGAACTACAGGCGTTAATTGAAAAGACTGATACACTTATGACGGCCGCAAATGAATTTGCTTCCGAAATAAAGAACAAGCAGAATAATGTAGGAAAGATTTTATACGACAAGGAAATGTATGAGAATCTTACTCAATCAGTGAGCAGGTTAAATGAATTGACTAAAATCCTTCTGGAGCAGTTAAAGAAAGAAGGAATTAATATAGATGCGCATATTAAATTGTTCTAAGTTATTTCTTATCTGGATAATACTAACTGGTATTATTCTAGGCAGCTCTCCTGATCCTGTAAGGGGAAAGAGCGGGATGGTTGTTTCCTCAAGTAAAATCTCCTCAATGGTAGGCGCTGAAATATTAAAGAAAGGTGGAAACGCTGTTGATGCCGCGGTAGCTGTTGGATTTGCGCTGGCAGTTACATATCATTCTGCCGGGAATATAGGCGGCGGGGGATTCATGGTAATACACCTCAAGGATGGAACAAACACCACAATAGATTACAGAGAAACAGCCCCGCTGAAAGCATACCGCGATATGTATCTTAATAAGAATGGCAAGTTTGATTCTACACTAAGCAGTGAAGGAGTAACTTCAACAGGAGTTCCCGGCAGCGTGGCTGGAATGCTCTACGCTCTGAATAAATACGGCACAATGAAACTTGCTGAAGTTATACAGCCGGCAATTGATATAGCAGAGAACGGATTTATACTTGAACATAAATTAGCTGAAGCAATAGCGGATGAAAAGGAAAGTTTCTATAAGTATCCTTCTTCGAGGAAAATATTCTACAAGCACGGAAAAGAATTATATGGCGAAGGAGATCTGATAAAGCAGCCCGATCTGGCAAAGACACTTCGTCTCATAAGAGATAACGGGAAGGATGGTTTTTATAAGGGTGAAACTGCAGATCTGCTGATTAAGCAGATTAAACTGGATGGGGGATTTATATCTCAAAAAGACCTTGATGATTATAAACCTGTTGAGCGTGAGCCGGTTAAAGGAACTTATAGGGGTTATGATATAGTTTCAATGGCTCCTCCAAGTTCAGGAGGCATTGCATTAATTGAGATGCTTAATGTTCTTGAGAATTATAAGTTTAATAAAGATGACTGGGGAAGCAGCGCATATATTCATAAGCTGGTTGAAACAATGAAGTATGCTTATGCTGACAGGACCGAATATCTGGGCGACCCGGACTTTGTGAAAGTACCGATGAAAGAATTGATCTCCAAGAAATATGCTAAATCCATATTTGATAGAATAAAAGACTATGCGGTTCCATCAGCAGAAATAAAACACGGCGACTTTAAGGATTTCCATGAGAGTGACCAGACCACGCATTATTCAGTTTATGATAAAGATGGTAATGCAGTTAGTACAACGACAACATTAAATTCCTCATTCGGCAATAAAATAATAGTCGACGGCGCGGGGTTCCTTCTGAATAACGAAATGGATGACTTTAGCGCAAAACCCGGAGAGCCGAATCAATTTGGACTCCTGGGAAGCGAGGCGAATTCAATACAGCCGGGAAAAAGAATGCTAAGTTCAATGACGCCGGTAATTGTTTTGAAGGATAATAAACCATATATAGTTGCTGGCTCGCCCGGCGGATCAACAATTATTACGGTAGTGCTTCAGGTATTGATGAACTGCATCGATTTTGATATGAATATTCAGGAAGCGGTAAATGCTCCAAGGATACATCATCAATGGTATCCGGATGAAATATATTATGAAGAATACGGGTTAAACGATGACGTTAAAAATAACCTGCGCAGGATGGGTTATAAGCTGGGCGAGAAAAGAACTCTGGGGAGATCTGAATGCATAATGATCGACAAAAATTACATATACGGCGCAAGCGATCCAAGAGGATACGGCTTGGCGGAAGGGTATTAAAATGGTAATCGGAATAGGAATTGATATAATTGAAATTTCAAGAATAAGAGAAAGTATTGAGAAATACGGAGATCATTTTCTTGAGAAGATATTTACGCCTAATGAAATAGCCTACAGTGAAAGCAAAGCGAATAAATTCCAGCATTATGCAGCAAGATTTTCAGCTAAAGAAGCAGTATCCAAAGCATTATCTACCGGATGGAATAGTGAATTCAGCTGGCAGAATATTGAGATATTCAATGAACCGACAGGCATGCCCTATGTAAAATTATCCGGGAACCTTGAATCATTCCTTTCAACTGACAAGGAACTGAAAATCTCAATGAGTCATTCCCGCGATTATGTAACCTGCGTAGCGATCATATACAAGAAGTCCTAAGAATCCCCATGGTAAAGTGGGATGCCCCTTGACAGTTACAAAATTATTTACTACAATTAATATTATATAATTGAAGCTTAATTCTCTTTAATAATAAGAAGTAAGCAGAAATGTATCTGTCCAGCTATTGTCAAAATGGCACATCCCTATGACAAAATAGCAGATATGAAGAGGGAGAAAGGGAAATAAGGAAAACCCCAGAAAACATGAATCTGACCACTAGGTGACCACTAACTGACCTAAATGTGGCCTCGGAAAAGGGAGGGTATAGGGGCGGAATAAAGTGGCAATAATATCAGCATATACCCAATACAAGACTGATTCCTTCCCATTACATATTTCAATCTAAAAAGAGTATAGAAACATCAACAGGTGAAGCCGATACAAAGGGTACATTATAGGTAAAAAGAGCCACGTGAGAGCCAGATGTGAGCTATTTGAGAGCCAGTTGGAAAGTAAGATTTTAATGATTTGGCAGACTAATTTCCCCCGAATTTCCCCTTAAAACAAGGCAACAACATTAAACAATGTTAGTTTAAATGTCAAGTGGTTTTATAAATAATCTTTGAAATATAGTTAAAATCTTAACATTTATGCTTTCCTTTAATATTTCTTTTAATTAATATTAATAACGAAAAGCAGCGGCACTTAGAAACAGGCAGAAAATATGATCTTACAAACAAAATAAGGGTTAAAATTGTCTCCTTATCATATTAGCGAGAAAGAAACCCGCTATTCTATAATTGACCCCCTACTTGAAAAAGCCGGATGGAACCTTTCGGATTACTCCAAAGTCGGTTTTGAGATTCCCGTCCAAAATTATAATAAAACAATCGTTACCGGATTTACAGATTATTGCCTTTACACAGATGACGGCGATGTTCTAGCTGTAATTGAAGCTAAAAGAACAAGCCGCGATGCCCGTGCCGGACAGCAGCAGGTTCTTGATTATGTAACAGAGATTGAAAAAAAACAATCATTCAGACCTTTTGCATTTATGTCCAACGGGGATGATATATTTTTCTGGGATACAGAAACTTCTTCAGAGCGGCGGGTTGCAGGATTCTTTTCAAAAGAGAACCTTGAACGGCTGCTTTATCTTAAAAAGAATAAAAAGCCTCTGGCCTCAGTTAAAATTAAAGAAATTATTATAAACCGGGCATATCAGGCTGAAGCGGTAAGAAGGATTTGCGAGACAATTGAATTAAAGAAAAAACGGAAAGCGCTTCTGGTAATGGCTACCGGTTCAGGGAAAACAAGAACCATAATGGCTATGGTGGATGTACTTTTAAATGCAAAATATGCTCAGAAGGTTCTTTTCCTTGCCGACCGTGACAGTCTTGTTGATCAGGCACTGACCGACGGGTTCAAACAATTCCTGCCCGATGAAGCACGCGGGAGAATAAGAACTTATGATATTCCTACAGGCGCAAGAGTATTTGTTTCAACTCTGCAGACATTGGAATTATGCTACGATAAATTCACTCCTGCCGATTTTGATGTTATAATAAGCGATGAATGCCACCGTTCTATTTACAATAAATTTACAGATGTGCTGGCATACTTTGATGCAATTCAGATTGGACTGACTGCCACTCCTGCAGAATTTATCGAAAGGGATACATTTAAGTTTTTTGAATGCGAAGGAAAGACTCCGACATTTCTATATCCGTATGAGGATGCGGTTAAGGACGGTTATCTTGTTGATTACAGTGTTTATTCTGCCCAGACCAAATTCCAGCGAAAGGGAATTAAAGGAGTCGATCTTACAGAAGAAGAAAAAAACATTTTAAGAAGTAAGGGAATCGATCCGGATAATATAAATTATGAAGGAACTGACCTTGAAAAGAAAGTAACCAATAAAGATACATTGAGGGCTCAATGGGAAGAATTTATGGATTACTGTTTAAAGGACAAGTCAGGCCAGTTGCCGGGCAAGACAATTGTATTTGCTATTTCACATAAACATGCTTTGCGTTTGGTTGAGACATTTAAGGAGATGTACAGCCATTATGACAGCAGATTGATTACTATTATAGATTCCAAAATGGAAAGGGCTGATAAACTTCTGAATAGTTTTAAGAAGGAAAACTATCCCAGGATAGCCGTATCGGTTGATATGCTTGATACCGGAGTTGACATACCCGAAGTAGTAAATCTGTCATTTATGAAGCCGGTCAATTCAAATATTAAATTCTGGCAGATGATAGGGAGGGGGACAAGGAGTAATGAAGCCTGCAGGCATTTTGAGTGGCTGCCAAATGGTTATAAAGAAAGGTTTCTGATCATAGATTACTGGGAAAACTTTGAAACAATTAAAAGGGAAGATTTAGATAAACAAATACCTGTTCTTGTAACTATTTTCAATAACCGGTTGAACAAATTATTATTATTCCTGGGTGATCAGAAATGTGTCGATGCCAAACGGATTATCAGGGATATTAGGTGTAATATTGCGTCAATTCCATTAAAGTCATTTTCTGTAAAAAAGATTTTCAAAGAAGTTAAAGATGCATGGGATGAGGACTTCTGGAATTATCTAACTCCGACTAAAATTGAGTTTCTGAGGTTAAAAGTCGGGCCTTTATTAAGATTTGTTGCGGGAATAAACAATGATGAATTGTTCTTCATCAGTAAAATGGAAAAATGCGGACTGCTTCATTTACAGAAACGGGATTTGACGACCTCTTTAGAATCCATAAAAGAAGACGTATCGTTATTACCGGCAACATTAGATCAGGTTAAAAATTGTATGCCTGTTATTAATGAAATACTATCTTCTAATTTCTGGAAAGATTTAACACTTGCCGGGATAGATGAGAAGAAAGAAATACTGGCTCCTTTAATGAAATATAAAAGGGAACGGCTCTCGCTGGTAATTGAGCTTGGACTTGATGATTTTATTGAAGCGAGGAAATGGGTAATAATCAGGAAGGATAACCAGAAGGTTTATATTGAAGAATACCGGAGAAAGATAGAAGAAAAGATACTACAGCTCGCAAAAGAGAACGCGGTTATTCAGAAACTGGTAAAAGGGAAGAAAGTTTCGCTAAGGGACTTAATTAATCTTGAGAAAGTCCTAGAAGAACAGTTGAAATCCGATGAATTGTCGCTGGATGAGGAAAACATGCTTAAGGCATTTGGATTAAAAGGAGGCAACTTTGTTGATTTCCTGAAGCATATTTTGAATATTGAAAAACTGCCTACCTATGAAGCGATAATCCGGAAATCCTTTGATGCATTTATCCTGGAGCATAACTATAACGCAGACCAAAGCCGGTTCCTTAGGGCAGTACAGAATTACTTTCTGCAGCATCATAAACTTGAATCTGCCGATCTATACGAACCTCCATTTACAAACTTTGGCGTAAATGCAGTGGAGAAATTATTCAGCAAAAAAGACGTAAAAGAACTCGTTCAATTAACAAAGAATTTAGTAGCGTAAAAGGAGAATAAATATGCCTGTCTCTGTCTCGGCAAAAGATCATTTCGATTCAGCAATAATTAGAACAAAACATTTTATGGTTCTATATAAACTATTACGGGATACAAGAGAAAGGGATGTAAGAAATTCATGGGCTAGTAAATTTAATGCAAGTATGGGATGGGGACCTAAAGAAAAAACAGTTAGAATTGACGGGTCTGAGCATAATAGCATTTTATTATTACGAGAAAGCCTGAATATTAAAAGAAGAAATTTTCAAAGTGATTATGTTAATGAATTACTTAGAGGAGCCATTGTATTCGGAATATCTGCATTAGATAAATATTTACATGACATAATAGTTGAAAACTCCATGAATATTCTTGCCAAAAAAGAGGAAGATATTCCAAAGTTAATTAAAGAATTATCAATTCCGATAATTACAACTAAAAAGGCATTAGAGAAGATAAAAAAGGATCCAAAGTCAAGAGTTGGTTTTATTCTAAAGAAAGAGCTTCAGCTGATATTACATCAAAAATACATTTTCCAAGGAACTAAAAATATTGAAAATGCAGCCTGTATGATAGGTATTAAAGGATTTTGGAAATCCATTGAGGATAATTACAATCCGAAGAAAGATATTAAAGAAATTAAATTATTACTTGATGAGGCAACTCGTCGAAGACATCAAATAGTTCATGAAGCTGACCTTGTCAGAAAAACAAAAGCAAAGAGTATTTCGCTTAGACCTATTTCCGAAAATAAAGTAAATGAATATCTAGATTGCATAAAATCATTTGTGGAAGCCTTCCAGGTCATAGTTAATGATGAATTTGAGTAAAATATTCATCATAATATCTTATTTTAGAATAATGTTATAGAAATGACAATTACCCAATTAATCTTATAAAATCTATAAATATTTCATGCTTACATCCTCAACGTTAAAATCAAAAGTAGATGCTCTCTGGGATAGGTTCTGGTCAGGGGGAATATCAAATCCGCTTACAGCTATTGAACAAATGTCCTATCTTATTTTCCTCAAAAGATTGGAAGATATGGATAATTCGAATATTGCATCGGCTAAAAGAAGAAATGTAAAATATAACTCGTTATTCAAGAAACATGATGATTGCCGATGGTCTTATTGGTCTAAATTGCCCGGGGATCAAATGCTTAAGCATGTCAGGGATAATGTATTCGAATTTCTTAGGAACCTAGGGAGTGAGGCAAGTACTTTTACTCAACACATGCAGGATGCTTATTTCGGAATACATAAAACCACTCTTCTTCAGGAAGCAGTTAAAATAATTGAAGATATTCATATTACTGAACAGAATATTGATGTCCAGGGAGATCTTTATGAATACCTATTGGGTCAATTATCCCAGGCAGGGAAAAATGGTCAGTTCAGAACCCCCCGTCATATTATCAGGATGATGGTAAAACTTATTGATCCCGAAATTGGTGAACGAATTTGTGATCCGGCATGTGGTACAGCCGGGTTTCTCTTTAATGCTTATATGCATATTCTTGAAAAGAATACAAGTAATGATGTTCTGGAATATGATGCGGATGGAATGCCGCATCATTTGGTTGGGGATAAAATAGCAGATAAAAAGCTATTTACTTTTCTAAAAACCCATGCTTTGACCGGTTATGATTTCGACTCTACTATGACGCGTATCGGAGCCATGAATCTTATGCTTCATGGAATTGATAATCCAAATATCAGGTATAAAGATACTCTCTCGAAGGGATTTACTGAAAGCGAGACTTATGATGTTATCCTTGCAAATCCGCCATTTAAGGGATCTATAGATGCCACTGATGTAAACAGCCGGTTTAAGATTACCACCAAGAAAACAGAGCTTCTTTTTATTGAGCTTATTTATGATCTTCTTGTAATGGGCGGACGTGCTGCTGTTATTGTCCCCGATGGTGTTTTATTTGGCTCCAGCAATGCCCATATTGATTTAAGGAAGGTTTTAATAGATAAGTGCAAGCTAGAGGGAATAATTTCAATGCCGTCCGGAGTGTTTAAACCGTATGCCGGAGTTTCAACTGCGGTATTGATATTTAAGAAAGGGGGAATTACTGACAAAGTATGGTTTTATGACATGCAATCGGATGGATTTTCTCTTGATGATAAAAGAAATAGGACAGAAGAGAACGACATCCCGGATATTATAACTAAATGGCAAAAGAAAAAAGTATCAGATAAATCATTTCTTGTGGACATAAAAGAAATAAAAGCAAATAAATATGATCTTTCAATCTCCCGGTACAAAAAGATAGTTTATAAGGAAATTCAATACGAAAAGCCGGAACTTATTATGGAAAAGATTCTTGCTTATGAAAAAGAGATAGCTTCAGATATTCAACAACTAAAAAATATGTTGAGATGAAACTGAATTCTAAAAGAAATAAATTGAGAACAATAAATACAAATAAATGGCCAATTAAACCTTTAGGTGAATTATTATATTCTTTAGAGTCGGGTAGGAGACCGAAAGGAGGATCTATTAACAATGGTATTCCAAGTATTGGTGCAGAACATTTGCATGAATCTGGACAGTTAAATTTTAACTCAATAAAGTATATTCCTCCTAATTTTTATAACTCTATGAGGAATGGCAAAATACTAAAAAGAGATATATTGATTGTAAAAGATGGAGCTACTACAGGTAAAGTCTCATTTGTTAATGATAATTTTCCTTTTGAGAATGCCGCAGTTAATGAACATGTTTTTATTTTGAGACCGAACAAAGAATTATTAGATGCTAGATATACTTTTTATTATTTATATTCCATAAATGGCCAAAAACAAATTCACTCTGATTTTCGTGGAAGTGCTCAAGGTGGAATATCGAGGGGGTTCATTGGTAAAATATTTATTCCGCTACCACCAATAAATATTCAAAGAGAAATTGCTGAATATTTAGATAAAGTGACCAATGCAATCCAAAATCGTAAGAAAGCAATCAAATTAACTGATCAATTTCTCAAATCTGCCTTTGTAGAAATTTTTGGAGATCCATTAAATAATCCTAAAGGCTGGCAAACTGGTATAATTAAAAATGCTGTTCAATATTCTGAATATGGGACTTCTAAAAAATCCAATAAAGAAAAATTAGGAGTACCGATTCTGGGTATGTCTAATCTTAACTCAAGTGGTGAACTGGATTTAACCAAATTAAATTATGTCGAGCTATCTGAAAATGAGTTCAATAAATTAAAATTAACAAAAGGCGATGTGATATTTAATCGGACAAACTCAACTGAATTAATAGGAAAAACGGCTTATTGGGATCGAAATATTGATGCAGTTTTAGCTTCTTATCTCATTAAATTAACAATGAATTCTAAAGTTGACCCAATCTGGTTTTCTAATTTATTAAATACAAAATACTACAAATCTCTTTTTGCTTTAAAATGTAAAAAAGCTGTTAACCAGTCCAATATTAGCCCAACTCTGTTAAAAGAATTTCCTATGTATTTTCCTCCAAAAGAGCTACAAATGCAATACGCGGAGATATTTAAACAAATCAGATTATTAAAGGACAAACAAAATAAATCTGAGATAGAACTAGATAATCTTTTTAACAACTTAATGCAAAAAGCTTTTAATGGAGAATTATTCTAAAAAGAAACCCTATGATTACAATTCAAGACAGTTACCACAGATTTTATTATGGAAAGAGTAAAACACTGGAAGGATAAATTATTTTCAAGAACTTTCGAGTGTAACGATAATTAAAAATTATGCTTTTTAGCTCATAATATGCAGTATTTGGGAATTGGTTATTTTTGTCACAATGCAAATATTGGCTTTTTTATTTAATATTATTTAATTAGATTTATGGTTAACTTATAAGTGAATTTTAAGATAATTCCATTATATAGTGGCAAAAAGGCTAAAATTTACACTATCCGGATTGAAGATGCCGAACTTTCAGAATATGAACAATTTGTTTTTGATAATAGGATTGCTAGACCAACAATAGTCAAAACTTTAGATTTAACTTTGAAGAATATGGTTAGGAAAAGTGGATTCATTGATGAATTCTTCTTAAGGGAAAGTCCTTTAGAATTTAATGTATTCAAAATTACCGAAACTGATGATGTACGACTTTATTGTATCAGGTATTCGGGAGTGGCAATAATAGTTGGTGGTGGTGGTATTAAAATTCCCAAAACAATAAAACTTAATGAAAATCCACATTTACAAAAAAAGGTAGATTTTCTAGTTGAAATTGAATCTAAGATTCAAGAAAGAATCGATTCAAAAAAAATAAGAATTACAGATGATGGTATTGAGGGAGATTTATTCTTTAAGGAGTAAAAATATGGCAAAAGAAAAGAGTAAAAAAGAAATTGTTGACGAGTTTTTGAGCTCAACATCTAAAGATATAGAATATTTTGTTCAGCATTCTTTAGATATTGCATGTCAAGTCAGTACTTTATTGAAGAGTAATAAATTAACACAAAATGATTTATCAAAATTACTCGGTAAGGAAAAATCGGAGATTAGTAAATGGTTATCGGGTAATCATAATCTTACATTAAAAACAATATCTAAACTTGAAGCTGCTCTAAATAAACAATTGTTATTTACGCGAGAAGAATTAATCAATAGGCTGTTGCCATTGATATATCGCAAGGTTGGGAATGCATTCAGTAAAGAGCAATTAGATAATTTAATAACTTTTTATACTTATTCTGAATCATTAGATAGTTTCATTTCTGAAAATAATAATAGTGAGATAGAAATACCAGCTACAGACAATGTAACTATATATGATATGAACAAAAAATATCAAATAATAGTTAACAAAGAAGAAAATGGAATTTTTAACAATATAGAATTAGTAGCATAATTATGTCTGATATAATAAACTTTACCTTTAGAATAAAACAGATATCAACTTTAGAATTTTCAATAAAGAATATTTCGGGAGAAATATCTGATAATATGGACGTATTTAAGTTTGAAGTATTGCCACAGTTATTTATCGAGCCTGATAATATCCTTGGTTTTATTACAGTCATAAATGTTTATGAACAAAGAGAAAATCCAGTTTTGATTTGTAACTTAATTACTCGGATATCTTTTGAAATTATAAATTTTAAGGACTTATTAACTCCTGAAACACCTAATTTAATTAAACTACCAGATTTATTGAGCCAAACTTTATTAAGCATAAGCCTGTCCACATCTCGTGGAATACTGGCAGCAAAAACTGAGGGGACTATTCTAAAAAATGTATATTTGCCTGTTCTGAATCCAACAGATTTTAAAGCTAAACCACAGATAGATAATCAAATTATTGATACAGAATCTTTAAAAGATCGACTTAAATAGGTGCATACCACATTTGCATTCGGGATATTTACATTTTATAATTAATTTACTATTTTTATTGAATTGTAAATGATATAGACTAAAGGAATACGTCTTCGAACTCTCTAAACGAACAAATGGTAAGCTGAATGCTAAAGTTCTGATCTTAAATCAGAGTTATGAACCATTGACTGTCTGCAACATTAAAAAGGCAATGGTGCTTATTATATTGGGGAAAGCAGAATTAATTCAGGATGATAAAAGAAAAGAAATTAGAACTGTAAACAGGGCATTTCCATGGCCAAGCGTTATCCGTTTGAGCTATTTTGTATCTATCCCATATAAAAAAGTTGTCCTTACAAGGAAAAATATCCTCCGCAGAGATGCTTATAAATGTGCTTACTGCGGCAGAAGTGATCTGCCTCTTACGATAGATCATGTTGTGCCAAAATCGAAGGGAGGAGGAGATTCATGGGAAAATCTTGTTTGCGCATGTACTGTATGCAATAACAGGAAAGGAAACAGGACACTTGAAGAATCGCACATGCATCTGCTTTACAAACCATTCAAGCCAAGTCATATAATGTTTATCAAGACTGTCGTGGGGAAACTCGACGAGAACTGGAAACCGTATTTATACCTTTCTTAAGCGGAGTGATATCCGCATTAACAATTTAATCTGATTAAACTATGTTTATTTCATAAGAATAAACTTTCTTGCAGCGCTATAATTCCCCGATTCCAATCTGAATAAATATATTCCGCTTGCAAGATTACTGCCGTTGAACTGAACTGAGTAATTACCGGCAGGTTTAAATTCATCCAATATAGTTGCTACTTTGCTCCCAAGAGAATTGTAAACAGATAGTTTTGTATTTCCTGAAATTGCCAGCGAATAGTTAATTGTAGTAGAAGGATTAAAAGGATTGGGATAATTTGGAAATAATTCATACCTGTCAGGAGAGGGAACTACAATCTCAACAGTCTTGGAATATATTGATTTACCATCCTTATCAATTTGCCTTAGTCTGTATGTGAATTTATTTGAAATTATATTTCGGTCATTAAATGAATATTCGATTGAATTATTACTGTTACCTTTTCCTGGTACATATCCAATCTTCTTCCAATTCGTGGTATCTGATTTTCTCTCAATATCAAAACCAACGTTATTTACTTCTGTCGCTGTAATCCACTTAAGATTCACTGCGCCATTAATTATATTGGCAGTAAATGAAGTAAGTTCAACGGGAAGAACTTCGGAAGATGAATCCAAAACCAATTTATAAAATTGATTTAATCCATATATCGTGGAATCGGTACTTACGTACTGCAAATAATCTCCCGCTTTGAAATAGTATCTGTCAGTGCTGCCGAAAAATTGGCTTGTGTAGGTAGTTGAAGTGGAATACCCGTTAACCGTAACATTGATTAAACCGGCTTTCATCGTAAATTTATAAGTAATAAGATCTCCCAGGGATAATCCGGTTAACAGCTTGACATTATTATCTGCTTTATTAGTATCATTGGTTTTGAATTGAGCTTCTATGTAACATTGACCTGCAAGATATCCAGTCCATCGTAACTTAAGCATCTGCGAAACAGCATCGCCGCCATGAATTTGGCCGATAACTGTTTGAGGTTTTGCAGTTGCAACAACCATAACCTTGCATTGCGCTTGAAGCTGATGTGTGGTTGTATCAGCCAGGAGCCAATTAGCCCCCTGATTCGACTGCCTCAATTCAGAGCGCGGGTATGTTGCGGAAGATGTCGGTTGACCGTTGCTGGGAACTCTGAAGACCATTGACCCGTCAGTCGGGTTAGTATAGAAGAACTCGCTGGTATAACCTGCCGTCAGTTGAGAAGTATAAATCTCAATAAAATTATAATTGGAATCCAATGTGTGAATATTCCACCCGGTCAGGTTGAAATTTGAACTGGGAGGTAAAGAAGGATTTAATTGTGCTAAAGAAGGTAAATTTATTAAAAGGAAAAATGTTACCAGGCTTACAGATTTAAATACCAAACGATTCAATTACGGCATTCTCATTATAGTGTAAAAAATATTGTTCAATATAATTATACAATCAAAATAATCCAACCAGATAAAATATTCCCTTGACGATACCTTTGTTAAAGAATGTAGAATGGGAAACTTGATCAAAGTTGTAAACCATATTAATTTCCCCTTCCATAATACTACAGTTTTTTGGAATGAAAAATAGGGGGTCAAATGTTTAGAATATGATAAAAAATTGAGGGGTGTTTTAAGAACCCTCTATGGAAAGGATTCCTGTGGCGAGTTTTGATTTATTCGGGACTTGGCGAAGTACCCACTGAGATTACAATTAAGCCTAATTGAATTTTCCTTTAATGTTTTTCTCCTATGTGCAACCTAAATCACAACCCTTCAAATGGTTCAACATTAAGTTTACCTTAAATAAGTCCCTTTATAATCGAATAGGATGAACAAGTTCTGAAATTGTGGATACCATTCTTTAACGTAAAATTGGCAAAGATATAATGCGGGAACATTTAATTATTAAAAGTAATTTCAGGTTGTGGCATGAAATATTTTATACTTCTCTTATTTCTAGTTTCTTTTAATATCTCTGCCCAGAATAAATGGCAGAAATTAAATGGCCCTCCAGGTAGTTTTCCCTCAGCAATTATTGCTTTGGGGGATACAATAATTGCCGGAACTGGGTACGGCCAAGCCCTAATATTTTATTCAACTAATAGAGGTTCAGATTGGATGAAAGCTATTATTAAGACATCATCAAGAATAAATGCTTTTGTTGTTTCAGATGATGGAGGAATAATAGCTGCTGATGCTTTTAATGGCCTATATAAATCTTTTGACCTTATACATTGGAATAATATTTTCAGTAATGGCAAGGATTTTTTGAGCTTGGGTAAAGATAGATATGGAAATTTATTTGCTGGTACTGATGATGGTGGAATATTTAAGTCCGCAAATAATGGTTTGAACTGGAGTGCTATGGTTTCGGGAGTTACTGAAGCCATATGTGATTTTCTTTTAGCAAGAGATAGCAGCTTATTAGCAGGTACCTATATGGCTATATTAAAAAAATATAATTCTTCAGATAATTGGGGATCAATTGGTTTCCAGGACCCTAATTACTTAAACAATATTTTTTCTGATACTTCAAACAATATTATTGCAAATAACAACAACTATATATATCTAAGTACAGACAATGGGATATCTTGGAAGCGACGGGACACTAATAATTTTTCTAATAACACATATTTATATAATATGATATACAATAAAAGAATTATTGGAACATGTGGCTCAAATGCATTTCAACCTGGATGGGGAATTATTTTATCAGATGATCTGGGATTGACCTGGCGATATTCGAATGAAGGTATGCCTACTGGGATCACTGCATTTAGTTTGGCTAAATCAGGTGATGATACTTATGTGGGAACTAGTTCCGCTGGAGTTTATAAAAGTACTAACTTTGGAGATAGCTGGTTTCCTATAAACAAGGGATTTAATGCTTCTGATACCTGGGTTATTAACTTCGATAACGAAGGAAATCTTTATGCTGCATGTTTTAGCAACGGGCTTTATAAATCAACAGACAGAGGAATTTCCTGGACCTTAATAAATAATGGTTTTACTGATACTTATATTTTTTCCGTTATCGCGGATGATAATGGAATTTTATTTGCAAGTACTGACCAGGGCACATATCGTTCTTTAGATAAAGGAGGAACCTGGAGTCAAATAAATAGTAACGTTTGTGAAAGCTTTGAAAAAGATAATTCAAATAGAATATATGGTTTAGGAGATGGTGGTGGGCTCTTCCGAACAACAGATCAGGGGAACAGCTGGATGAGATTAGGAGAAGGGTTCTTTATAAATGGATATGTTTATGGTTTGGCAATTGACAGCAGTAAAAACATTTATGCAGGAGTCTTGGGTGGTGTAATCGATAAATCAACTGATGATGGATCAACCTGGACTAACATCTACCAGAGCAGCAATTCAAGTTCTGCTATTAGTAGTATAGCTATTTCCCCAAACGGATATCTCTTTGCCTCAAATATTTATGAAGGAATTTTAAGATCAACAGATAATGGTTTAACCTGGCAATTAAAGAAAACAGATGCTGGATTTCAGGATACATATCCTCTGAGAATAAATAAAAAAGGGATAATTTATACTTCAGGCAGCAATAGTACATTCTTCTCATCAACTGATAATGGGGATACCTGGAATGATATAACAGATAATCTCAGCATGACAACAGTACGAGATATTAAATTCGATAAGAACGATACAATGTATCTTGCCACAGAAGAAAGTGTTTGGAGAAGTAATCCTGATTCTACAGCAGGTATTAAAGATAAAAGTCCAATTTTACACCAATATTCTCTTAGTCAGAATTATCCAAATCCTTTTAATCCAAATACTTCGATCAATTATTCGGTAAAATATGCAGGTTTGGTAAAAATAGATATTTATGATATTCTCGGGAGAAAAGTTCAAACTCTAATAAATGAAGAAAAACAACCTGGGAACTATTCAATAACTTTTAATGCGAAGTCAATTACAAGCGGAGTTTATTTTTATAAACTGGAAATTAACGACTATACATTAGTAAAGAAGATGATATTTCTTAAATAAAATAAAACTTTACTATGGCAAAAACTATGTCAAGAAAACTTAACATATTGTTTTACAACATGTTACAGAACCCTGAATCTCATTCGTAATGAGTAGGTCGCCGGTTCGACTCCGGCAGTTGGCTCTGTAAATATATGCTGTAATATAAAATGTTACAGCATTTTTTATTTTATACCTTTCATTTTCAAACTATTCTAGTATTAATATTTTAATAAAATGATATGAAACACAACTAATAATTTCATTCTGTAATAGGTTTGGGGTGCAGGTTCCCCAAATATTTTAGATTAAGTTTGAATAAAATTTGATTTTGTAAATACAATTCAGAAAACACTCGCACTCAAAAGACATCACTCATTAGGGAATCCCCTATAAAATTAATAATAGTTTATTTCTTCTTTTTCTATATCCGAACGAAATATAGTGTCTCTTATTTAATAACAATTTTTGGAGGTCCTATGAAGCGGGTTATACTCTTTCTTATTCTTTTTTATTCCATTTCTTATTCGATTTTCCCTCAATTCTATGTTTCACCTTCTGGGATTGATACAAGTATTCGTGATGGTTCTAGTGGCGCTCCCTTCGCGAAGATTAATTATGCTCTTAGTAGAAGAAATATAAATTTACCTGCCTCTACTCCCCTGACAATAAATATCATTTCAGGAAATTATAATCAACCTGTGTCTATTCAGAAATATGGGTCGAAGGATTATCCAATAGTTATTCAAGCAGATAACCCTAATAGTAAACCGATCTTTTATGGCAATATCGACAGTATTTTTAAGGGTTTTGGATATGATGCTATATTCAGATGGCCTGCCCCACTAAATAATATTACCTTAGATGGTATTAAAATAAAAAATGCCGTTGCAAATGATACATTAAATGGTATATGGATAGAGGGTAATTATAATATTGTAAGAAATTGTGAACTGGATTCTATCAAACGATCAGGAATTGTTGTCCAGGGAAGTTATAACATTATTGATTCCAACACAGTAAATCATATTATCGGAAGGACAGCAGACGATTCACTTAGAGGAAATTGCATTGATGTAGAGACCTATTATAATGGGCATGATTCCTCAAATTCTGATTATAATACCATAGGTTACAACACTCTGATAAATAATCCTACTCATTTCGGTATTAATATATTCCCATACACAGATGAAATCTCTCAACCTTTAATGTATGGAAATAAAATCTATTATAACTATATAAACCATACCGGTGGAATTTACACAAGATATCAAGTAGATCTTCAAATAATTGGAAATGTTATAACAAATTGTGACTCTAGTACATCCTGGGGAACTCCAGGAGGAGGTATTACATTTGATGGAAATTCTAATCATCCACGAACTTTACCTATAAATGCAGATACAATAAAAATTTATAACAACACCATTGCAGATAATAAATTATATGGAATTATCAATAATACTTCTAATAACTTATTTATTAAAAACAATATATTTTCTAATAACGGCGGCGGATCATTTACTGGCCATCAATGGCATATTGCTTATCAATTTTCCCGTTCACTGATTAACTCTACTTCACAGATAGATTACAACCTTTATTTTGGCAATATAGCTGAATGGAGGTGGGGAGATAATTCAAATTACTCAACATTTTCTGCTTGGCAAGATACTTCAGGAATGGATATTAACGGCAAAAGTGGTTTAGACCCATCTTTTGTTGGCGGATCGGGAAGTGATCCATATAAAATTCAACTTCATTCACCAGCAAAAAATATTGGAACGCCGCTACCGGAAGTTACTAAAGATATAAAAGGAATGAATCGACCTTATTGGCCAAAAGGCGTCGATGTCGGAGCTTATGAAATTGATGAGGCGCAATTTAGAATTGGTTGGCCAAACAATTACCCAGGCGGAAATGTAAATCATTATATTACTGCAATTGGCACTTTCTGGGCAAAGAGTTCAAATACTTGGCCTATTAGCAACGATCAAAGTTTGGCAAGTAGTACTTATATTATGTCTGCCCAAAGTGATACCGATAAAGAAAAATGGGAGGGTTTCCGTTTTAAGTGGATTATAGACACAACAAGCGAAATACCTTTTGGACATGCTTTATATAAAGTATCTAACTCTAATAATAATCATTATTTTTATATCGATTTTAGAGACGCTATTGCAACATATAATCCAAATATTTACATTCGATATAATAATTCTACTGGCTATAATAAATATGAATATTATACTGGAAATTCCTTTCAACCGATTCAAGATAGCTCTATAATTCGAATTTGGGATATGAATAATGGTAGCGTTTCGTACACAGCAGGATTATCTGATTATTGGAACCATGCATTAGTTTGTGTAAATAAAAGTAATCATCCAAATTTAATATTTGGACCATGCCCAAATTCTTCCAGTAGTAATTATCTGGTCTATAAGTATGTTATACCCGAATATGGATGGCAATATTTAGCTACATCTAGTACTGGCTTAACATATCAGGATGCTACAGAAAGCTATGTCTTACACAATGGCTCCCACCCAGTAAGTTATAAAATAATGAATTACATTTGTGTGGAAGATTGTAATCCAGATACTTCTAATGCTATAACTACGACTGTAAATGGCCCTAATGAAGAAAAACAAAAATCAGATACAAATCATTCGATTCCGCTTTATTATTCACTGAATCAGAATTTCCCAAATCCTTTCAACCCTAGTACTAAAATAAGGTATTCAATTAAAGATGTGGTATTTGTAAACCTAGTGATTTATGATATTCTTGGAAGAAGAATTGAAACTCTAGTAAATGAAGAAAAGTCGCCTGGTGAATATGAAATTAATTTTTCTGGTCATAATCTTGCTTCTGGTGTGTATCTATACAAATTAACAGCAGGCACATTTACTCAGATAAAAAAAATGCAAATTTTGAAGTAGAAAAAAATTCAATTGGAGAAGGAGATGCCATTTAATTAAATGGTATCTCTATTTTCAGTTAAGAGGGTTATATGAAGATATTAGTAGTATTTTTTTCCATTGTTTATATAATAAATATTTCCGCTCAGAATAAATGGCAGAAACTGAATGGACCTCTGGGAGGGATAGTTTCTGCCATATTGATCAAAGGTGACACATTAATAGCAGGGGTAGGAAATGGCAAAGCACTTATTTTCTATTCCACCAACAAAGGTACCAGATGGAATAAAGCTAAATTTAAGACATCCTATCAAGGTAATCCCTCGGAAATTCATGATTTTGTTGAGTCAGGTGATGGTGGAGTAATTGCAGCAGTTGCATTTAATGGTCTTTATAAATCCTTTGATCTAATTAATTGGAATAAAATATTCTCTAATAATCAGGAATGCTGGAGCTTGATAAAGGATGTTGATAATAATTTATACGTTGGCATGGGTAATGCCAAAATATTCCGATCATCGGATAATGGTATTAATTGGAAGGAAATAATTACAGGAGCGACCGATCGAATTTGGCATTTCCTTATAACTAAAGATAGTACTATATATGCTAATACTTCCTATAATCAGCTTCTTAAAAAAACATATAATTCAAATAATTTTGAGACATCAGTATTCTATTATATTGATAACTTATTCCCTGATGATTCAGATAACATTTTTGCTATTAACAACGCATATTTATATATAAGCAAAGATAAGGGTATATCCTGGGAAATGCTGGATACTAATCATTTCTTTTTTAACACTTATGTAGATGATATGATTTATAACAAACGGTTTATTGGAGCTTGTAGTTCAAATGAATTCGAACCTGGTTGGGGGATTATCTTATCGGATGACAGTGGAAATACGTGGAGATATTCAAACAATGGTTTGCCAATTGATGTCGCTGGAAATCGTTTAGCGAAATATGGTAGTGATACTTATTTATGTACTGATGGTGCAGGAATTTTTTGGAGTACTAACTTTGGAGATAGTTGGTTACCTATTAATAATGGATTGGCCGCTGGTGATGTAATGAGCATTTTCCTTGGCAATAATGGAAATCTTTATACTGCCTCATATGGGAATGGCATTTCAAAATCTAATGATAAGGGAAATACATGGACACAAATTAATCAGGGCTTAACTAATTCTAGTTTTTATGGCGTTATACAAGATGACAATGGAGTATTGCTTGC